>Ga0209902_100508_pt1 | contig 39390 bp, 42 predicted proteins | sample FECB27metaG_FD_188304 | JGI IMG/M metagenome (GOLD analysis project Ga0209902, IMG submission 188304) | Cyanobacterial communities from the Joint Genome Institute, California, USA - FECB-27 (SPAdes) (version 2) | ecosystem: Environmental > Aquatic > Thermal springs > Hot (42-90C) > Microbial mats...
CGACCAGGCGCCGGCGCAGGCGGTCGGTGCCTTGCAGAAGCTCTGCCACGACCTGATGGCCGTCGGCAATGGCGCCGCGCCGCGCTTCTTCGAACCCGGCGACCTGCCGGCCGCGCCGTCGCGGCTCGCGCTGGCGCGCTGGTCGAAATCGCTGGCCGCGTCGGCCCGGACCGCGGAACATCCGTTCAATGCAGGACTCATGCTGGAAGCGCTCGTGAGCGAAGCGCGCAGCACCCTCAACTCAGCCGCTCGCCGCCCATGAACCAACCCGCAGCCCCCTCCGCCAATTCCGCAGCCACCGCTGCCGCAGCAGCAGCCGCCGCCGCTGCGGGTGGCGCCACGCCGCACCGGCCGAGCGTCATCCAGCTCGCGATCAAGGAGAAGGGCGCGCTCTATGCGGCCTACATTCCGCTGTTCTCCGAGGGCGGTATCTTCATTCCGACCTCGCGCGAATACCGGCTCGGCGACGATGTCTACGTGCTGCTGACCCTGCCCGAAGACCCGCAGCGCTACCCGGTGGCCGGCAAGGTCGCCTGGATCACGCCGGCGCGCGCGGCCGGCAGCCGCGCGCCCGGCGTGGGCATCCGCTTTCCGTCCGACGAGAAATCGCGCCAGCTCAAGGCCCGCATCGAGGCCGCGCTGGGCGGCTCGATGGCTTCCGACCGGCCGACGCAGACGATCTGACATCCGGGGCGGCCCGACCGCCCCCTGCGCTCGCCAGTTTTCCGGCTCCCTTCGTTTCCTCAGATTCCTGGCGATGTTCACCGACTCCCACTGCCACCTGACCTTTCCCGAATTCGCCGACCAGATGGACGCGGTGCGCGCTGCCATGGCTGCCGCCCAGGTCGACCGGGCCCTGTGCATCTGCACCCGGCTCGAGGAGTTCGACGACGTGCAGGCATTGGCCGCGCGCTACGACAACTTCTGGGCCAGCGTGGGCGTGCATCCGGACACCGAGGACACGCTAGAGCCCAGCGTCGACGACCTCGTGCGCCTGGCCGCGCGGCCGCGCGTGGTGGCGATCGGCGAGACCGGCCTCGACTACTACCAGATGGAAGAGCGCAAGGGCGGCCGCAGCATCGCCGACCTCGAATGGCAGCGCGAGCGCTTCCGCGTGCACATCCGGGCCGCCCGGCAGACCGGCAAGCCGCTCGTGATCCACACGCGCGAGGCCTCGGCCGACACGATCGCGATCCTCAAGGAGGAGGGCGAGGACGGCTCCGCGGGCGCGGCTGGCGGCGTGTTCCACTGCTTCACCGAAACCGCCGAGGTGGCGCGCGCCGCGCTGGACCTCGGCTTCTACATATCCTTCTCGGGCATCCTGACCTTCAAGAAGGCGCAGGATCTGCGTGACGTGGCGGCCTTCGTGCCGCTCGATCGCATGCTGATCGAGACCGACAGCCCATACCTGGCACCGGTGCCGTACCGGGGCAAGACCAACACGCCGGCCTACGTGCCGTACGTGGCACGGCAGATCGCCGAGCTGCGGCAGTTGCCGGTCGAGGCGGTGGCCCAGGCGACCAGCGACAACTTCGAGACACTGTTCAAGGGGGTTCGACAATGATGAAGAAAAACTTCAAGAAACTCGTTTATCTGTCTGCTTTTGCAGCAGTTTTCTCCGCGCATGCAGGTTCTTTCGAGGACTTCTTCCGGGCCGTGCGCGCCGACAATCCGAGCGGTGTCCGCAGCCTTCTGCAGCGCGGCTTCGACCCCAACACGCGCGACGAGCGTGGCCAGACGGGCCTCTTGATCGCACTGCGCGAGCCGTCGCCGAAGGTGATCCAGGTCCTGCTCGAATCGCCGCAGACCAACGTCGAGCTGCGCAACGCCAAGGACGAGAGCCCGCTGATGCTCGCGGCCATCAAGGGCCAGCAGGACCTCGTCACCCAGCTCATCAAACGCGATGCCGACATCAACAAGCCCGGCTGGACGCCGCTGCACTACGCGGCCACCGGCGGGCACCTGGCGATCATGAAGCAGCTGCTCGACAACTTCGCCTTCATCGACGCGCAATCGCCCAACGGCACCACGCCGCTGATGATGGCCGCGATGTATGGCTCGACCGACGCGGTGAAGCTGCTGCTGGCCGAGGGCGCGGACGTCACGATGAAGAACCAGCTGGGCATGACCGCGGTCGATTTCGCCAACCGCGCCAATCGATCGGAAGCCGCGGCGCTGATCGCCGCGACGTCCGCGGCGAAGCCGGTGCCGAAGGACGGTAAATGGTAGGTATTGGTTAATAAAGTATTAGTTTTTGCTGTTGACGATCGTTATTCGTGACTTATTTCATGCTCCATCAGATGAGAAACCGATGGGGTTTGTATTTTTTGGAAACAGGCGCGAACAGAATGAGGGCTTCGATGAAGCCCTTTTTTTCGCCCGAAACATCCATGCAAGTCACCATCCAACAGCTCGGCGGCGGCGCCCTGGCATGGCAGATGTCGTTGCTCGCAGCACTTCTGATCGCCGGCACGCTCGTGGGCTGGCTCCTGTATCTGGTCATCAAGGCGGGCGTGCGCGATGGCATGAGCGAGGCGCTGCGTCGGCGCCGGCAGATCCGGCAATCGGATCTGGTTGCGGATGGCGGGGCGAACACGCGGGATTGAGGTTTCGCGCGCGGCCTGGGCCGGGGCGCCACGAATCTCCGCCTGCCTGCCTCCCCAGATAATCAGCACAATGTGCATTATGTAAAATCAATCGTCTTGTTGTGTTTGGCCGGATGGCGGCCAAGCGAGGCAAGGCCGTTGTGATGCGTGATTGCGGAAATGCGGCCTGAAGAGGCCCGCTGCCCCATCCCCACAAAGCCGATCGACCCCGCAAAAGAAAAGGCGCCCGGCACGAAGGCCGGGCGCTCAAGAACCTACAGCTGTCACGGTAGGTGCCCCAAGCCAGGGAGGAGGAGTCGCTCGGGACACCGGGATGCTGAGTCTTCGTGATGAACGTCCGTGTCGGACGGCGCCGATAGTTCGGGGCTTTCGGGAGGCCCTCGAATCCGCATGAATTCGGCGAGTACTCATATTCTGTTCATATTTGCCGCCTAGCATCCGCCGCATGCTGCTGGCCAGGCTTCGCCGATGGATCGACGCGCACCGATGCATCGGGTGCGTGATCGGTCTTTGGCTGGTGCTGCTGCACCCGTTCATCTCGGCGCATTTCCACAGCGACGGCCTCGAGGACGAGCCCGGCCTCAAGGTGCGCAATGCCGGCGAGACCGTGCGCTTCGAACCCGACGAGCGCGCCGGCCATGCGAAAAGCCTCGAGACCACCATGTTCGCGCAGGCCTCCTGTTGCACGGTCATGGTCAATGTCCTGAGCGCGGCCTTCGATGGCTTCATGGGCATCGTGCTCGCGCTGCTGCCGTTGACCATCGTCGTGGCGACCGGCCTGACCGGTGCACGCCACGAACCGCCGCGGCGCATCGGCGCGCGGAGTGGGGCGCCTCCCCTGCCCCGCCCCTGGCTGCGGCTGCCGCCGACCACGGCACCGCCGCCCTTCGCCTGATCCGTTCCGACGGCGCGCCCGCGCCGCATCCATCGCTTCCCTGACGCCCCGCGGCAGGGCCGCTTCACTTCGCCCACGAGGCCTCCTCCATGTCTTTCGCCCGTCCGCGTCCTTGCCGCGCCGCTCGTGCCTGCCCGCGCACCGTCTTTGCCCCATCCCGTTCGTTCCGGGAGGCTGCATGAACGCATTCCATCTCGACCTGCTGCAGTGGCTCGCCGCCGGCACCCATCCCACGCCCTGGGTGCTGGCGATCGCGGTCGGGCTCGCGCTCGGCGGTCCCTGGCTCTCCACGGCCGTGATCGGCGCCGCTGCCTGGCGCCGGCCCGGCCATCGGGCCTATGTCCTCTTCATACTCGCGGGCGCCGGGCTCACCGCCATGCTGTGCCAGGAGATCGCCGCGCGCATCAACATGCCGCGGCCCTTCATCCTGGGCCTGGTGCCGGCCTACATCCCGCACGGCGCCAGCGCCGCGCTGCCGAGCACGCATGCCTCGGTGATGTTCATGGTGGCTTTCGCCTTCCTCGCGCGGCCGGCGCTGCGCGCCCCGGGCATCGCGCTGTTCGCGGTGGCGGCCGCCACGGGCTGGGCGCGCATCCACGTGGGCGTGCATTTCCCGCTCGACATCGCGGTCGGCCTGATGTTCGGCGCGGTCATGGCGGGTCTGCTGGGCGCGGCTTGGTGGATGCTGGAGCTCGGGGCACAGCAACTCGCCACCCGCATACCGGGCCTGGCGGGCAAGCGCTGGCCGGCGATGCCCCGGCCGCGCGCCTGAGCCGCGCGGCATAAGAAAACTCGAAAAGCGCATTTCCCAATCGAAGGGCGCGGCTGCAAAGTCGCTGCCCCATGGAATCCCTCACGCATCCGCCGCGCACCGCGCCCGGCAACCCATCGCCCGTGGCCGTGCCGCCGCGCGCCTCGCAACCCCAACCGCCCTCCTACGACCAGCTCGCCGACCGCTTTCGCCCGATCTTCGCGCGCATCGCCGAAGGCGCGGTGCAGCGCGAGAAGGAACGCCTGCTGGCCCACGACGCCGTGGCCTGGCTGGCCCAGGCCGGCTTCGGCGCGCTGCGCGTGCCGGTCGCCCAAGGCGGGCTCGGCGCCTCGGTCGAGCAGTTCTTCGACCTGCTGATCGAGCTCGGCGAGGCCGATTCCAACCTACCGCAGATCCTGCGCGCCCATTTCGGCTTCATCGAGCGCCTGTTCGCCGAGATCGATCCCGCGCTGCACGGCCCCTGGCTGCGGCTCGCGGCCGACGGCGTGATCTTCGGCAACGCCACCACCGAACTCGGCGAAGGCCCGCTCGGCCAGATGCAGACCACGCTGCGCCGCGACGGCGACGGCTGGCGCCTCGAGGGCGACAAGTACTACAGCACCGGCACGCTCTATGCCGAATGGATCGCGGTCTCGGCGCAGCGCCACAACGACGACGGCAGCAACGACCGCGTGATCGCGCTGGTGCCCTCCGAGGCGCCGGGCGTGGAGCGCGTCGACGACTGGCGCGGCTTCGGCCAGCGCCTGAGCGCCTCGGGCACCACGCGCTTTCGCAACGTGCGCGTCGATCCGGCGCACGTGCTGCTCTACGTGCGCGACCAACCCACGCCGCTGACCGCGCAGTTCCAGCTCACGCACCTCGCCACCCTGGCCGGCATCGCGCGCGCGATCGTGCGCGACGCGGTCGACTTCGTGCAGCCGCGCAAGCGCGTCTACAGCCACGGCAGCGGCAGCACGCCGCGCGAGGACCCGCTGGTGCAGCAGGTCGTCGGCCAGCTCGCCAGCACGGCCTTCGTCGCGAGTTCGACGGTGCAGGCGGTGGCGCGCACGCTCGGCGAGATCGACCGCCTGCGCCAGCGCGGCGAAGCGATCCCCGAGCCGCTGCTGTTCCAGGTCGAGCTCGAGACCGCCAAGGCCCAGGCCGGCATCGTCGACGCGGTGCTGCAGACCGGCACGCGGCTGTTCGACGTGGGCGGCGCCTCGGCGCTGCAGGAGGACATCCGGCTCGACCGCCACTGGCGCAACGCGCGCACGCTGGCCTCGCACAACCCGACCATCTACAAGGGCCGCGTGGTCGGCGACCACCTGCTCAACGGCGCCCGGCCCACCTTCTACTGGGCCGTGGGCGCGAACGTCTCGTCCTGAAGGCCCCGGCGGCGACATGCCGCAGCCGACGAATCCGCATATCCATGCGTGCATTCATTCGTTGGCCGGGGCGGGTGCAGCGCCAACACTCGCCCTTCCCTTCTTCATCCTCCGGCGGAGCAATTCCCATGACCCTCTACGACGATCACCCAGCCACCGGGAGCGCCCAGGCATGACCTCGGCCGATCACGCACTCGACGTGTCCGGCGTGCTGAACGCGCCGGAGTTCCGCGGCACCACCGCGGCCCCCCTGCCCCGCGCGCCGCGCCCGCCCGCACCGGTGGCCACCGATGCCGCCACCGTGCTCGCGCGCCGCCACGCGCTGCCGCCGGGCCTCTGGCGCACCGGCGTGCTGGCCGCCGCGGCCTGGCTGGCGCTGGGCCTGCTCACGCTGCTGTGGCCCAACAAGCCGATCGGCTTCAGCGACTGGAACTTCACCGAGGAATTCGGCTACGCCACGCTGGTGATCGCCGCGGTCTTCCTCGTCATCGCATTGCTCGGCCCGCGCGCCGGCCGCGTCGCGCGCACGCTGCGTCCCGCCGGCCAGTGGCTGGTGGCCTCGGCGCTGGTGCTCGCGCTGTGGGAGATCGCCACCGCCAAGCTGGCCGTGCTGCCCTCCCCCTTCTTCGCGCCGCCGCAGAGCCTGATCGACGTGCTGCACGAGGACTGGCAGCGCCTGGGCCTGTCCACCGCCTACTCGCTGCGCCTGCTGGCCAACGGCTTCGTGATCGGCGCGCTGGTCGGCTTCGTCACCGGCGTGGCGGTCGGCTGGTCGCGCATCGCGGGCTACTGGGTGCATCCGCTGCTGCGCTTCCTCGGCCCGGTGCCCGCCTCGGCGCTGCTGCCGCTGGCCTTCTTCTTCGCGCCCTCGAGCTACGTGGCCGCGGTGTTCCTGGTCGGCCTCGCCACCTTCTTCCCGGTCGCGGTGCTGACCTGGTCGGGCGTGGCCTCGGTCGGCAAGAGCTACTACGACGTGGCGCGCACGCTCGGTGCGTCCGAGCGCTTCCTGGTGCTGCGCGTGGCCATTCCGGCCGCGCTGCCGCAGGTCTTCGTGGGCCTGTTCATGGGCCTGGGCGCCTCGTTCTCGGTGCTGATCACGGCCGAGATGATGGGCGTGAAGGCCGGCCTCGGCTGGTACCTGCAGTGGGCCCAGGGCTGGGCCTCGTACGCCAACATGTACGCGGCGCTGCTGGTGATGGCCGCGCTGTGCTCGGGCCTGATCACGCTGCTCTTCAAGGTGCGCGACCGCGTGCTGTCGTGGCAGAAGGGAACCGTCAAATGGTAGAAGCCGTCCTCTCCCCCAGCGTCGAGGCAGGCACCGCCGCCCACACCGGCGCGCTGATCGACATCCACGGCGTGAGCCACTGGTTCGAAGTGCCCACGGGCGTGCTGCAGGTGCTCGACAACATCGACCTGCAGGTGCGGCCCGGCGAATTCGTCGCGCTGCTCGGCCCGAGCGGCTGCGGCAAGTCGACGCTGCTGCGCCTGGTGGCCGGCCTCGAGCCCGCGACCACTGGCCGCATCACGCAGAACGGCGAACTGATCGAGAAGCCCGATCCCTCGCGCATCGTGGTGTTCCAGGACCCCACCTTGTTCCCGTGGCGCAGTGTCTGGGACAACGCGGCGCTGGGCCTGCAGGCGCGAGGCGTGCTCGATGCACAGCGCGGCCGGGTCGACGAGGCGCTGCAGCGCGTCGGCCTCACCGAGTTCGCGAAGGCCTATCCGCATCAGCTGTCGGGCGGCATGGCACAGCGCGTGGCGCTGGCGCGCGCGCTGGTCAACGACCCGCAGCTGCTGGTGCTCGACGAGCCGCTGGGCAAGCTCGATTCGCTCACGCGCATCGCCATGCAGAGCGAGCTCGTGAACCTCTGGCAGCGCGACGGCTTCTCGGCCCTGCTGGTCACGCACGACGTCGAAGAGGCGCTGTTCCTGGCCAACCGCGTGATCGTGTTGAGCGACCGGCCGGCGCGCATCGCGGCCGAGCTGGTGGTGGACCTGCCCTACCCGCGCCATCGCGGCGATCCGCGCCTGGCCGAGCTGCGGCACGAGGCGCTGCGCCACCTGGGCCTGGACGCGACCTGGTGAGACCGGCCCTCAAGGCGCGGGCGCGATGAACGCGCTGCCCGATGCAGCCTGGCTCAATGTCCTGATCGAGGGGCTGCAGACCCTGCAGTTGCAACTGCTGCGGCTGCTCGATGCGCTGGGCCTGGTCGCGCATGCGCACGGACAGCCCGCCTGGCCCTGGGACCAGCGGCTGTCGGGCGAGAACCTGCTGATCGACCTGGGCCAGGCGCGCCGGCTCGGCATCAGCGTCGTGCTGCTGGGACTGTCGCTGCTCGTGCTGCTCGCGGCGCTGCTGTGGCGCCGGCGCCGGATCTGGCTGCTCGGCGCCGCGGTGCTGCCCGTGGTGCTGGCCCCCTGGCCCGATGCCAACGTGGTCCTGGTGCCCGCCCATCCCACGAGCTTTCAGCAGCATGCGGCGGGCTTCAGCGCCGAGGCCATCGCGCGCGGCCGCACGCTCTATGCGCAGACCTGCGTGGCCTGCCATGGCAGCGACGGACGCGGCCAGGGTCCGCTGGCCGCGGCACAGCCCGTGTGGCCACCCAATCTCACGGGTCCGCTGCTCTGGCGCCGTGCCGATGGCGACCTGCTGTGGCGCGTGCTGCACGGCACGCGCGATCGCCATGGCGCAATGACGATGCCGGGCTTTCAAGGCCGATTGAGCGAGAGCGACGCCTGGGCCCTGATCGACTACATGAAGGCCCAGGCCGCCGGCGAAAGCCTGCGCGTGGCGGGCGTGTGGGCCCAGCCCGTGAGCCCACCCGACATGGCGGTGCGTTGCGACGGCAAGCCGGTGCGCATGCTCAGCAGCTGGCGCGGCCAGCGCATGCGGATCGTGGCCGGTGGCGATAACGCAAGTGCGTTGCTCGAGGACCCGCGCCTTGTGACGGTACTGCTCGAACGCGAGCCCGCGGCTGCTTCGAAACAGGACGACCGGAGCATCGCCTGCGTGGCCGATTCGCCCGCGGCGTGGGAGGCCTTCTCGCTGATCGCGGCCACCGAGAAGCTCGAGGGCACGCAGTTGCTGGTCGATCGCGCGGGCTGGCTGCGCGCGCGCGGCGAGCCCGGCAAGAGCGCGTGGAGCGACGACGATCTGCTGTGCCGCGCGGAGGCTGCTTCAGGAACGGCAACCACGCCGGTGGCCACAGCCGACGGGCTCGGCGCGCTGATCACGCGCATGGATGCGCAACCGGTGCGTTTCGTGAAGGGCGGTTTCGTGCATTGACGGCGCGGCGCCGTCGTTCACCACGAATGCATCAGCACCGCGGGCCGCAGCGTGGCGATGGCCTGCAGGCGGCGCAGCGCACGGCGCGGCACATGGCCGTAGGCCGCGCGGCGCGCGATCGCATGGGCCGACGCGGGCGGCACCCGCCACGCGGTGGCGGTGCGCGAGATGACGAGCTGGGCCTGGTCGGCCACGGAATGGTAGGTGCGCAAGGGCATGGGGGACTCGATGGGTAACGCATCGATTCTGCGCAAGGCATGCGGCAACTCAAAGACGGATTGCGAGTTACCTGATGCATTCCGTGATCGCCTTGCCGCGCGGTGCGCGGCGTACGATGGACCGGCATCCTTTCTTCCCTCTGCATCGCTGCACACCAGGAGATACCGACCATGTCGAACCACGTCTACAAGAGCCTCGAGCTCACCGGCTCGTCCACCACCAGCATCGAGGACGCGATCCAGGGCGCGATCGCCAAGGCGCATGAGACAGTGCGCAACATCCAGTGGTTCACCGTCGTCGAGACGCGCGGCCATGTGGCCGAGGGCCGCGTGGCTCACTGGCAGGTCACGCTGAAGATCGGCTTCACGCTCGAATGAGCGTGAGCGCCGGCTCGTTCAGGCGAAGTCGGTCGATGGTTTTTCCCAGAGGTTGACGCCGCCCTCGACCGCATGGCGGTCGATCTCGGCGAGCTCCTCCGCGCTCAGCGGCGCACCCTTGAGCGCGGCCACGTTGTCGACGATCTGCTCGGGCCGGCTCGCGCCGATCAGCGCGGAACTCACGCGCGGATCGCGCAGGGTCCAGGTCAGCGCGAGCTGGGCCAGCGACTGGCCGCGACGCTGCGCGATCGCGTTCAGCGCGCGCGCACGCTCGATGTTGGCATCCGACAGATGCTCGGGCTTCAGCGAGCCGCCGCCCGGGCGGTTGATGCGCGCATCGGCCGGCACGCCCTGCAGGTACTTGTCGGTCAGCAGGCCCTGCGCCAGCGGCGTGAACGCGATCACGCCGGCACCGAGTTCCTCGGTGGCGCCGAGCAGGTCCTTCTCGATCCAGCGGTTGAACAGGTTGTAGGCCGGCTGGTGGATCAGCAGCGGCACCTTCCATTCGCGCAGCAGCGCGGCCATCTCGCGCGTCTTGCCGGCCGAGTACGACGAGATGCCGATGTACAGCGCCTTGCCCTGCCGCACGGCCTGGGCCAGCGCCGAGGCGGTTTCCTCCAGCGGCGTGTGCGGATCGAAGCGGTGCGAATAGAAGATGTCGACGTAGTCGAGGCCCATGCGCTGCAGGCTCTGGTCGAGGCTGGCCAGCACGTATTTGCGCGAGCCGCCGCCCTGCCCGTAGGGGCCGGGCCACATGTCCCAGCCGGCCTTGCTCGAGATGATCAGCTCGTCGCGGTAGGGCTTGAAGTCCTCGCGCAGCAGGCGGCCGAAATTGGTTTCGGCGCTGCCGTAGGGCGGGCCGTAGTTGTTGGCCAGGTCGAAGTGGTTGATGCCGAGGTCGAAGGCGGTGCGCAGCAGCTGGCGCTGGGTGGCGATCGGCGTGGTGTCGCCGAAGTTGTGCCACAGGCCGAGCGAGATGGCGGGCAGCACGAGGCCGATGCGGCCCACCTTGCGGTAGGGCATGGATTCGTAGCGCGTGGAGGCGGCGAGGTAGGTCATGGGCGATGGAAGAACGCGAAGAGAAAGAGAAAGGCGCCATGTCGGCGCCGGTACTTCGCGTTCGAGGATAGCGGCAATCGCCTCGACGCGCAGGCCGCCGACCCGCTGCGTTACGACGCCACGGCCGTGTCGCGCCCGAAGGCCAGCGCCGCGAGTTCCTCGTCCGATGCGGGCAGCACCGGCGGCACCAGCGCGTCCTGCAGGAACAGCCGCAATGCGGTCCATCCCGAGCCGTCGGCCTTGCGCGCCTGGCGCCAGGCGGCCGCCTCGAGCAGCAGCACCGATTGGTAGGTGCGCGCCATGCCCCAGGCCAGGCGCCGGCCGTCGCTCTCCTGCGCGCGCGGCATCAGCTCCGCGAGCGTGCGCCGCGCATGCACGATGGCATCGGGTGCGCGCGTGCCATGGCCCGCGAGCGTCGAGAGCCGCCCGTCGATGTCGGCGAGAAAGGCCTCGCCCGCCTCGGGCGCGCGCAGCGCCCGCAGCACGTCGTGCGCGAGCACCGAGGTCGTGCCCTCCCAGATGCAATGCACGTGCAGGTTGCGCAGCACGCGCGGGATGCCCGTGTCCTCCACATAGCCCGCGCCGCCGAAGCTCTCGACCAGCTCGCTCGCGGCCCAGATGCTCTGGCGCGCGCAGGCCAGCTTGGTCAGCGGCGCCAGCAGGCGCGCCAGCCCGGGCGCGCGGGTGCCGCGCTCGTGGCGATTGAGCGCGAGTGCGGTCTCGAAGTTGAGCGCGAGCATCGCTTCGTACTCGGCCGTGATGCGCGCGATCCACTGCGCATGCAGCGGCTTGTCGGTGAGCATCTGGCCGAACACGCGACGCCGGGTCGCGTAGTCGCGTGCCAGCATCAGCAGATGGCCCACGCCCGCCGGGCCGCCCCACGAGGCCCACAGCCGCGCGACGTTGAGCAGGTCCCCGATCTTCGCGACGCCGCGATCGATGCCGCCGACCGGCACCGCGACCGTGCCTTCGAGCTCGAGCTCCGCGGTCGGCAGGGCGCGCGTGCCGAGCTTGTCCTTCAGGCGCCGCACGGCGATGTGGTTCCAGCTGCCGTCGGGGCGGCGCAGCTCGACCAGGAACAGCGACAGCCCGCGGCTGCCCGGCACCGCGTCGTCGGGCCGCGCGAGCGCTAGCGCCATCTGCGAGGTGGTGGCCGAGGTGAACCACTTGGTGCCGTGCAGCGACCAGGTGCCGTCGCCGCGCGGACGCGCGACGGTCGAGGTCTGGCCCACGTCGGAGCCGCCCTCCTTCTCGGTCATCCACTGGCCCGAGGTCCAGCCGCCCTGCCGCGCCGTGAGCTTCGGCTTGTAGCGCGCGGCCAGTGCCTCGTCGTGCAGCGTGAGCAGGCGCGCGGCGCCATCGGTCATCACCAGCGGACACGAGGCCACCGCGCCCGCACCGTCGTAGAGGTTCACGAGGCCGGCCTGCACCACACGCGTGAACTCGCCATAGGGGTTCTCGTAGGGCAGCGCGACCAGGCCCTCCTCGAGGCCGATGTCGACCAGGCGATGCCAGGCCGGATCGACCTCGATGCGGTCGACGCGCCGGCCCCAGGCATCGAAGGGCTCGTGGCGCGGCACGTTGTGCTCGGCCGTCGCGGCCAGCGCGGGAATCTCCTGCATCGCGCGCTCGCCCATGCGCTGGAACAGCGGGCTCGCGTCGGCGAAGACCTCGGCGGGCAGCAGGCGTTCGAGCGTGTGGTGCAGGGTTCGGTCGCTCGCGAAGCGGTTCGACAACTCGGGATGGGGCTGGATGAAGTCGGTCATGGTGTCTCCTTTGCCGAAGGCGGAACCGGCGCATTCGCGCCCTGCCCTTTCTTCGCGGGGGCGGCGCGCGCGGCGTGGTCGAGCACCGCGGCCAGGCACAGCGCGACGATGTCCTCGACCACGCGCTGCGCCGCGCGCTTGGACAGCACGCCGAGCGCGAGCGGGCCGATCATGGCTTCGGCCAGCGCGCCGACGATCGCCGCGGCGCTGGTGTGCGCGTTCTGCGCGCGGAACTCGCGGCTGTCGATGCCGTCCTCGATCACGGTCACGAAGATCGCGCGATAGGGTTCGCGAAAGCGCAGCCGGTCCTCGTCGATCTGCGGCGCCACCGGTTCGGCCAGCAAGGCCCACGCGAGCTTGGGCCGCTTGAGCGCGCGGTGCGCGAAGGTGCGGATGATCGCGGCCAATCGCTCGCCGGCACCGCTCTCGGAGGCGGCCGCGGCGGCGCAGGCGTCGATCTCGCGCTGCGAGGCCTGGCGGAAGACCTCGTCGAACAGGTCGGTCTTCGACGGGAAGTACTGGTAGAGCAAGCCGGTCGAGACCTCGGCCGTGGCCGCGACCATCGGCATGGTGGTGCCGCCGTAGCCATGGGTGGCCACGAGTTCGAGCGCAGCCAGCACGATGCGCTCGCGCGTGAGCGTCATGCGCTCTTCGACTTTCGATGTGCGTCGGTAGGTCACGCGAAGAATTGAATCACAGTTCATTTCTTATTGCAATTGCACTCCGGCTCCCTATACTTCGACGCCTCGGCCGCATCGCAACGATCACGCCGCCGGCGGCCACGGCGTCCAGTTCAACCACCAAGGAAGCTTCTCCATGCGCAGGTTCGACGACTCCTCTTTCGGTCATGGCTGGTTCCAGGCTGCCTACAGCGAGGACCTTCGCAAGGGCGAGGTGCAGCCCCTCACGGCCATGGGCCGTGAGTTCGTGCTGTGGCGCGACATGAAGGGCCAGGCCCATGCGATGGATGCGCACTGTCCGCACCTCGGCACCCATCTCGGCCACGGCGGCCGCGTCTGCGGCACCTCGCTGCGCTGTCCCTTCCACGGCTGGCAGTTCGCAGGCGACGGCGCCTGCACCGACATTCCCTACAGCCCGAATCCGCGCCTCGAGATGCGGCACCTGAAGTCCTGGCCGCTGGTCGAGCGCAACGGGCTGGTGATGGTGTGGTGGCATCCGCGCGGCATCGCGCCCACCTTCGAGGTGCCGGCGATGCCCGAGCATGGCGATGCGCAGTGGTCGCGCTACCGGCGCCAGCGCTGGGAGGTCGCGACGATCTGGCAGGAGGTGCAGGAGAACATCGTCGACACCACGCACTTCCACCACCTGCACGGCGTGGCCACGCTGGCGCGGCTCGACCGCTTCGAGCCCGCGGGACCGGCGCTGCACGTGAACATCCTGCACGACTTCAACACGCCGCGCGGCCGGCTGCCGGGCTTCCTGCAGACCTCGCTGTACGGCCCCTACTTCGCGACGGTGCGCTTTCGCATCGCCGACCTGGCCGAGATCCTGTTCGTCGATTCGGTGGTGCCGATCGAGGCCGGCCGCGTCGCCGTGAGCTTCAGCCTGATGGCGCGGCTGCAGGGCATCGCCTCGCCCGACATGAGCCTCGCGCTGATCGACGAGGCGATCCACCAGGTGAGCCAGGACGTGCCGATCTGGGAGCACAAGATGCGCTGGAAGCGCCCCAGCCTCGCCGAGGGAGACGGACCCATCATGCGCTTCCGCCATTGGGCCGAGCAGTTCGAGACCGAGGACGAAGTCCCGGCCCCCGCGCCCCTGCGCCGCATCGAGATCGCCGCCCATGCATGAGCTCGCCGCCACCGATGCCGTCTTCGTGCGCGAGGACGCGTCCACCTGGCGCGCCAGCGAGCTCGCGCGCGGTCCCTGGGATCCGCGCGCGCAGCATGGCGGCGCGCCTTGCGGCCTGCTCGCGCACATCGCCGAGTCGGCCGTGGAGGGCGAAGGCTGGCAGCTCGCGCGGCTCACGGTCGAGCTGATCCGGCCGGTGCCGGTCGACCTGCTGTCGTCCGCCGTCACGACCGAGGCGGGCCGCACCACCGCGCGCGTCGAGATCACGTTGCTGGCCCAAGGCAAGCCGGTGGCGAAGGCGCATGCGCTGCTGGTGCGCACGCAGCCCGTGGTGCCGCCCGAAGAAGCGCTGCAAAGGCCGCTGGCCCCTGCCCTGTCGATGCCAGCACCGTCGGACTGCACGGCACCGCTGCGCATCCCGGGCCTGCCCGACGTGCGCTCGTTCTATTACACGGCGACCGAAAGCCGCGTGGCGGCCGGCGATGCCGCGGCACCGGGACCGGCGGCTGCCTGGTTTCGGCTGCGCGTGCCGCTGGTCGCGGGCGCGGCCAATTCGCCCGCGATGCGCGCGGCCGCCGCGGCCGACTTCGGCAACGGCCTGAGCTGGGTGCTGCCGGTCGAGCACTTCAACTTCGCCAACGCCGACCTCTCGCTGCAGCTCGCGCGGCAGCCGGTCGGCGACTGGATCGGCCTCGATGCCGTGACCACGGTCGCGCCCGACGGCAGCGGCTGCACCTTCAGCCAGCTGCACGACGAGCGCGGCCGCTTCGGCTTCGCGACGCAGACGCTGCTCGTCTTCGCGCGCTAGCGTTTCAGCTCAAGCGCTCGTCAGCCCGCGCGACACCGGCAGCTTGCGCACGCGCTTGCCGGTCACCGCGAAGATCGCGTTGGTGATCGCGGGCGCGATGCCCGAGGTGCCGGGCTCGCCCATGCCGCCGGGCGCTTCGCCGCTGGCCACGATGTGGGTCTCGATCGCCGGCGTCTCGTTGATGCGCAGCGGCCGCACGTCGTGGAAGTTCGACTGCTCGATACGCCCGTCCTTCACCGTCGCCTCGCCCCACAGCGCGCCCGAGATGCCGAAGATCACGCCGCTCTGCACCTGAGCCTGCACCGTGTCGGGGTTGACCACCACGCCGGTGTCGAGCGCGCACACCACGCGCTTGACCACCGGCTCGCCGCCGTCCTTCGGCACCTCGACCTCGGCCACGAGCGCCATGAAGGTGCCGAAGGCGAACTGCAGCGACACGCCGCGCCCGCGCTGCGGCGGCAGCGGCGTGCCCCAGCCGGCCTTCTGGGCCGCGAGCTCGAGCACGGCCTTGGCGCGCGGGTTGGCGCCCAGCAGCGCGCGCCGGTAGTCCACCGGATCGGCCTTGGCCGCATGCGCGAGCTCGTCGATGAAGCTCTCGACCACGAACACGTTGTGCGTCGGTCCCACGCCGCGCCAGAACGCGGTGGGCACCGGCGGCTCGTGGTTCACGTACTCGACGCGGATGTTCGGCAGCGCATAGGGCGGCTTCTCGGCGCCGTCGATGGTCTCGGGGTCGAAGCCGTTGTTGTAGGCCGGCGGCAGCCAGCGCTTGAGGATCGACGAGCCCGTGATGCGATGGCGCCAGGCCACCGGCCGGCCCTGCGCATCGAGGCCCGCGCTCACGCGGTCGTAGAAGTACGGCCGGTACATGTCGTGCTGCGTGTCCTCCTCGCGCGTCCACACCACCTTGACCGGGCCATCGACCTGCTTCGCGATCTGCACCGCGCGCGTGATGCTGTCGACCTCGAGCCGGCGGCCGAAACCGCCGCCCAGCAGGTGGTTGTGCACCGTGACCTTCTCCACCGGCAGGCCCGATGCGGCCGCCGCCGCGGCACGCGCGCGCGTGATCACCTGCGTGCCGACCCACACCTCGCAGCCGTCGGGCCGCACATGCACCGTGCAGTTCAGCGGCTCCATCGCCGCATGGACCAGGAACGGCACCTCGTACACGGCCTCGAGGCGCTGCGCCGCGCCGGTCATCGCCGCCGCGTTGTCGCCCTCGTTGCGCGCCACCGCGCCGGTCTGCAGCGAGGCCTGCTTCATCGATTCGACGATCGCCGCCGAATCGATGCCCGCGTTGGCGCCGCCGTCCCATTCGATCGCGAGCGCCGCCAGGCCCTTCTTCGCCGCGCCCATGTGGTCGGCCACCACCGCCACGCAGTCGTCGAGCCGCACGATCTGGCGCACGCCGCGCACGGCCTTCGCCTTGCTGTCGTCCACGCTGCGCAGGCGACCGCCGAACACCGGCGACTGCGCGAGCGTGGCGACCTTCATGCCCGGCACCTTGGCATCGATGCCGTAGAGCGCGCTGCCGTCGACCTTGGCCGGCGAGTCGAGCCGCTTCGCGGGCGTTCCGATCAGCCGGAAATCGGCCGGCGCCTTGAGCGCCACCTTCTCGGGCAGCGGCAGCTTCGCGGCGTCGGCGACCAGCGCGCCGTACTTCAGGCGCCGGCCACTGGCCGCATGCACGACCTCGCCGCGGGCCGCCTTGCAGCTGTCGGGCGCGACCTTCCAGCGCTGGGCCGCCGCCTGCACGAGCACCGTGCGCGCGGTGGCGCCGGCACGCCGCAGCGGCTCGTAAGCGGCGCGGATGGTGGTCGAGCCACCGGTCACCTGGAAGCCCAGCAGGGGATTGCCATAGAGCTTGTCGTCGGGCGGCGCATGCTCGACGCGCACCGCGCCCATGTCGACCTCGAGCTCCTCGGCGATCAGCATCGGCACGCTGGTGTAGGTGCCCTGCCCCATCTCGATGTAGCCCATGGTCACGGTCACGCGGCCATCGGGGGCGATCTTCACGAAGGCATTGGGTGTCCAGGACGGCGTGCCGGCCGAGGCGGCCTCTGCCGCATCGGGCACGGTGCCCAGGCCCACGCCGATCAGCAGGCCGCCGCCGAGCGCGGCGCCGATGCTCAGGAAGCCGCGGCGCGACAGCGCGGGCGAGTCCACCGGCGCGTGTTCCGTCAGTCGATCGATCAGCATCTCAGGCCACCGCCTTTCCGGAGAGCGCGCGTGCCGCCTCCTTGATGCCCGTGCGGATGCGCACATAGGTGCCGCATCGACAGACGTTGCCGCTCATCGCGGCATCGATCTCCTCGTCGCTCGGTGCCGTGTTCTTGCTCAGCAGCGCGGTGGCCGACATCAGCTGGCCCGATTGGCAGTAGCCGCACTGGACCACGTCGAGGTCGAGCCAGGCCTTCTGCAGCGCGCGGCCCACGCGCGTGGCGGCGAGCGACTCGATGGTGCTCACGTTCGCTTTGCCCACCGATTCCACGGTCGTGAGGCAGGCCCGCGTGGGCGCGCCGTCGACATGGATGGTGCAGGCGCCGCACAGGCCCATGCCGCAGCCGAACTTGGTACCGGTCATGCCGAGCACGTCGCGCAAGGCCCAGAGCACCGGCGTGTCGCCGTCGACGTCGAGCGGGCGTTCGATTCCATTGACTTTCATGTTGTTCGTGTCCTTGTCGTGGGGTGGTTCGCTGCCCCGCGACGCACCCGGTGGTGCGGCACGCAGGCAGGCCGACCGGAGGATGTCACGCCGCGCGAATTCCTGCAGGACGCGCAAGCCTCCTTTCGGGACATCGTGCGTAGGCCATGTCCGGCCGCACGATGCGCGGCGCGGCCGTTCCCGGGCGCCGATCGGGCGTCGACCATGCACGGGCCCCCAGGAAAGGATCACCATGTTCGACCACATCGGCTTCAGGGTGCGCGACCTGCGCGCCGCGCGCCGCTTCTACGACGCGGTCGCGGGCGCGCTCGGCCTGCAGACCCTCGACAACAGCGCCCATTCGTTCCTGCTCGTGCGCAGCACCGAGCAGACGGTGCCCTTCGTCTGGATCGGCACCGACCAGCCGGCCTTCTGGACCGACGCGCATCAGGTGTCGGCCAGCCCGATCCACCTCGCGCTCTCGGCGAAGACGCCGCAGGAGGTCGATGCCTTCCACCGCGCGGCGCTGCAGGCCGGCGGCATCGACAACGGTTTTCCCGGCCCGCGCGGGCCGGCCGAGATGCACTACTACGGCGCCTACGTGCTCGACCCCGACGGCAACAACGTCGAGGCCGGCTGCCGCGGCGCGGGCTGATGCGGCCGGCTCAGGCCGCGACCGCGCCGGCGTACATGTAGCGCCGCGACCAGGGCAGCGTCTTCGCGGCGCGGCCGGCCTTGCGGCCCACGATCTGGTAGATCGCCACGTCGTCGTTCTCGAACGCATAGGCGCAGCCCGCGAGGTACACGCGCCAGATGCGGAACTTCTCCTCGTCGACCATGGCGCGCACCTGCTCGGTGTGCGCCTCGTAGGCATCGCTCCACAGTCGCAGCGTGCGCGCGTAGTGGCGGCGCAGGTTCTCGATGTCGAAGGCCTCGAGGCCGCCCTGCTGCATGGCTTGCAGCGCCAGGCCGATGTGCGGCAGCTCGCCGTTCGGGAACACGTAGCGGTCGATGAAGTCGCCGCCGCCGTACGAGACGCCGCCGCCCTCGGGGTCGGACGAGGTGATGCCGTGGTTCATCACCACGCCGTCATCGGCCAGCAGCTCGCGCACGCGCTGGAAGTACTCGGGCAGGTTCTTGCGGCCCACGTGCTCGAACATGCCGACGCTGGTGATGCGGTCGAACTGCCCGCCCACGTCGCGGTAGTCCTGCAGCCGGATCTCGATGCGGTCGGCCAGCCCCGCGGCCTGCACACGCTCGGTCGCGAGCTCGAACTGGTTCTGCGACAGGGTCACGCCCACGCAGCGCGCGCCGAACTTCTGCGCCGCGCGGATCACGAGCGCGCCCCAGCCGCAGCCGATGTCGAGCAGGGTCTGGCCCGGCTGCAGCTGGATCTTGGTGAGGATGTGGTCGATCTTCTTGAGCTGCGCGGTCTCGAGGTCCTCGTCGCCGTTCTCGAAGTAGGCGCACGAATAGACCATGTTCGGGTCGAGCCAGAGTTGGTAGAAGGCGTTCGAGACGTCGTAGTGGTACTGGATCGACTTGCGGTCCGACGCCTTGGTGTGCGTGAAGTAGCGCGCCATGCTCTTGAGCGCGCTGGCACCGGCGCCGGTGCCGCTGTCGAGCGAGCTCTTCGCGAGCGCGTAGGCGATGTCGATGATGTCGCTGAGCTTGCCCTCGATGTCGATCTTGCTCTGCACGTAGGCCTCGCCGAGGTTGGCCAGCGTGGGCTCGAGCATCAGCGACAGCGCCGAGGGCGACTTCACGTGCAGGGTGACGGCGGGGCCGCTGAAGTCGCCGAAGTCGTACGACTTGCCGTCCCACAGGGTCAGCCGCGCGGGCAGATTGGCACGTGCGCGGACGGCCGCGCTCCACTGTTCGACCTTCTTTTCCCAAAGCATGCATTTCTCCGTGTTGGTGTTGCTTGCGATTCGGGAAAGCACGATAGCGAGATTCCTTCGGATGTGCAGGGACATGCCGTGCTCGACCTGATGGCGACACGACTTAGCGTTGGAATCTGACGGGAAGCCGTGGGTCCGGCGGCAACGTGCGGGAAAACTACAGTATTCAGAAATCTGACAATCTGTAATACAAATGCACTATTTACAAAGAATAATTGCGGAAATCGTAACGAAGCTGCGTACAGGCCACAGAGCCTCGGCTAGGGAAAAAGCTCGGATGCAAACCAACCTCCAATCCCAATGCAGATGGCTATTTCGTCTTCCAAGTGTTCCTGCGGGCTCGCCCATCTCGAACGCATACCGCGTCGCGCCTGGATGCGCTGGCTCCCGTGGCTGCGCCACTACCAGTGCACGCTGTGCGGCGGCAGGCGCATGGCCTCTGAAAACTCGGTGAACTCCGCCGTGGCTGCGCGCGCGAGCCGCGAAGCCGTCGAGCGACGGTAATCGGTCGGCCCTGACCATCGCCTGAACGGGCGCGCCCGCGGGGCGCGCACTTCTTCACCCGGCCCTCGCGCCGGGGATCGTTCGAAACTCTCTCGACCGCCGAGAGAAGCTCAGTCGTAGCGCACGGTCACGAGCGCGACGGCGGCCGCCTGCGCCGCCATCGACAACACCCCTCCGTCCTGCCCGATCGACCGCTCGCTGCTTGGCGCGAGCGGCGTCGTGCGCCCCCGCGCGTCGATGAACGCGATCGCCAGCGGCTGCTCGCCGAGCGTATCGACCCGCACGCTGGCGCTGGGCGGATCGATCTCCTGGCGCAGGAAACGGATCTCCATGGTGCGGCCCGTCACGCGGTGAACGAGCGCGCCCGGCCTCGCGTCGACGCGCATCTCGTAAGGTGCGCCGACGATCGCGCCGGTGAAGTGGATGGTCCCGTCGGCGGCCGTGGCCACCAGCGGCAGAAGGCACAGGGCAAGCATTGCCCGAGGTGCTAGGTTTCGAAGCGTCGACCCGTGATGGTTCACGTTGACTCCCTTCTCGCTGCTCAGTTGGCTCCCTTATTTCTGAACAGAATGAAACCATTCTTTACAAGTGAATGCAAGCAATTGTTTCCGTCATTGCGAGGGGTTGCCAGTCGATTCGGGACGCTGTACGGGGCTGTCACCACGCTGTCGCGCCAGCGTGTTCCGCGCGGCGGCGGCGTCCGCGATCAGGAATGCGGGGCCGGCTCGGGCGGCGCGTCGCTGGCCTCGATGAACAGCCGCTTGATCATCGGAAAGCGCGCGCGCACCTGCCGCTCGATGGCGGCGATGGCCGCGGCGGCTTCGCCGGTGTCGGTGTCGTCCTTGAAATTGACGTCGACGATGGCGAGCACTTGGTCGGGTCCGATGTACATCGACAGCACCCGGCCCACCTCCTCCACGCTGGGCTGCGCCATCGCCAATTCGCGGATCGCGCGTGCCGTCTCGGGCCGCACGCCCTCCCCGATCAGCAGGCCGCGCGACTGGGCGATCAGCAGCAGCGCCACGCCCGCCAGCAGCAGGCCGATCACCATCGAGGCCGCGCCGTCGAACACCGGCATGTCGAAGCGGTGCCCGAGGTAGATGCCCAGCGCCGCCACCGCGAGGCCGGCCAGCGCAGCCGAGTCCTCGGCCAGCACGGTGTACGTGGTCGGGTCCTTGCTGCGGTCGAGCGCCTGCCAGAACGGCGTGCCGCCGGCCTGGGCGCGGAACTGCCGCAGCGCGATCAGGAAGCTCGTGCCCTCGAACACCGCCGCGGCTGCGAGCACCACGTAGTTCCAGGTCGGATCGCGCAGCGGCTCGGGATGGCGGATGTGCTCGATGCCTTCATAGAAGGACACGCCGCCGCCGAGCCCGAAGATCAGCACCGCGACGATCAGGCTCCAGAAGTAGAGCTCTTTGCCGTGGCCGAACGGATGCTCCACGCTCGCCGGGCGCTTGCTCAGGCGCAGGCCGACCAGCAGCAATATGCCGTTGAAGGTGTCGACCGACGAATGGATGCCCTCGGACAGCATCGCCGAACTGCCGGTGATGCCGGCCACGACGAACTTCGTGACCGCGATGGCGATGTTGGCGCCGATCGCGCCGTAGATGGCGATGCGGGATTCGGCCATGAGTGGGGCGTGGCCGTACGCCGGCCGGATCAGGGCAGGCCGAGATAGATGCGCAGGTCGTCCCGCTGGGTGCCGGCCGAGGCGACGGCGGTGCGAAGCCGTTCTTCCGACACGCCGAACCATTCGGTCCAGTAGTCGACTTCCTTGAGATCGGTCACGTCGATCCGGTCATCGTCCCTGGGGATGCGGATCTGAAGGTCTTCGGACATCGGGCGTTCTCCTGCGTTGAAGCCACGCAGTGTCGCGAGCGCGCGGCGCCACGAGGCCGGACGCGGACGACAGCGCGTGCAGGACGGCATCCATGCGCGCGGCGCAGGCAGGAAGCTCAGGCGGCCTCGCGCGAAGCCGCCCCGAGCGCGTCGTTGCCCGCTTCCCCGAGCCAGCGCCGCTTGTCGCGCAGCGGCGGCGCGCCGAACATGCGGCCGTACTCGCGCGCGAACTGCGAGGGGCTTTCGTAGCCCACGTCGTGCGCGGCCGTCGCCACGTCGGCGCCGGTCAGCAGCATCAGCCGCCGGGCCTCCTGCAGGCGCAGCTGCTTCTGGTACTGCAGCGGGCTCATCGCGGTCACGGCCTTGAAGTGATGGTGGAACGAGGACACGCTCATGTGCACCGCGCGCGCCATGTCCTCCACCTTCAGCGACTGCGCGAAGTTCACGCGCAGCGCGCTGATCGCCTTGGCCACGCGCTGGGTGTGGCTGTCCTGCAGCGCAATCTGCCGCAGCCGCGCGCCCTCGCCGTTCACCAGCAGCCGGTACATGATCTCGCGCTTGATCAGCGGCGCCATGATCGGCACGTCCTCCGGCGTTTCCAACAGGCGCAGCAGCCGCAGCACCGGCTCGAGCACCGGCATCGCGATGCGGTTGACGTACATGCCGCGCGAGGCCGGTGCATTGGCCTTGGCCGGCAGCTGCTCGTTACGGATCAGCTCGCCGATCTCGTCGACCGCGAGCTCGAGCCGCAGGCCCAGGTAGGGCTCCTGCTCGCTGGTCACGCGCACCTGGCCGCACACCGGCAGGTCGACCGAGGTCACCAGGTAGTGCATCGGGTCGTACACGTAGATGTCGTCGCCCACCATGATCCGCTTGGAACCCTGCGCGATCAGGCCCAGCGCCGGCGTCTGCATCGCGTGCTTGGGACCGTCGGGCTTGCTGACGCAGTAGACGAACAGGCCGGGCACCGCGGTGTCGACGGAGCCGTCGCGGCCGCCGGTCACCAGGTTGATCAGGCGCACCAGCTCCTTGCGGGCTTCGTCGAGTTCGGGTTCGAGCGGCAGCGGCGTGCCGATGGCGGAAAGGATGTCGGGGGTTTCGTCGGACATGTGGCGGGTCCTTGTCACGGTGGAGAAACAAGCGGCTCGAAGCTTAAACCTGCCCTGGCGCCAGCGCGCGCCCGCGGCCACCGGTCTGGAGAATTAGGCAAGACCTTTGCAGGAACGCGCTGGCCCCGGGCAGGTGCCTGGCCGGATACTTTTCGCAGCCCTCCGGGCTTCCCAACGCAAAGGAATTCTTTCGATGCAATACCGCAAATTCGGCCGCACCGGCCTCTTCGTCTCCGAACTCTGCCTCGGCACCATGACCTTCGGCGGGTCCTCGGGCATCTGGGGCCAGATCGGCGATCTCCAGCAATCCGACGCCGAGGCGCTGGTCGGCCGCGCGCTCGACGCCGGCATCAACTTCATCGACACCGCCGACGTCTATTCCGAAGGCCAGTCGGAAGTCATCACGGGCCAGGCGCTCAAGAACCTCAAGGTGCCGCGCGACAAGGTGGTGGTGGCGACCAAGGTGCTCGGCGAGACCGGCAGCAAGGGCGTCAACTCGGCCGGCGCCTCGCGTTACCACATCATGGACGGCGTGAAGGCCAGCCTGCAGCGGCTGCAGCTCGACCACATCGACCTCTACCAGATCCACGGCTTCGACCCCGCCACGCGGATCGAGGAAACCGTGGAGGCGCTCGACACCCTGGTGCGCCACGGCCACGTGCGCTACGTCGGCGTGTCGAACTGGGCCGCCTGGCAGATCGTCAAGGCGCTGGGCATCGCCGAGCGCAAGGGCCTGGCGCGCTTCGAATCGCTGCAGGCCTACTACACCATCGCGGGCCGCGACCTCGAGCGCGAACTGGTGCCGATGCTGCGCAGCGAGGAGGTCGGCCTGATGGTCTGGAGCCCGCTGGCCGGCGGCTTCCTCAGCGGCAAGTACAGCCGCGCGGGCGAGGCGCAGCAGGCCGAACAGGGCAGCCGCCGCATCGCGTTCGACTTCCCGCCGGTCGACAAGGAACGCGCCTTCGACTGCATCGACGTCATGCGCGAACTGGCCGAGGCGCGCAAGGTCTCGGTGGCGCAGATCGCGCTGGCCTGGCTGCTGCACCAGCCGGCGGTGACCAGCGTGATCATCGGCGCCAAGCGCGTCGACCAGCTCGACGACAACATCGCCGCCACCGCCATCCAGCTCGATGCCGACGAGCTCGCGCGGCTCGACAAGGTCAGCGCGCTGCCGGCCGAGTACCCGGGCTGGATGCTCGAGCGCCAGGGCGGCGTGCGGCGCCAGCGCGTGGCGGATTCGCTGTCGCGCGGCTGAGCCGACGAAAGGGCCGCCGAGCGGCGGCCCTGCCCTACTTCTTCGGCTGCACCTCGAAGGCCAGCAGCTGCGTGATCTGGCTCGCGGTGTTGAAGTTGTTGTCCGACACCAGCACCAGCGTGTCGTTGCCGTTGGGCAGCTTCGGTCCCCAGGCGATGCCCTCGATGTTGTCGAGCTTGGCCAGCCCCAGCGTGTTGAGGTCGAGCACCAGGCGCTTGCGCACCGGCTTGTAGTCGGCGCCCACGAGGCTGGCGAGGCCGCGCACGTCGGTGGCGCCTTCGGTCTCGATCTCGTAGAGGCGGATGTAGTTGCTGTAGTTGCCGTCGGCGGCCTGCACGCCCGCGCGCTCTATCACGAGGAACTGGTGGTCGTTGATCGCGAGCATCTCCGACACGCCGTTGTCGGCGTTCGGTCCGGTGGGCGCCTTGGGGATCGCATCGATCGGATAGGCCACCTGGCGCAGCACCGCGCCCGCGCGGTCGAACTGCGTGAAGCGCGAGACCGCGCCGCTCGTGGGCGTGGGCAAGGGGCCGTCCTCGTAGATCGGCGCTTCCATGCCGACCCACAGGCTCTTGCCGTCGGCCGAGAAGCTCAGCGCCTCGTAGGTCGCGTTGTTGCGCGAGCCCTTCTCCTGCGTCGGCGACATCCTGAACATCGCGGGCGCCGGCAGGATCAGGTTGGCCACGCCATCGATGGCCATGCGCGCCACGAAGGGATCGAGGCCGCGTGCGCGGTCGCCCTCGCTGCCCCACCACAGGCCGCCACCCTGCGGATCGATGCGGAACGATTCGGGATCGGCCGCGATGCTGGGACTGCCGGAGGCGTTGGAATAGACATTGCCGTTCATGTCCTTGAGCGCGATCGTCGAGCGGAAGCGCACCGAGGAGAAGCGCTGGCCGTCGTAGTCCAGCTCGGCCGTGTGGAAGCGCGACGAGACGCGGTCGTCGCTGAGGAAGTACCAGAGCTTGGTGGCCGGGTCGTAATCGACCGCAGAGAGCCCGCCGACCTGCACGCCGTCGATCTTCAGGTCGTTGGCCAGCACCTGTTCGCCGATCAGCCGCACGCTCTGCACGCTGCGCTCGGGTGCGGGCGCCGGCGCGGGTGGTGGCGCCGCGGGTGCGGGCGCCGGTGCCACCGGCAGGAACACGGCGCCGTCGCCACCCCCGCCGCAGGCGGTCAGGACTGTGGCCGCGCAGAGCGCCGCGGCCAGAAGACGAAGAGCGGCGGGCTTGAAGGGAGGTGCGAAGGAAGGCATCGGGCGCTGCGCGAGTGGGCGAAGCGCCGGATGCTAGGGAGGGCAGATGACGGTTCGGTGAAGCCGCGCCGCCCGCGACGCCGGGAGCGCCCCCGCTCAGCCCGTGTTCCGGCGCACCAGCGCCGCGATGTATTCGCGCAGCGAGACGCGCCCACGCTCGGGGTTCTCGACCTCGTACTTCTTCTCGAGCGTGACGCGCGTCATCGCCGCATACGAGGCTGCGCCCGCGTCCGAGAAACCCATCGCCTTGAACGCATGCTCCCACTGGCTGCGCGGCGTCTGGACCGCGCGCACCGGCTTGTTCAGCGCCAGCGCGAAGGCTTCGGCCACATCCGCGCTGGTGTAGGCCTCGGGCCCTTCCACGTGGTGCGGGCCCGAGTCCTTGGCCGGCCCTTCCATCAGCCGGGCCGCGAACTGGCCCAGGTCGCGCGGCGCCACCATCGGCAGCGCGAAGTCGACCGGGTACATGGTGTGGACCACGCCCTGCTGCTGCGCGGTCTGCAGCGACAGGTCCCAGTTGCTCATGTAGTAGGCCGCGCGGATCACGGCGGTGGGAACCGGCTGGGCCGCGAGCGCCTGCTCCATCTCGTAGAGCACGCCGAGGTCGCCGATGCGTTCGCCGGGCTGCGCGCCATAGGCCGACTCGGCCACGATCTTCTCGAGGTTGGCGCCCTCCACCGCGCGCAGGATGCTGCGCAGGCTGCGCCGTTCCTCGGCCGCGGTGTCGGTCGAGGGTGCCGCGGGCGGGTTCAGCAGGAACAGGCGCTGGCCGCCGGCCAGCACGCGCTGGAACGCGGCGACGTCGAACACGTCGACCACCGCGACCTTGGCGCCCTTCTTGCGCAGCGCCTCGGTCTTCGCGGCCTGGCGCGTGATGACGGTGACGGGCTGGCCCTTGGCCAGCAGGGCTTCGGCCAGGGCCGAGCCCACGTGGCCGGTGGCTCCGAGGATGATGTGCATGGGTGTCTCCGTGAGAGTGCTTGCGCTCAACCGCGCTGTTCGTTGCGCTTGCGCGTGGCCGCGGCCTTGCGCGCCGAAGCCGAGCGCGCGGCCGTGGGCCGGCTCGCCGCCGCGGCACCGCCCTTGTGGCCACCCTTGCGCGACGGCGCATGGTTCTCGGCCTTGCCGCGGCCCGAGCCGCTCTTCTTGCCGCCGCCGGTCTCGGCATTGACGGTGGCCCAGGCTCGGCGCTCGGCCTCGCCCTTGCCCACGCCGCGTTTCTCGTAGCCGTCTTCGATGTGTTCGGCCTTGCGTTTCTGCTTGTCCGTGTAGGACGACTTGTCGCCTCTTGGCATGGTCATCGCTCCTGTGTGGATGAAGATGAAAACCATGCTGCGCGCGCCGCGTGCACCCCGGGTAAGAAAAGCCAAGCGGCCTGCGTCAGTGCTGTCCGTCGTCGGCGACGCCACAGGGATGCATCGAGGTGTGTGGCAGAAGGCGGCGCTTCAGGCCTCTGGCCGCCCGCGATGGCGATGCGATCAGCGGATGCCTTCGCGCTGGGCGACCGAGCGCGCGTCGCGCGCCCACACCTGCAACACGAAGTCGTCCTCCTCGTGCAGCACCAGCCGCGCCAGGCCGAGCGCGGCCAGTGCGCCGTGCACGTCGGCGGTCGAGAGGCTGCGCTGCGCGAAGTCGGGGCGCCAGTCGCAGGCCACCAGCGTGCCGTCTGCACCCAGCGTACGTTCGCAGCAGGCGGCCACGCGGTCCATGGCCTCGCGGTCCAGAAAGTAGCCGATCTCACTGAGCACGATCAGATCGAAACGGCCGGGGCCCGGCTGTGGCTCGAGCGGCCAGTCCTCGGGCAGCGTCTGCTGCCGCACCTCCACGTGGCCGAGCCCGGCCGTGCGCCGCCGCGCGGTCGCCACCGCCTGCGGCGAGAAATCGCTCGCGAGCAGCCGGTCGCAGCGTGGTGCCAGTTCCAGCGTGAGTTCGCCGATGCCGCAGCCAGGTTCGAACGCGTCCCGGTAGTGCGGTCGTGGCAATGCGGCGAGCAGCACCGCGCGTTTGCGCGCCTCGTACCAACGCGCGCGCAGCGCATAGGGGTCCTCGCTGGCCGCGTAGAGCGCGTCGAAGTACGGACGGTGCGTGTCGCCGCTCACAGGAAGACCACTTCGTACGGGCGCTGCGCGCGCGCCAGCGTGGTGGCGCGCAGCACCGGCGGCGCGCCGGTCGATGGATCGCGCCGCAACTGGCTCGTGAAGGCGCGCACCGCGTCGCGCTTGCGCCGCAGCGCCTCGGGGTCGAGCAGCAGGCGCCGTGCGTGCCGCCATGGCATGCGCGCATCCGCGGGGCGCGCCCAGTGCCAGCCCCAGACCGGCACCTCGACCAGCCGCGCGCCCGCGCTCGCGGCCGCCAGCGCGCAGGCCTGGCCCGTGGCCTCATGGTCCGGATGGCCATCACGGCGCCAGGTCGTAAAGACCACGTCGTGCGGCCGCAGCAGCGACACCAATTGCGCCGCCAGCATCGCCTGCATCGCCTGCAGCCCGCCGTCGGGCAGTTCGAGCCGCACCGGCTCGATCGACAGGCCCAGCCGCTCGAGCGCGCGCAGGCTCTCGCGCGGGCGGTTGCGCGCCAGCCGTTCGGGCGGCCACACGGCCGATCCGCGATGGCTGGCGGTGCCGTCGGTCACGGCGATCACCACCACCTCGCGGCCCTGTTGCGCGAGCTGCGCCAGCAGGCCGCCGACCGCGAGCACCTCGTCGTCGGGATGCGGCGCCACGACCACGACGCGCGCTCCCGCGGGCACCAGTTGCTCCGCGTCGATGGCGGGCAGCCGTGCCAGCCCGGGCCAGTCGTTCCATTCGTCCTCGGTGGTGCCATCGCCGCGGATCGCACGGCGGGCCGTGTCGTCGAGTGCCTTGTCCGTCACAGCGCCCATGCGGCACTCCTTTGGTCGAAAACGATCTGGCCCAGCGCGGCCAGGTCGCGCTCGGCATGGCTTTGGCGCAAGTACACCGGCAGGTCGGCCATCGCGCGCGCGAAGCGCGCATCGCGGCACAGCGGCGCGGCACCGAGCGCGCGGCCCGCGTGGCGCAGCACCGTTTCGGCCGACTGCTCCACCACGAGGCGCGCGTTCAAGGCCACGCGGCGGGCATCGTCGGCCGGATGGGTGTCGATCCAGTGCGCGGCCTGCTGCAGCACCGCGGCACCGCCGGCCAGCGCGGAATCGATGGCGCCGAGGTGGGCGAGCCGATGCGCGTCGGGCTTGGCGCCTTGTGCCGCGAGCGCGAGCACCTGGCGCGAGATGCCGAGCGCGCCGCCCCACCAGCAGGCCGCGATGCCCGCCCCGCCCTGCCAGAAGCCCGGCCGGCTCACGTAATCGCCCGGCTTGCCGATCGGTACCGCGAGCGCATGGTCGAAATGCACGTCGACGCTCGCGCTCGCCGCCATGCCGACGGCCTCCCAGCCTTCGTCCGAGACGCGCACGCCCGGCTGCCGGAGCGACACGGCCGCGAGGCAGGCACGGCCCTCCTCGTCGTGCACGCTGACGATCGCATGCGTGAGACCCGCGGCGCCCGAGCACCAGGCCTTGCGCCCGTCGAGCCGCATGGCGCCGGGACAGCCCTCCTCGGGCCGCATGGCGACGCGCGCATCGGGCGGCTCGGCGCACCAGGTGCCCCAGCGCGAGCCGGGCGGCACGGCCGGGCCATGCAGCTCGGCCAGGATCGCGAGCGCGTCGGTGTGGCCCTCGTAGAGCTTGGCCAGCGAGAGATCGTGCGCCGCGACCTCGGCCAACGCACGCCAGCGCATCAGCGTGCGGCCCTGGGCGGGCCAGGGCACGCGGTCGGCGCCGGCTTCGACGAGGCGGGTCAGTGCGGCCGCGGGATCGGCGGGAAGCCGAAGCCGCTCGAGGGTGTCGCTGCTGAGGTCCTCCGTCATGGATCGTGGGCGTCTCTGTGTCTGTGTGGGCCTGTTGAACTCACGCGACCATAGACAGCGCCTTTCCCCCGTCCCGTCGGCAGGCAGCCTCCGGCCTTGTAGGAGCAGCGGTGACGCACCCCTCCACCGGGCGCGATCAGTCAGTCCCCGAGCACCTTCTCGAGATCCGCCTTCAGGCTGGTGGCGCGCTCGGGCGCCTTCGCCAGGCCCGTGTCGACCAGCGCCTGGGCGATCGATCGCTCGCCCAGGTGCACCGCGATCCGCGCGAGGTGCAGCGCCGTGCGCGCATGGATCGCGGTCGGATCGGTCTCGCGCAGCATCTGCACGAAGCCCTGCGGATAGCTGCCGTGCCGCGCGAAGAAGGCGCGTCCGGGCCCGGACCATTCGCTCACGATGAACGCGACCGTCTCCTCGGTTTCCGCCATCGAGCTGCCATAGGCCCAGCCGTAGGCCGGTCCGGGCGGCGGGTCCATGCGGTCACGGAACACGCAATGCGATTCCTCGATCTCCGTCGGCGCGACTTGGCCACCGCCTTCGGTCGGCAGGAAATCGAGGTGCGCGCCGAGGTTCAGGTAGCACTGCTTGCCGCCGCTCGCGCCCTGCACGTTGAACACGTGGATCACCGGGCCCTCGATGCGTCGCAAGGTCTGGCCCGTGCCCTCGAAGCCTTCGGCCTGGAGCACGGGATAGAGCTGGCGGGTCAGCAGCTTGAGGAAGGCGGCACGGGTGGTCATCGGCTTCGTGATCGGAGTGGATGGAAGGCGCATTCTGACCGCGCCATCGGGTTCGCTATGCTCGCCCCGCGTTTCAGGAGAACAACGGATGGCAGTGGTGGCACAGGATCAGCGGATGGCGGCCTTGCGCGAGCTCGGCGTGTCCGAGGCCATGCAGCGGCTCGCATCGGGCGAATGCCTGCACGAGGCCTTCAGGGGCTGCTGTCTCGGACCGCCCTTGTATGCCTACCGCGGCGCCGCGGTACCCGAGGGCCCGGCGCTCGTGCCGCTGTGGGACCGCGACAGCCGCGTCGCGGCCGTCTGGCGCCAGCACGATGGCCTGGCGTTCATCGAGTTCAGCATCGAGGACCCCGGCGCCTTCGAAGTGCTGGCCCGAACCGAGCAAGGCTTCTGGGCCAGTCGCTTCGACTTCCTCTACGAATGCGACCTCGCCATCGAGACGCTGCGACAGGCGGCCGACTCCATGGGCTTCCGCTTCCTCGATCGCCACCTGGCATCGCGCGAAGCCGCCGAGGACGGCCTGACGAGCTTCGCGGCGCATCGCGGCTGGCTGCACGCCCTGGTCGCGGAGATCGACCGCGAAGCGGCCGACGCCGGTCTCAGCGCCCGAGCGGCGCGAAGGCCGTCGCCTTGATCTCGACCAGTCCCCCGTCGGGGTTCAGCTCGGCGACGGCCAGTTCCACCGCCGCGGGATAAGGCGCCGCGAAGAACTCGTCGCGCACGCGCGCCATGGCCGCGAGCTGGCCGGCCTTGTCCAGGCGCAGCTTCGCGCTGCCGAAGACATGGAACATCTGCAGCTCGACCACGTCGTCGAGCCGCGCGTCGCAGGCGAGCAGCAGGCGCTCGATCTGGCGGAAGACGCTGCGCAGTTCGTCCTCGAAGCCGACCTCGTCCATCGCCCCGGTGCCGCGCTGGCAGGCCACGATGCCCGAGAGATGGACGACATCGCCGGCGCGCCGCGCGGGTGCGTAGTGGAACTGCGCGACATCCGCCGCGAGCGCGTCGGGGATCACGACCTTGCCGGTACGCGTGGGAATCTCGCGCATGCCGTCGATGGAAATCGGGTTCATCGTTTCAATGGAATGATTGTTCAAGAATTGGGCGAAAAAAGCGGACCGCAAAAGTCCGCCGTCATGAACGCAGGCCGGCGTCAAAGCCTCGCGAGCGTCCCCTCCATCGCGTCCTCGAGAAAGGCGCGATCGGGCATCGACTGGCCGAGGATGCGCAGGCCGTAGTAGCTCGCGAGAAAGGCGCGCGCCATCTCCAGCGGCTGCCGCTCGCCGCCGAACTCGCCGTTGCGCTGCCCCACCGCGAACAGGTGGCACAGCAGCTGCTCGAGCCGCACCACGTAGACGCGGCTGATCTCGGCCACCGCCGGGTCCTTGCCCGCGCGGTCCAGCGCCGCGAGCAGCGCCATGCAGCCGCGCCGCTGACGCGGATCGAGGTCGCCCTCGATGCCCCACAGCATCAGGCCGCGCAGCCGCTCCTTCGCGCTGCCGGGCCCGTTGAGGATGCGCGTCTGCGCCTCGATGCCGAGCTCCTGGTAACGCAGCAGCGCCTGCTCGTAGAGCTGCTGCTTGCTGCCGAAGGCGTTGTAGAGGCTGCCGCGACCCAGGCCGGTCTGCTGGCACAGCGCCTCGGCCGAGCTGCCATCGTAGCCGTTCGACCAGAAAACGTCCATCGCCGCCTCGACCACGGCGGCGTCGTCGAAGCCGCGCGGCCGGCCGCTCATCGCGTGGCCTCGGCCACGGCCCAGCTGTCCTCGAGCATGTGGTAGCGCACGATCAGGCCGTCGCGTACGCCGATGTCGAAGGCGAAGGCGGTCTCGATCAGCCGGCCGGTGCGCTTCACGCGCGTGGCCAGGTCGCCGAGCACCACGGCACGCCCCTGCCCCACGAGGATGGCGTCGATCGCGAAGCGCTCGGGCGCCACGTGTTCGCGCAACTGGCGGAAGAACTCCGCCACGCCATGCCGGCCGCTCTTGCGGCCGATCCACGGCACGGTCGCCGTGTCGCCCGCGATGAACCAGTCGACGTCCTCGCTGAACAGGGTGGCGATCTCGGCCGGATCGGCTCCTTCCCGGTTCTTGCGGAACAGGGTTTCCACGAGTTCTCGCACCGCGACATCGGTCATGTCTACATCCCCAAAAAAGAAGGGGCCGGTCCCGTACCGGCCCCTCGAATCGATTCTAGGGCTTACTGTAACGATCGATCAAATATCGACGGCCGATGCCCCCGCTCACGCGAGGGGTGGCGCGTCAGCCCGTCACGGGGATGGGCCTGAACGACCAGACCAGCGGCGTGTAGTTCGCGTAGTCCACGTCGACCACGACGGCGATCGGGTCGGGGATCGTCGGGGCCGCCGCATTGCTGGTACCGATGACCTTGGCATTGAGCTCGTTGCTCACCACGGACTTGCTCTGGATGAACCAGTAGCCGAGGACTTCGCTGGGCATCAGGCACCAGAGTTGGTTCTTGCGCTGGTCCTCGTCCTTGGAGATCGGCGCCACCACCACGTTCTGCTCGGTGGCCAGGGTGAGCACGAAGCCGGTGGTCATGGTCGTCTGCAGGTACCACCAGCCGGGTGCGCCCGCGGGGATGAAGCGCCACGCCTGGTTGGGTCCATCGTTCGGCGGATAGGCGATGACCTGCCGGTTCGGGGCGGGGTTGTTCCCGTAGACGTCGAGGACCAGGCTCGGCTTGCCGAACTGGCCGATGACGAAGGGCTGTTCCGGCGTGATGAAGTAGGCATCGGGTGCAATGAATCCCGGGTCGGTGATCGGCATCATTTCTCCTGTTCGCAATGGGTGGGAATGGCAGCGTTCAGGGCTCGAGCGGCTGATCGCTCGAACCGCCCGGCCAGTACTTGTCGATGAGCTGGTAGGCCGTCTCGAGATCCAGCTTGTTGCCGTGGTCTTTCAGCAGCGAGATGGCCTGCGGGCTCGTGGAGTTCTCGGGGATGAAGCACGGCAGCCGCGGATTGAGGTTGGTGAAGCGGTCCCCGAGCATCAGCTTGGCCAGGGTCGGCATCAGGTTGTCCGAGGTGCCGTTGAGGCACATGTCGAGCATCGGCGAGGACCGCTCCTGGTTCATCAGGAACGGTGTCGTGTTCTCGAACGGATTCGGCACGCCGTCCATCCATTGGCGCGCGCCCCATTCGTAGGTGTTGGGCGCGACCCAGTCGGGCATCAATCCGGTGCCGATGGTGATGGCCGAGATGTCCTCGAGCTTGTGGCCGTTGTGCACGGCCAGCGCGATCGCGGCCATCGTGGGATCGTGGTTGAAGAAGGCGCCGTCGACATTGCCTTCGAAGGAATTGAGCTGGCCCGGCATCGAGCCGCTCGAGGTCGCGGCCTTGGCGATGGGGTAGTTCACATGCCCGTCGAAGCCGTCCTTCAGGTCGGCCTCGGTCAGCATGTTGGTGACCATCCAGGGCGACCACGGCTTGGGGACCACGATGCCGTCGACCAGTTCGAGACCGCCCACGTTGAAGGTCACGAACAGCACCTTCTTTCGGGTCTCCTCGCCGACCTTCTTGGCGCCGTGCAGCAGGTCCTGCGTCTCGTACACCGACTTGATCGGATAGGCCGGCGCCGTCGGATCGGTGTTCATGTTGTCGTAGAAGTTCAGCTCGCCGTGCGTGAAGAGATGGATGATCTCCTCGGGCGTCTTGCCCGCCAGCAATTCGCTCGTGATGATCGAGCCGGTCGAGCAACCCGCGATCAGGTCGACATCGCGAATCAGGTCGGGCCTGTATTCCTTCAGTCGCTTGAGAATCGTGACCGACATGAGTCCGCGAATTCCGCCGCCCACGAAAGCCAGGATGGTGAATTTCTTTGCCACTGGAAAGACTCCTTTAGGACATATCCCGAGATGGGACGCGGAGTCTCTTCTTCGCCGTCAATCGTCGTCTACGAGTGGATTCCCGCTGAATTGGAATGTTGTACAACCCAATGGATTAGCACCCACGGCAATCCGTTGCGAGAAGAAAGTTCAATGGCGGAAATAGATAATTCCGCATCAATTGGATGGTCTATTCGACATGGCGAATGATCGCATTGCAATGCATTCGCCGGAATTGAGATTGCAGCTTTCGATTGGCAGATCGATGTGACGGCATCGTGACCGTCAACGCGCGAACACCAGCAGCAGATTGTTCGCCGGCATCTCGTGCCGCACGTGCAGGCGCAGCCCCGCATCGCGCGCCTGCGCTTCCACGTCCTTCAACGGGCGGATGCCCCAGGCCGGGTCGCGCTCGCGCAGGCTCCGGTCGAACGCGAGGTTGCTCGGCGCCGGCACCGTGCCTTCCTCGAAGTAAGGCCCGTAGGTGACCAGCACGCCCTCGGGCCGCAGATGCCGCGCCGCGCCCTGCATCAGCGCCGCACAGGTGGCCCACGGCGAGATGTGCAGCATGTTCGCGCAGTAGATCGCATCGAAATCCTGCGCGAAGGCCGTGCTCTGCGAGGGCCAGGGTGCATCCAGCACGTCGAGCAGCACGGGCGGCTTGAGCCCGGGCAGTCCGGCCTGCTCGACGCGGCGTGCGAGCGCGGGCAGCGCGCGCGCATCGGCATCGCTGGTCTGCCAGGTCCAGCCGGGCAAGGCCGTCGCGAACCACTCGGCATGCTGGCCCGTGCCCGAGGCGATCTCGAGCGCCGCGCCCTCGTCGCCGAGGAGGTCGCGCAGCCGCTCGAGGATCGGTTGCTTGTTGCGGTCGGCGGCGGGGCTGAAGGAAAGATCGGACATGCGGTGCTCGGTGGCGATGGGCGGGAGCCGGAGGCTATCAGCCCTCGACCGGCACGTGGAAATCGATCACCGCGCCGGGCCGCGTGGGCTCGAACCTGCCGTCGTAGAGCTCGAAGTCAGGACTGTCGGCCAGCTTCAGGCCCGAGGCCGGGATCAGCTGGCCCCAGATGGTCGCCATCGCGTTCTTCACCTGCGGGTGCAGCGCCGATCCGTCGAGCGTGATGCGGAACACCGCATAGGTCGCGGCCGGGATGCGCTTCTCGCTGAAGCCCGCGGGCAAGGTGCTGCCGGGCGCGATGCCCACGCCCGCCATGTAGTCGAAGCTGCCCTCCTCCCGGTCGACGCTCCAGACCGCGCCGTAGGTGGCCCAGCTCGGTTCCTGGCCCTTGAACGGCAAGGCGCCGATCAGGGCGGACCACAGCTGTGGAATCTCGGCGCGGCTCTCCTGGTCGAAGCGCCGGGCCGGGCCGGCGATGCTGAAGGCCTCGAGGCGCACGAGGTCGGGCAGCCGGGTCACGGCGGTGGAGGTGCTGGTGGGCAGGTTCATGGGATATTGGCCTTCGATGGGTGTGAGCGCGAAGCCGGCGCGAAAACGTCCGGGCGACACGCCGAAGATGCGCTTGAACGCGCGGGTGAACGCCTCCTGCGACTCGAAGCCGCAATCGAGCGCGAGCTCGACGAGCTTGAGCGCCGGCTCGTCGCAGAGCCGGCGCGCGCCGCGCACCAGCCGGCGGCCACGCACATAGGCCATCACGCTGCGGCCCATGCGCGCGGTGAAGAGCCGCGAGAAGTGATAAGGCGACAGTCCCGCCTGCTGCGCGATGCGATCGAGCGTGAGCGTGTCGTCGAGCCGCGCCTCGATCCAGGCGATGAGCTCGGCGATCGGGTCGGGGGTGGGTCGGTCCATGCCGCGATCATCGGCCACGCGGGCGCGGCGCGTCCTGACCGAACTTGCTGTCCGGCCCTTCGCGTTCGCTAGATCAGCCGCTGGATCGGCCTGCGCTTCCACACGCCGTGGAAGTACAGCGCCTGCAGCCCCAGCGCCACCAGGTAGGTCAGCGGATAGGCGACCCAGACGCCGCGCAGGCCGAGCGCCTGCTGCAGCACCCAGGCCAGCGGAAACAGCAGCACGGCCAGGCAGCCCAGCGAGATCGCCGTGGGCACGCGCACCGTGCCGGCCGCGCGCATCACGCTCGTGAACACGCTCGCCATACCGAAGGCCACGCTGCCCCAGACCGTGATGCGCAGCACCGAGGCCGCGAGCTCGATCACGGCGGGGTCGTTGCTGAAGAGGCTCACCGCGAACGGCGCGGCCAGCGACACCAGCGCGGCCAGCCCGGCCGTGAGCGCGAGGTTCATCCACAGGCCCACGCGCTTCACATGGTCGATCTCTTCCAGGCGGCCGGCACCGATGGCCTGCGCCGCGAACACCGAGGCGGCGATGGCGATCGACATCGCCGGGAACTGCACATAGGCCATCACCTGGCCCACGGTGCCCCAGGCGGCCGTCGCGCCGGGGCCATGGCGGTTCACCAGCGACAGCAGCATCGCGTCGGCCAGCGAACTCGTGATGAAGAAGAGCCCGGTGGGCACGCCGAGCCGCGCCACGGTCGCGAGCACGGGCGCGTTCCAGCGCAGGTGCTCGCGCAGCTTCGCGGGTGCGAGCAGGCTGTTCTTGCGGCGCAGGTGCCAGGCCAGCCACAGCACGGCCAGCGCGTTGCCCGTCATGCTGGCCCAGGCCGCGCTCTGGGTGCCGAGCCGCGGCAGCCCGAGCCAGCCGAGGATGAAGGCCGGCGTGAGCAGCACCCAGACCGAGGACGCCACCGCGAGCGCCTTGAGCGGCGTCACCGTGTCGCCCAGGCCGCGCAGCAGCGCCGCCAGCATCAGGTGCACGAACAGCACGGGCATCGCGGCGAACAGCACGCGCGCATAGCCCACGGCATCGGCGAGCACGTCGCCCGGCGTGCCCAGCGCCCGCAGCACCGGGCCGATCCCCGCCGCGCCGATGCCCGCGATGACGCACGACAGCAGCAAGGTGCCCAGCAGCACCGAGCCCGCGACGCGCCGCACCTTGTCCGTGTCGCGCGCGCCCCAGGCCTGGCCCACGAGCACCGAGGCGCCCGTGCCCAGCCCGATCGCGAAGGCCATGCAGCACATGAAGAGCGGGAAGAAGCTGACCGCCGCGGCCAGCGAGCGCGTGCCGAGCAGCTTGCCCAGGTAGATGGTGATGGCCGTGCCGCCGAGCGCCTGCAGCACGTTGGTCAGGACCAGAGGGCCGAGGAAGACCAGGAAGCGTTGCCAGAGGGGGCGGGTGGAAGTGGACTCCATGGGGGGCGGATCGTAGCGCGCGCCCTGCCCCGGCCTCCGGCGTGGCTCAGCGGTCGTCGTCGTGCCACGCCGGGCCGGGCGCGCCCACCCTGCGCCGCGAGCGCGTGCGCAAGGTGATCGAGTAGCGCAGCGCCGGCGTCGGCGCGATCGCGTGCTGCCATTCCCAGCGCGCGGCGCCGCGCAGCAGGTAGATCGAGCGCGGCTCGATCCCCAGCTGCACCATGGGATCGTTGGCCGCGTAGTGGCCGTCGCGCCGGTAGGGCCGCAGCTGCATCACGGCGTCGCCGCGCAGCGAGATGCCGACGATGTGCTCGAAGTCGGGCACGTCGCGGTGCCAGCCCAGCGGCGTGCCGGGCTGGTACTCGGAGATCAGCGCATGGGTGAGCTCGGCCTCGTCGATGCCGGCCCAGGCCGCGGCGCGGCGCCTCAGCGGATGCAGCGATTCGGGCAGCGGCGCGCCGGGCAGCAGCCGGTTGGCATCGAAGTCGTAGCGGCCGCCGAAGCCGATGCCGCGGCGGCGCGCGGTGTAGGCCTTGTAGCGCATCTCGCGCAGCGTGAAGCCGCCGACGATGGCCAGCAGCTCGGCCTCCTCGGCGGGGCTCAGGAACTCCGGCGCATAGCGCAGCCCGTCGATGGCGGCGACCGGTGCGGCGCCGAACAGGTCGGGCTGCGCATCGTGCTCGATGCGTCTAGCGGCGCGCATCGTCGCCCCTCCCCGGCCCACCTTGGCCACCCTGCCCGCCAAGGCGCACCTCCCACCAGCGCGGCAGCAGCTCGCGGATCTCGGCGCGCGAGAAGCGGTCGTCGAGCAGGTGCAGCACGCCCTCGTCCTGCTCGGTGCGGATCACGCGCCCCGCGGCCTGCACCACCTTCTGCAGGCCCGGGTAGAGGTAGGTGTACTCGTAGCCCTTGCCGAAGCGCGCGTCCATGCGCTCGCGCGTGATCTCGTTGAGCGCGTTGTACTGCGGCAGCCCGAGGCTCGCGACGAAGGCGCCCACGAGGCGCGTGCCCGGCAGGTCGATGCCCTCGCCGAAGGCGCCGCCGAGCACCGCGAAGCCGATGCCGCGGCCGCCGACGGCGAAGCGCTCGACGAAGGCCTGGCGGTCGGCCTCGGGCATGCCGCGGGTCTGGCTCCACACCGGCACCTCGGGATGCCGCGCGACGAAGGCGGCGCAGGCCTGCTCGAGGTAGTCGAAGCTGCTGAAGAAGGCCAGGTAGTTGCCGGGCCGGCGCGCGTACTGGCTGCCGATGATGCCGGCCACGCTGCGCAGCGAGTGCGCGCGGTCGCGCCAGCGCGTGGAAACGTCCATCGCCACCTCGACATGGAGCTGGCGGCCGCTGAACGGCGAGGCTACGTCGAGCACGGCCACGTCCTCGGGCAGGCCCAGCGCGTCGCGGTAGAACGGGAACGGCGACAGCGTGCCCGAGAAGCAGACGGCCGAGGCGGCATCGGCGAAGCGGCCTTCGAGAAAGGGCGCGGGCACGAGGTTGCGGATGGCCAGCCCGCGCGAGCCGTTCGGCCCCAGCGTGCGCTCGAACACCGAGTGGTCGCCGAAGCTCTCGGCCAGCCGCGCGAAATGCAGCGCGTCGAAGAAGAAGCGCTGCAGCGGGCCCTGCGCCGCATCGGGCGTGGCCGCGAAGTGCTCGGCCATCGCGGTGTTGGCGGCCTGCAGGCTGCGCGCGAAGCGCTCGGGGATCTCGTCGGCGGTCTCGTAGTCGACCGCGTTGGCCTGCTGCGCCTCCTGCAGCGCGCCCCATTCGCGGTGCAGTCGCGCGAGCGGGCCGCGCACGGCGGCGGGCGCGGCGCGATGCGCCTCCTCGAGCGCGCCGTCGTCGAGCGGCGCGGTGTACATGCCGCGTGCGCGCTCCAGCAGGTTGTGGGCCTCGTCCACCAGCAGCGCGGCGCGCCATTCGCGCTCCTTCATGGTGGCCCAGAGGAAGGCGCTGCCGTCGAAGTAGTAGTTGTAGTCGCCGACCACCACGTCGCTCCAGTGGGCCATTTCCTGCCCGAGGAAATAGGGGCAGACCTCGTGCGCGAGCGCGATGCGGCGCAGCGCCGGACGGTCGAGCCAGGCGGCGCGCGCGGCCTCGGCGCGCGCTGCCGGCAGCCGGTCGTAGAAGCCCTTGGCGAGCGGACAGGCATCGCCATGGCAGGCCCGGCCCGGGTGCTCGCAGACCTTTTCGCGCGCGGTCAGTTCGAGCACGCGCAGCGGATCGGCCGGCGCCTCGCCGCCCG
>Ga0209902_100509_pt1 | contig 39351 bp, 43 predicted proteins | sample FECB27metaG_FD_188304 | JGI IMG/M metagenome (GOLD analysis project Ga0209902, IMG submission 188304) | Cyanobacterial communities from the Joint Genome Institute, California, USA - FECB-27 (SPAdes) (version 2) | ecosystem: Environmental > Aquatic > Thermal springs > Hot (42-90C) > Microbial mats...
GTTTCGGTGGTACGGCGGCGTTGGGGGTGCTGCTGTCGGTGACCCTGCTGGTAGCCATGTGTACCAACCTGGTGCTGCTGCCCGCCCTGATGCTGTCGCTCGACAAGCGGAAAGCCGTCAAGCAGTCTTACTAAAATCTAGCGAAGAACTTCCTAAAGCGCGTTTCCTGGGATGGAAAATAGAAAGTAGTGGCAAACCCGTGGACTAGCAAAAATCGCAGTCCTCGGCAATTTATCAGAAGAAGAGGATGCAGATGTCACTCTCACCCAAGAATAAACACAAAACTGCAAACAGCGGAAGGTTGGGCGTTACAAACGGCTATGAATGGGGAAACCCTCGGCTCTTTCAGCCTCCTTGTCACTTACGAAGTAAAACCAGTTGAAAAGGGAACAGAATTAACAATTATCCAATCAAATTATGATGAAGCAAAAGCCAAACATTCAGCAGATAATTGGGGGGTATTGATGGACTGAAAAAAATTGTGGATGAATAAGTAAAATTGCCTCCGCTAACAACGCCTAAACGCCAACCTTAGCAGTCGTTTGGCCCAATACGTTGGGTGCAAGAGAGAAGAGGTGATATAATGCATAATTCAATGCTTTCTATTGCTGGTTTGCCAGTCCGTTTTCGGTCAGATCCAGCGGGTCAATCTGATGATTCAAGTTAATGAAGAATTACCACCGCTCCGGGAAAATCAATGAAGTATCGGCTGACTTCCTTGCAGAGACAAAAACGTTCGTATTGACCAAGCGGTATCTGATCTTTAATATTTATGATTTCCGAGATAAGCGTTACAAGCCGATGTATCAATACTTAGAGATTCCCCAGCTGAATTGTGAATTCCCAACAGTGGGCGATATGTTAAAAGAAAGTAAAACCGGGCGCCTGTCACCATCTCCTCCAGCAACTGGGCCGCTCCACCGTAGCACCAGGCCAACAAGGCCGCAGCAGTGAGGAGGTTTAATCCATTGGCTATAAATTGAGAAGGCATGCTTAACTACATCTTATATTCGTTATCGGTAACAATATTTTCGTGGTTGTTTGGCAGCTTTGCAAATGAATATTTAAGAGAAAAAACTTATTACAACAGGTTTGCAAACATCTGTTTAATTGAAAACGAGCACATAAATAAATTGATAGGATTAGGCGTTTTTAAATGGATTGTTAAAAAAACCTTTTTTAAGTTTCTTAATGCTCAGATAAAGATCACCAATAAAGTCGGGTTGAAAAATTTGATCGAGTTACGCAATCAAATGACATATTCGGAAATTAGCCATTTAATTGGGTTTGTGGTTGTCCTTCCCATTATCATTTTATGGGGATACAACAGCAAAGAACTAGCCACTACACTGCTGATAACTAATATACTGCTGAATCTATATCCTTCATTGTTGCAACAGCAGAATAAAAGAAGAATTGATCAACTAATCAAAACTTATAGCTAACAACTAACCCTGTGGCAACCCCCTTATTCTTAGCACAGGCCTCAGCACAAAAGGCCGCCATACGAGGGTTTGTGTGCCGTTAGCAGAAATGGGAGAAAAAATGAAACACCTCTTTGATAAATATTATTTGAGATGGTTTGTCATCTTTCCTTTCGGGTTTGGCTTGCTGTTTCTTACTATGCTGGTGCGTGCAATTTTTCAGGGGAGTGAAGCTTTAGTGCATCTTGGAAAAGGGTTTCTATACAGTTTAGCTGGAACAACATTTGTTACCCTACTTTGTGGCGGTTATTTTCATTTTTGGGATGAATATGTCTACCCAAGGAGGCGACTGAATTTCCTTAAAGGAAAAGAGTTACGGCAACTAGAGACTCTGCAGTTCCAGCGGGATGAACAAGAGTGCTGTTACAATGGGATATTTAAAGACTACCACCATGTAGTAAGTCCTTACCCAATTTTAGGTGAAGGCTGTAGTCTCAGTCTTTCTTCCTTTATCGCTCCAGTTGAAGAAAATATGCAGGACCTTGAGAACTTGAATGAAGGATATCAACTGATGTTCGCTGAATCGCCCATAAGTATTGAAAGGGTGCTTTCTACGACAGACAAGAAAATCACCAGCTTTCAGTAGCTGATTAATGAAATGGATAAAATGGTTGGTTATCTAAAGCTTAAAGGCATTAAACCGGCCCAAGGCTCCATCAGCACAATGCCTCAACACATTGAGCACAATGGCAAGTAGCGATGGGCTATTAGGCACTACGAAAAGATAAATATGAAATTAACCTATAGATTAGCTACTCAAGAAGATCTAGTTGAAATCGTTAGACTGCTCTTAGAAGACGAGTTAGGAGCGGAACGGGAAAATTTGCATTTACCACTTACTGATTCATACCAGGCTGCTTTTGAAGCCATCACTGCAGATAGGAATCAAGAATTGACCGTAGTGGAAAGAGCGGGTGAAATCGTAGCTACCTATCAGCTAAGTTTTATTCCTTACCTAACCTACCAAGGGGGCCTTAGAGCACAGGTTGAAGCAGTACGGGTGAAGGCTAGTTATAGAGGACAAGGCTTGGGAACTACCATTTTTCACCAAGTAATTGAGAGGGCAAAATCAAAGGGGGCTCACCTTTTGCAGTTGACTACAGACAAGAAACGAGCGAAGGCAAAAAAGTTTTATGATGCACTCGGGTTTGTTGCATCTCACGAAGGAATGAAATTGCATTTAAGGTAAAAGCCAGTGCCTAACACACATTGACCGATTTGCGAGCTTTCAGCACATAGCTCCACTTCGACAGCCACGGTTCCGGCAATTTTTATACGTTATGCCCAGTTGAAACAGAATGACTACATGGTTTAAACACGCACGGAATTTGTTCAGGCCAAAAACGTATGAAAGTCTTGAAGATGCGGTTAAAAAGCTTCACATCGCTCAATCACTCATTCAAAGACGTAAAATACCGCAATTGGCAATACCATCTTAACGGTTCAGGTTTATTTTCGTGGTCAGCTTTCATTGAGTTGAAGTCTCATTCTTAATAAGGGGTACCCCTTTCCTTGATCATCCATTTCCGTCCTTTCGTAGGGCACAAATCCAAGTTTTCCATAAAACTTGACTGCATTTGTATTCTGTTCGTTCACATCCACTTTATCAGCTTTCAATGTTGAAATTGCAACCTCAGTTAATAACATGCCAAGTCCTTTCCCAATGTGTTCAGGGGAAAGAAAAAGCATTTCAATCTTTTGTTCAGCAACCCCTATGAAGCCTGCGATTTTGGTATCTTGCTTTGCACAAAATACGTCAAAATCGTTGAAGTCAATATTCTGGACAAGTGATTTAATAGCTTCAAAATCAGATGGCTTCAAGAAGCTGTGGGTTGCCAGTACGGATTTCTCCCAAACCAAAAGCATTTGATGTCGATACGCATCTGAATACCTTTCAATTTTAAATTCAGTATTTGACATATTCTTTATATTTTCGGATCGTACATCATTTGACTTTCCTTTTTTATGGCTCTTATACACATAAACGCCGGAAAATCATTTAGAGCCTTGAAATGTTTAGGGTCTGATTTCTCAAATTCTTTGGTGGGTTTTGGCTCAACTAGCCGGTCTACGTAAAAACCATTTTCGGTCAAGGGGTTAATGCAATCCCCTAATGATCTTCTGAAACTATTCATCTCAATTGGTGGACCAAAACCCTCCCAGTTGCATTTTACATGCTCGATTTCAAAATACTTCTCAGAATTGAAAAATGCGTATTGATAAAATGGATGTTCTATGGAAATTACCAATATACCTTGCGACTTTAAAATTCGGTTGAATTCTTGGATGGTAAAGTTCCAATCTTCGATATAATGCAATGCCAATGCACAAAGGACGATGTCACAAGATTGATCTTCTACCATACTAAAAGTGGTGGACAAATCGTGAACATAAAATTCGCCTTTGTTTCCGTTTCTGCTTTTTGCCAATTCAACCATTTTCGGGCTTATGTCAAGACCCGTGACAATTGCACCTTTACGGATTAGAATCTCAGCATATTTCCCAGGTCCGCAAGCCGCATCAAGGATGTGCTTGTTGTTGACGTCTGGCAACAACTGGAGTGTGTTGGGGCGGTCGTAATAGGCATTATGCGGCTTGTGATCAATAAGTTCGTTATACTTATCGGCCATTTGTTCATAAGCAGCTGTTATTTTCTCTTTTATCATTTCTTTAATTTGGTTTTTGCCTGACCTTACTTCGGTGAAACGGGGAATAATAGGATGTGACCTATTTTGCTGGCAAAATAAACGGATACATGAGTATATCTTATTAACCCTTGCGCCTATTTCAGTGCATGCAGAATCTTGGTAAAGGGTGATCCGTGGAGTACTGGTCAGTAAAGCATATGTATTACTCCTGGAACACGAAACCTACTATCCGAGATTCGGAATACCGAAAAGCCTACCATTTTGGAAAATGGCACCCATTCGAGGTGTCTGGCGAGAACTGAATGGTGATGAAGTTAGTCAATAAACGGATTAGAAGACGCATACGGGACACTTGAGTTTCAAAAGGAGTTTGAAGATAGGATACGCCCCCATTGTTAATAGCTTGTGACGGGTAAAACGTTTAATTCAAGTGATACAGTGATTTAACTAGCTTGGTCAAAGACTAAAAGGAAAGTACCTTTGAAACGGCCACAAATCATATGCTATACCTAACCAGTGAGTGACATACAATGCAAATTCCTGCGCCCATAGAGCTATCGCTTTACATTAAACATTACCTTTTTATTGATGTAAAAACCAACCATTTAAAGAAATACCGCTTGTTCTCTAACGGGAATACAGGGCTGGTAGCGATTCTGGAGGGCGACAGTAAATTTGGGAGAAGCGGAGCAACAGCAACTTCTAATTCTTTCATATTGGGCCAATTCACTCATTTCATTGATTTGGAGTTCTCTTCAGACACTAAAATTCTGGTAGTTGTCTTTCAGCCGCATGGATTATTCATGCTCACAAAAATTCCAGGGAACGAGATGCAGAACCTGATCCTGGAAGCGGAATTGGTACTCGGCAAAGCTATCAAGCATCTTCACGAAATCATACAGGCATATTCTAATGACCTTGATATTGTAAATCATTTGAATAGCTTTTTCAGGAATCATTTTCTAAGAAATGGTTTTGAGGCCCCGCCTTTGGTTCCGGATATGGTTCAAAAAATACTCTTAAGAAAAGGAGGGGTATCAATCAAGGAAATGTTAGACGACTACTGTGTCCACGAGCGGAAACTGCAGCGAATCTTTTCAGACTACATAGGGTTATCACCCAAAGAATTCATACAAATTGTAAAATTTCATTCATTTCTGGGACTAATAAAAACGGATCCTTCTGAACAACTAACGAAATTAGTTTACAAAGCCGGATACTATGACCAATCCCATTTGATAAAGGAGTTTAAGTCTTTCACAGGCATAACCCCTACGGAGTATACGAAATCTGTTTCCCTTGCTGTTAACTTTTTAGAGCTTAAGTGACTTTGTCGGGTTTTTACAATTCCCACCATCTACCGCTTTATACTTTTGCCAAAAAAGTATGGATAAGCTAAGGATCGCGACCGCACAATTCGAAAATTTCAGCGGCGACAAACAAAAGAATCTGGATATAATGGCAGGGTTGGCAAGGCAAGCCTCCGATAATGGGGCGGATGTTATTGCTTTCCACGAATGCTCTGTCCACGGGTACACTTTTGCCAGAAAATTGTCAAAACAGCAAATCCTTGATTTTGCTGAGTTTGTTCCCCAAAGTGAAACAATTACGCGACTCCGGGAAATAGCAAAAATGTATGGAATTCACATCCTGACCGGTTTCCTGGAAAAAGACGAAAGCAATGATATTTACAAAGCCCACGTCTGTGTTAATGAAGACGGCATTGTAGCAAAATACCGAAAACTACACCCGTTCATCAACCCGCACATCAAGCCTGGAAACAGTTATTGCGTTTTTGAAATCAAGGGCTGGAAATGCGGTATACTCATCTGCTATGACAACAATATCATTGAGAACGTCCGGGCCACAAAGTTGCTTGGCGCTGATGTCATCTTTATGCCCCATGTGACTATGTGCACCCCTTCCTCACGCCCCGGTGCTGGCTTTGTAGATCCACGGCTATGGAATAACAGGGAAGATGACCCAACTTCTTTAAGACTCGAATTTGAGGGAATGAAGGGAAGGGGCTGGCTGATGAAGTGGCTGCCTGCCAGGGCTTATGACAATAGTATATATGTCGTGTTTTCAAACCCCATAGGCATGGATGATGACCAGCTAAAGAACGGACGCTCTATGGTTGTAGATCCGTATGGTGATATTGTAGCCGAATGCACCTCATTTGAAAATGAGTTTGCTATTGCAACACTTAACCATGAAGCGTTGAGCCTTGCCGGGGGGAGCCGTTATTTGAATGCCCGCAGACCGGAATTATACAAAGACATTATCGGGAAAGACCATGCCTCAGAACAAAAGGTTGTCTGGATGAAATAATCACAGTCAAATCGGGTAGAAAAAGGACATATTACCCAGACTTTAAACATCTAGGCTTTGGCGCAACTATTCAAAACTCATTACAAAAATGAATGCCGAGTAAAAATCATCAAGACAGAAATACTTCCCAACAACTGGTACACGCTGAACAAGATTACCTAAGAGTATCAAAAGAAGAATGGGGAGTGGGAAACGCAGCGCCGGGAAGCCTACGACAGGGGCAATGGCGCAACCATCCTTTTGTATAACAAGGAAAACAGAACGGAAATACTGACCAGGCAATTCAGGCTGCCGACGTATGTAAATGGCAACAGTACCGGTCGGCTGATTGAGGCGTGTGCCGGGTTATTGGATAAAGACAATGCCGAGGATTGTATCAGACGTGAAACGGAACAGGAAACCGGCTATAAAGTTACCGCTGTTCAAAAAGTCTTCGAAGCCCATATGTCTCCGGGCTCCGTGACTGAAATATTGCAGTTTTTATCGCTGAAACTCTAAAGAGATGAAGGCGGCATGGAGGCGGAGCAGGAGAAGATTGAAGTCTTAGTGGTGCTTGTGGAAGAAGCAATGGCAATGATCCAAACCGGAGGGATGGCAAAACGATCATGTAACTTCAATAGGTGAAATTAAACCTCCTAATATAATGTGCTTGCCAAAGACCATTTTCAGTCTTCCATAAATTTTAAGTAAATCCTAAGTATAAGTAAATCAATTACTACAATAGGATCCAAAATGAAAGTCTTTGTTCTAGAAGGTAAGTTGGAACCAATGAAAAAGAAGCTTGAACTAGAGACGTGGGTAAGGAAAGAACATTTCAACTTGTTTAACAAATTTGATGAGCCGTATTTTGGTGTTACTGTAAATTTCGACTACACCATTGCATACCGCTTTGCAAAGCAGAACGGAATCTCGTTATTTCTTTACCAGTTGTATCTTTCCCTAAGGGCGGCACATGCTGTTGAATCTTTTAAGTACCGAATAGAGAATGAAGAAGTGTTTGTCTATGACCAAATCAATGCCGGCTCAACAATAGGGAGAAGCAATGGCACGTTTGGATTTATCCACCTCCATTATTACCCAACTTTTGCAGAGTTTATTATTCAGGCAACCAAAGAAGTGGAACGGGTCCAGAGTAGAACCGATTTGGAAAGGCCAACTGGCGACAACCTGATCAGGTATTCCTCCTTACCCTGGATTGATTTCACCTCACTCTTCCATGCCCGCAATTTCGCTTCCAAAGACAGCTGCCCTAGAATAACGTTTGGAAAAATGACGGAAAGCAATGGGAGAAGAACAATACCCATATCAATCCATGTTCACCATGCCTTAGTTGATGGATTACAGGTGGGAAGGTACATAGACTGCTTTCAGTCGCTTCTTAGCTCGGTGATCGGCGCTTAGAATGGACTAGAGTCGGCCTGCCTAGTAGTGAGATTTCAGTTAATAAAATGGTTCATGTCCTTTCGGAATTTTTGACTAAAGCATCCGCAACAATTTAATACCGTACCCTAATGTGGACCATAGGAGTCGCTGTGCAACCATATGCCTTGAATGGGCGCCCTTTGAAAAGGCTTATGACTAGCTTTCTAACGCTGGTAATCCTAGTGGCTGGATGCGGGGAATCGAACCAAGACCCAACTCCGGCTTTGGGCGACAAAGAAGTCATTAGAGTGCCTGTCGTGGTTCATGTCATCTATGATCAGGAAGCGTTCAACATAAGCGACCAGAAAGTTGCTTCTCAGATAGCAGTACTGAACAAAGACTTCCGTAAAAAGAATACTGATCGAGCAAATGTACCAAAGGAGTTCTCTCCCTTTGCGGCTGACGTAGGAATTGAGTTTGTGTTGGCCTCTAAAGACCCACTTGGAATGCCTACCACCGGCATCACCAGGACCCACAGTACTGTAAACGGGTTTGACGGTCATGACAGCCAGAAACCGATTGAAGACCTGGATCTGTTCTTCACAAATAAAGGCGGTCGTGATGCCTGGCCGCCGGGCCAGTACTTAAATATTTGGGTAGCAGAGATGAGCGACAGGCATGGAAGGATAGGTTTGGCCGGGTATGCCCAACAACCCGGCGCAGATCCCCGCATAGATGGCATCGTTATAGATCCGAGGGCATTCGGCACTTTACCTCCATTAGCAACTGGACATGCCTTAGGGCGAACCGCCACCCATGAAATCGGCCATTGGTTAAGCCTGTTTCATTTGTCTGGCCAAGTGCTAAACGGTTGCATGGGAACAGATTTTGTTGATGACACTCCTCCGACCAGCTTCTACTATGTGGGAACGCCGACCTATCCACAATTTTCCTGCGGTGTAAGCAGCATGTTTATGAATTTTATGGAGCGGGTGGATGATGAAGCCATGTGCATGTTCACTGAGGGCCAGAGGCAGAGAATGCGTGCTGTGTTTAGGCCGAATGGTAAAAGAAATGAACTATATGAGCACGTAAGAAGCAAATAACCCGCGCGTTAAATTTACTCCCTTCTCGAGAATGGGCTATTTGATAAGTACAGTATCCTGGTAGGGGTATGTGAGAGGCAATATCATTCATCAACCTGGACTAAGAATGACGGGGCTCCCAGTAGTTGTGAGTTCCTAACGGAATAGATTCGTTAGTACAATTCCAATAAGCCGCCCGCGATAGCCTGCTAAACAGATTGGTTTCAATTTGGTGGCTGTACTTCCGTGGAATGTACCTTCCCATCTTTTAAGTTGATTACCCGAATGACATATAAATCATGAACATTGAGATTACAGAACATTGCGAAAGTTGGGAAAAAGCTTTTGAGGACGAGCGAGAAGTTTTACTCCGTGTTTTTCAAGATGACGTTAAAGTAATTGAACATATTGGCAGCACATCTATCCCTGGGCTTATTGCAAAACCTGTCATCGATATTTTTGTTGCGGTTTCGCCTTTTCGCAATATTCAATATTATAAAGACAAGCTTGAAAACAGAAACTGCAGGTATACCCCAACAGATATAAGGAATAGGTATTTATTCTCTAAATATACCGAAGAAAATAGATGGACTCATAATTTGCACCTGGTCCCATTTGATGCGAATTTTTTTTCGCGCAATGAGATTTTATTCAGAGACTATCTGAGGGGGAAACCTGAATTGGTATTTGAATACAATGATTTGAAAAAACGATTGGTTTTAAGGAATTACAGCTCACTTGAAGAATATACAAAGTCAAAAACACAATTTGTTCAAACTGTTGTGGATTTAGCACGAGTAGAAAAAGGGCTTCAAAGACAAAATGTTTGGACTATGGAGTATATCAAAGGTGAATAAATAGTTAATTCACAGTTTTATTGAAGTATTGATTCAGACAAATGGGGTAACCATTGATTCTATTACTGCTTTCCAGACGAACAAACCGCTGGAAAAGTACCTGGATGGGATTGAAATGAGCGGAATTCAACCAACAGCAGACTGATTCAACACCTGACTCAGATAGCCTGGGTTCTACGCGGCACGCAGCCAGAAAAGACCAACCTGTGTAACCGGATGAGGAAGAGGGATCGTAAAAGCGGGTAGCGTATACCCTTGGTGGGTTCATCACTTTGCAATCAAATGGCCATTGCGACACACCGATTTTTTAACCGTTTACTGCGCTCCCTGTTCCGGTACGAGTGGGTCATGCGGTTGCATAGAAAGTACCCGGCCATTTTCAAGTGGATCATCCTGCGGTTTGACTCGAGTCATTTTGAGGGCCTGCCGCTGACGCTCGCCCTGGCAATACTCTTAATCAATGGGATGATATTTTCGGAAATCGCCGAGAACATCGTCAACTCCGAGCCGATGGTAAGGGTGGATCAGCAAGTCAGTCTGTTATTTTTTTCCCATCGCAGCCCCCTGGTCAGTAAAGTCCTGCTGGGCATTACGCAACTTGCCTCTCAATGGGTCAGCGTGGGAATCACCTTGCTGGTAATCATGCGTTTTCTTTGGAAGAAACAATGGTTGAAATCCCTGGCCTTCACGCTGGTAATGGGCGGGGTTGGCCTATCGATTTACTATGGCAAACTATTCTTTCAACGGGTAAGACCCTTGCACATCGCTTACTACCCCGAGCCGACTTTTTCATTTCCCAGTGGCCATTCGGCCGCAGCGGTGGCTTTGTATGGGATGCTGGCTTATTTTATCATGCGAGAGGCGGAAGGTTGGCGTAAACGCTTCGTCGTGGGCTTTCTGGGCGCAGGGGTGATCCTGATGGTGGGTATCAGTCGGATTTACCTGGGTGTACATTTCCTGAGCGATGTGGCAGGCGGATATTTGGTGGGTGCTACCTGGCTGGTCTTGGGCGTGATCACGGTTGAATGGTACCGGTTTCGTCAGCGTATTCTACTTTCTTAATTGAAAATATTAAAATGATAAACAAACTACCGCTACCGTTCTGGACGCTGGCCGCTCCGATTGCCGCCTGGCTGGTTTACTCAGGCAAGTTTCTGTTCGGGGGAGGCGCCTTTGACCTCCTGATGGCGGTGGGACTGATTGGCACCATCCTGGCCGCTGTGCACCACGCCGAAGTAGTGGCTCACCGGGTCGGGGAACCTTTCGGCACCTTGCTGCTGGCCGTTGCCGTAACCATCATCGAGGTGTCGCTGATCGTTTCCTTGATGGTAGCCGGCGGCCCCGAAACCACCACCCTGGCCCGGGACACGGTGTTTGCGGCTGTGATGATCATTCTTACCCTTATGATTGGCTTATGCCTGTTGATGGGAGGCGCCCGCTACAAAGAGCAGCTCTTTGTCAAATACGGGGTGAGTGCGGCGCTGGTCACGTTAACGGCCATTTCCGTGCTCACGCTCATATTACCTAATTATACGACGAGTGTCGCCGGTCCCATCTACAGTTCCAGCCAACTGACTTTTGTTGCTGTTGTGTCCCTGGTTCTTTACGGCACGTTTGTCCTGGTGCAGGCCGTCAGGCATCGGGATTATTTCCTGCCTTTCGGCACCGAAACGGATGAGGAGGTTCACGCTCCACCTCCTACCCGACAAGCAACCATCCTGAGTAGTATATTCCTGTTGGTTGGTCTGGCAGCCGTCGTGTTGCTGGCCAAGTCACTTTCTCCCACCATTGAAGAGGGGGTGGCGGCAGTAGGAGCGCCCAAATCACTGGTAGGCATTGTGGTTGCCTTTGTTATCCTGCTACCGGAAGGATTGGCCGCCTTGCGAGCCGCCAGGCAAAACCGCCTGCAAACCAGCTTGAACCTAGCCTTGGGTTCCGCCCTGGCCAGCATTGGCCTGACCATCCCGGCGGTAGCGACGGTGGCCTTGGTGACCAATATGACCATCACGCTGGGCATCGATACCAAATCCACGGTCCTGCTGGTTTTGTCCTTGTTCATTATTGCCTTATCCTTTGGTACGGGCCGTACCACTGTTTTGCAAGGAGTGGTATTGCTGGTCATCTTTGCCGTCTACCTGTTTACCACCATTATTCCCTGACGCGCATTCGCCAGTCAAAGTTTGCCCATCGATCCTCAGTTGACAGGCCTGCGTATAATTGTTCCCTTCCCTGCGGTCCGCGTCGGTGCCGATGCAGTCCGCCGGTTTTAAGCATTGATACTGATGACGCCTATGACTATTTGGTACGTAATCGATTTATTGGGGACCAGTGTGTTTGCCATTTCAGGGGCACTATCCGGCTTGAGCAAGAAAATGTACCACGACATCATCGCCTTGTTCTTCATTGGCTTTCTGACGGCCATCGGCGGAGGAACCATCCGGGATGTGCTGATGGGGGCCTATCCGATCGCTTGGATACGCGATCCCAATTACCTGATCGTAATCAGTACCAGCGTTGTGCTGGCCGTTTTTACCCGTCAATGGTGGCGTGGGGCGCTCCGGCGGCCCCTGTTGGTTTTTGATACCATCGGAATTGGACTTTTTACCATCCTGGGCATGCAAAAAGCCCTGCTAGCGGGAGTACACGGCTGGGCAGCCATCCTGCTTGGCATCATCACCGCGCTTTTTGGCGGCGTGATTCGGGATACCCTGGTGAACGATTTGCCCCTTATTCTGGATCGGCACTTATACGTTACGCCTTGCTTGGCCGGTGCGCTACTTTATCAGTTCGATCGATCCCTAGGGATGGATTCCTCCTTTAACGTGGTGGTTTCCGCGGGATTGATCACCCTGTTCAGATTGGTTGCGATTCGCAAAGGGTGGGCACTTCCCCGAATTCAGAATTGAATGTCGGGGGAAGATAAGCAATGCTTCCCTTGCACTGCGGCGAGCAGCTGGTAAGGGGGGGCAATTTGGTCAAGTAATGAGCCAGTGGATGGTAGTTACTCGGTCCAGAGCCAGCCTGGTGGCCAGCGCTCGCACTACCTCAGTAGCCAGAGCTTATCAGCCAAGCCCTCGCTCCAGCGCAATTGGATCTGTTTGGTGTGGCAATCCTGAATAAATGCATTCAGGGAAGCGGGCAACCGAAGCTCACTTCCATTTAAAAAATACGTCTCCGCTCCAAACCGAATCATATTTCGTTCTTCCGAGTAATCAATGTAACAGTTATACTCGGTAAAATATTCCCAGCCAACAAAACAGTAAAGAAGCTGACTGGGGTGAAAGGCAGACTCGTAAACTTCTCGCACCACAGGCAATTGCCGATGAGGGAAACGCACCATAAACTCGGTCAGGGGCAAGGATATCATAGTAGAACTGTCAGTTAGCAAGTAGTCATTCACTTGTAGGTTGACCATCCGTAGTACCTCCCAAAAAGAGGGTACCCGCACGTTGCTTCAGTAACCCAAAAAGGAGCTACTGACTCAATAGATCATTCGAAATATCGACTGCCACTTATCCTCTACCGCCGGCCACGCCTGGCTGAAAACTCCGCAGTGAGTAGCTATACTTTGAACGGGATGAATTACCGATTTTGGTCTAGCCGGACTCTCAGTAATTCTGGCCGTTTGCAGTATAATGGTGATCAGATGGGAAATAAGTGATTTCCATCGGTTCGATGATTTATCTTTTCGCAGCCCCCAATTTCAAGAATGCAAGGGAAGAGTCACCAGTAAATCAGTAAAATTTTTGCAATTGCAAATTTACAATCGTAAATTTAGAAAAACAACGCCCTTTTACATAATGAGCTTTGTCAGTACATCGCTTGAAAGAGCCAATAAGTGGGACGAAATCTGCTTTCCGGTCAAGGCAGTTCCGCTTAACGAATTATTACCAGCGGGCTATCGGCTATTGGCCACTGACCGGCAAACGGCCGTGGTAGGTCAGGAAGCGCCGGGTTCTTTCCAGATTTTTGCCTTACAAGGCAAGCAGTATAGTCTCATTCCTAATTTATTGCTTCGCCAGGTCATTGATGAATGCATTGCCGATTACACACTTGATATCCATTATTCGGATCGGGGAGAATTTAGCATCACGATCATTTTACCGGAAAAAGTGCCGGTAGGGCAAGAGAGTCTTTATAAGTCCCTCATCATTAATAATTCTTACAGTGGAAAGACACCCTTTACCATTCAGGGAACGGCCTTGCAGATGCAGCCCGATCAGAAAACCAGGGTGAGTTTCTACCGGGGTTTGTGTAGCAATGGATTGATGGGTTGGGCCGATGACTTTGCAAGTTTAGCCGAATATGATCATTGGCTGCGGGCAGGTAAACCTAACCAAGCAATCGCGTTTACGGCGGTTCGCGATTTGGGCCGGTATTCAGATAACAAAGCGGAGCCTGAGGGAGCCATTCACAAAAAAGTCTCTCATAAAAGTATAGACCTGGAGTGGTTAGCAGGCTATCTGAAGGGAATCATTGCACGTTTTCTCAGTCAAACCACTTCGGTAACGGCACTCCTATACGGACGCTTGTCTCAACACCCCCCTCACGGGCAGGTACACGAATTGATCGGGGAAACGGGCATTCCTAAACAGTTGGCCAAGCAAGCCGTAGAAAGGCTCCGCAAAGAGGAAAAACTTCTGAAGGCTCAGCCAAGCCTTTGGCTCGTATACAACGCCATTAATTATTCCCTTTTGAATAGCCGCAGTTCGCTTACGATTAATGATCGCTATGAATGGGATGAAAGAGTACTCCACCACTTGGCAAGCCTGACCGTCTAGCATTGGAGGATGCAATGAATACACTTAAACGCATTAGCTATGATCATCAGCAAATTAGACTACGCTCGCTTGCGGGAAAGGGTGCAAAGAGCCAAAAACCACGCAGCTACTACCGGCTCGGCTTCGAAGGTATTATCGGATAAGATTTTTTCGAAAGCAAACGAGGCCAAAATCGTAGGTTCGGTAGAAATTCCACCGGATGTGGTAACGATGAACTCCATTGTCCGGATCCGGTATTTAACTACTCAGGCTACGATGGATTTTCGGATTGTGTACCCGGAACTGGCAGATATTACTCAAAATCGGAGGTCGTGCCTTTAATGACCACGCTCACGCCCACCAGCGGCAGGTTGTCCTCGCCGGTAACGCGGCCACTGACGGGGATGTCCACCCGGGAAGCCGGCAGGGATTGGTAAGTCAGGGTGGGGAAAGCGGTGGCAGGCGCCTGGGCGGCCAGCAGTGCGGCCAGGCCCAGCCATAGACCCAGGAATGGGGTCGGGTATCCCCCCTTAGAGGGGTTTCGTTTGGGTATTCGTAGCGGTTTCATAGGCAGAAGGCGGTTGAATAGTTTGTTAGGAGATGATTGTCGAAGAAAAGAGGTACGTACCGGGGGCTGCCGGATAGGCAGTCGTTCAGTGCGGAATGGCATTTCGGTGGGAGTCCTTCCAGTATTTTTCAATGCTTTCCAGCGAACGGCCTTTGGTTTCCGGAATCAGCTTCCAGGTGATCCACAGGGCGGGCGAGCAGCACAGCGCAAACAGCCAGAAGGTCCCGGAAGCGCCCAGGCCTTCCAGCAGGAAGGGCGTCAGCTGTCCGACCAGAAAGTTGCCGATCCAGAGGGAGAGGGTGGCCAGGGCCACGGCTTTACCCCGGATGGCGTTGGGGAATATTTCGCCCACCACTACCCAGCAAACGGGGCCGAACGAAAAGGCAAAGCAGGCAATGAAGGACAGGATGAAGATCAGGATCCAGGGTCCGGAGGTGATGTTCCCGGCGAAAAGGGCCCCGATGACCAGCAGGGAAAGCACCGCTCCCCCGATGCCGGTAAACAACAAGGGTTTGCGGCCCCATTTGTCGATGGTGAAGATGGCCACAAACGTAAAGGCTACGTTGACCAGTCCGATGGTTACCTGCCCACCCAGGGCACTGTTGAGGGTAAAGCCGGCTTGTTCCAGTATTTTGGGGCCGTAGTAGATCACCGCATTGATGCCGCACACCTGCGACAGAAAGGGGAGGAGCAGTCCGATCCACAGGGCCCGGCGGTACACCGGGGTAAACAATTCGCCCAGGGAGGGGTTTGGATTCCCTTCCTGCGCCCGAAAAGCGTTCATTTCCTCCTGAGCGGCGGCGGCGCCATCGATCCGAACCAGGATGGCTTTTGCCCGCTGTTCTTTTCCCTTCAGCAGCAGCCAGCGGGGGGATTCGGGGACCAGCAACAGACAGCCTAAAAAGACCGCGGCCGGCAAAGCGCCCAAACCCAGCATCGCTCGCCACACTTGCGTCGAAAAGATTGTACGCGTGTCCTCATTTCCCGCCCATTGCCCGGCGTGGCTCGCCAGATAGGCGTTGGAGAAATACGCCAGCACAATGCCCAGGGTCAGGGCCAGTTGGTAGAGCGACACCATCATGCCGCGGTAGCGGGAAGGCGACACTTCGGAGATGTACAAGGGGGAAACCATGGAGGCGATGCCAATGCCTACCCCACCGACCAGGCGAAACAGAATCAGGGAGGTAAAGGAGCCCGCGGCCAGGCATCCCAGGGCGGAGGCCAGGAACAGGACGGCCGAAAGCAGCAGTACCAGCTTCCGGCCGTACTGATCGCTCAGCTTGCCGGAAAAGCTCACCCCCAGGATGCACCCCAGCAAAGCGCAACTGACGAACCAGCCTTCGCTGACGACATCCAGGCTGAAATCGTGCTTGACCAGGGAAACCGTGCCGGAGACGACGGCGGTATCAAAGCCGAACAAAAACCCGCCGAGGGCCGCTACCAGGCAGACCTGGTAGAGATAGACGCTACTTCTTTTTTCCACTTGATCGTTTGTTGGATGCGTGCAATCATTTCAAAAAAGCTTGGATGACTTTGGCCCGGCCCTTCCCCAGGTTGGTCAGCCGGTAGGATCGGGCCGCGGCGGGCACCACGAAGGTTTCGGCAAAGGCAAACGCGTGCCTGGTTCCGTCCCCGGTTTCCAGCAAAATCGATTCTCCTTCCACCAGCATCATAATGTGGCACACGTCGTGGTTGTCAACCGACAGTTGGGTATCCCATTCCAGGCGGTGCACGTCGTAGAAGTGCTGGGGGTGGGTGGGCAGATGCACCACCTGCCAGTCCGTTCCCCGGGCGATAACCACGGGTTGGGCGATCAGTTCCCGGGCAACGCGGTCGCCCCTGCGTTCAAAATCCAGGTTGCGGAAGGCGTGATCGATGTTGATGGGCCGGGGCTTGCCGTCCAGGTCCAGTCGCAGCCAATCGTACATTTTGAAGGTGAAGATGTAGGGTGTGGCGCTGATTTCCAGCACCAGATTGCCCGACCCGGCGCTGTGCACCGTGCCGTTGGGAATCAGGAAAAGCGCGTGTTTGTCCGCCGGATGCGCCTGCACGTATTTTTCAATGGCAATGGCTTTCCCTTCCGCCTGGCTTGCTTCCAGTACCCGGCGGAACTCGGCGGGCTGAATGCTTTCCTGAAAACCCAGGTAGACGCGCGCCTCGGGGGTGGCATCCAGGATGTAGTACGTTTCGTCCTGGGTAATCCGCTCCCCGAATTCCTGCTGGATGTAGGACAGGGCGGGGTGACACTGAATCGAAAGGTTTCCTCCCCCGTAGGTATCCAAAAAGTCAAACCGGATCGGAAACTCATCACCGAACTGCCCGGCGTGCTTGCCCAGCACCGCCCGATTGGCGTGGAACATCAGGAAGTCGAACGATACTTCCAGCAGATAGCCACCGCTTTCAAAGACGATCCCGTTTTCGGGAACAATCAATTCAAAGGACCAGGCGTAATTCACGACCTCCCCGTTGAGGTGTTTGATGTTGTTTTTGATCCACTGCCCGCCCCAGGCGCCGGGCTCAAACCAGGGCCGTACCCGAATCACGGAACGGCTTACCTGATTCAGCCCCTGCACCAAACCGGCTTTGTGCATCCAGTTGATGTCGGTGGGCCACTGTCCATCGGCGATAACGGCGATCTCCTCCAGGATGGCTTTTTTGTGCGCATTGAGCAGTACCCAGTCTACGAAGTAGAACCGTTTGTACATGGCCGTAGGTTCACCCGCCTGAGCAGCACCCAGGTTGGTGATGGAGCCCGCCCGCATGCGGTACTGCAGTTCATTCTTGGGCAGATCTATATAGAGGAGGGGGGCTTCCCAGCCGACCAGCGCCGCCCCCGTACCCAGCACGATGTTGATGGCGGAGTCCGCATCCACTGTCTGCTGCGTCAGCGCGTCCAATTCGTACAAATCCCCCAGCGAGAGAGTGCACCTGGTACCCCAGACCGAATCGGCACTGCCCAGGAAAGGCTGGATCAGTTGCTCTACGACCGCAACGGGTTTGAGAAAGTCCGCCGTTGGGATCCAGTTGACCCTCAGGCCTTCCAAGGCAAAGTGCCGGTCCAGCTCCGATTGAATTTCTTCCCAGAAAACGCCGACGTACCCATCCATCCGAACGGTTTTTTGCTCCATAATCCAGCGGGCCAGGGAGGAATACCCATTGGAAACGACGTTTCCGCCCAATGAACAAACCGGGTAGATCGCGTATTCTCCCTGGGAGAAAAGGGAGGCGTCCCATTTGGCCGGCATCAAAAACTGCGAAGACTTTCGCCGTTCCTGCTGGCTTGTCTGCAACCCTGGCTGGGTTTTCGGTTGGGTTAAATCCAGGTTCATAATTTGTATTAATGTATGTACATATTGGTGAAGTAAACCAATTCAATGCCCATTGTACTGGGATAACCGAAGAAAAATTTGTATGGTTATGTTATAATGTACAAACATATTAATAAGGTCATAGCTTCCAAATTATTTCGACCAATTTTTTCTTAATCCCGCCTTATGGCAGGGAGTCTTCGGAAAAAAGGCGCACGGTATGTGTGTACATATTCAACAATGAAAAAAAAATGCTTAGCATTGCGAGCGTACAGTAGGCTTATGCAATGAAGTATTCCATTGATCACAAGAGTCCGGTTCCCCTGCACATCCAGGCGGAAGCGTTATTGAGAAAGCTGATAGCGGAAGAAGAGTACCAAAATGGGAAGATGATGCCCAACGAAGTGGAACTGGCAAAGAAACTGGCCATTTCCCGAACTACCCTGCGGCAGGCGATCAATAAGTTGGTGTTTGAAGGCTTGCTGGTTCGTAAAAAGCGCAAAGGAACCAAGGTCGCCGATACGCCGGTGAGTTCCAAATCCAACAACTGGCTCAGTTTCTCGCAGGAAATGAAACTCCGGGGAATCCCCATTCGAAATTTCGAACTTCACGTTACCTGGGAGTCCCCGGACGAAGAACTGGCTGCCTTTTTTGACATCAAAACCGACCGCAAGGTATTGAAGATGGAAAGGGTGCGGGGCAGGCCGGATGAGCCCTTCGTGTATTTTATTTCCTATTTCCATCCCCGCGTGGGCCTCACCGGTGACGAGGATTTCAAACGGCCCCTGTACGAACTCCTGGAAACCGATTATTCGGTGATTGCCTCCTTATCCAAGGAAGAGATCAGCGCGGTGGCAGCCGATGCCTTGATGGCGGGTAAGTTACGGATCGAAGTGGGCGATCCCGTCCTTTTCCGGAAAAGGTTCGTGTTTGACCAGGGCGAAAGACCCATTGAATACAACCTGGGCTATTACAAAGCCGGTAGTTTTATTTATACCGTCGAGAGCACCCGGTGATGCCTCACCCGATGACTCCATTCCCAGCGGAACAGGATAATCCGTAGTATGTGAAAAACAGGGAACAGTGAGTGGATGACGATTGTTTTTTGATATGTACAAATGTATGAACAAATGAATAGAGACGTAATTTTAGGCGTTGACATCGGGGGTTCCCACGTGGCTTGCGGTTTATGGGATCTGAACCGGCAGGAATTGGTGCGGGACAGCCATCGGGAAATGCGACTGGATCCCTCGGCCCCTGCCGATACCATTGTCCGGCAGTGGATTGAGTTGATGGAAGCCACCCTGCAAATGGATCCGGCAGGTCATTTGCAAGGGATCGGGATCGCCGTACCGGGGCCCTTCGATTACCAAAAAGGCATTGCCCTCTTCGAAGGCGTGGCCAAATACGAATCGCTGTACGGCCTGGACGTGAGAAAAATCATTGGGCAAGCCTTTCCGGCGGCAAAGCGAATCCGCTTTGCCAATGATGCGGCCTGCGCGGCGCTGGGAGAATACGCCCACGGCGCTGGTCAGGGTTGCTTCCGGATCATCGGACTGAGCCTGGGTACCGGCATTGGCTCGGCCTTCATTGAGGAGGGCCGCTTGATTACCCACGCGGAAAACGTGCCGGCGAACGGATACCTGTATAACACGCCCTTGAAAAAAGGCATCGCCGAAGATTACCTTTCTACCCGGTGGTTTACCTCCACTTACGGTGAACGGACCGGGAAGAAGCTAGAGGGTGTAAAAGAGTTGGCCGGATTGGCCTGGCAGGGTGATGTAGTGGCCCTTCGTATGTTTGAGGAAATGGGCCAAACCCTGGCGGAGTGCCTGCTTCCGTGGCTGCTTTCGTTTGAGCCGGAACGGGTAGTGCTGGGAGGAAACATCAGCAAAGCCTATCCCTACTTTGGAGGGGCGTTAACCCGAAAAATCAGGACCGCTAGCCCGGCCGTAACCTTTGTGCAGTCGGCCTTGCCTAACCAGGCCGCCATTATCGGAGTCAGTTTACTGACTGTCCTTTAACCAGTGGGAAATAGGGTCATTGCACTAAATATGAGAGGGATTATCACCTTCTCTGCACCAGAATTCATTCCCCCATAAAACCGATTTGGCGCTCCCGCTTTTTAGGATCGATACAACAGTAGAAGGTCCGTGGCTGATGCCGGCTCCTTCAGCTAATGAACGTGGGTAGGTCTTTCATTGGAAAACCAGCCTTGTACCAGTAAGTAACGGCCGTGAGACGGTTGGTATGGCTCGCAATCAATTCCCGTCTTTGGTAATGGAACGCGTGCTCCTCTTATAGCTGATGAGAGTTTTGGACGAATGGAGGGACGCTATTAAGTTGGGCCTCCTTTCCGGCCGGGTGGTTGCTTCTCTACCAGGTATTTCCAATAACGGATCGGTACGTGCTGGCGGTGTAGCTTCAGGTTGCGGCGGGCCGGAATGCCAGCATTCCGAAAATACGCCTGCCAGAGGGTCTGGTACAGATCCTCTCTTTCCTCACCGGCTTCCGCCAGCGTGGCTGTCTGACGCGTTGGCTCCGTAAAATCGAAGCGTACTTCCTGTACTAGTTCCTCCCTGGGATCATACTGGATGCCATAACGCCGCCGGAGGTCATAAATGATCCAGGGCTGGTCGGCGTAGCGGCGGACAAAATGGGACGTAATGAGCGGAATCACGTTGAAGTCGGGCTCGATGGGAGCGTAGAAGGTGCCGTCACTCAGCTTGCGAAAGCGCACGAAGGCCTCAAAGCGGTGCTTTTCCCGTCCCAACTGCTTTCCTATCTGGGCAATCCGCAAAACCGGCGGCGATGCGTAGTTCTCTTCGACGTTGGCAGCGGAAGCAAATACTTCCCGCACGAAGGCCAGCAGCCACTCCTCCCGCTCGGGGAGCTCCGACAAAAAGCAGGCGTACACATTCAGCAGTGCCGCCGTTGAAAGCTTTTTCTGCAAGCCCTTCCACACGCGGTTGGCCTTGGATTCGTCGGCGTACACCTCCACTTTTTCGCTGAAGGCATCCGGTTGGTAGCGCTCGGCCGGTATCAGGCGGGCAAGCACTGCCTTCCGGTTGTACACCTCAAAGATGCCCGTCAGAAGCCCTTCAAACGAACCATCGTACACAAAGTAAATCAAGGAAGCCATTCACAGGGATTGGTGGTGGATCGTGGGGGTGCCGCTCAAGGACGCAGCCCCAACGTTTCAAAACAAGCTCAACTGGCCGTGGCCGGTTTTGGATTGGGATAGCGAGCGTATCCGCTCCCGGAGTTGCACTTCCGTCAGATCCCGGTGACGGGGATGGTGTCCCGAACACGTCAGAAAGAACTGGGCCCGGTTGAACATAATGCCGAAATGACGCAGGTGTTCGGGGGTTAGCTTTCCGAATTTTCGGGCGGCCACGATCTTTTTGGCCGACTTCACCCCCAATCCCGGAATGCGCAGGATCAGCTGGTAGTCCGCCGTATTGACATCGACGGGAAAGCAGTGCAGGTTGCGCAGGGCCCAGGACAGCTTCGGATCGAGTTCCATTTCCAGGTTCGGGTGCTGCGCATTGAGAATTTCTTCCAGCCCGAAGCCGTAAAACCGAAGCAGCCAATCGGTCTGGTAAAGCCGGTTCTCCCGCAGAAGGGGCGGTGCAGTGGCCAACGCCGGAAGCCGGGAATCCTCACTGACGGGAATGTAGCCGGAGTAGTAGACCCGCTTCAGGTGGTAGTCCTTGTAGAGTTGGTCGGCTTTCTGCATCACCTGCCAGTCCGACTCGGGCGAAGCACCGATGATCATCTGGGTGCTCTGGCCAGCCGGTACGAACAGGGGTGCCTTCCGGAACACCTGAATTTCGTTGCGGTTCTGCTCGATGGTTTGGCTGATGAAGGCCATGGGTTGGGTGATGTCTTCGGTATTTTTCTCCGGTGCCAGCGTTTTCAGACTCTGCTCCGAAGGCAGTTCAATGTTGACGCTCAACCGGTCGGCATACAGGCCGGCTTCCTTCATCAGCTCATCGCTGGCGCCGGGAATGGACTTGAGGTGGATGTAGCCGTGAAAATGGTGCTCGGTGCGAAGCTTCTTGGCGACGCGCACCAGTCGTTCCATGGTATAGTCGGGGCTCTTAAAAATGCCCGAACTCAAAAACAGGCCTTCGATGTAGTTGCGGCGGTAGAAATTGATCGTCAGCTCCACCACCTCCTCCACGGTGAAGGCAGCCCGCTTCACGTCGTTGCTGCGACGGGTCACGCAGTAGGCGCAATCGTAAATGCAATGGTTGGTCAGCAGGATCTTGAGCAGCGATACGCAACGGCCATCCTCAGTGTAGGTGTGGCAGATGCCCATACCGGTTGCGTTGCCAAGCCCTTTCCGGGTGTTTTCCCGTTTGCTGCCGCTGGAGGCGCAGGAAACATCGTACTTGGCAGCATCGGCCAGGATGGAAAGCTTAGCCTCGATTCGGTCGGACATAGGTAGGTGGCTGAGTGGATAGTCGTTGAATGAATTCCTGCCCCAGGGCTTGGATGACGCAGGGAGAAGGGACTTCCCTTACAACAAAGAAAACCAGGATTTGGTTTGTTCAACCATTCGCATTGACTGAGCGGAATCCCTATGGGATGTGCTTACGTCACGGCCGTTTGGGTTACCCATCCCAACGCGGTAAGTGAGCAAACTCATTTGATCTCCTCCATGGACAGGGGCACCTGGAAAAACGGTGTTGCATAAGCCTTGACGGATGGTGAAATACAAGCGAGCACCAGGGCTTTGGAAAGAAAGGCCCCGAGAGCGGACATTGACAAGGCCATCGCCCATCTGGAAGCGACCCGTGTTGCTGCCTATGAACAGAAGTATAAAAAACGGATGGATCTTGCCGTATGCGAAAAGAACCGGCATCCAGGTGAAGTCGTTTTGAAAAGTCTTTCCAGGACAAACCCCTTCTGACTGCCAATACAGACAGCGCCGGCCAGCCGCATGAACGACGCATTACTGTCCCAACGGATGCGCTGGTAGGCTTCCTCCCCACAAGGTAGCATCCCGTCAATTCAACCACGGAAGGCTCGACAGCCGCTTAGGTAAGGCGATCGGGGAGGGGAGGATAGGTTGTTTCAACGCTTTTAGGGTACATCGTTGTGTATAAAGGGTTATTGAAAGGGGATTTTGGAGGCCCCATTTTTACCTGTCCTGTCATCTGGTACTAAAGTAGCAGGACAATTCACCTCTTCGTGCCTGCCGGGAAAGAAACGATAGGCAGACGGATTGGCCGATCAATCGGGCGGGAAGACACTGTGCTTCCGGAGAATCAGGTTGCCAAACAATAAACCGACAGAATGGCGGCATTTTGTCGGTTTATTCGTAGATTGTGATCCGTTTAAAGGGGTAATAAGCCTTTTGTTTCTGCCAAAATGGCTGACTCTTTCATTTGGGTTGGGCCTTTTTTGGGCCGCTACCCAACGCTTAATGTTAAATATCATCACTTCGCTTTGTCATTTCAACTTTTTCTACTTATGAAAAACCTGACTGAAATTGTTTGCGTGCTCGATCGCTCCGGTTCAATGGATGCAATCGTGGACGATGCCATTGGTGGATTCAATGCCTTTCTGAAGGCCCAACAGGCAACGCCGGGGGAAGCAGTAATGAGCGTCGTATTGTTTGATCACGAATACCAGCTGTTGCACCACGGGAAAAGCCTGGAATCCATTCCGCCCTTTACCCGGGAAACCTTTGTTCCCCGGGGAAGTACGGCCCTGTACGATGCCCTGGGGAAAACCATTCACGCCGTAGGAGAACGTTTGTCGGGCTTGGCCCAAGCCGAAAGGCCGGACAAGGTGCTGTTCGTTATTCTCACCGATGGGGCGGAGAATGCCAGTCAGCACTTCTCCAGTAAACAGATCCACGAAATGATTTCCCACCAACGGACGGTGTATAGCTGGGAATTCCTGTTTTTGGCTGCTAACCAGGATGCGTTTGCCGTTTCCCAAAGCCTGGGCATTGCCAAGGGCAATGCCATCAACTTTGAGACTACCTCCGAAAGCACTACCCTGGCGATCAACCGAATGGCGAAAGCCGCTTCCAGCTACCGCAAGATGGAAAACCACGATTTAAAAAGGTCTCAATTGTTCGATGACCTGGATAATACACCCAGTTGAGAGGCCCGGATCGTATCAGGCATCCAGACCACTGTTTGATTATAAGGGATAACGCTGTTGGATCCGGGATCCTTTTTTTAGGGCTCCTTATCCTCTGTCGTTAGGCAGAAGGAAGTCCATACCAAAAGTTTCATTTCTATTGGATAAATCCCTATGGCGGACCAACCCATGCGAGCTGCTCCTCACCACCGACGACTTGTCTCCCCGTCAAGTGGAGCGGTTTAAGCAGGTATGTGCTAAAAACGAAGGAAATCCCTTACCCATTGAGCTGGCCCAGGAGCCACACTCAATGCAGCCCACGTTTAGTGAAGTCGCCCACGTCTCTCACTTGGAGGAGGCCATTGCGAAAGCATCCGATTGTGCTTACCGGCTCAATGAACAAGGCTTTGGTATAACCAGCATCAAAATAGAGGTCCCTTTCACATACGCCGAACGGTGCCAGTCGTATCCAGAACAGCGGGTAACAATTATTTTGAATGGCACGGAAAAGGTAAGTGGGATCGAAAGGAGCAACTCCTGGAGTTGTGTTCTGCTCATCAGGCGCATTGATCCCGAAATTCCCAAATAGGAGAAGGGAGTCTTATGGATGACGACGCTGCCTGCTGACTGGCGAGCGTCATCGCCAGATGAGGGCTAGCCCAAGGCATCGTCCCGCGTATAAATAGCCAGCTGGACCTGGATCACCTGAAAGAGCGTGCGTTTGGGAGCCTGGCAAGCCCTGCCGGACCCAATCCTGCTGGACCTCAATATACGTTCTATCCTCCTGGGTGGACTACAAGGAAAGAGGACGGGCCCTAGGGTAGGAGGAAATAGTGACTTTCATCGCCAATCCCCATCCTCTCTCAAGCCATTCAACCAATAAAAGTACGCTTTCGTGGCGTGAGCAGGGGACTCGCGGGGCTGAGCCTATTCCCACCCAAACGCTGCCATCCCTGCCTGCAGGAGGTATTGCGTTCTAATAGTAAAAGGTTTAAACTGGTGGAAGGGTCATCCTTTATCCTTGGTGGGAAAAATGCCCAGAAATTTGCGTTTCTTTTTCGGAGCCGGTGGGGTGGAAGCTTCTGGGGTCGGCACCGGATCGCTAGCTACCAGGGGGACAATTGGTGTTAAATCCTCCGTATCCGGGGGTAGCACCGCGTATTTCATCTTCTCTTCCATAGGGATAGGTAGGGATGACACGGGGATGACGGGTCTTTCGGCTATTTTGGCCACTTCCGCCCGGGGTGGGTTGTGAGGTTGCGGTAGCGGCTTTCGTTCCGCTTCTTGAAAGGCCGGCACCCCGGACCCGGAAACGGGTTTCGCCTGGTCCATGTTTAGCGTGGGTGTTTTTTCGGCGGGGCGATCCCCTAAGGGAAATTCCTGAATGTTCAGGGCAACGGGAACGGGTTTTTCCATCGTCAGCTTGGTATAGGCTTCCAAACCCAGGAACGCACCAAAGAAGAGAATTCCGACAAGACCAAAAGTAGTTTTCATAGAACCGGACAAGAAGTGGCTTTTCTTAAAGGGATATAAAAAGGCAATACATTCATAAAGGCCGGAGTGACCCCGGTTATTTCCAAACGCTACCTTCTGAAAGGCATTGACTGCCCCTGCATTTGTACCAACCTGCTCGGTTACAAGGGTTGAGATGATCACTTGGTCAAACGCGTCGGCGATGGTACGGGTATAGAAGGCCAAGGGATGAGGATGTCCTACAGCCGTAACCTGACCAAAATGCCCGAAGAAGATGCAGCGCACCAAAAACGCGGGGGACATAATGGATGAATGATGCTTGAGTTGGCGAGTGATAAAAAGCTGGACAGCATGTAGTTATCGATATCAGAAGCTTTAATTTCCTAAAATCTTACACAAAATATTACTGCTCAGTAAGGATGGTAACGACAATAGAAACCCAAACAAGGAGGGAAATTGTAAGTTTGATCCCAACTTCTTTAACCCAGGAAGATGATAAATTTTGCATAATGCGTATATTTATTACGTGAGTGATAAATTTGCTGTATATACGCTTGGTGGTGAAAAAGTAAGCCAAAATAAAGCGCCTTAATCGATAGGTGGTATCGGTCTGCCAGGGAGCTGATGCTTCATAAAATGCTGATCTTTTAAAAGGAGCGAAGCAACATTTTACCTGATGATGGTTCAAAGCCGAAAATATCCTTATACCCGATATACTTTTCTTCGGTCCTGCGCCTGGCCCAACTGGCCGTCCAGTTCAACCCATACAACCTGATAACGTCGTTGGGTAAACCTTTCAGCCCTTACAATGTGGTGTATCTGAAGAAACCAGCTTCATAGAAGAAGACGCGTACGTCTGGTGAGGCATTCCTGATGCCTATTGAACGACCCCGTTTTCTGGAAAAGGAGCTTCAATTAAGTTCCTATTTTCTCCAGACGTCGGTTGGACCAGTAGTGATCACCGACTTTGATTCACCTTACAAATTCACTGACTACGGGGATGAATTTTGAGGTGAATTAAACAGCCACCTGCAAAGCAGGTGGATTTAGTAAAAAGTTGCGGGCATAGCCCGCGATCAACTCAAGAGTCAGCGCCAAATATGTCAAAGCCTTGATTGTGGCCCTCTTCTGTACGCTCCTCCGTTTCCTGGTACTTGACATAACCACGAACATGATCCGCGAATTCTAAACTAAAAGCAAGCGATATGAGTATAGTTTTGTCAAGAATTCCGGCTGTCGAATGTAGTGCTCCGGGCAACGCTGGTCGGAGCGGGTGCTTAAAACTTGTTGAATTTTCGGATGACGTACAAGAGTGGGAATGCTCTTTTAGTCCGCCCAATTATTACTGGAATGGCCGTCTAAACGAAATCTTGAATCACACTCGTTTTATCTTAGGATTCGCCGGAACAGATCGAAAATCTATATCCGATTTTCAAGCAGTTAACTTGCTTAGTGCGTTGTCAATGCCGCAAAGCGCGTTCGCAGCGCAATCATTTAGCCTGTTGCTATCAAGCCTGGGTTGCTTTGTAAGTCAAGGCTCAACAAGTCGGCCAAACCATCTATCAATTACGGACAAGATTGTCTTCTAACTATTAAAATCACCAGTTTGCTAATACAACAGGACAAGCCATTATACTTTGAGTGAAAGTCCCAACTGGTATTACATTAATAATTTGATTACACAACTTTTCAAATGTTAGCGGCTTGTGAGGGTTTTACCTCAGTAACTGGATCCATCCCTTTAATCTGGCTGTGCCTACTTTTTATAGGTAATCTGGGGTGATCCTGTTTTGAGGGACAGTTTTATTGCAAACGGTCCGCCGCGCGGTTAAGAGAATGATTTTGGTAATACAGTTGCTTAAAAAATCAGCGGGCTTTCATTTGCCAACGCGTAATGTCTTCGAATACGATTATACCGGGTCGCCGATGGTCCCCCGCGCGGTGCGATACATTTCAATAAACCGCCCGGGCGGCCCCATTGAAGATCTCAGTTCTAGCATCTTCGATACTAATAAAAGCGCCATCTTCCAGCAATCCTGCTTTAAAACGACTGAAGAAGGATTCTGCAAAGGCATTGTCATAAGGGTCATCCGCCCGGCTCATACTGGGTAAGCAGTGGTGTTGCGCCAACAGCTTTAAACGGAGCCGCCACATATTGGCCGCCTCGGTCAGAGTGGACAATTAAGCCCGCTAAGTGCTTTCGCCAATCGATGGCCTTTTGATAAGCACTAATAATCAAGTCTTCTTCCATATTGTCATCGATTTGCCAACTAACATTCGGGAGAATAGATCCAGCGGCTCCGGCCGCCCGGCAGGTGGCTAAATAAGCCCAATCACCATTCACCAGTGGCAGATACGTGATGTCAGTTCCACTGCGGCACCTACCCATACTTGATTGGGACCGGTAGGGGCCGCAGCGTCCAGCAGGAGATTGGATGCCACTAACTTACCCTGGCGGCTATCCGTGGTTCTAGGGACAAGCTTCGGGACGGGCGGCCGCTGCCGTTGAATGGCTACCATGAGACCTTTCCACCCATCACTGACGAGCATTCGTGATGGGTGGCTGTTGATTAAAATGAGTTGATTAAAATGACTTGCATGGTTGTCATTCTGCGCAAAATTATTTACTATCGTGATTCCACCAAAAGCAAGGCCGCTCCGAGCTGAACCTGGACGATCAACGCCAAAGGATGCAACGTTTCTTTCAAGAAAGAAAAACCAATCTGGGAGTTCACCCATATCGAATCAGGCCGTTAGAATGAGTGGCTGTAACCCAACACGAGGAACCTGTATCCCTAAAAGTAACGCTATGCGAAAAACCGTCCTTGCTTGCTGTTTCCTGTTTTCAGCTGCTTCGGTTGCCTTTTCTTTCCAACAGCCGCCCCCCGGCAATACTGGAAAGAACCATCCAAGGGTGATCAATCCGATGGCCAAGGCTCGCATTGACTCTACCCTGCGGAGCTTTGTGAATGCCGGCCAAGTAGCAGGGGTATCGGCCTTGATCTTCGAAAAAAACCAGGAGGTCTACTACAATGCCTTTGGCGCTGCCGATCGCGAAGCGAAAGTTCCCATGGATCGCAAGACGATCGTGCGTATTTATTCCATGACCAAACCCGTGACGGGCGTGGCCCTGATGACACTTTACGAAAAAGGCGCCTTTCAACTCGATGACCCGCTTTCCAAATACGCCCCGGAGTTTGCCAATATGAACGTTTACAAAGGGGTGGATGCCGCCGGCAAGCTGATCCTGGAACCGGCAAAACGTCCCATCACGCTCCGCGACATCACCCGCCATACCGCCGGGTTTGCCAGTGGAACCGACCTTCCAGGGCTGGGCGAATTGGTGCGGAAGACCGACCCGCTCAACCCCAACAACACGCTGAGCGAAATGGCCAAGAAATTAGCCAGCCTGCCGCTGCTGTTTCACCCCGGCCAACAATGGTCCTACGGGCCTTCCGTCGATGTGCAAGCGTACCTGGTGGAGCGCCTTTCGGGAAAACCGTTTGACCAATACCTGCAGGAAACCATTTTTACTCCCTTGGCCATGAGCCGTACCCGCTACGTAGTGCCGCCAAGTGACTGGAAGAATTTGGCTGCCTTCTATCGCCGAAGCGAGGACGGCACTTTAGTCCGTACGCCGGATTCCTCGGATACCTTTAACCGCAGGAACTGGCCCTTGAAACCGGGTGGTTTTGGGCTTACCTCCGTGGTGGATGATTACATGCGTTTTGCCCGCATGCTGGTCAACCAAGGGAGTCTGGACAAAGCCACCATTTTAAAGCCGGAAACCGTAAAGCTGATGGCCACCAATCAGTTGTCCGATACGATTACCCAGCGGATGTGGCTGCCCAGCAAAGGGCAGGTAGGGTTTGGCATCGATTTCGCCGTGCGTCTTCGTCAGCCGGCTTCCCAGGTGGAAAACAACGGAATGGTAGGCGAGTTTTTCTGGGACGGACTGGGCAGCACCTTGTTCTGGGTGGATCCGGCAAACGAACTTACGGCCGTGTTGTTCGTGCAAGTGGTGCCCTTTTACAATGAATTGCACAAGCGTTTCCGGGATGCCGTCTACGGAGCCTATCCGTCCGGTGCACGGTAGAAGAATGCCAGTCAATCCATGCCGGTGGGCTCTACCTACGGCAGGCGGTCGGCTGCTCTTTAGGCAATCCATTCCCACTGCTCACCTCATTTCTTCGAAAGGTTGCCCGGAGAGGCGGATGAGCTGCATTCTACCACCGAAGGTTAACCCGATGCTCGGCAAGTGCGATGCCTTCCAAATGCTAGCCATCCTTGGCTATCCGGTCTCGCCTTCCCCATACGGGTTGCCCCTATGAAGGCAAATGATCTATGCCAGTATTCAGTAGACATCAGTCAGTATGAGGGGCGTGGGGAGGGGTTATTGGGCCGCCAAATGAAGCGTGTTGACCGTGTACTTTTGAACTAAAGTGCCTTTTTCATCTAAATCTTGTATTCGTACGCTGTATATTGCAGAACCTTGAAAACAACCACGCTTTTTACGTATTCAAAACGAATGCTGGCGGCTGGCTTCCTGACCGGACTGCTGGCGCTACCTATCACTTCCAGGGCGCAGGAAATGATCTATTTGTATCCGGAGCCCATCCCCAACGCCAAAGCCAGTAATATCAAGGAAACCGAAACATCCCCCGGCATCTGGAAGGACATCACCAAACCCACGCTGGCGTATTTTAAACCCGAAAAGGCTGAAGCTACCAATAAGACCGCTGATACCACAGCGGCTGTTCTGATTATTCCGGGCGGCGGTTACAGTGTGGTGGTATACGAGGCCGAAGGTATCAAGACTGCTAAAGCCTTTGCCCAGAAGGGCCTGGCTGCTTTCGTGCTGAAATACCGTCTGCCTTCCGATGCGATCATGCAGGATAAAAAAATCGGCCCGTTGCAGGATGCCCAGCAGGCCATGAAGCTGCTGCGCGAAAATGCTGCTCAGTACGGTATTGATCCCAACAAGATCGGCATCATGGGTTTTTCGGCGGGGGGACACTTGGCATCCACGGCAGCCACTCATTTTGAGCAGCCAGTGATCGACAATCCCAAAAACACCTCGCTACGACCCGATTTCCAGATTTTGGTTTACCCGGTGATCAGCATGCGCGACTCCCTGACACACGGCGATTCGCGCAGCAGTTTACTGGGCAAAAATCCATCGCCTCAGGATATCCAGCGTTTCTCCAACGAGTTGCAGATAAAGGCCAATACCCCACCGGCGTACCTGACGCATGCGGCCGATGATCGATTGGTCGATGTGGACAACAGTATTGCCTATTTCGAACAATTGAGACGCCAGCACGTGGGGGTAGAAATGCACATCTACCCGAAAGGCGATCACGGTTTTATTTTTAAGCAACCGGGCTGGATGGAGCCTTTGTTCGACTGGATGAAACGAAATAACTGGCTTCAGCCCTAACCCACTCCCCAGGTTCGAATCCCTCTACCTCTGCAAAAAAGTTCCTATATGCCCAATATAGGGGTTTTTTGACTTTTATGGGTACAGTTTAGGGTACAACGATGTGGTAAAGAAATATTTGAGAAAACAATACAGTCCCCACTCCCTGAGGGCTTCTTTTGTAACCATTGCCAAAATGAACGGGGCTGATGATTCGGAAGTGATGCGTCAGACCAAGCACCGCAAGTCGGATATGATCCACCGCTATACCCGCATTGAGGACATTAGATTGTACAACGCGGCTATGAAGCTAGGGTTGTAAACTTCTAGCCGGACAAAACATAAAGAGTCCGGCCGACTTTTTGGATATATAGAATTGATTGCGTTATTTGATTGGTAAGACATCTTTTAATCCCTCCGTGAGCGGTTGTATTTTTTCCAGTGACCTTTTTTGAAACTCTGAACACTTGTAACTATACGAAAAATGCACCCGGTGGGGACCACGTAACTCTAGGGGTAATTGTGTGTATTCACATGTTAGCAAGTATTAAAAATGAGGGCACTGGAATTGTTGACTAGTAAGCTAAAGGGAATGGTCCTATCACGATTCAGTGTCGGTGATAACTGGGATTTGCATATTGGGGACTATTGGCTAAAGGCGCAAGATATTATTTTAGAAGACGAAAGTCTACTCAATCAATGGTTGTATACCCATTATCCCTTGTCTGGAACGGTGATTGATAAAGAAAATATGAGTAAATGCGCTCTCTTGGCTGCTCATATGCAAAAGGAAGTGAGCAGGATACAATTAGATGAAGCGTATGGCTTAACCCTTGAATTTGAAAATGACAGTAAGATCATTATTCCCACCAATGTGGATATAGTCGATTGGCAATGGTGCTTGAATCAAACCGGCAGCGATCCCTATCGAGACTATCTGGTTGCTTGTTTTTGGAAAGGGGAAATTCAAATCAAGGAGGATTAAATAACACTTGCTAACATCGTTCACTTCGCCAACCGGCCCCTCAACGCAGGGCCAACCCTGCATTTGGCACGGCTGCGAGTGCTCACGATACATTAGGCCAATAAATTAAAATGAATACAAGAGAAGTACAAACTACCTTGCTATTGTTTTGCTCAAGCCTTTTGCTGTCCTGTGACTGTCCGGTCTCTTATGAAGGTTTTGTGCTAGACGCTACAACCGAAAAACCAATTGAGCATGCCCGTATTAAGTTTGCGAATAGGAAGTATACAACTGATAGTCTAGGTTTCTTTGAGATTAGCTATATCGCAGGCTTCTGTCCAGAGGCAAGATTCGTTATCGAAAAGGAAAACTATGATAGGCTGGACTTGACTCTGGAGGATGAAGAGAATCAGGTAGTCTATAAGCTCCGAGAAGTGAGATATCAGAGAAATAGCATAAGATTTAAAATAAAAAATGATACGATGTATTTTTACTTACCAGAGAAGAACTGGCGCTAACACTCCGCTGAAACGGCAATCGACCCTGCCTCACGCAGCGCTCCAGCGCAAAGGGACCACTATGCGTCAGCGGTTGAGTCGCTAGCTGAAATAAAAAATGAAATTGATATTCACACTCACATTCTTATTGATCAGCATTCTGGCATATAGTCAATATGGATTAGGAGTAAAAAGCGGCTTATCTGTTTCGAACCAATACTATACGAAAGGTTCCGACAAGGGGGTAAATGACTATCTACCCTCATATTATATTGGTATTGAGTTCGAGTTTTTTCGCTACAAAGCTTGGAAATCCGAGAAGCAGAATAAATGGGGATATCCTAAAAAAACTCAATAAGTTGTCCTATCTGTTGGAAATCTCAACCGTGCAGAAGGGATCAAAGCAAGTTAGTTATATTGATCAGCTATCCCAGTTTTACACGCTTGAAGCAGTGAAGTTCAGGTATCTTACCATTTCCCCTCAAATTCGCGTCTGGGACTTTCCTAGAAATAAGTATTACTGCCGAGTTTTTGCCTGTTGTGATAATGAAGAGTATGGGAGGTTAAAACCTTATAGTAGTGTATATGTGGGTCCAAAACTCGATGTTCTGATTCATCACAACACGCTGCCGGATGCAGAAATGAGCAAATTTACGTTTGGAGGAACGCTGGCTTTAAAGACTCAATATGTGTGCTATAATGTTGGGAGCATATATTCTGACCTACAATTCAATTTTGACTTGAATCAAGCGTATAGGAATTCCAATATGGTTTTAATGAATTATAGTTTCGTTTTAGCGATTGGTTTGAAAATAAGAAATTCAAGATTCTATTAAATACTTCAGCTAACATTCAGCCCGGCGATAACCGAACCGCTTGAACACAAGACCTACCCTAGTGGTTACGGTCTACGCGGGCTCCGGATCCGTTGGCTAGAATAAGGATAAATAGTTTGGTAAATGAATGATTCGCTCAAGGGGACACTTCGGGAAGTAATCTCAAGGATTAATCAGCTGAAGGAAGATGAAGGTAGGACTGTTTTTGCAAAAAGGATTGAAGGAGAGTTTAAAAGCTGGTCTGATGCAGTCATCATCACTCTGGGCGAAGATGAACACGAGTTTCAAGTAGCAGCCGAGTTATACTGCCCTGGGTACGATTACTTTTTAGAAGTTTTCCTAATCAAAGAAATGCTGGAAGATCTGCCCTCCCAGCATCAACAAGAGGCGTTTAATGAACGTGTCGAACGCATTATTTACTATGCTGAATACGATGCCTAGCAAGGGGAGCAATTAAAACATCAGTACTCCAGCCAACATCAAGCCCAGCCCAGCCGGCCTGCTTAACGCAACGCCCAGCTATGGCTCGGCGGGCTCTTATTCCATTGTGTGCTATGAAACCGGATAAAAATGGAATTCTTTGCATTAGATAAAGCAATAGAGGAACCATCAAAAGTCACTACTCTTCATTTAAAGGAGAAAGGGCTCAAGGTATTCCCCATGACTATTCTTGAGATGAAGAATCTAAAGTATTTAATTTTAGGGAAGAACTGGCTTAGAAGCATTCCGCAAGAGATAAACCAACTTGCACAACTGAAGTCCCTTGATTTGTCAGATAACTGTTTGAGAGAGTTACCAGAAACCTTATTTGAGCTTACGGAATTAGAATATTTAAACTTATTCAATAACGCTTTGACAGTGCTATCTCCCAAAATAGGCCAGTTACAAAATGTTAAGACGCTTAACCTGGGAGTTAACCAACTCCGGCAATTGCCTCAACAGGTGAGTGAGCTTACGAGCCTGCGGTATTTTTGGTGTTTTAGCAATGAATTGGAACAGGTACCGAAGGGCATATTCAACTTACCTTACCTGGAAGAAGCGATATTAAACAATAACAAACTGGGGAAAAAAGAGGCTGAAATCATCAAGGGGCTTATACCCAAGACAGTTAAGCAGTTCCTAATATAGGAAGCACAGCACACAACACTGGCTTCGACCGACCACTGCCCTGCTTCAGCGCAAGACCGCTGAGATGGTCCTAAAAATCCGGACAGTAGACTTGCTTAACTTAGTTACTGTATGAACGGATCAAATTTATCGAAGAATCGTCGGAAGTACGATCGCTCCGGCGAACCGGAAGAATTCAAAACAGATGTGTTGAAGATGGTTGCTAATGGGCGCTCCATCTTGGAAATCTCTAAGAAGTTGGGCATCAGTGAGAGTATGGTGTATCGCTGGCATAAAAAGAGTCAACTCGCTTCTGCCAACCAAAGGGAAGAAAATCAAGATCAGGACCTTCAGCGAGAAAATGAGCAGTTAAAAGCACTGCTTCGCCAGACAGAGATGGAGCGAGATATTTTAAAAAAAGCATTAGCCATTTTCAGCCGGAGTTAACGATGAAATATCAATTCATTCAGCAAAATGAGCCCCTATTTCCCATTCATTTCCTTTGTCAGGTGCTGCAAGTAAGTCGTAGCGCGTATTACGATTACAAAACTGGGCGAAGTCATCGGCCTGGTAATGAACATCAACAGGCGCTGGAAGCGGTAGAGAAGGCCTTTTGGGATCATAAACAACGTTATGGCAGTCGCCGTTTAAAGGTTGAGTTAGAGGAAATGCAAGGTTTATGCCTGGGCCGCCACCGCATCAGACGGTTAATGAAACAGCAGGACTTGGTGGCCATCCAGCCTAAAAGCTTTGTTCCCCGCACCACCGATAGTCGGCACGGCAAACGCATATGTGTCAATCTTTTATTGAATCAGCCCCTACCGTCAGCGCCCAATCAAGTCTGGGTAGGCGATATTACCTATTTACCTTTAGCAGAGGGAAAGTGGGGGTATCTGGCACAATGGATGGACCGCGCGGGCGGCCCCGCTGTTTTCTAGGATGACGGTGGGCTGGCAAGTAGCTGCTCATATGGAAGATAGTCTGGTGATTTCTGCTTTGGAAAAAGCCCTACAGTGGAGAAAGCCAGCATCCGGTCTGATTGTGCATCGCACCGGCGACCCGGTCGGATCGGGGTGGTCAATATGTTTCCAGCGAGTTAAAAATGCTATTAAAAAAGCACGATTGCCGCCAAAGTATGAGCCGGGCTGATGATCCTTATGACAATGCCTTTGCTGAGTCTTTTTTTAATAGGTTCAAGGCTGAATTATTGCAGGGAGGCGCCTTCATTGATCTGCAAGATGCCCGAACTGAAATCTTTGACGGGGCCGCCCGCGCGGTTCATAGAAATGTACTATAACAGAATTCGTCGGCATTCAGCACTCAATTATCAAAGTCCAATTATATTTGAACAACAATATTATCATCAATTGCTCTCTTAACTTGCTAACGATATTGTCCGGCTAAACGGGACCACCCCAGTTTTTCTATTTGACCTACTGTTTATGGTATGGGTTGCTAAATCTACCGGGCCTCGGCGTGGCCGACCAGGCGGTTCTTATTCAACCCTCCACTTTTACGGAATACCAGAATTTTTCAGGTGAATCAAAGCAGGAAGCACTTTACCCAGCTTAATTCTTGCTTGTTGTTTTGTTTGTTTACGTACGAAATCAAGGTAAGGGCTATGCCGGTCAGCTCCCGGGATAAGCGGTTTGGCTGATCGGTATCCCCGTCAGGTTTCAATTCCTCCTCCGCCAATTCGATCATTCTCCTGATCCAGAACTCATACCCATCCTTATACCGCTGGTGATTACTGATCGTGTATAAGGTTTTATAGATCTGGGCTACGCCGGAAGCACCCTGGTCGAAGTGGGGATGGGTGATGCCGGTAGAGTCCGTATCCTTTCTTAGGAGGGTATTTAGTCCGACCAAGTCTGCCATTTTTTTCAATTCACCGTCGTTGAAAAGTTGGAAAGCGCGGTAAAAGAGCAAGGCCTGGCTAAGGTCGCTATTGCTCCAGGACAATTGGTTCGTGAAATACTGACTGTTTTGTTTCAGGTTGACAGCGGTGGGAAAGATAGAGTACTTTTTGTCGGTAAAATCAATTTCAGTCTTAAACTTCAGTATTTGCAGAATGCCTTGCCGAATGTTTTTTATCAGCGACTCATCTCTTATGTTCATCTGCTGCGCTTTGATCAGTACCATTACTCCCCCGGAAAGCCCTTTGGTAATACTTAAATCCACGTATTTATCCAAAGGAGCGGAGAAGTATTGTTCGCCAAAAGCTGCGTCGATCAGCGGCAGCAATTTATTGACGTAGCTCTCAATCTGCGCGTCGGGCAGCCGTTCTACGTAATAGTTCAAAATTCCCGTTGCACCTTCTAAAAAAGCCAAATTGCCGTGTTCCAATAAATCAGCTGCCTTATCGAAAAGCCGACTGTCAAGTTCAGCGATTCTTTCTTCCAGGCTGGCGTCCAGAAAACCTTCCTGAACCAGGTTTTTTAATACCGGAAAACTGAGGATGGAGTCGGAAGCTTTTTCATCGGAGAGTAACTGATCAAGGACTTTTTCAATTTTATTCTGCAGTGTTAACCGATCAGGGCCTACTTCGAAGGCTTGGTAAAGTGAGTAATAATAGAGCAGGAGATAGTGCTTATCAACACTGGATGATGATTGGGGGGCTTTGATAAGTGCGTATAAGTTAGATAAACATTCTTCAACCTTGTACATCAGTATCATTAAATAAAGGCATTTCAGTATAGACAACTACTGCATTCATCGACAGCTATTTATACAAAAAATCTATCCTGGTTGCTGACAATGGGGCCTCTTTCTTAACTACTAAGAACCAGCCGAATCCGCAACCCCGGCTTCTGTGCAACGGGGAGCAGTGTGCTTCGATAATTCAATTGCAACCCGGCTATTTCAGAGCCAGGTCCACTGGCTTACGAAAGCCAGTAGTTGCAAACTGCAAACACGCTGGTTCCTTTTGCCCAAAGAGCGTGTGGGCAGTAGCAGACCATTCACATTGGTTTTGAAAATGGTATGGATGCTCTCCTCCGAAGCGGTCTATGCTTACATAAATGCAAATTTGTGAAAAAACTTCAGCCGGAAGACTGTCGGTATGATCGTTGCTTGCGATGGACGTATAAGGAAAGAATGCCGGACGGATAAGAAAATGAAACAATCGTTTAAGGGAAGGTCAGGTTGTAAGTGTCGTAAAAGAAAGGTGGTTAAGAGACTTTCTTTCCCGGAATGGATTCACCTTGGTTAGCTTCGTAAGCATTCTTTTTTTCAGTGAAAGGGTGGCGGTTGATCCAAAGGCTTTCATAGGCAAATGAGTTGGTGGGTGTAGGAATCCTGGTTGAGCCAGGCCCTTTTACTGCTTATCAATAGATGAGATAAACTTAACTTCTTAGCCTGTCTCATTAAAATTTATTACACCAACCGGCTTATTTCAGGTAGCAAACCCGGCTTTTGAAGTACATCATCCTGCTTCAGCTCAGCAGAAGAGCACCCATTGAGTGGTAGTACAACCGGGTCGCCTTTCCTCAATGGATGCTTTCCACCCGGCCCTGGCAGCCGCTTTTGCCAGGCAGGACTTTTTACCCCTGATTCGGGCGGGAATGAAACCTGAAGGCGGCTTCACAAATGAAGAAACGGGCCCTGGTTCCGTATCAACCATTACCGGGCACGCAATGGTGAGTTGCGAAATGCCCAGGGCTTTCCGGTACAAATTGAGTGATAACGAAGGAATCTGATGCTGTTCCCTAGAACACCTGGTCTTTTTACGGGCCCGTAAAAAGTCTTGTACTTGTTCAAATGGATGAAATTTCCATCCGAGATGAAGGGGCAATCTTGAATTTTGCGCTCACTGTCTAACTGGTACAGTCAGGCAAGGTGGGTCGCCAGGTAAACACCACTTACCAAGGGGATTGTTGTAAAGTTACCTGGTTTGGGAGCTGCTCAGCAGCCGGTGCCTCATCAGGAAAAGTGGATTGGTCAAGTCGAAAGGAGAAACCGGATTAAAAGGCTACGGTCGTAAGCGTGGTAAAGGAGGCGTTGTTCGAAGATCTTTTGTTGTTGGAATGATTTACTTTGCTGAGCTTAGTAACGGTCATTCTGGTGAGGGTCAGTTTGTTAGATAACGCTTTCATAATGTGGGATTTAGGATGTTTTCGCCTACTCTTTTAAAGCTTTTGGGCAGCCGCTTATCGTTTGATGAAATAAACGTAAGGGGATATTCTGCTCCTTGAAAATCTAATACACCAACCCACTCATTTTACTTACTAATCCTGGCTTTTGCTGTATATCATTCATTGTATAGCAAAAGCCCCTTTTCGTCCTTATTTAGAGGTTGAACTATGGTAAAATCATTCAAAGGAGCAGAATTGGGGCGGAAAGGCTATTTTTTTTGATTCTGAACTGAAACGCAGGCCAAAGATAAGAAGTTGATCGCCGGAAACAATTTTATCGGGCTGACAGTTAGGGTTTCCGCATCAAAATAGGAGATTTAGTAGTTTAGGGGATGAATATACCAAAGTATTTTGACCAGGTAGGCGATTATCGGGTGGAAGGACGTTGTTTACACAAATTAGGTGATATATTAGGAC
>Ga0209902_100511_pt1 | contig 39058 bp, 32 predicted proteins | sample FECB27metaG_FD_188304 | JGI IMG/M metagenome (GOLD analysis project Ga0209902, IMG submission 188304) | Cyanobacterial communities from the Joint Genome Institute, California, USA - FECB-27 (SPAdes) (version 2) | ecosystem: Environmental > Aquatic > Thermal springs > Hot (42-90C) > Microbial mats...
AGCATCTATCTTTGACATGAGTGAGTCTGAGGTGGGTGATTTTTGAGATGTGGTAATCCCAAAGTTACCCGCTTCTGGCTCATTCTCTTCTTCAAACTCCCTCCAAACCTATTCGTACAACAAAGCCCAAAACGGAGAAAAAACCATTTCTCAATCAGGCCTTTTTCCGTCATTTCTTCCACCAGTGGCTTGATTACGCTGGTCAGGAGACGGTCAGAGGTTTTGGTGCCCGCGTAGATTTTCAGATAAAGCCATTTGCTTCCCATCAGGAAGTTGCGCTGTACCGGCGGAGCCACTTCTTGGAGGTCACGGACGGGAGCGGCTTCGGCGAAAGACTCCGATTGGATAAAGGGAATAATCACTTCGTGGGTAAAATGGCGGTTCTGGCTCTGCACACAAGCCTGCTGTGGCTCACCCAAAAACTCCAGCAGCCGTACTTTGTCGTATTTCCGAAGCAGGTCCCACAGAATCTGAACCGAAAAGACCGACTCAAAATCGATCAGCAGTTCGCTTTCGCCTTCCAGTACCTGCACGTAGCGCGGCATTTTCAACCGATGCCGGATGGCCTGCAGTTCCTCAACCCCATCCGCCTCTTTCTGCTTCAGCGATTTGAAATCATTCTTCCGCAGATTCCAGGTGGCACGGCTCAGAATCAGGTGCTGGTATTCGATTCGGGGTAAAAAAGGATGGTCGCTCAAAAAGCCCCAGGACCAGGTATAGTCGTAGTTTTTGCCCTGAAAAGGCAGTTCACACAGGAAACGGTAAAAGGGTAGGCCGGTAAAGTAATTGTGGGCGTTGGTCAACCGGGGAAATACCCGCTTATTCAGCCTTTTCGACCGCAATACGATCTCTTTCCCTCCGGGTACCGATACCATCAGATCGTCCGGCAGGATCTGGTATTCGGGGTCGATGGTAGTGCCGGCCAGGTAAGGGATTTCGTATTTGCGCAGAAAAGGCCGCATCACCACGTTGCCTACCCGGGCTTCGGGCAAATGCGCTACTTCGGCAAATATGGCGTCAGGATGCCGGGCTTCTTCTTCCTGCAGGGCCTTTTTTACCCAGTCAGTCAGTTTCGGGCTGCCGTGGCAGAAACGCCCCAGCAACTTTAGCCCCGATGAAGCACTGACCGCGTGGATAGAGAATTTAAACTCACCTTCATCTACCTTTTCGAGCGATGGCGACACCAGATTGCCGAACAGGTAAAAGCTTTCGCGCAGGAAGGGCTGATCGGCACTTTCCTGTTGCAAATCGGATATCATGGCATCGGTGATCTGTACGGAGACTTCACCGGTGGACAAGGCATCCTGGTAAATTTTATAGCGGAGCCTGGCCAGCGACGACCATTCGGTTGTTTCAGGAGAATCCGTGCCCGGTAAAAGCAGTTGCTCGAGCAGTGGCAGATTATCGGCCTTACCGGAAGTCAGGCGTCCGTAGCCGATGCCGGTCTCATTATCAATGGCGGTAAGTAAGGGAATTTCCTTCTCTTCGTATTTTTCGTAGAATTTCTTCCGGAACGTTTCCAGTGCCGTTTTTTCGTTGTTTCCAGCCAGCGGAACGATCTTCTGAAAATCCTTGATCAACCGGTTGACGAAGCGCTGGCTCAGCGCGCAGTGAGTGGGATGGTAATACAGGTCCGTTTGTACCAGATCTTTGCTGCCCGTGGTGACAAAATGCTGGCTGATTACCCGCTGAATTTTCCGGTATTTCTCAATGCCAGCTTCTTGCTGCTGTAGCAGCGACTCAATCTCTCTCAGTTGATGGACTTCCGTTTCCGTGTCCTGCATAGCGGCAAGCTTGTTGAGCAGCACTTTGAAAAACTCATCACCAGTGGCGGTTGCTTCCAGTTCGCTCACCAACAGCTGTGCATCAATGATCTGATTGGCAAAAGCTTCGGCTTCTTCTACGGATATGTCATCGGAGAGCAGTTCTTCTACCAACTGGCAAATGGTTACGCCTTGCCGCGCCCGGATCAGAAGTTTTTCCAGATAGGGACTCCATTCGACGGAAGATAGTATATAATGGCGTTTTTTGTTTTTCAACATCCCTTCGACGTAGCGGTAGCTATCGCCCATCCGGTACAGGCTGGTGTTGGGATAAAAGCGGAGCTGCCGGCGGATTGCTTCTTTTCTGGATAAATCATGGGCCATTTCGGCCACGTAATTCATATCGAGCCGGGCGTGGGTGGTGTACGCCTGGGTATCCGGGAACGTGATCCGGCTGCAGTCCTCAAATGTTCCGACGGCAGCCCCGGCAAAAAGGCCGTACGGGGTGCTGCGGGAGGTCATCCGGATCAGGTATTTATACAGGGTTTTCAGGAGCTTTTCCGGACTCCCTTTGTGGTGTCCCGAAATGAGTTCAACGAACGACTGGTGCAATTCCGGCGAAGCCACGTACAAGGCTTCCAGCATAGACGGCTGAGCAAAAAAATGAATCAACTCACGCTCGAAAGCTTCCGTTTGGTCACCGACGGTGCGGTGGAAATTTTGCAGCACTTCGATGGGAAGCAAGGGACGGCGAAGTAGGAAAAAACCCTGAGATTGAATGATCATGAGGGGGCCAGTGAAATTTTTCTGAAAATAAAGATTTAATTAGATCATTAGAGTAAAATAAAGTTAAATCATACTCATTCAAAGCAAACATAAGCTGCGGGTTCTCTGTGGCTTATGTTTTTTACTTCTACCGATGTCATAATGTCTTTCGGCTCTTAGCGACGGGTAGGTCTGAAACGGGCCTGCCCCGACAATGCCTTTTCTTTTTATCCAGCGGTTGGTGTTACTTCCTTGTCTTTCCGGTTCTCCCCTATCCTTACCAGCTATGTATAGTCAGGGCCGGACATTTGCCCGGCCCCGATGGATAGTAGACCCCTTATACTTTGCAGCAGGAGGTATACGTACCGCCGCCAGCATCGCAGCAGGAACCGGCACCGGAAGTGAACCCGGTCCCCCCTCCTTCTACCTGTTGGGTTTGTTCGGTGGAGAGTTGCTCTTCGTTCAGTTTAGCAATTGTTTCTTTGTCCAGTGACAGTTTGGAGGAGCCTGTTTTCTTTTTCATTGTTTTTAGAGTTTGAAATGTTAAACCATACTTGATTTTAAGCTACAATTCGTTGGCGGCCGGCTTTTCGATTTGTGAGTGAAACAAAGATGAACGGAAGCATTACCGCCCGAAAATTTTTTAGACGAAACAGATCCAGGAAATGGACGAAACGGGGTTTCCTGCCCGTGTTTGAAGCAAATCTCCTATTGTCCGCCTTTCGTCTAAAAGGAAGCACCTGAACCCGGTTTTGCTCCTTTGCTGCGCAATGAGTTACCTATTGGTCTAATTTACTGGCCGTTCTCTCTAAAAACTTTGTAAAAAGCGGGCGTAGCGGATAGGTTCGTGTTCTACTTTTTAACCGAACTAACGCAATGGCAACCGTGAACACTGGGAGATGGCTGCAAACCGACAAGAATCAGAAAATAAACGACATTCTGCTACAGGCGCACGCCAATTGGAACCTGCTGAGTGGTTTCGGCTTTTCGCGCGGCGTACTGGGCTTATCCCTTCTCTACAGCCTGCAGGGAGAACATGCCGGAGACCTGTCATTTTTCAACAAGTCCAGGAAGCTGTTTGACGATGCCTGCCTGATGATCAGTGAGCAGGGCAGTAAAGCGTTTTATATTGACCTGGCAGAATTGGGTATTTTGACGGAGTATCTGCACAAAAAGAGGGTGCTGAACCTGGAACCCAATGAATTTCTCAGCGACGTTGACAGCATACTGCATTCGCAGATGAGAAGCTACCTCAGTGATGCGAACATCGGCGGTTTTGTCAACGGAGCGATGGCTATGGGGCTGTATTTTCTGCACCGCTTTGCTTCCAATCCGGCGGAGGTGAGGGAGATCCTTCGTGAACTGATCCAGGCCATCGAAGAGCAGGCCGTGCGCACTACGCAGGGATGGTACTGGAAATCGCGGCTGAACCCGCGGGCGGAACGGGTATACCTGACCCTGCCCCACGGTTCGGCGGCTACCATTCTTTTTCTTGCCAAAGCAGCCGAACGTGGCATTGTTCAGCCGGATGATGTCCGCAATACCGTTTCGCAGGCCATTTCCTTACTGCTCCACCACGAAATCCAGGACAGCCATTTTCACTTTCCCGACTTTATGCACGAAACCGAACGGAGCCGACTGGCTTTGTGCTACGGGGATATGGGAGTTGGATACGCTTTGCTAAGAGCCGGACAGGTTTTCGATCGGGAAGGCTGGTTTAGGAAGGGGCTCGAAGTGCTGCAAACTGGTGCCCGAAGGCGGAGCCTGGCGACTACCAGCGTGATGGATGCCAGTCTGTTGTTTGGGGCGACCGGACTGGGCTTGTTTTTCGATAAAATCTACGCCCTGACTCACCGAACGGAATTTGACGAAGCCGCCCGGTACTGGCACAACCGCGTATTTGATTTTGCCGGAGAGAGCGAAGGTTTCGCCGGGTTCAAGGCGGCTTACAACCAATGGCATCCGCATACCAACCTGTGCTTTTGCGAAGGGATTATCGGCATTGGCGCGGGTATGATCAGAACCCGGCAAAAAGACAACGCCGATTTTGATGAGCTGATCTGGCTCCTCTGAAAAGAGGCCCGTTCTTACGGTTCGGCCTGCCTATTTCCCTGCCAAGCCTGAATGATACGCAATTCATTTTTCCCTACTCCTACAATCCTTCTATGATATACAGCAGTAAACCAACGATCGCGGATGCGGTAACCGAGCAGATAGCCAGGCTGGCCGCCTGCATCGCGCATTACCCCACTACTGATTCAGGCCTGGCTGGTGGTGACCTGGGCAAGGTCTTGTATTATTTCTACCGTTCACGGGTAGCGGGTATGCATAGTTCCGCCCAGCAGGGAGCCGACCTTTTGAAAGCGATCCTTCATCGGATCAACCAGAAGCAGGATCCCCGGATAATGAATCCTTCGCTGTCGAGTGGGCTGGCCGGGTTAGGGCTAACATTGGAAATACTGGTGAATGAAGGCTTTGTGGAAGATGACCTGGATGGGTACCTGGAGCGAATTGATCAGCTGGTGTTTCATGCCGCCCTGAAGAAGATCATCGCCGGAGACACGGATTTTCTGCACGGAAGCGTAGGTGGTTTTCATTATCTCTCTTATCGCCTGGAGAAGAACCCGAAAGTGCGGGGCTACCTGCTGGAGTTTGTAGCTGCATTACACGAACTGGCCATCCCCGATGGCGATGCCGCCTACCTGCCGAACCACTTTATGCAGAACTGGCAAAAGGCCAAACCCAACCAGATCGTGATCGGGCTGTCGCACGGCATGGTGGCTGCTACCCTGGTGCTGATCAACCTGCACGAAGCTGGCCTGGCTCCCCATACCACCGGACAACTCATCCGGCAGTTTGTCAATTTTATTCTGAAATACGAAAACACCCGGTGTTACCAGCCGGGCGTGTACGGTCGTTTCCCCAATTCGGTTTTCCTGGGCGAAGACCCCTACAGCCCCCATTGCCTGGTCAGCTACGACAGCGGGCTGCGGTGGTGCTACGGTGATATGAACATCACGCATTTGCTGTACAAGGCTTCGCAGGCTTTGGGTATACCTGCCTGGGCGGATCTGGCCCGGCAGACGGGGCTTGCGACACTGACCATTCGCGACACCGACCAGGCCCAGTGCTACGGCTCGCTCTTTTGCCACGGGGCCTGTGGCATTGCCTACTACTATCGGTATCTGGCCCGCATTTCGGGCGAAACGGCCTATGAGCGGGCGTATGAATACTGGTTTGAGAAAGCATTTGACTTTTTCGAAGAAGAAATGAAGCAGGAAAAGTTTCTGGTTCAATCGGGCCATTTTCTGGAAGGCTTCGTCGGCTCCAGCCTGATTCTGATGGCTGATACCGAGCCGGAAGCTCCTTACTGGGAAAAGATCTGGCTGCTTAGCTAAGGCACTCAAAAACGTATAGTTATGGAAAATGTATCCTTTGGTGTACTGGATTTCGGATTCCGCCACAGCGGGCTCAACAGCCTGCTTCGCCTGGAAGACGTGGTGAAATCGGCGGTGGAGGCAGAAAAGCTCGGATTTTCGAGGTACTGGCTCAGCGAACACCATTTTTCGCAGAAAACGCTGGCCTGGTCCAATCCGCAGGCGGTGCTCCCGGTGCTGGCTTCGGCTACCAGCCAGATCAAAATCGGGGTGGCGGGTATCCTGCTGAGTATGTATTCCCCCTATCACATCGCCACTTTTTTCAAGATGCTCAACAACATTTTCCACCGCCGGATCGACCTGGGCATTGCCAATGGCAATCCCAACGCCCATGCCGTCAGGTACGCGACCGAATCGGACCGCGTGGATCAGGGCAGAAGCTTTGAGGAAAAGTTTGAAAGGCTGGTGTATTTCCTGCGCTCAGATGAAGAGCTGTACAACCACGGTGAGGGCGTGGTACTGCCTCCTTACAAAGGCGAAATCCCGGAACTGTGGACCTTGTCCAGCTCGGCTTACCGTACTGCCGAAAGAGTGGTGAAACTGAAAGTGAATCTTTCGCGGTCGATCTGTCACGAAAGAGCCGAAAAGGACTTTGCCCGGGAAAGGCTGGCTCAGCTGCGGGAAGATTACTTCGCCCAGCATGGCGAATATCCCCGGATAAACCTGGTGATCGGGGTCATCTGCCACAAGACGATGCAGAAGGCCCGAAAGATTGCCGAAGCTTTTCCAGCCGATGCTCCTTTTCTGAATGTCGTAGGCTGCCCCAACTACTTTTATGACCGGATCGCCGGCTTGCAGGAGGCGTACGGCGTCGAAGAGTTTATGCTGTACAATTACGCCATCGATACGCCGGACCGATACCTGGCCATGCGGCTGATCAGCCGACAATTCCATCTGGCCGCTAAACAAGTGTTGCATGAAATCGCTTAATATCGGGCTGGTTGATTTTGGTTATCGGTCGGCCCACCTCAACAGTCTGGTCAAGCTCAACGACGTAGTGGAATACGCCGTCATCGGCGAAGAACTGGGCTTTGACAAATTCTGGATCGGCGAGCACCATATGCCGCAAGCCACGCTTCCCTGGACTGACCCTACCCACCTCATCCCCATCCTGGCTACGCATACGCAACGGATCTCCATCGGGGCGGCGGGTTCCCTGATCTGCATTCATACGCCTTATCACATTGCATCAGCGTACAAATTTTTCAACAATGTGTTCTCCCGGCGCGTTGAGCTGGGGTTTGCCAATGGAACGCCTTACGAAGCAGTAGCCCGGCATGCTACCGGCACCCATACCACAGTGGCCAAAAGCAGCTTTGAGCAAAAGGTGAAAGAGACCATTGGTCTGCTGCGGAACGAAGAGGAGCTGTTTCAGAAAGACGGGATCGTACTGCCGCCCTACAAGGGAGTGTTACCGGAATTGTGGACCCTGGGTAGTTCGGAAAGAAGTATGCAGCAGGCGCTGGAACTGGGCACCCATCTGTGCGTATGGGCAAAAGGATCTTTGGTAACCGAAGACCGCGACCGCCTGCACCGGTTCCGGTCGCAGTTTGGGCAGAAGCACGGCCGCTTCCCGCAGGTGAGGGTGGTCATCACGGGCATTTGTCACCTGACCCGCAAAAAGGCCAGGGACATTGCTTTTCTGCAAAACGAAGAAGCCATCATTCCTTACGGCGACGTCGCTTATTTCACGGATCTGATTTTGCGTTACCAGGATTTCTACGCGATCCACGATTTCATGTTCTTCAATCTGATACGCGATCCAAAGGACCGGATCAAGGGCATTGAAAAATTGATCAGGCGTTTAAGGGATGCCGGTCAGGCTGTTAGAGACCCATCGGCCTTTGCTTTGCCGGTGCTGTAATAACGCCGCCCGTTTTTCGACCATTCCCGTCCTGGTTTCTACGAAAGAGGGCTTTTTCTTCGACAAAATGACTTTATCCTTCTTTTAAGGACGAAGGGCCGCTTGGTCTAATAAAATTGCAGCGGCTCCGGCTTCTGCTTTTTTTGCTTTCTCAATGAATTGACAACTATTTTCATCATCCTTATGAAAAGGCTATTTACGCTCGTTTGCCTGCTGACCGGCATCACTACGCAGCTGTTTGCGCAGTATGCGGTGCAGGGGATGGTTGTTGAAGAGGCGCAGCAACCGGTGCTGTTTGCCACGGTTGCACTGCAGGCACTGCCCGATTCCAGTATTATCAAAGGGGCGATGACCGATGAAAAGGGAGCCTTTGTGATTCCAATGGCCACCGAAGGAACGTACTTCATCAGCGTCCAGACTTTGGGCTACCAGAAGAAGTACTCGGCGGCCTTTACCCTGAGTGCTTCCCGGCCGGTGATCGACCTGGGCAAAATAGCGCTTGAGGAGAGTGTACACCAACTGGCCGAAGTGACTGTGCAGGCCCAGCGTCCGCTGATCGAACAGAAGTCGGACCGGTTCGTCCTCAACGTAGAAAACAGCATTCTGACCAAAGGAAACAAGGTAAATGATCTCCTCAAATACGCGCCGCTCGTCAGGACTTCGGCCGAAGGAGATGTGACCAGTGTAGCCAATAAAAGCAATGTGCTGATCTTGGTGGATGGCCGGCAAATGGGGAAAGAAGCCCTGGATCTGTTTCTCAAAAATTTTTCGGCCGAAGATATTCTCCGCGTAGAGGTCATCACCAATCCATCGGCCCGGTACGATGCCAGTTTCGGAGCAGTCATCCAGATTTTTACCCGGAAAAGCCTGGAAAAGGGGTTCAATGGCCGTGCGGCCGTCAACTATTCGCAGGGAAGCTACGGACGCTTTGCCTCGGATGTTTCCTGGAATTACCGGTCGGAGAAGTGGAACGTATTCGGCAATGTCAGCGGGGGGCGATCCGACTGGTATTCAGATCAGACGATCGAGCGTTTTTTTACGGGCGGTGCCATGGGCAACACCCTTACCAACCTCCGAGGTACGCAGTCGCTTGCCACCTTCTGGGGGATCGATTTTACACCCCGGGCCGGGCATACGCTTGGGGTCCGACTGAGCGGAAACACCGGACGCTCCAACGGCCATATGTATACCCGGACCAGCTTTCTCAATCCCGAATCGAACGTAGACTCTCTGCTGCACACCCACAATCGCAGCCAGGGGAAGAATTACACGTATGACCTGAACGTCAACTACACCGGCAAACTGGACACCCTCGGACGCGAACTGACGATCAACGTCACCCAGACGGTATCTGACTATCACTCCAGCCAGCACATCGATTACCGGAAAACCCTGGTCGAAGGGGCCGCCCTGGGCGAACCGAACCTGCTGCGGATCAACAGCGACGGACAGCCCGGAAGCTTTATTGCGCAGGCGGATCTGGGCTGGCCCGTCAATAATGCCAGGTGGGAATGGGGCACCAAATACATTTTCGTAAAAAATGACAACGAAGTCCGGCAGGAACACTTCATTGATAACCAATACCAGATCGATCCCGCCTTTAGCAGCGCCGGTCGCTACCGTGAGCACACCTATGCGGCCTACTCAAGTTACAGCCGCAACATCAAGGGCTGGAATGTACAGGCGGGCCTACGGGCCGAGCAGACCGACCAGCAGCTGATCGAACAGCAGATAACACGCAGCTACTTCGGGTTGTTTCCCAGCCTGGGGCTCAGCCGGTCCTTCAAAAGCGGTTATGCATGGGGCATCACTTACAGCCGGAAAGTAGCCCGTCCCAGCCTGGCCGACCTGGTGCCTTACCGCTACCTGACCGATCCCTATACCTTTATGGCGGGCAATCCCTCCATTAAGCCGCAGTTTACCCATTCCCTGGATACCTACCTCAGCAAGGGCAACCTGACGTTCTTTGCCAACTATGCTTATGCCCGGGATCTGATATCGATGATCATTACGGCCGATCCGGCAACCAACATCTATACCCAGTTTACCGGCAACCTGGACCAGGTGCACCAGGGCTACGCCGGGCTGAGCTGGTCGTCTAACCTGAACAAATGGTGGCAGACCAACACCAACGCCACCCTGTCCGGGGTATATACCGATTCGCCGGTGGCCGATGTGCCCAGCCTACGGAAGGGTGGTTTCGGCTGGGAAGTAAGTTCAACCAATCTATTCAGCCTGCCCCGGTCATGGCGGGCCGAACTTTCCTTTACGTATAACTCGCCCACCCGCTCGATGCTCTGGGACCTGGGCAGCGTGTTTGCGATGTCGGCGGGCGTGCAGCGCGATGTGCTCAAGCGCGGCAACCTGCGCATTTCGGTGCAGGATATCTTCCGTAGCCAGGTCTACCGGGTGAATATCGCCTACGGGGGAATCCGGGTCAACAGCCGCGACTATGGCGATGCCCAGCGGGTCAGGGTATCGTTTTCCTACAATTTCGGGAAGCAGACCGTGCGGGCAGCGCGTCAGCGGGCATTGGGCAATGAAACCGAAAAGGGTCGGATGAGCCGGTAATTTTTTTTCTTCTGGATTAGCAGGTGTAATTCTGGGGCAAAAACCGCACGGGTATTTCGTGTGGATTTTTGCGTTTTGGTATTTTGCGTATAATTATTCTGCACTGATCCGATTCTGAACAAGAAACTTTTCCCTAAATTAAAGCATAAACCGACCCGCCGAAATGTTGAACAACATACGCTGTTTCCTGATTGATGACGAACGTCCGTCGCACGATGTGCTCAACTTTCACATTGCCAAGGTGCCCTGGCTGGAAGTAGCCGGCAGTTATTTCAATGCGATCGATGCCCTGGAAGCGCTCGAACAGCTGAAGCCCGATCTGCTGTTTCTGGATGTAAACATGCCCGAACTCAGCGGAGTTGAACTGCTGGATATCCTCAGTATTCACAAACCGCAGGTCATTCTGACCACCGCCTATCCCGAATACGCCATCGATGGTTTCAAGTACGATGTCACTGCTTTTCTGTTGAAGCCGATCAGCTTCGACCGTTTTTTCAAGGCCGTCAACAAAGTCCGGTCCTGGCAGAAAACGACGGAAACCGGCAGTCTGGGCTTCGATCATATCCAGGGCGGCCGGATCGGTCATCAGCCGAAGCCGGCTCCGCCGCTGGATCAGGCCGTTGCCGGCACGGAGCCCCTTGCACACGCAGTGGATGCTGCGACGGTAACCACTAAGGAGGAAAAACACCTGTGGGTTCGCTCCGAACGCAAGCTGGTTCGCCTGCTGCTGGAGGATATTCTTTACGTAGAAGGGCTGAAGGATTACGTAAAGATTTTTCACCGGGAAGGGATGCTGGTCACGCACGGGTCGGTAGCGGCGATGGAAGAGCAACTGCCCGCCAATCAGTTTCTGCGCGTACACCGGTCCTACATCGTGAATCGGGGGGCGGTGAAGGTGATCAATGGCAATACCCTGGTGCTGACCAATAACCAGGAAGTGACCATTACCCCTCAGCACCGGGACGAGATTATTAAAAAGATTACCGGCAAATCCTGAGGCCTATGAACGCATACGATATCTACCGAAGCTATTATCTGGATGCCCCTCCCGCCAAGCGCCAAAAAGTCCGGCTGGCCTACCATACCTTATTTTGGTTGCTTTTCCTGGGTAATAATTTATTTTATGTTCTTTTCTCCTTAAAGCATATTGCCAATACGACCTATCCGGAGGCAGTCATTTTCACCATTTCACTGTATTATATCCGGTACATTCCGTGCTACTACCTGGCGGTGGGTTTATATACGCGACTGCAAAAGCGGCTGAGCTTTATTCCGCTCATCGTGGTCGTGACGGTGATTCTCATGCTTGCTTTTCATTTTCTGTCTTATGTTCAATACGCACTCACCGACCAGATTTACGGCATCGACGCATTGCCCAGGGGCTATTACATAATGGCCCAGGCCTATCTGGACAATGACCCGACCCATTCCCGCTGGCTGCAACTGCTGATTTTTGATCTCAAGAATGGTGAATATCTATTCATCCCGCTGGTGATCAAGGCGGTTAAAACGATATTTGAAAAAGAACTGGCCCTGAAGCAGCTCCAGACCAGCCATTTACAAATGGAGCTGAAAGTGCTTCGGGCGCAGTTAAATCCACATTTTATCTTCAATGTGATCAATGCCGCTTACGCACGGGTACTGCCGATTGAGCAGGAAGCGGCGGAGTACCTGCTGAAAGTTTCGGATATCCTGCGTTTTTCGCTCTACGAAACCAACGAAGAATTTATCGCCCTTGCCAAGGAGGTACACTGTGTAAAAGAATATGTGGACCTGGAAATGATCCGGCACGAAGAGCGGGTAAGCGTACGATTTGATCAGACCGGAACCATTCACCCCGCTCAGTACATTCCCACGTTTCTGCTCGTAACATTGGTAGAAAATGCTTTTAAACACGGTGTGTACGCTTCCCGCCACGCCTCCTGGGTGGATATCAGGCTGGTAGTGGAACCCAGTCGTCTGCTGTTCACTTTCAGCAACAGCAAACCGGCAAACTCCAGGAAAGAGCCTGCGGTAGGCGGGCTGGGGCTGGTCAATATCCGAAAACGGCTTGAACTCTACTACGCCAGCAATTATCAACTGAATATACAGGATACCGACAACCAGTATCGTATTCAGGGGGAAGTCCCTCTGATGGAATTCACGGTAGCTGAGAAAAAGCGGGAGCTGGTCGAAATTCTGCCTTAGTTCATCTAAAAAGGTTGTAAAACGGTGCCGGGGGCAATTCCTTTGCAGCCATACTTCTTTAGTCACCAGAAGTAGGTATGGCCGGACGAGGGGGTAAAAGAAAAAGATGGGTGTCGTCCTTATTTTTGGTGATATAGCCGATGGTGCTCGGTTTCTCCAGTTTTTAATTTCCCTTTTCTTCATCAAATCAACCTAACCCCCTTTTCCCATGAAAAAGCAAGTCAATCAGAGCAAAATTCAGCTGAACAAAATTACGGTTGCCTGTCTGAGCAACGAACACACGCAGGCTGCTGGAAAGAAAGATGGTATCGACGACTTCTTTACCATTTTTTCTACCGCAGCTTGTACGAAATAAGTCTGGGTTTCTTTCTGAGTGCTACTAAAGAACGGCGCTGAACCAATCCCGGTTCGGCGCTTTTCTTTGGTCCCTGCCGTTTCGTCTAATTTCTGTTCCCTTCGGTAGAAAAAATTTCGCAAAGCTGCCAAAAGTGGACTACTTCATCCCGATCAACCCAGATCCTGAAACGCAATTGGTTATGAGAAAAACCATCGGACAACTACAGCGGGAAGCGCTTGAAGAAGAAACACCCGCCCAAATCGAATCGGGCGGGATAGAAATCCTGATCCATACATCGGCAGAAGAAATTCGTGGGGGCGACCTCCCCTACGTGCCCATGATCTACGAAAGCCAAACCAAACGCCAGCGCTTCAGCCTCCACAGCTTTCTGGAAAAGCTTGGACTATAATGGCTTTTGGCAGTGTCGCCGGAAAGCGGCCCCTACCATCTGCCCGGTACTGATACCTGATTCTAAACCACTACCGTTATGGCCAAAAAGAAAAGGTTTTCCATCCATCCCAGAGATAAGAAAAACGCCCGGAAATCAATTGAGGAATTGATGAAGGAAAAAGGCAATCATATCATCGGCGATGATATCGAGGGCGGCTGGGTAGAGTACATCATCCCCCCGGGTGGTGAGCCAACTGAGAATGATACGAAAAAGTAAACGGATGATGCCCTTGATTGCCGCCAGCTATGAAGAAAAAAGGTTCGGGTTTGAAGGGAGTGGTATTGAAAGTAGCCAGCAGATGTAATCTCAACTGCGCCTATTGTTATATGTACCACGCGGGAGATGAGAGTTATCGCCTCCAGCCGAAAGTAATGGAGCCAGCGACCGTGGAATCTGTCATCGGACGGGTGCGTGATCATTGCCGGGAGTTCGGTTTAACTGAGTTTGAATTTATTTTCCACGGTGGTGAACCTTTGCTGGCCGGACCGGCCTTTTTCCGGCGCTTTGTTCGTCGCGCCCGTCATCAAATTGGCGCACGGGTAAGGCTCCGCTTTGGCCTGCAGACCAACGGTGTGCTGCTCAACGAAGCCTGGTTGACCGTGCTGAAGGAACTGGAAGTGGGCATTGGCGTAAGCCTGGATGGTCCGCAGGCCTGGAACGACCACTATCGGAAAGACCGGCTCGGACGGGGCACGCACGATGCCGTGGTAAGGAATATCCAAGCAGCCCGTGTCAGCGGAAGTGAGCCGGGCGTGCTGTCTGTTTTAAACATAGAAGCCGATCCCGTAGCGCTTTACGACTACTTCTGGTCGCTGCGCATCCGAAGGCTTGATTTTCTCTGGCCCAACCATCATTACGACGTTCCGGCCCTGGCGTACCAGAGAAAAGCACCCAGCTCCGCGTACACCCCCTACGGCGATTGGTGGATCCGCCTGTTCGACCGCTGGTTCAACGATCCCGGACCAAAGCCGGGCATCCGGTTTCTGCATCAGGTGATCCTGGTGATTCTGGGAATAGACAAGGGCTTCGAAACCATTGGCCGACAGGAGAACCGCTACCTGGTGATTGAAACTGACGGCAGTATGGAGGCTTCGGACTATCTGAAAGCCTGCGGAAACGGGTTTACCAAAGAAGGAATGAATGTAGTGGCTCATTGCCTGTCGGAGGCCGGTGATACGCCGCTGATCCATCTGCATCGCCATAGTCATCGGCAGCTGTGCGAACAGTGCCGGAACTGTGCAGTCAGTTCGGTGTGCGGGGGCGGGCACCTGGCGCACCGCTACAGCCGGGAACGGGGCTTCGACAACCCCTCACTGTATTGTTACGACCTGATGAAGCTCATTACCCACGTGCAGAATGCCCTGATCCGTTCTTTGCCACCCGAACTAACAGAGCAGGCAGGTTTGGCACTGGTCACCTATGCGCAAGCCCTGGCGGCGCTGGATCGAAAGCCGGCCCGTAATTCAGGATAATTTGTATTGCCCTTTTACCTGATTCATTGCTATGCTGAAGTCCAGATACAAAGTATTTTCTCAGTTGGATGCCATGGATTGCGGACCCACCTGCCTTCGGATGGTAACTTCTTATTTTGGCAAAGATTATTCGATCGACTCGCTTCGGGCCAGCGTCTTTATATCCCGTTCCGGCGCCAGCATGGTCAATCTGAGTCTGGCCGCCGAAAAGATCGGTTTTCGGACGCTGATGGTGCGGATCAATTGTGAAAAACTAACGGAAGAAGCCCCCCTGCCCTGCATTCTGCACTGGAACCAGGAACATTACGTCGTGCTGTACGATGTGAAGCGTCGGTTTTCCCTGATCAAACGCCGGTACGAAGAACGGTTTCTGGTGGCCGACCCGGGCCACGGGCTGGTATCACTCGACAAAGAGGTGTTTATGAAGTGCTGGACCGGCGACAATCCCGCAGGAGCCGGCGTTGCGCTGTTGCTGGAGCCAACCCCCGAATTTTATAAACTCGAAGGAGACAAACCCACCAGGGCCAGTAGCTTTCGCTTTCTGCTGCAGTATCTAAAGCCTTACCACCGGTATATATTTCAGGTTTTCCTGGGCATGCTCTTTGGAAGTCTGATCAGTCTGATTTTCCCTTTCCTGACCCAGGCCCTGGTCGATTACGGCATTCATCAGCACAACCTGAGCCTGATCCACCTCATTCTGATTGCCCAACTGCTCCTGTTTCTGGGCGGAATCGGGGTAGATATCATCCGCAACTGGATTCTGCTGCACATCAACACGCGGATCAGTGTCAGCATTATCTCCGACTTTCTTATCAAGCTGATGAAGCTTCCCATCAGCTTTTTCGAGAGCAAGAACGTGGGCGACATCACGCAGCGCATCAACGACCACCACCGCATCGAGAACTTCCTGACCGGCTCCACGATCAATACCCTGTTTTCGGTACTCAATATCCTGATTTTTTCGGTGGTGCTGGGGGCCTACAGTTCCCGATTGCTCCTGGTTTTTGCCATCGGCAGCATTCTCTCACTGGCCTGGGTGTTCCTGTTTCTTCGTCAGCGCCGCGACCTGGATTACAAACGCTTCCAGCGGATGCGCGAAAATCAGAGCAGCATCTACGAACTCATTACCGGGATGCAGGAAATCAAGCTGAACAATTGCGAGAGAGCCCGCCGTTGGGAGTGGGAGCGGATTCAGGCCAAACTCTTTAAGGTAAACGTAAAAAGCCTGAGCCTGGAACAGTACCAGGAAGTAGGCTCCACCTTCTTTACCCAGCTTAAAAATATCCTGGTTACCTACCTGTCGGCCACCCAGGTGATCCACAACGAAATATCGCTGGGGGTGATGCTGAGCATTTCTTATATCATCGGACAGATGAACGGTCCGCTGAGTCAGATCATCGAATTTGTGAAAAGTGTACAGGACTCTAAAATGAGCCTGGATCGGCTCAGTGAGATCCACAACAAGTCGGATGAGGAGCTTCACGCGGAAATGGTGCCGGACAAGCCGGACAAACCGGAAACCTTCGAAGAAGCCCATCAGGACGACGCCACCCGACACCTGCGCTTCAATCAGCTCTTAACGGAGTTCGGAGAAGGCATCTCCATCCATGACCTGTCTTTCCGCTACGGAGGGCCGCATTCTCCCTGGGTACTCAAAAACATCCATCTGCACATTCCCAAAGGAAAAGTGACGGCGATCGTGGGCTCCAGCGGCAGCGGAAAAACCACCCTGCTGAAGCTGCTGCTCAAATTTTACCAGCCTCAGGAGGGCGAAATCAAGGTAGATGGGCATAACCTGATCGATCTGATGGCCAGTACCTGGCGCAGTAACTGCGGAACCGTGATGCAGGACGGATATATCTTCTCCGATACCATTGCCAAAAACATAGCAGTCGACGGACAGCGAATCGACGAAGGCCGTCTGCTGGATGCGGTACAGACGGCCAATATCCAGGATTACATGCGGAAACTCCCGCTGGGGTTCTCTACCAAGGTCGGCAGCGTGGGGGCCGGGCTGAGTGGCGGACAACGGCAGCGGATTTTTATTGCCCGGGCCGTTTACAAAAATCCGCAGTACCTTTTTTTCGACGAAGCCACCAGTGCGCTGGATGCCAACAACGAAAGAGTCATTATGGAAAACCTGGAACGGTTCTTCCGGGGCCGGACGGTAATTATCATTGCCCACCGGCTGAGTACAGTTAAAAATGCCGATCAAATCATTGTGCTGGACAACGGGGAAGTAAAGGAGGTAGGTTCTCATAAGCAACTGGCCATGCGCAAAGGGTATTATTATGAACTGGTAAAGAATCAGTTGGAATTAGATGCTGCCTGAAAATTTTGTCCGTATGCCGTCCGTACCTCAGTCATTCACCCGAACCGAAGAGATCCAGGAGATCATCGGACACATTCCCCACTGGATTGTCCGCCGGGGCATTGCGATCTTATTTCTGCTGCTGCTGCTGCTGATTACGCTATCCAATTTTATTTCCATTCCCGTATCCATTCAGGCAGAGGCTATTTTATACGCCAAAGAACAGCCTTTCCGGTTGGTCTGGATGAAAACCGGACCGGAAACGGAGTACCAGGTAATGGTCAGTGAAAAGCAGCACGTGCAGCAGAATGATACCGTGATGGTGGAGACCCATATCCAGACTGGCGCAAAAACCTATCACACCACCCACATTGAAGGCCAGGTGGCGTTTTTCCGGGGCACGGAAGATAAACCCAGGGCGTCTATCCTGCTGGTAACTCCGCAATATTCGGAGTTGGAAATCGAATTGAAGGTGCCCATTGAAGGGTCGGGCCAGATCAGGATCGGGCAAAAAGCGCTTCTGCGGCTGGATGAGTTTCCCGAAAGCAAGTACGGGTTTCTGATCGGATACGTCGCCTCTACCTTTTCCGTACCCATTGATGGCTTTTACCGGGTCAAGGTCGGGCTTACCAACGGGATGGTCACCAATATTCATCGCCGCATTCCCCTGCAGGCCAACCTGCACGGCCGGGCCCAGATCGTCACCGAAAACGTTTCCGTCTTCAACAAAATCTTCGGAAGAATCCTTTGACAACGAATCCTGATTGCATGAAAGCGGTACAAACGTTCTGGACGGACCAAACCAATGGGAACTACCAGTTGAACGGCGGCTGGCCCGATGCCAGCTTTCACTGGATGAGTTGGGCCCTGAGCACCAGCCTACTGCATCGCCATTTCGGAAAGGTGGCCCTGTACACGGATCAATTCGGAAAACAACTGCTGGTAGACTGGCTGCAACTGCCTTACGATGAAGTGCACCTGACGCAGGACGACCTGGCCCTGAAGTATCCGTCTCCCTTCTGGGTCATGCGCAAACTGCACACCTACAGCCAGATGACCGAGCCTTTCCTGCACGTAGACAGCGACGCGTTTCTCTGGAAAAAGCTGCCTCCCGGGCTTCGGCAGGCCGGCGTGGTCGTGCAGAATATACAGGAAGGATTCAGCTGCTACCCCGCGATTATTGCTGAGCTCCGCGAAAGGGGCATTGGACTACCGGACTTTGTCGAAGCAGCTCAGAAACCGTACACAGCCGTCAATATGGGAATCGTCGGCGGCAGTGACGTAAGCCTTTTCCGGCCCTTTTTCGAAGAAGTAGACCGTTACCTGCATTCCTGCGGCGACCTCATCCGGACGAATCTGGAAAACCTCACCAAAGGCTACCTGAATACGCTCTGGGAGGAATGTTTCTTTTTTCATTTTCTGCAAGCCCGTGGGAAAACTCCCTCTCCCCTGATCACTCAAAAGATCGATCAGCACTATGCGGGCCTGGGCAACCCGCTGGACAACCGGTACGGATATTCCCACCTGATCGGAGCGGCCAAACAAAATTTGTTTTACGGTAAGCTGGTAGCGCAAAAACTCCGTCACCTGTTTCCGGATACCTACGCGCGGGTGATGCGCTTCATCGACTCCGGCTTGCTGAAGCCCGCCTCCCCTGCTGCCACCTATTTTCCCTTTGCCGAAACCCAGGCCCGGCTCCGGGCTGGCGGTGACGCTGCCGTGGTTACCCCAAAAAACTATGCGCCGCTGCGCCGGAAGTATCTGCAAGCCGGTGAGGACACCATAGGAGAGCTCATCCGTTACGAAGCCGATAAACACCGGACAATCGGACAATACCTCCGCCGGAAACGGGTGAACGACCGACAGGAGCAAGCCCGGTTCGACTTCTGCGAAAAGTACCTGGCCGCAGTGCCTCTGCCGAACCGCCTGCACGATGAAGTATCCCTCGAAGAAGATCCGGCCCTTTTTTGTCTACCCGAAGGGGTCCTTTCATCCACGCAAAAAGCTTACGCCAGTCTGGTGGTTCACGCCCCCAGCGACTCCGTACACGCGGCTGAGCGATTCTGGAGTCCGCTGGCGCTGCGTATTCTGTGCACGGCAGCTCAGGGCAAAGTCAGTCTCCGGCAACTCTGCCAAACACCGGAGCCGAAAATAAAAACGCCGGCAGAGGAGACGGACCGCCTTCACCGCATCGATGTGCTCATCAGAGAGTTGTATTGGCTGGGTTTACTGGCTTATACCGTTGCGACCGACGACGAACTGGTGCTGCCCGAAACAACTGTAGCAGATGAAATTTTAGCCATGCACCTAGGTGCATCATCGGGCTGCCTTTCCCGCTAATCATGGCTAGAGACTACATTTAAACACTTAATATTTAACCAAGTAGCTGAGAGCTAACTTCTGACAGCTACCCAACATTTCCTGGTATGCAGCCACTTATCTCCTGCCTTTGCATTACTGAAAGAAGGGTTTCCCTACTGAAAAGAGCAGTCTCTTGCTTCTTGAGTCAGACGTATGCCGCTAAAGAGCTTCTGGTGGTCTACCCTGCCGATGATACCGATACGCTGGACTATCTGTCACACCTGCCCGATCCCCGCATCCGGTCGTACGCTTTTCAGCCGGACCCGCACCTCAGTCTGGGTGAAAAGAGGAACATCTCTATTCGGGAATGCAGCGGCGAATATTTTTGCCAGTGGGATGACGACGACTGGTATCATAACCAGCGACTGGAAATACAAATGGAAATGGCAATGAGCCGGCGGCGTCAGGGCAGTGTGCTGATGCGGATTATCATTTTTAATTTGGTAGAGAATCAAGCCTACCTGTCATTTCCAAGGCCCTGGGAAAATACGATCCTGGCTAAAAAAAGCCTGATCGATCAAGGTTTCCGGTATCCCAGTCTCAATCGGAAGGAAGATACTTCCTTTGTCAGCAATCTGATGGCTCATAACAAATTATGTGTGATCCGTGGTTGCCCTGCCTACATTTATGTGTACCACGGCAGCAATACGTGGAATCAGGACCACTTCGATTTTCTGTTTTTTCACAGTCATTACCTTCCTTCTTCCGTCAGTCAATTGATTCATCGTATCTTACTGGGTCATTATACCCCCGAAGAGGCTTCCCGGCTACTGGGTAGTGAAGAAGTGATGGAAGAAATGGAGTCGCTTCTCCAGCGCTAGCCGGCATCGCCCGGGATCGGGCTACAACTGACCGGAACTGCCTGGTTTAAGCAATCGGTTATCCACCAAGTGCAGCTCAGGTACGTTATGAAATGAATTGAAGCCGTAGAGAAATAGCGCAAAAGCGGGGTGGACAACCTACCCGTGCATTCGTCCGGCTAAATGCATTTGATAGGGAATGCTGGCGGCCAGTAACGTGTTGATGACACTTTGCAGGCACCGTTTCTTCGGTAGAATAACCAACTCTTCTTTTTCCTCCGCTATGTTCTCTGATAAGGCCTGAATTATTTCCTGCATAGAGCTTGCTTCCCAATCACACCGCTTCACCACCACTTTTGCCTCCATAATCCATAGAAAAAAATAATTCAAGTTGTTTAGATGGTTTTATTCTACGAATAAATAAAACAAGTGGTTAGAAAAATTTTAATAATTACGCTTTTTGCTAATTTTTAAGTATAAAAACCTAGTAAACCAGAGCAGGTTTCTACATTCACAATCATCAATTTTTGTTTTTTCAAAAGTGGCCGGGGCCGAAGAAACCGGCTCATCGGTGCTTAGCAGTCGGCAGGCAATGCGGGGCGTAACTGCCCGCCACGGGGCTCATTCATTTTTTACTGACCCTATTCGTTCAGTTTATCAAACGTGCCTATTTCGTTCATGACCAGCTGAACAATCGCTCCATCCGGGTCCCTGATAAACCGGATCGGCAGCAACGGATTGTCTCTGGCAAAGAAGTTCAATTCTGACTCGGGCAGAAAACGTAAATCCTTTTCGTCCATGAATTGTTCGATGAGCAGGTGGTCTTCTTTTGCGATGATTTGAAAGTGCAGGTCTTGATTCAGCTGAAAACAATATTTTCCTTCCAGCCTTTTTAGCTGTCCAGGGGGCAGTTCAACAGCCTTCCGGGCTTTATTGAAACTGGGGGTGATGTCAGACCCAAAGGGCCTGGTGGCGCACTCTTTCGTGTAGAAGACGTACGTATCGATTTTACCGGAGCCCAGCAAAAACCCATCGTAATCCATTACTTCGGAAGTCCGCTTTGCTTCCAGAATGCTTGGTATCCGGGCATTATTTATAAACAAACAATGGGTGCCTCCATAGTAGGGGTACGTGCAGTTGGCTGGGTAATATATATTTTCAGCAATTTGATGTTTAGCCAGCGGGCCGGTTCCCCAGGGATCAAACAGGATTACATCAAATTCTCTGTCAAATGCTTCTACCATTCGCAATGCATTTTCAAAAAACTTCGGCCGACAGACGAAGTCATCCTCAAGCACCACGGAAATTCCTGCTTGTTCGGTTATTTCTTCTAAAACCTGTGAGTGGGCTATCCAGCATCCTACTACGCCTTCAAATCTTTCGCTGTTTACATAAGGGGCAATTCCAGCAGCCAGGTATTTGTCATAAGAAGGATTGTCGGATCTGAATATTACGCCGGCCTTTCTGGTAACCTGATAAGACGTGGCACCCAGCAACAGTTCCATAAAAAATTTTCTGTGCCAGTTTTTGTCCATATTGATGTACCTGATACCGGTAATATCCATAAAAAAGCAGGTTTATTATGATCACACAACGCATCATCCATGGCAGCTACCAGCGTTAAGCCATCCGGTGGGAAATTGGGGAAAGCCCTTTGGCTACTCCCTTTTCTGCCCTCTTTGGCCCTTACTCCTCATCCGGCTTGATGAGCCCCCGGCCGGCAATGGCCCGGTGGAAATACCGGTGATAAGTCAGCCGGTGGCCTTCCATCGCTTCCTCATAGGTAGCATACCGCTTTTTTTGCCGAAGGATATTTTCCCCGAAAACCATCGTTTCAAACAGCAAGGGATATCCTTGTTCTGAAAGCGTATCTACGCCCAGAAATATAGTTGAAATGTTGATGTTATCTATCCGATCCAGCGCCAGTTGGCGTGAATGGCGATAAAAGAACTGCGCCCAGGTGGGATAATCAGACTTAACCGGCATCGTGCCGTCTTCGCTTAATATATAATATACCAAAGCCATATACCTGTTGAAGGCAAGAGCAAACATCCTGAGGGTTGACTGGTTAAAAAAATAAGCCAAATTCCTGTATTCTGGGGATAGTTTTGCCGAAAGGAAAAAATTTTGGGTAATCTGTGGGCGGAATTTATCATAAAAGCAGTAAACAATCCATTTTTTTTTACTTAATTGAAAGGTTATTCAACTTGGCCGGCTTTCCTTTCAAAGTAATTTTCTTTTTATGGCTTACTTTAAGAACCTCATTCTGCTGGATGATGAAGATATTGATAACACAATGCATATGTATTGGGCAAACCGCTTCAATCTGGCAGAGAATATTATCACTTTTACCAACCCGGAAAAAGCAATCAATTATATTCAGGAAAATGGTTTTGGTACTACCCGCGATCTGATGATTGTAGACATCCACCTGCCTTTGATGAGTGGGCTGGAATTTCTGGAAACCATTTTCACTTCCTTCGGGCCCCTGGGCGAACAAGCTTCTATTTACGTACTTACCTCTTCATTGAGTCAACGTGACCTGCAAAGAGCCGACAAACTTCCGCTGGATGGTTACTTGATCAAGCCGCTGATGGAAAAAGACATCCGGAAGATCATCGGGACCACCGGTTCGGGTTCCTGAGCCATCCGTAGTGGCTGGTACAAAGCCGCAAGTTAGTAAATGGAGCAACCATTTCTTGAAATACAACCGGCTGACGGTATGGATCGTCAGCCGGTTGTCGTTTCATTTTTCAAAATGTGCCCCTACTTCTGAATCAGCAGTTGCTTCACCACCCGATGATCCCCTTTCCGGATGATCATATAGTGCAACCCCTCGGGAAGCGATTTTACGGATAAGGTCAAATCATTCATCCCGGCTTCTACTTCGTGCGCCGACTGTGCCAGTTTCCGGCTCAGCACATCCGCGATCTCTATGTTAACCTGTCCCTGGCTTTTGGCAAAGAGGCGAACCGTTACGTTTTCTCTGGCCGGGTTGGGATATACCTGGGTAGCAAAAGCACTTTGTTCATCTACTGAAGGTTCTACCGCCATCCGGCTGACTGCACCATCCCTGAACAGCGCCGTAGCCGGAATGACCTGCTTGTTCGTGCCGGGGCCGGCATAACTTACCTGCAATCCCTGACCTCCCCACCGCTGGAAGAAATCCAATTGAATGGCGTGGTAACCCGCTTTCAGGCCAATGGTGCCCGAACGCTCCTGCATGCTATGCAGCCCATCGTTGTCGACGACCAGCTGAGAGCCGATGTACAGCAGGCTGCCGTCGTCGGAGGTGGTGTAGAAGGTATACTGTCCGTCGGCGGGCACGTTCACGTAGCCCTGGAAACGGAAAGCATACTCATCATTCTGGTTCCTGGGAGATACCTCAAAGGTACTTACCCGTCCGGTCTTTACGGGCGTAAGTGAACCAAATTCAGGCACGGAAGTCCAGAGACCTTCGTAGTAGCTGTAGTTCAGCTGCGCCACCGGATTGGCCAGGTTGTCCGGGTTGCGGAGCTCCCCTCCCGATACGTAGAGTGCCGAAGCCGGAATGGATTGCTTGCTGAGGCCAGGACCGGCGTAGCTCACGCTCAGCACTTCTTCCCCGTATTTTTCAAAGTAGGTAACTGTAATCGCATGGTAACCGGCTTTTAATCCAATCGTGCCCGAACGTTCTTCGGCAGCGTGCAGTCCGTCGTTATCAACAACCAGTGAATTGCCGATGTACAACTGGCTGCCATCGTCGGAATTGGTGTAGAAGGTATACTGTCCGTCGGCGGGTACGTTTACGTAGCCCTGGAAACGGAAGGCAAACAAATCGTTGCGGTTTCGACCGCTCAGCTGGAAGGAGCTACCTGAGCCGGATTTGACGGGTGTCAGGCTGGCAAAGTCCGGAAGCTGGTTCCATTGTCCTTCGTAATAGGCGTAGTTGAGTCCGTTTACCGGATTAGCGGGATTGTCGGCTTCGCGCAGGTCATTGCCAGTTGCGGTGAAGTTGGCCTTGTAAGTCGTGTTGTTTTCGGGTGCCGTAATGCTTCCGTCCGCTCCCAGTCCGTTTTCCCAGCCAGCCAACTGGTACGACACGTTGTTGAGTTGCTGAGGAGAAGGGGCACTCAGGCTCATCAGCACGCCGGTTACAGTTTCGAAAGAGTACGGCGTCGTCTTGGGCTGTCCGTCTACCAGCACCGTCAGGCCGACGGGATTGGTCGTAAAGCTGACAGTAACCACCCGGGGCTTGAGATCTACGGTATTGGTGTGTTTCAGGCCTTTCGAATCCGTTACTGTGAGACTCAGCCGGTACCAGACGTTCGCGTCCAGGTGGCCTTCGGTAGGGATCTCGAACGAACCGCTCTTCCCATCGGCCGATACGGAGACGGCAGGTCCCGGGTGCGTATGCGCATCGTGGTGGAAAATCACTTCCCAATTGTAAGCGCTGGCGGGCAAGTTGCCGTCTTCGGGGTCCGTTCCCGTACCGGAAAAGTTAATTACATCACCCGCCCGGTAAATGGATTGATCAGCCGGTGAAGTAATCTTCGCCGTCGGGGCGGCGTTGAAAGCCGTCACGCTCAGGGTAGCGGCGTTGCTGGTGGCACTGCCTGCGGTATTGGACACGACTACCCGGTACTGTCCGGCATCGGATGGCAGCACGCTGGCGATGGTGTAGCTGGCGCTGTTGGCTCCGGAAATGTTGCTGCCGTTTTTCTGCCACTGGTAGCTCAAAGGCTGGCTGCCCGAAGCACTCACGCTGAAAGTGACCGGTTGGCCTTCCGTAATGGTGGCACTGGTCGGATGGCTGGTAATCGCCGGGGCCTGGTTGAGGGTATAGATAATTTTATACAAAGCTTTGTTGCCCCGGCTCAGGTAATACAGATTGCCATCGTTGCCTACCGACAAACTCACTGAGTTGTTGCCGATGTTCCGGGCAAATGAAGACCGCACGGCCGTACTCCCCGAAACATCAATCAGATTGATCCAGTTGCTGCAATAGTCGAGGTAAAAATATTTCCCCTGGTACGTTGAAGGATAGTTGGTGCTGGCGGGATTGAAGAAAGCCCCTCCCGTGATGGCACACCCTTCTCCGTCGCCCGAACCCCGGCCGTAAGCCAGTACCGGGTTGGTATAAGCACTGTTGGAACTGAAGCCTTCGGCGTTGGGCCAGCCGAAGTTGCGTCCGCCGGTGGTGGCGTCGTTGATCTCCTCCCAGCTGCTTTGTCCTACGTCATTCACAAATACGCGCCCGGTGCCGGGCTGGATGTCGAAAGTGAAGGGGTTGCGCAAGCCGTAGGACCACACCCGTTTCCTTTTATCACTCCCGGTCGTAAAGGGATTGCCCGAAGGAATGCTGCCGTCGGCATTGATCCGCAGCACTTTGCCGTGATAGGTATCCAGGTTTTGGGAGTGTTGGGGGTTGGCGTTCTCTCCGATGGCGACGTACAGTTTGCCATCTTTCCCGAACTGCATCGCCCCGCCGTTGTGGTTGGTGGCCCCGCTCAGGTTGTCCAGTTCCAGAATGACCGTTTCACTGCCGGCCTGGGCTACGTCACCATTGGCCTTGAAGCGGCTGATGCGGTTATGGATCGGGCTGGAAGGAACGGTATAGTAGAGGTATATATATTGGTTGGAAGCAAAGTTGGGATCAACGGCTATTCCAATCAGCCCCCTTTCGCCGGATGAATTGACGTTGAGTTTCACAAAAGGGGTGGAAAGCAGGGTACCATTCTTGATCACCCGAAGGGCACCACTTTGTTCGGCTACCAGGATGCGCCCGTCCGGCGTAAAAGCCATCACCGTGGGGTCGTTGATTCCCCCGGCTACCTGCACCTGACTGAAACCAGTGGGGTAGCTCTGCGCTAAAAGTACCTGGGAGCAAAGAGTTAAAGCAAATGCGATTAAAAAAAAGGCCCCTGTGCGAATAGAAAGTTGGCTCATGCGGTCAGGGCACCGCTTTTCAAGTTGGTTAATCATTTTCATAAAAAGTAAATGTTTAAGGAATAAGCTGGTTGATTAATTGAAAGGTATTACACGAAAAAAGCCACCCTAAGCATTCAATCAGGCATTACGTAATAAAATGCTGATTGCGGTCATGTTTTATACGAAAAAAAAAAAATTTGGCCGTTATTTTTCACACGAGTTTCCGTATCAGAAGTTCGGTGCGGCAGAATAACCCCAGGATCCGTCGCACAGCGGCGGAAATCCACAATCAGGTTTGGCAGAAAATTGACAATCAGCACAAAGGAGCTCCGCTGAAGAAGGAGAAGGTGCCACCAGGTTTGAGAAAGCGTGTACGCATTTCACTACTGACATTTACGTCCGGAACGGGGCGCGTAATGGGAAAATTAGTATTTTGCCCCGCTCAAAATCATGTCCCTATGACCTATACGCTCGAAAACGATCAGATCCGCATTCGCATACACGCCAAAGGTGCCGAGTTGTGCAGTCTTCAGAACCGGAAAAATGGATTGGAGTACCTCTGGCAGGCCGCTCCCTCCGTGTGGAACCGGCACGCACCGGTCCTGTTTCCCATCGTAGGCAAACTTCGCGACAACCAGTACGAATGGGAAGGAAAAACGTATCCCCTTCCCCAGCACGGCTTTGCCCGCGATCAGGTGTTTGAGGTGCTTCAGCACGAAACGGATCGGCTCACGCTTACCCTGAAGGCCAGCGAAGAGACCCAGAAAGTGTATCCGTTCTCATTTGAGCTTCGGATCACCCACGCCTTGCACGCCCATCGGGTCGACATTACGTATCAGGTCATCCATCACGGAAAAGGCGATATGTTCTTCTCCATCGGATCGCACCCGGGCTTTTATTGCCCGCTGCTTCCCGGGGAAGCCTTCGAAGATTATTATCTTGAATTTGAGCAGCCCGAAACCCTGGAGCGGCACCTGCTGGACAACGGCCTTTTCAACGGACAAACGCAGACGCTACTGAAGGAAGAAAAGGTACTGCCTTTGCAACGCTCCCTGTTTGAGCAGGATGCCATTGTCGTAACGGGCTATCGGTCGCAGTCACTCACACTAAAAAGCCGCAAAAACAGCCACCAGGTCAAGGTAGATTTTCCGGGCTTTCCCTGGCTGGGTATCTGGACCAAAAACGCGCAGTCTCCCTTTGTCTGCATCGAACCCTGGTACGGGCTGGCCGACTCCACTGATGCGACCGGGCAACTGGCCGACAAAAACGAAATCCGGCAGCTGACGGCGGGTGCTTCTTTTACGTGTACGCACTCCATCACAGTAAGCTGACCAACTTTCGTTACGGATCGCCCTGGGCAAATAACTACCGAAGTGAACGCTGGAAAATCAGCAGTTGGATGGAATCAGGGATCAATTTTCCATCATCCGCCCAACTCCCAGTATATTTTATTATCTGAAAGAAAGCGACCGGCTACTGATTCAGGTTGCTTTCCGCACAGCTACCATTCTATCACCGGATACTGCCAGCGGTAGCACGTAATGATCCCGTAGGAGGTTTTCAAACATTTCCTTTTTCCAATAGTTATTCCTGCAAAGGGTTGCCCTTACCAGCCCTCTACGCTTCTGAAACAAGTTACTGGCTGATTGCTTCCGGTACTTGCACGTGACTCCAAGGCATCCTACTTACGAAGCCTGCTGCGCCATCTCAGCCATGGTGAGGTGCAGCCAGCTTGATCGACACAAACCGGAACATCAAACCGGTCGTATCTTTTTCGTTGAGGACATTTTCTAACCCTGCCGCTCTATGTTGCCCTACGCCTACCTCCTCACCATTCTGATGTTTCTGAGTGCATTTATCGGTATGCTGGCAAGCGTAATCCTGGCATTTGTCAATAAAGTGCAGCCCCTGGCCAACCGGCTGCTGGGTATTTCGCTGTTCGGCGTTTCTTATTTTGCCATCATCAGTGCGCTGCTGGTCAACCACGCCATCGGAGAGGTGCCGCACCTGTTCCGTACGGCAGCCCCCCTGCAATACCTGGTGGCTCCCTGTGCCTACCTGTACGTCAGGACCGTGTTGTACCAGGAGACCCACCTGCGCCGGTACGACTGGCTGCACTTCGTACCTTTCTTTCTGCACGTAATCGAATTGACGCCCTTTTTCCTGCACAATGCCGAATACAAGTCCCATTACCTGCAATACTTATCGACCATCAGCATGGGAGCGATCAAACAACAGGAAGGCTGGCTGCCCGCCTACTATCATCCCGTACTTAAGTTTTTGCTGGGCAATGCCTACGTACTGCTGCAGTGGCGGCTCATTCAAAGATTTACGAAGGAAAATCAACCGGTACAGGCGGTACGGATGCGATGGCTGAAAACGTTTAGCTGGCTCAACACCCTGCTCTATCCGCCCATTCTGATGGCCATGTTTACGCCCGTCTCTACCCAGTCGGTACTGATATTTTCCATTCTGATCTGGGTAAACTATCTCCTGATTACTTCGTTGCTGCTGTTTTTCAGGCCGTGCATTTTGTACGGCACCGCTCCGCTGCAAGCCCTGGCCGAAGAACCGGAAACGCTGACACTCCCAAAGGAAGACCCGGAAGTAACGCGGGTGTACGTGCTCAGCCAGGAAAAAAAGCAGGAATACCGGCAGAAGGTTGAGCAATACATGACCCAGCAGCAGCCTTTTTTGCGTAAGGGTTACTGCATCCGGGATCTGGCGGTGGAAAGTGAGATTCCGCAGCACCACTTGTCGGCACTCATCAACCAGGAGTACCGGATGAACTTCAGCGACTTTATCAATCAGTACCGCGTGACTTACGTGAAGCAGAAGATGCGTCAGCCCGAATGGCGGCAGCTCACGCTGGAAGGCATCGCCCAGGAAGCCGGGTTCAGTAACCGCACCACTTTTTTCCGGGCTTTTACCAAACTCACCGGCACAACCCCTTCCGAATACCTTTCGCGGGAATCGTCCCCTTCCTGAACCCTCTTTTTGTGTTACACTTTATAAAATGTAACACCAGAGTTCGCTTCCGGTGTTGTATCGGCTGGGGCAAGCCCACAAATTGCATTCATCAGGCAAAGAAAGGTGCCCGGAAGCTTGGGCTTGCTTTGTGTGCGGCTAACCGCGGATGAAACCACTGCTTTCCGGAGCGACACCTGCTCTCTTGCCAGCTACCTAAATCCTTCCCTATGAAAAAAATGATTCCATTACTGGGCTTCAGCTGGCTGCTTACAACCGGTGCCCTGGCCCAGACCGACACTACCTACTGGCGCAAATCGCTTTCGCTTGGCATCAACCTCAATCAGGCCGCTTTCAGCTCAAACTGGAAGGCGGGTGGTGTCAATTCCATTGCCATCGGTGCTTTTGCCAACGGGCAAGCCAATTACCTGCGCGACCGGGTTTCCTGGGACAATGCCATGGAATTGCAGTACGGCCTCATCAAGAATGCCGGGCAGGAAATGCGCAAAAGCCTGGACCGTATCTTTCTGGATTCCAAGTACGGCTACCGCATCAGTCCGGTGTGGAACGCCTTTGCATCAGTCAACTTCATTTCCCAGTTTGCGCGTGGTTATCAGTACGACGTAGATGCCGCCGGCAACGACCTGCTCATCTCCAATATCTTCGCCCCGGCTTTCCTCACCTTCGCCCTGGGTTTTGAGTACAAACCGGTTCCCTGGTTTTCCCTCCGCCTCAGCCCTTTTGCGCCCCGTTTCACCTTTCTCTCCGACCAGTCGGTGCGGCCTACGCCCGATGCCGTGGCTTACGGCGTGCCCGTGGGCAAAAGTGTACGTACCGAATGGCTGGCGGCTCAGGTGCAGGCCGAACTGGAAAAAGACCTGGCCGAAAACCTGCGCCTGAAGGTGAGCTACCTGGCCTACGCCAATTACGAAACGCTGGCCCTCAATACCATCGACCACCGGCTGATTGTAAACCTGACGGCCAAGGTAAACCGCTTAATGAGCGTAAACCTGACCGGCAATATGCTCTACGACCGCGACCAGGACCTGAGCGTACAATACAGCCAGTCATTGGCGCTGGGCATCCTCTACAAAGTGCAGAATTACACCGATAAGTAAGGAAGCAGCTTTCAGCACATTCAACTACCACCCAAAGATTCCATCTTTTACAGCCTACCCGAAGAAAGCGGGAGTAAGATCAGAAAGATGAAACCTTTTCCCATCAGCACATTAGCAGATTTACCTCATTAACCATCTAACCATTTAATCCTATGTTAAAAGAGTTCAAAGAGTTTGCCATGCGGGGCAACGTGATCGACCTGGCCGTGGGCGTGATCATTGGGGCCGCCTTTAGTCGCATTGTCGATTCGGTAGTGAATGATCTGACGATGCCGCTCATTGGCAAAGTAATCGGCAACGTGGACTTCAGTAATCTCTACGTGCCGCTCTCTGATAAGATCACCGAAGGATTGTCGTTGGCGGAAGCCAGAAAACTGGGGCCGGTCTTTGCCTGGGGAAATTTTATTACCATCCTGATTAATTTTCTGATTCTGGCCTTCATCATTTTCCTGATTGTCCGGACCATGAACAATCTGATGCGGCGCAAAGTAGCGGCTCCTTTCGTGCCACCGGCCCCCACCAAACAGGAGGTACTGCTCACCGAAATCCGCGATGCCTTACAAGCGCAGGTAAGGTGAATCCTTTGGGAAACCGCACAATTCGTGCAGACTACCCGGCCCTTCTCCGGTAAAGGCTTTCGTTCAGTTAATAATCAGGGAGCTTATGCTTTCATTACCGCAATTCAACGCGCTTCCCTACGCCCAACGGCTCAGACACGTCTGGGAACAGGGCCTGTATCTGGCCAGTCGCCAGGAAGAGGCCTCCGTAGAAGTGAAATTGTACCTGGTTAATAACTTCTTTGTTGAAGTTCGCTACTACAGCCTGAACGAATTTGAAATCATCAGCGCTTTCCGAACTACGCGAAAACTGATGCCTTACGTGGAGGGGTTTGACCTGCGCTTTCTCCTGGAGTGAATCCAGGGACGGTAACGACGGATATGCGTCGTTTTCCGGTTTCAATTACCTAAAACTGAATCACATGTTTTTGACTCAAAAAAGATGTAGCCGAACATTTCCCGGCCTGCTGCTGGGGTGCATCCTGGCTTTGGTGCCTTTTCTCCGGGCATCGGCCCAGAACGATACCGTATTGATTGCCCCTGACATTAAAAAGCAAACATTTCCTTTCGCCCGGAAAGACTCTCTGGAACTGCTGCTGGACGTGTACTCCCGGCCCGGTTTTCCACCTGGCCGTCCCTGCGTCATTTTCGTGTTCGGGGGTGGATTCATGGCAGGCAGCCGCGATAAGGTAGCCTACAATCCGTATTTCAACGCCCTGGTCGACAGTCAGTACGTAGTGGTCTCTATTTCCTACCGGTTGGGTCTGAAAGGCGGGGGCAAATTGTCGGCCCTGAACCTGAAGCCGCTGAAAAACGCGATCAATCTGGCCGTAGAAGACCTGTACGACGCCACCAACTGGGTACTGCAACACACGGGAGAACTGGGGATCGATCCGGGGAAAATTATTTTATCGGGCTCCAGTGCCGGTGCCGTTACGGTTTTGCAGGCCGAATACGAAAAGCGGAACGGAGGAAAAATAGCCGGCGTGCTGCCCGCCGATTTTCAGTACGCCGGGGTGGTTTCCTTCTCCGGCGCCATCCTGCGGTTCGATGGCGGACTGAAATACCGAACCCCTCCGGCACCGACAATGCTGTTTCACGGCACGGAAGACCAACTGGTGTTTTACAACAAAAAACGGTTTCTCAACAAAGGTTTTTACGGTTCCAATCACATTGCCAGCGTGTTCCGGAAAAGTGGTTATCCCTATTACATGTTCCGGGTAGAAGGCATGGGGCACGAAATATCCGAAACGCCCATGCGGGGGCAACTGCGGGAAATTATGGGCTTCCTGAATGATTTTGTCATGGAGAAAAAGCCTTATATGATTGACGAAACGTTTAAAGACCCCACCCAGAAACGCACCTTTCTCATGAACTCCAAAGATGTGTACAAATAGTCATCTATTCCGAAAAACAAAATCCATTCGGTGGCTGCGGAGGGCAGGAGCCTGTTTATTGCTGCTGTGGAGTGCCACCGGTTCCCTGGCCCAGGAAGCACCCGTGCTGAATACGCCCCGCATCTACTTTCCCTACCCGATGGGCGAACGCAAATGGCACATGTCCATTGGCCTTACCTCTTTTACCACCCCGCGCGACGTGACGGAAGAGGTGCGCATCCGGGCGCCCTCCATCGACTTCCACGCCCTGCGCAAAATCTCCGGCAGTTTTTACCTGGATGGCCGCGTACTTTCGCAGGTGCTGCAAAACCACGTGTCCGTCGGACTGCGCTGGGCACGCCCCCTGAGCAATCGGATCTCTTTTTCGGTGGGTGACGACGCGGCCTTCTGGTTCGGCTTTCTGAAGGTGGGCGGGTTCAACAACAAAGCCTACGGCTGGATCAACTACCCCAACGTGTCGCTGGGTTACCGGGTGAGGGACAACCTGCTGCTGACTTTCAAGACGGAGGCGGTCATTAACCTCTACGATAGGTCCTACACCGGCACCAACGTGATTGAATACACTGGCCTTCGCTACAATGGCCTGGCCTTCCTCTTTACGCACGAACAACCCCTGTTCAAGCGGCAGTACCTCACCCTGGGCGTTCGGTTCCTGTACACCGACTTCAACTGGCAGTTGTGGTCGCTGTACGAAACCTTCGACCGGAAAATCTTTTATCCTGAACTGCTGATCGGTTTTATGCTATGAAAACAGGAAAATGGTTTTTGGGCTGGGTGCTGCTGGCGGGAACGGTCGGCTGCGAACAAACCTACGAAGCACCCGTACCCAGCGGCAATTGGGAGATTTTTCAGTCGCCACAGGCAGTACTGTTGACTGCCGGAGAGCGGGCACAAACCCAAGGGGTGTACACGCTAAGCAAGGGAGCATCAGCCTTCGGCGATCAGGTGGTTCTGAAGTGGACCTACCGGGCGCAAGGAACCGACACTACGCATTACTTGTCGGTTTTTTGTGGCAAAGACGTAGCGCACATGATTCTGGAAGGGCGCCGTGTCGGAACTAATTACTACTTCCAGGGCTACTGGCGCAAGCTGATCAATACCGAAACCGGCTTGGTGCGGCTCACGGCCAGCCCTGGAAACGCACCCGCAGGCTGGCAGATGGAAGGCGTATTCGGTAATCAATCGGCGCTTCCGGTAACCGAACTGGCTTTCACCTATCAACGCCCACTCAACAAGCAGCCGTTTGAGATACTGGCGCACCGGGCGGGCGGCCGGACTTCGGATCTGCTGCCGGTATCGGAAAATTCGCTGGACATGATCCGGCTCACCTCCCGACTGGGAGCGACCGGCATTGAAATCGACGTGCGCCTGACCAAGGACGGCATTCCGGTGCTCTACCACGACAACACCCTCAACCTGCGCCTGATTCAGAAAAACGGGCTGGTCGGACGCATCGAAGACTATACCTACGAACAGCTGTACAACTACGTGCGGCTCATCCACGGCGAACGCATTCCTACGCTGGCGGAAGCGCTTGAGACGGTGCTGAACGAAACGCCCCTGGCTTTTGTCTGGCTGGATACCAAATACGAAGGTTCGCTCACGATCGTCCGGGAGATTCAGAAGGAATTTATTCAGCGGGCGGCGGCGGCCGGGCGCAAACTGGACATCGTCATCGGACTGCCGGGAGCCAAGCCCGTAGAAATGTTTCTCGCCCTGCCCGATTACGCTTCGGCACCCGCCCTGTGCGAACTGGACCTGGAAACGGTCCGTAAGACCCAGGCCCAAATCTGGGCACCCCGCTGGACGCAGGGCACGCAGGACAGTGAAGTGGCCCTGATGAAATCGGAAGGCCGGCGGGTGTTTGTCTGGACCTTGGACGTGCCCGAATACGTGCGGCAATACACGGCTACCGAAAACTTTGACGGCATCCTGTCCAACTATCCTACCATTGTCGCTTACTACCACTACACCCGTCCCTGACATGAAATCGCTACGTCTTCTGAAGTCAATGCTCACGGTTGGGCTGGCCTTACTCAGCAGCGCTCTGTTTGCTTCGGAGCAAGTTTTTTGCCGAAGGGCTGAGACTTTCACAACCCAGACGAGCCGAAACCCGCCTCCTGCCGACAGCACCCATCGGGCATCCGGCCGGGGAGAATACGCGCTGGTGCTGTACGCCGGGGGTGGGCTTTCCTGGTATTCGACACCCGTGGGCGTACCCGATGGCACGCAGGGCGTCAATGTAAACCGGCAGGGAGTGCCGATTACCTTCCGGGTGATGTGGCATCCGGACCAGCAACTGCGCGTCGGTATGGAGAGCGGTTACCTGCCCTTGTATGATTACACCTCCCAGTCAGCGGGAAAGCCGGGAGAAGTAAAGGTAGCGGCCATACCCATTCTGTTGTTCTGGTCGGTACCGGTGGGCCGCCGTTTTAACCTGCTGGCCGGTTCGGGCGCTTATCTAATTCAATCCCGCTTGTCTTACGCCGGTACGGCCGACGTAAGCAAAGCCAGCCTGGGTTGGATGGTCGCCGCTTCGTACCAGCAGCCCCTGGCCCGTAACCTGGCCCTGGCGGCCGAAATCAAGTGGATGACTTCGCCCGAAACGGAAGATGCCGCACTGATGGCGCAGCTGCAACTGGTCTGGAAGTTTCTGCGCTGGTAAACTACATTTCTGCTTTCCGGTGAACAAGCCTCCCTTTCCGGGTGTTTATCGGGTATGAAAAAACCGCTTGACCCCGGCGAAGCACCTTTTGCTCCCTTCATTGAGTTCGGCCACCTGTTCGACAAAACCACCCGGCGCTACCTGGTCCATTACCTGCAGGCCAAAGTCCGGCCCAATGAGCACCTGATGCCGCTGCGGTACAACAGCCCGGACTTCGATTACCTGAAAGAGGCGCTGGACCGGGTTTTCGACCATTCCGGTATGCTCACTCTCTGTGCTGGCAACGAAGCCCTCAGTGACCAGATCATTCACGATACCCTGCAATGGATGCGGAAGACGCATCACCAGATCCAAACCGAAAATCCCTTTCAGGACGAACTTCGGCGCCTGCATTCCTGGCGTGACCGTCCCCTGAACTTTTTTTCCGAAACCTGGTACCACCTGACCAATCACCTGAAGGAAAATTACACCCGCGAAGAGATTGACGCCCTGTTTTACGAACAGCGGTTTGAAACCGCTTTCCGCGATCGGGCTGCTTTTCTCCAAAGGCTGCGGGTCAATCCGGATGCGGAAGAGTTCAAACAAGCCGATCTGCTCATCGCCGACCTGCTCGACCAGTGGGAAGCCGTACTGATGGGAAAAGCGCTCCGTTACGAGTTGGAACGCATCGAAGAAGAGACGAAAAAATTTCGCGAACTGCTGTACGCCAAGGTAGAGGAGTACCAAAAGCTGTTTGACCTGATGGAGCCTTTCACGCTGGAGGTAGGCCGCTTCTGGGACATGTCGAAAAGCCTGTGGAAGCAAACCAATTTCGATGTACTGAGCAAATACGCGCAGCTGCTCCGAAACGAAAAATCCATCCGCGAACTGGCCGACCTGCTGGGTCGGCTCCGGCAGGCACAGACCGAACTGGAAGAAGAATGGTACGAGCAGGTGATCTCTAAAAGCGAATGGCGGCGCAGCCCAGAGCAAAGGACGGAAATTGACGGCATCCATACCAGCGACGACCTCAACCGCATGCTGCCTTCCGAAGCCAGCCTCCTGGGAGACGATCTCACGGAAATGCTTTTTTACAAAAAATTTGCCGACAAACAACTCCTGAGCCTTCAGTACCAGGGCCGGGAACTGGTGCGGGGTAATCAGGTGTCGGCGGGTAAGCGCGAAAGAGCCCGAAGCCGCGACCGGGGCCCCTTCATTATCTGCATCGACACCAGCGGCTCTATGGAAGGAACCCCCGAATACGTGGCCAAAGTATTGTGCTTTGCCATTATCAAGATGGCGGCCCGCGAAAAACGCAAGTGCTATCTCATTTCTTTTTCGTCGGGTCTGCAAACGATCAACCTGCTGGAACTGGAGCACTCTATGGACAAGGTGGCGAAATTTCTCAGCATGACTTTCAACGGTGGTACCGATGTGGTACCGGCCCTGTCGGAAACCATGCGCATGCTACATACCCACGACTATCAGGATGCCGACGTGCTGATGGTGTCTGACTTTGTGATGTACGAAATCCGGGACGACATCATTGAGCGGATGCAGGCCGAACAGCGCAAAGGCACCCGCTTCCACAGTCTCACCGTATCCGACTTTGCCAACTCAGCGGTGGTAGAACTATTCGACAATTACTGGATCTACGAACCCCAGAGCAAATCCATTGCCCGCCAGTTGGCACAGGACCTAATTACTTTAGAAAAAGGCAAAAGTGCATAACCTAAACAAGGGACATCTGAGCATTACTCAACTGAACGCACAAATCAGCACAATAGAAAAGGCCGGTTTTCCATTAAAAACCGGCCTTTTCTATTGTGTACTGCACTGGCTACCGGGCCAGGATAATTTTATGGTGAACCGTCTTCGATCCCGTCGTAAGGCGGATAATGTGCATTCCTTCGGGCAAATTTACTCCATCCAATTCCACGTTGACCGTTTCCCCTTTCTTGGCTTCCCCCTGATAAACCTGACTGGTACGATTACCCCACAGGTCAAACAGATCCAGGGTCGCCGTGTTGGTCTCATCGCTGGTGAAGGAGATGGTCACTTTGCGGGAGAAGGGATTCGGATGCGCCGTCAGTACGGGTAAGGAGAGTTCCGCGGAAGTAACCTCAGCTTCCGCCGTTACTTTGGCGTTGCCGGGAACGAAGGGCGAAAGTCGGTTGCCGGGAATGGGTCGTTCCTGGGTGCCGTTGGGCAAAGTCCAGCCCACGGCCAGATTGTCACCGCCAAAGCCTTCCTTATGCAAAGCTTCTATGTAGTAGCGCTGCCCGGCCACTAAGGTAATGGCCGCGGACTTTTGCGTAGTCAACTTATCCCACTGACGCGGATAGGCAAAGTTATTCTGAATGTAAGCGATCCGTCGCTTGTTGGCAGGGTTGTCGTTGGTACTCAGCCACAGCTCTCCGTCATTGTCAGAAGCAATCCAGAAGGTGTAGTTACCCGATACCGGTGCACAAACGTAGCCCCGCATCCGTTGCCCAAAATTATCTCCCAGGTTGGAAGGCGCCTCAAACAGCGTGGCCTGGCTGCTGCTGCTGGGCGCATTGTTCACTGGAATGGCGGACACGCCGGTACCCATCACATTGTTCCACATCTCCCGCAAAATAGTACCACTGGCATTGCAGATAGTTGGACCAGTATTGCCAGGCACGAATGGAGAGAGCCGATTGCCAGGAATGGGTCGCTCCTGGGTACCATTGGGCAAAGTCCAGCCCACGGCCAGGTTATCGCCGCCCACTTCCTCCTTGTGCAAGGCTTCAATGTAGTAACGCCGTCCGGCTACCAGGGCAATGGCGGCGGACTTCTGCGTAGTGAGCTTGTCCCATTGACGTGGGTAAGCAAAGTTTCCCTGGATGTAGGCAACGCGTCGCTTATTGGCCGGATTGTCGTCCGTGCTTAGCCATAGTTCTCCGTCATTGTCGGAAGCAATCCAGAAGGTGTAGTTGCCCGTGGTGGGTACGCAAACGTAGCCCCTGATCCGCTGGCCGTAGTTATCTCCTACGCTGGACGGCGATTCAAACAAGGTCATCTGACTGCTGCTGCTGGGATTATTAAAGACTGGAATCACTGCTACCCCCGCCCCGGTTACATTGTTCCATACTTCCCGCAAGATGGTGCCACTGGCAGTACAATTGGTAACGGCCGCATTCACGGTAATATTGATGATGGAAGAGGTAGTAGAAGCATTGGCATTGTCCGTAGCCACTGCCTTCAGGGTATAGCTACCGGCTTGCACGTTATTCCAAACCATGCTGTAAGGTGCCGTGTTATCTACTCCCAATGAGGTATTGCCCTGGAAAAACTCTACTTTACTGATGCTGCCATTGGCATCCGCTGCATTGGCGGAGATGGTAATATTAGAACCGGCCGTAAAGGTGGCATTATTGGTGGGAGCCGTCAGACTCACCGTCGGAGGGGTGTTATTCACCGGAAGGAATGGAGAAAGCCGATTACCGGGAATGGGACGTTCCTGGGTACCATTGGGCAATTGCCAACCCACCGCCAGGTTGTCACCACCGGCACCTTCCTTATGCAAAGCTTCGATGTAGTAACGCTGCCCGGCTACCAGGGCAATGGCGGCTGACTTCTGCGTGGTGAGTTTATCCCACTGTCTGGGATACGCATAGTTACCCTGGATGTAGGCGATCCGTCGCTTGTTGGCCGGCTTATCGTCCGTGCTCAACCATAGCTCTCCGTCATTGTCGGAGGCAATCCAGAAGGTGTAATTTCCAGTTGCCGGTGCGCAGACGTAGCCCCGCATCCGCTGGGCGTAATTGTCTCCGACGTTGGAAGGTGCTTCGAACAAGGTCGCCTGGCTGCTGCTGCTGGGGGTATTGTTGACTGGGATGGTCGACACGCTGGCACCGGTTACGTTGTTCCACACTTCCCGCAAGATGGTGCCACTGGCGGTACAGTTAGTGGTAGTGCCACAATCCGGAAATATTTCAACCTGATCAGTAGCCGATAAGCCCGCTGCATCCGTGACAGTGAGTGTGATGCGGAAGAAGTAGGTTTCTCCATCACAGCCTACCGGAGAAATCTCGGTGGTGGTGACGGGATTGTTGTCGTAAGGATCCGGGTGGTTGTGGTTGTTGTGAAATAGAATCGTCTGCCACTGGTAGGTCAGGCCAT
>Ga0209902_100512_pt1 | contig 38978 bp, 34 predicted proteins | sample FECB27metaG_FD_188304 | JGI IMG/M metagenome (GOLD analysis project Ga0209902, IMG submission 188304) | Cyanobacterial communities from the Joint Genome Institute, California, USA - FECB-27 (SPAdes) (version 2) | ecosystem: Environmental > Aquatic > Thermal springs > Hot (42-90C) > Microbial mats...
GAGCCGGCGCGGCAGCCCGGCCGCCAGTCCCAAGGTCGCGACCAGGCCCAGCGCGGCGATCAGCAGGTAGGCCGTGCGCCAGCCGCCCCAGCCCGCGATCCAGGCGCCCAGCGGCACGCCGAGCGCCACCGCCAGCGTGCCGCCGCCGGTCACGATCGCCAGCGCCCGGCCGCGCAGCGCGGGCGACACCAGCGAGGCCGCCACCGCGCTCGCGGTCGGCACGAACACGCCCGCCACCAGGCCCAGCGCCAGCCGCGCCAGCGCGAGCTGGCCGAAGCCCTGCGCCATCGACGCCAGCAGCGTGAGGCCGCTGAAGGCCGCCAAGCTCGCGACCAGCAGCGGCCGGCGGCCGAAGCGCGCGCAGGCCGCGGCCATCAGCGGCGAGCCGATCGCATAGCTGAGCGCGAACAGCAGCACGAGCTGGCCCGCGTGCGTGGGGCTGATCCGCAGGTCGGCCGCGAGCACCGGCAGCAGGCCGGCGACGATGAAGCTCTCGGTGCCGATCGCGAAGGCGCCGAGCGCGAGCCAGGTGAGGCTGAGCGGCAGGCGCTCGGGCGCGGTGAAAGAAGAGGGGGCGGGGTCGTGGTGCATGGCGTTTCTCCATCGAGCATTCCAAGGGCGCCAGCGTAGGCTTGCGATTGGTTCCTCAAAAGAACCACAATCGGCCAATTCCATGGAGCCACTTTTCGAGCTGTCCCTGCAGCTGCCCGCGGCCGGCTCGCGCGAACTGCTGCGCGAGCTGCATCGGCAGCTGCATGCCGCCATCCTCGACGGCCGGCTGCGGCCCGGTGCCCGCCTGCCCGCCACGCGCGCGCTCGCGCAGCGCCTGGGCGTGTCGCGCAACACCATGCTGGCGGCCTACGACCTGCTGCTCAGCGAGGGCTACCTGGTCGCCCGCCCCGGGGCCGGCACCTACGTGGCCGACACCCTGCCAGCCTCGCGCCGCGGCCGGGCGCCGCGGGCCACCGCGCCGGCCGAGGCCGGCACGCCGCGCCGCGATCCCCGCCTGGCCCCGCCGCGCGTGCCCGGCGCCGACCTGCCGCCCACGCTGCAGCAGCGCCAGGCGCGCGACGATTTCCGCGTCGGCCTGCCCGATGCGAGCGCGCTGCCCTTCGACATCTGGCGCCGGCTGTCCGACCGCGCGCTGCGCCGCATCGCGCGCGGCGGCGGAGAAGCGGCGCAGTACGCCGATCCGCGCGGCCAGCCGGCGCTGCGCGAGGCGATCGCGCGCCACGTGTCCTTCACGCGCGCGGTCGGCTGCGGCGCCGACGACATCGTCGTCACCGCCGGCGCGCAGCAGGCCTTCGGGTTGCTCGCGCGCATCCTCGTGGTACCGGGGCGCACGGTGGTGGCGGTCGAGCAGCTGTCCTATCCCTCGCTGCGCGAGGCCCTGGCGGCGGCCGGCGCGAAGGTGGTGCCCGTGCCCACCGATGCCGAGGGCCTGTGCGTCGACCGGCTGCCGGCCGAGACGCGCGTGATCTGCGTGACGCCCTCGCACCAGTTCCCCACCGGCGTTGCCATGTCGACGCCGCGGCGCGCCGCGCTGCTGGCCTTCGCGCGCGAGCGCCATGCGGTGGTGATCGAGGACGACTACGACAGCGAATTCCGCTTCGCCGGCCGCCCGCTCGACGCGCTGCAGACGCTGGACCGCGCCGACTCGGTCTGCTACGTGGGCACCTTCTCGAAGAGCCTCTTTCCCGCGCTGCGCCTGGGCTTCGTGGTGGCGCCGCCATGGGCGCGCGGGGCGCTGGTGCGCATGCGCGAGCTGGCCGACTGGCACAGCCCGGTGCTGGGCCAGGACGCGCTGGCCGACTTCATCGCCGAGGGCCACCTGGCGCGCCACATCCGCAAGATGCGCAAGGTCTACGGCGAGCGCCGCCGCGCGCTGCTCGAGGCGCTGGTGCGCCACGGCGCGGACCTGTTCGAGGTCATTCCCTCGCAGGCCGGCCTGCATCTGTCGGCCCGGCTGCATGCGCCGCTGCGCGCCGACCTGCTGGCCCGGCGCGCGGCCGAGGCCGGCATCACGCTGGCGCCGCTGTCGCGCTATGCGCTCGATCCGCACGCGGCCGACGTGCCCGAGGGCCTGGCCTTCGGCTACGGGCTGATCGAGGCCGCGCGCATCGACGACGCGATCCGGCGCGTGGCGCAGCTCGCGCGCGCCGGCTGACGCAGCCTCCCGTGCAGGCCGTCGAGCGCAGCCACGGGAGCCGACGGCCTACACCGCGCGCCGGGGGCGCCACGCTCAATGGTCCGACCCAGGATGCCAAAGGAGCCTCGACCATGAACGACACCGCCACGCATGCCCGCACTCCGGTGCGCTTCGATCCCTCCGTGGAGACCGAGCGCGAGGACGAGGCCCAGACCCAGATCGAGTTGGTGGCCACCTTGCGCGAGATGGCGCAGACCATGGCCGAGCACACCGGCCACGCCATGCGCGCCGTGCACGCCAAGAGCCACGGCCTGCTGCATGCCGAGCTCGTCGTCCCCGAGGGCCTGCCGCCCGAGTACGCACAGGGCCTGTTCGCCAGGCCGGGGCGTCATCGCGCGGCGATGCGGCTGTCGACGCCGCCGGCCGAGGTGCTCGACGACCGCATCTCGCTGCCGCGCGGCATGGCGCTCAAGGTGTTCGACGTCGAGGGCGAGCGCGTCGAGGGCTCCGAGGACCACACCACGCAGGACTTCCTGTTCGTCGACGGCCCGGTGTTCGTCGCGCCCGACGCGCGTGGCTTCCTGCGCAGCCTCAAGCTGCTCGCGACCACCACCGACCGCGCACCGACCGGCAAGCTGCTGCTGTCGGGCGTGCTGCAGAGCATCGAGAAACTGATCGAGGTCGCGGGCGGCTCGAGCGCGAAGCTGGTCGCGCTGGGCGCGCATCCGCTGACCCATCCGCTGGGCGCCACCTTCTTCACCCAGGTGCCGATCCGCTTCGGCGATCACATCGCCAAGCTGCAGCTCGCGCCGGTGTCCGATGCGTTGATCGCGCTCGAGAAGGCAGAACTGCATCTGGACGGCAAGCCCGACGGCACGCGCGAGGCGGTGATGGACTTCCTGCGCACGCACGGCGGCGAGTGGGAGCTGCGGGCCCAACTCTGCGTCGACCTCGAGCGCATGCCGATCGAGGACGCCTCGGTCGAATGGCCGCAGGAACTCAGTCCCTACGTGACGGTGGCACGCGTGCTGGCGCCGCCGCAAGCGGGCTGGAGCGAGGAGCTGTCGCGCGAGATGGACGACGGCATGGCCTTCAGCCCCTGGCAGGCGCTCGCGGCGCACCGGCCGCTGGGCGGCGTGATGCGCGCGCGCAAGGCGGCCTATGCGGCCTCGTCGGAATTTCGCAGCGAGCGCAACGGCTGCCCGCTGCACCGCTGAGCGGCTGCGTCAGTCGAGGCCGAGCACGCGCCGGTTGGCCGCCACATCGACACCGCCGGCCGCGAAGTCGTCGAAGGCCCGGTCGGCCACGCGGATGATGTGGTCGGCGATGAACTTCGCGCCCTCGCGCGCGCCGTCCTCGGGATGCTTGATGCAGCACTCCCACTCGAGCACTGCCCAGCCCGGGAAGTCGTACTGCGCCATCTTCGAGAAGATGGCCTTGAAGTCGACCTGCCCGTCGCCCAGCGAGCGGAAGCGCCCGGCGCGGTCGATCCATTTCTGGAAGCCGCCGTACACGCCCTGCTTGCCGGTCGGGTTGAACTCGGCGTCCTTCACGTGAAAGATCTTGATGCGCTCGTGGAAGTGGTCGATGTAGGCCAGGTAGTCGAGCTGCTGCAGCACGAAGTGGCTCGGGTCGTAGAGCAGGCAGGCGCGCGGATGGTTGTTCACGCGCTCGAGGAACATCTCGTAGCTCACGCCGTCGTGCAGGTCCTCGCCCGGATGGATCTCGTAGCCCACGTCCACGCCCGCGGCGTCGAAGGCGTCGAGGATCGGGCGCCAGCGGCGCGCGAGCTCGTCGAAGGCCTCCTCGATCAGTCCCGGCGGGCGCGGCGGCCACGAGTACAGGTAGGGCCAGGCCAGCGCGCCCGAGAAGGTCGCGTGCGCCGTGAGGCCGAGGTTGGCCGAGGCCTGCGCCGCGTAGTGCAGCTGCTGCACCGCCCATTGCTGGCGCGCCGCCGGGTTGCCGCGCACCTCGGGCGCCGCGAAGCCGTCGAAGCCCGCGTCGTAGGCCGGGTGCACCGCGACGAGCTGGCCCTGCAGATGGGTCGAGAGCTCGGTGATCGAGAGGCCGTGCGCGGCGAGCGTGCCCTGGATCTCCTCGCAGTAGGTCCTGCTCTCGGCGGCCTTCTTCAGGTCGATCAGCCGCGCGTCCCAACTCGGGATCTGCACGCCCTTGTAACCCAGGCCCGCGGCCCAGCCGGCGATCGCGTCGAGCGAGTTGAAGGGCGCGGTATCGCCCGCGAACTGGGCCAGGAAGATGGCGGGCCCCTTGATCGTCTGCATGCGGTGTCTCCTTGTGGGCCCGACAGGATACTTCGCGGGTTCGGCTGACACACGACCGAAGTTCGGTAGGCGCAGAATGAATTTCGCTCACAGGGAACCCAACGAGATGCCCCAGCCCGTCTCCGCCCGACTCAAGATCGGTTTGTCCGCCTGCTTCTCGCACGCCGATCCGGCGCGCTCGCTGTTCACCAACAAGACCCTGCAGTACGTCGAGCAGTCGATCGCCCACTGGCTGATGTCGGCCGGCGCGATGGTGGTGATGGTGCCCTGCCCCACGGGCGAGACCGCGCGCGGCGACACCAAGCTGTCGCACTACGCCGAGTGGCTCGATGGGGTGGTGATGCACGGCGGGGCCGACGTCTGGCCCGGCAGCTACGGCGAGGTGCCGCTGAAGGACGCCTGGATCGGCGACCGCATCCGCGACCTCTACGACCTCGCGCTGGTCGAGGCCTTCGAGCAGGCCGGCAAGCCGATCTTCGGCGTGTGCCGCGGGCTGCAGCTCATCAACGTGGCCTTCGGCGGCACGCTCTACCAGGACATCGAGGAACAGCACGGCCATCCCGAGACGCTGCGCCACCGCGATCCGGTGACCTACGACCAGAACTTCCACCAGATCGGGATCGTGCCGGGCACGCGGCTCGCGAAGCTCTATCCCGAGGTGCAGACCGCGCGCGTCAACAGCATCCACCACCAGGGCGTGAAGGACCTCGCGCCCGGTTTCGAGGTCGAGGCCTGGAGCCTGCCCGACCGGGTGGCCGAGGCGATCCGCCGCCGGCCCGAGCGCGGCCGCAGCTACATCGCTGCCACGCAGTGGCACCCCGAATTCCACAAGTACGGCAGCACCGAGACCGTGGACGACACGCCGATCCTGCACGACTTCCTGTGGGCCTGCGCCACCGCCAAGGTGGCGCCGAAGACCACGCTGCGCGGCGCGCCCGGCAAGATCCGCGACCGCGCGGCGCGCGTGCTGCAGCAGGCGCTGCTGCGGCGCCGCCGCTGAGCGCCGCGCCGGTTCAGCGGCGCTCGGACTTGGTCGAGTAGCCGCTGACGCCGGCGTCGACGGTGCCGAACACCGTCACGCCGCTGCCCGACGAGGCGGTGCTGCCGGCATCGGCGGTGCGCGAGGACGAGGCACAGCCCGCGAGCGAGAAGCCCATGGCAAGGGCGAAGGCGGTGGCAATCAATGACTTCATGGAATCTGTCCCCAGGGGTGGATCGAACGACTATAGGCCGCGCGTCATGGCGCACATGTAACAAGACCCCGCGCGCGGGGTCTTGTCGTTGGTGCCGCCGCGGCACGCCGGGTTCCCGCGGCGCGCGATCTTGAAGAAAAACTGCAAGCCGCTTCGCTCGCCGGGCGGCTTATCAAAGGCGCAAGCCGGGCGCACATTCAGGGCACACGACACCCAGAGGACACCGCCATGACATCCGCTCCCGCTTCTTCTTCACCGCAGCGCACCTGGTTCATCACCGGCGTGAGCACCGGCTTCGGCCGCGCGCTCGCGCAGGAGGCGCTGGCCGCCGGCCACCGCGTGGTCGGCACCCTGCGCGACGAGGCCGCGCGCGCCGCCTTCGACGCGCTGCAGCCCGGCCGCTCCTTCGGCCGCCTGCTCGACGTGACGCGCCACGACGAGGTCGAGCGCGTGGTGGCCGAGGTCGAGGCCGGCGTCGGCGCCATCGACGTGCTGGTCAACAACGCCGGCTACGGCCACGAAGGCACGCTGGAGGAATCCTCGCTCGACGAGGTGCGCCGGCAGTTCGAGGTCAACGTGTTCGGCGCGGTCGCCGTCGCCAAGGCCGTGCTGCCCTTCATGCGTGCGCGCCGCCGCGGCCACATCCTCAACATCACCTCGATGGGCGGCATCGTCACCTTCCCGGGGCTCGGCATCTACCACGGCAGCAAGTTCGCGCTCGAGGGCCTGTCGGAGGCGCTCGGCAAGGAAGTGGCGAGCTTCGGCATCCGCGTCACGGCCGTGGAGCCGGGCGGCTTTCGCACCGACTGGGCCGGTCGCTCGATGGTGCGCGCGCCGCAGACCATCGCCGACTACGCACCGGTGCTGGGCCCGGTGCGCGAGGCGCGGCTGGCGCGCAGCGGCAAGCAGGCGGGCGATCCGGTGAAGGCCGCGCGCGCCATGCTGCGCATCGTCGAAGCGCCGACGCCGCCCGCGCACCTGCTGCTGGGCAGCGACGCGGTGAAGGCGGTGCGCGAGAAGCTGGCCGCGCTGCAGGAGGAACTGAGCGCGTGGGAATCGCTGTCGCTGTCGACCGACTTCACGCCGGCCTGACGCAACGGGCTATTCGGGCTTCGCGCCCGAGGCCTTGACGGCCGCGCCCCAGAGCCCGATCTCGCTCGCGACGAAGCGGTCGAACTCGGGCCCCGTCGTGGGCGCCGGCTCCGAGCCGCGCTCGCGGATGAAGCGCGCCATCTGCTCGCTCTTGAGGATCTCGGTCACCTCGCGGTTCAGGCGCGCCAGCACCTCGGGCGGCGTACCGCGCGGCGCCATCAGGCCGAGCCAGCCCACGGCCTCGAAGTCGCGCGTGCCGGCCACGCCGCTCTCGCGCACGGTGGGCACCTCGGGCAGCTGCGAGGAACGCGTGGCCGAGGTCACGGCCAGCGGGATCGCCTTGCCGGCCTTGATGTGCGGCAGCGCGGCGGTCACCGAATCGATCATCAGCGGCACCTGGTTGCCGAGGAAGTCGGCCTGCGCGGGCCCGCTGCCCCGGTACGGAATGTGCGTGACGAACACATGCGCCGCCGACTTGTACATCTCGCCCGACAGATGCTGCGTGCCGCCGATGCCGGCGCTCGCGTAGCTGAGCCGGCCGGGCTCGGCCTTGGCGCGCGCGGTGAGCTCGCCCAGCGTGCGGATGCCGCTCTCGGGCGTGGCGAGGAACACCAGCGGCACCTTGGCGATCAGCGAGATGCCCACGAGATCCTTGCGCGGGTCGAAGCCGGGCTTGGCGTAGAGCGTCTGGTTGACCGCCATCGCGCTGCCGGCCACCACCAGCGTGTAGCCGTCGGGCGCCGAACGCACCACGAACTCGGTGCCGATGTTGCTGCCGGCGCCGGCCTTGTTGTCGACGATCACCGGCTGGCCCAGCCGCCGGCCGAGCTGTTCGGCGAGCGCGCGCGCGAAGATGTCGGTGGCCTGCCCGGGCGGGAAGGGCACCACCAGCTTGACGGGCTTGTCGGGCCAGTCGGCGGCCTGGGCCGGAACCCCGACGGAAAGCAGCGCCAGCGCGAGGCCGGCGGCCGTGCCTGCGAAGCTTCTGCGCCGCATGGCTCAGAGCGCCGTGAGGTGCTTGCCCACGATGCCCGCGAGCTCGAACATCGTCACCTGGTCCTTGCCGAACACCGGCTTGAGCTTGGCGTCGGCATTGATCGAGCGCTTGTCCTTCGCGTCCTGCAGGCCGTTGGCCTTGATGTAGTCCCAGAGCTTCTTGACCACCTCGGTGCGCGCCACCGGCTCGTTGCCGATCACCGCGGCGAGCGCGTCGCTGGGCTTGAGGCCGGCGCCGGTCTTGCGCGGCGCCTTCTTCTCGGCCGGTGCCTTCTTGGCCGCGGGCGCCTTCTTCGCCGCCACCTTCTTGGCGGCGGCGGTCTTGCCGGCCGGCGCGGCCTTGCCGAAGGTCTTGCGCGGCGGGAATTTGCTGCCGCCCTCGCGCGGCGCGAACTCGAAGGTCACCTTGCCTTCTTCCGCGTTCCAGGTCAGGAAGGCCTTGAAGGCGCGGCGCGTGCGCATCGAGACGAACTTGTCGAGCAGGTCGGTCTTGCCGGTGGCCAGCAGCTTTTCCATCTGCGCGCGCTCCACCGGCTGCTGCAGGATGATCTTGCCGGTCTTGAAGGTGCAGCTCGGCGTGGGCTGGGCGTTGGTGGGCACCGACTTCTCGCAGATGTAGTTGCTGCCATGCTCGAACACGGGCGCGCCGCAGATCGGGCACGGGCCGACCGTGTCCTGCTCGCTGAAGTCGACGATCTCGCCGCTGTCCTCGTTCTTGTCGTCGCCGAAGTCGAACTCGAGCTTCCAGTTCTTCGCCTCCTCGTCGTACTTGAGCACGATCTCGGAGGTGAAGGGCCAGCCGGCCTTGGAGCGGAAGCCCTCGAGCGGGCCGATGTGCTTGTCGCGCAAGAGCGCCTCGGCCTCGGCGACCTCGAAGGTGCGCCCGGCCGGCGATTTGCCGAACGAGAAGCCGCAGGCATCCTCGCCCGTGCCGCTCTTGCCGGTGCAGCCGTAGCGGCGGTAGTTCTCCTTCACCACGCCGCCGCAGTTGGGGCAGGGCGTGGCCAGCGTCGTGTAGTCGCCGGGCACGGTGTCGCGGTCGTACTCCTTGGCCTTCTTGACGATGTGCTCGGTCATCGCCGCGATCTCGCGCATGAAGGCGTCGCGGCTCAGCGAGCCCTTCTCCATCTGCGCGAGCTTGTATTCCCACTCGCCGGTGAGCTCGGCCTTGGAGAGTTCCTCCACGCCGAGGCCGCGCAGCAGCGTCATGAGCTGGAACGCCTTGGCGGTCGGGATCAGCTCGCGGCCCTCGCGCAGCATGTACTTCTCGGCGATCAGGCCTTCGATGGTGGCCGCGCGCGTGGCTGGCGTGCCCAGGCCCTTCTCCTGCATGGCCTCGCGCAGTTCCTCGTCGTCGATGGTCTTGCCCGCGCCTTCCATGGCGCCGAGCAGCGTGGCTTCGGAGTAGCGCGCCGGCGGGCGCGTCTTCAGGCCCTTGGTGTCGACGGTCTCGGCCAGCACCATCTCGCCGGGCTTCACCGGCACCAGGTTCTTGCCGTCCTTCTCGTCGTCGTCGCTGACGGCTTCCTTGCCGTAGATCGCGAGCCAGCCCGGCTTGACCAGCACCTTGCCGTCGGAGCGGAAGGCGTAGTTCTTGCCGGCCTGCGCCACCGTGCTGATGCGGGTCGTGACTTGGTATTCGGCGCTCGGGAAGAACACCGACAGGAAGCGGCGCACCACGAAGTCGTAGAGGCGCTGCTCGGCTTCCGACAGGCCGCTGGGCGCCTGCAGGGTCGGGATGATCGCGAAGTGATCCGACACCTTCGCGTTGTCGAAGATGCGCTTGCTCGGCTTCACGTAGTTCTGGTCGATCGCCTGCTGCGCGAACGGCGCGAGGTGGCGCATGCCGCTGGTGGCGAGCATGCCCATGGTCTGCTTGACCACTGGCAGGTAGTCCTCGGGCAGGGCGCGCGAGTCGGTCCGCGGGTAGGTCAGCGCCTTGTGGCGTTCGTACAGGCTCTGGGCCAGCGCCAGCGTGGTCTTGGCCGAGAAGCCGAAGCGGCTGTTGGCCTCGCGCTGCAGCGAGGTCAGGTCGAACAGCTGCGGCGAGGCCTGGGTCGTGGGCTTGCTCTCCTCGGTGACGCTGGCGGGCTTGCCGCGCGCGGCCTGCGCGATGGCGAGCGCGTCGCGCTCGTTCCAGATCCGGTCGGCGCGCTGCTCGGGGTCGGGCTCGCCGCTGGGCAGCAGCGGCGCGCTGGCCTTCTTCCAGGCCGGGTCGAACCACTTGCCCGGATAGTGGCCGGCTTCGGCGAGAAAGCTGGCGTGCACTTCCCAGTAGTCGCGCGAGACGAACTTGCGGATCTGCTCCTCGCGCTCGACCACCACCGACAGCGTGGGCGTCTGCACCCGGCCCACGGTGGTCAGGAAGAAGCCGCCGTCGCGCGAGTTGAAGGCCGTCATCGCGCGCGTGCCGTTGATGCCCACCAGCCAGTCGGCCTCGGAGCGCGAGCGTGCGGCGTCGGCCAGGCCCTGCATCTGCTTCTCGGTGCGCAGCGAGTCGAAGCCGTCGCGGATCGCCTGCGGCGTCATCGACTGCAGCCACAGCCGCCGCACCGGCTTGTTCAGGCCCGTCTTGCCGCCGGCGTACTGCTCGATCAGGCGGAAGATCAGTTCGCCCTCGCGGCCCGCGTCGCAGGCGTTCACGAGCTGGGTCACGTCCTTGCGCTTGGCCTGCTTGACCACCGCGTTGAGGCGGGTCTTGGTCTTGTCCACCGGCTTGAGGTCGAAGTGCGGCGGGATCACCGGCAGGTTGGCGAAGCTCCACTTGCCGCGCTTGACGTCGAACTCCTCGGGCGCCTGGATTTCCACCAGGTGGCCGACGGCGCTGGTCACGACGTACTGGTCGTTCTCGAAGTGCTCGTCGTGTTTGTCGAACTTGCCGGCCACCGGCGTGAGCGCACGCACGATGTCCTGCGCCACCGACGGTTTTTCTGCAATAACCAATGTCTTCGTCATCTGTGCTCTCTCAACTGTTTCGCCAAGCCGGCTCGCGGGCCATGCGCGCAGTGCCATGGGCTCTCTCTATACTCTGCGGCTTCTCGCGTGCGCACACGCGCACGCGCATGTGTGCATATTCAAACTAACAGACTTCGGCGATGCCTTCCAAATCCCCACTTTCCAACGCCCGCCGAATTCAGACGCGGCGTTCCTCCGTCCATGGCAACGGCGTGTTCGCGGTGCAGGACCTGGCCGAAGGCGAGCGGATCATCGAGTACAAGGGCGAGATCATCACGTGGAAGGAGGCACTGCGCCGCCATCCGCACGATCCGGCCCAGCCGAATCACACTTTCTACTTCCATATCGATGACGGACGCGTGATCGACGGCAACGTCGACGGCAATGCGGCCCGCTGGATCAACCACTCGTGCGAGCCCAACTGCGAGGCCGACGAGGTCGATGGGCGCGTCTATATCAAGGCGCTGCGCAACATCGCGGCCGGCGAGGAACTCAACTACGACTACGGCCTGATCATCGACGAGCCGTACACCGAGAAGCTGCTGTCCGAGTTCCCGTGCTACTGCGGCTCCGAGCAATGCCGCGGCACGCTGCTCACGCCGAAGGACGACGAGGAAGAGGACAAGAAGAAAAAGAAGAAGGCGAAGAAGAAGGAAGCGAAGAAGGCCGAGAAGGAGAAGGCCGAGAAGAAGGCTGACAAGAAGGCCGAGAAAAAGTCCGAAAAGAAAGCCGAGAAGAAGTCGGAAAAGAAGGCGGACAAGAAGGACGGCAAGAAGAAGGACAAGGCGCCGAAGGCCGACAAGCCGGCCAAGGCCAAGAAGACCGAGACGGTCGCCGAGGCTGCCCCCGCCGCGGCCGGCAACGGCGGGCTCTGAATATGGCCGCCGGCGGCAGCGCCCTGCAGTGGCACGAGGAGCGGATCGCCGCGGCGCTCGCCCCCCTGCTGCCGGGCTTCGCGGCCGAGGTGGTCGGCGAGATCGATTCGACCAACACCGAACTCATGCGGCGCGCGCGCGCCGGGCGGACCGAACCCATGCTGCTGGTCGCCGAGCGCCAGACCGCGGGTCGCGGCCGGCTCGGCCGGCCCTGGCAGAGCGCGCAGCAGCCCGGCGACGATATCGCGCCGTCGCTGACCTTCTCGCTGGGCCTGCCGCTCGCGCCGGCCGACTGGTCGGGCCTCTCGCTCGCGGTCGGGGTCAGCCTGGCCGAGAACCTCGATCCCACGGGCGCGGCGAAGCTCGGGCTCAAATGGCCCAACGACCTCTGGGTCGACGAGCGCAAGCTCGTGGGCATCCTGATCGAGACCGCGCTGCCGCATGCCGGCGGTGCATCGTCGCCGCGCTACGTGGTCATCGGCATCGGCGTGAACATCGGCGCGCGCGATGCCGAGGGCATGCGCACGCCGCCCGCCTGGATGCGCCAGTGGCGTCCCGACGCCACCTCGCCCGCGGTGCTGGCCGAGCTGATCCCGCCGCTGGTGCGCGACGTGCTCGCGTTCGGCGCGCGCGGCTTCGCGCCGTTCGCCGAGCGCTTCGCGGCGCGCGACGTGCTGCGCGGGCGCGAGGTGGTGCTCAGCGACGGCCGCACGGGCCTGTGCGAGGGCGTCTCGTGGACCGGCGAGCTGCAGGTGCGCACGGCCGAGGGCCTGCAGGCCATCGTCAGCGACGAGGTCAGCGTGCGGCCGCGCGGCATGGCCCTCTGAGACCGGACGCCGCGATGCCGCTGCGCCTGGTCGTGATCGCCCTGCTGGTCCTCAATGGCGGCTACTGGCTGTGGTCGCGCGGCGACCTCGCGGGCTTCGGGCTCGCGCCGGCGGGGCTCGACGAGCGCGATCCGCAGCGCCTCACGCGGCAGATCCATCCCGAATATCTGCAGATCCGCGCCGAGCCGCCGAAGGCCGGAGCCTCGGGCCCCGGCGCCCGATGAGCCGGCCGCTCAGGCCGGCGCGCTCTCGAAACGCACCGTGAAGCGCGCGCCCGGCGGCTGCCGCTCGGGATGCGCGTCCTCGAGCGTCACCTGTGCATGGTGCTGGTTCGCGATCTCGCGCACGATCGGCAGCCCCAGGCCCGAGCCGTCGGCCTCGTTGCCCAGCACGCGGTAGAAGGGCTCGAACACGAGCTCGCGGTCGGCTTCGGAAATGCCCGGCCCGTTGTCCTCCACCTGCAGCAGCAGCACCCGGCCGAAGGGATCGGCCAGCACCCGCGCGGTGATCACGCCGGTGCGTTCGGGCCGCGAGGGCGTGTAGTTGATGGCGTTGTCGACCAGGTTGCGCACCAGCTCCTTGAGCAAGGTCGGGTTGCCCTCGAGCACCACGCCGCGCGAGCCGGGATCGAGGCCGTCGTAGCCGAGGTCGATGCGCTTCTCGATCGCGCGCGGCACCGCCTCGCGCACCACCTCGATCGTGAGCCGCGCCAGGTCGCAGGGCTGGCGATGGGCGCCGGCGCTGTTGCCCTCGGCGCGCGCCAGCGACAGCAGCTGGTTCACCGTGTGGGTGGCGCGCACGCTGGCGCGGCCGATCTGCTTGAGCGACTGCTTGAGCTCGTCGGCGTTGGCGTTCTCGCGCTGCGCCAGGTCGGCCTGCATGCGCAGGCCCGCGAGCGGCGTCTTGAGCTGGTGCGCCGCGTCGGCCAGGAAGCGCTTCTGCGTGTCGATGGAATCGTTGAGCTTGTCGAGCAGCTCGTTGACCGAGGACACCAGCGGCACCACCTCGAGCGGCACCGAGGATTCGTCGAGCGGGCTCAGGTCGCCGGGGCGGCGCTCGCGGATGCGCGCCTCCACCACCGACAGCGGCTTGATGCCGCGCACCAGCGCCAGCCAGATCAGCAGCACCGCGAGCGGCAGGATCGCGAACTGCGGCAGCAGCACGCCCTTGATGATGTCGGCCGCCAGCAGCGACTGCTTCTGGCGCGTCTCGGCCACCTGCAGCAGCGCGGGCGGCGCATCGGGCGCGTCGCCGGCCAGCCAGATCCAGGCCACGCGCACCGATTTGCCGTTCATCTCGCCGTCGCGCAGCTGGACCTGGCCGATGGTCGGCGGCTCGTCGAGGCTGGGGTGCGGCACGTCGTGCTCGCCGCTGAGCAGCGTGCCGTGGCTGTCGAGCACCTGGTAGTACACGCGGTCGGTGTCGTCGCCGCGCAGGATCTCGCGCGTCGGCTGCGGCAGCACGAAGCGCGGGCTGTCCTTCTGCAGCGAGACCGTGCGCGCCAGCGTCTCGATGTTGTGCGTGAGCACGCGGTCGAAGGAGGCGCTGGCGATGCCCTGCGCCACCAGCCAGGTCACGCCGATGCTGACCGGCACCAGCAGCAGCAGCGGCGTGAGCATCCAGTCGAGGATCTCGCCGAACAGGGAGCGCTGCGCGCGCTGGAAGAGTTTCATCGGACTGGACCCGCCGCGCCCGGCGGCCGCACGCGCGTCACTGGATCTTTTCGAGGCAGTAGCCGAGCCCGCGCACGGTGGCGATGCGCACCGGGCCCTTCTCGATCTTCTTGCGCAGGCGGTGGATGTAGACCTCGATCGCGTTGAGGCTGACTTCCTCGCCCCATTCGCACAGGCGCTCCACCAGCTGGTCCTTGCTGACCAGCCGGCCCGCGCGCTGCAGCAGCACCTCGAGCAGGCCCAGCTCGCGCGCCGACAGCTCGACCATCTTGCCGTCGAGCGTGGCGACGCGGCCGGCCTGATCGTAGATCAGCGGGCCGTGCTTGATCGCGTTGCTGGTGGTGCCCATGCCGCGGCGCGTGAGGGCGCGCACCCGCGCCTCGAGCTCCTGCAGGCTGAAGGGCTTGGCCATGTAGTCGTCGGCGCCGTTGTCCAGCCCCTTGACGCGCTCCTCCACGCTGTCGGCCGCGGTGAGCACCAGCACGGGCAGCTGCGAACCGCGCGCGCGCAGCCGCTTGAGGATCTCGATGCCGTGTAGGCTGGGCAGGCCGAGGTCGAGGATCAGCAGGTCGAACTCGCTGTGCGTCATGAGCGCGGTGTCGGCCTCGGAGCCGTTGGCCACGTGATCGACGGCGGCGCCCGAGGTGCGCAGGCTGCGCAGCAGTGCATCGGCCAGCACCTTGTCGTCTTCGGCAATCAGTATCCGCATAGCCACCTCCAGCCCGGTTCGCGCCGTGGGCGGCGCCGTTGCACGTTGTCTCCGCTCAGGGGAGTCTAGCCCGCCGTATAGGCTTCCAGACCGATGGTTACCACGGTGGCGACATCGTCGCCCACGCTGGCGCGGAACTCGCGCTCGGCCTGCGTCACCGCCTGGCGGAAGGCCTCGAGCCAGGCCAGGCCGTCGGCCGTGAACAGCACGCGCCGCGCGCGCGCATCGAGCGGATCGGGCCCGCGCGTGACCAGCCCCCAGGCCTCGCACTGGTCGACCAGCGCGCCCATGGCCTGCTTGGTCATGCCGGCGCGCTCGGCGAGCTCGGTCAGGCGCGAGCCCTCGCGCGCGAGGTGGCGCGTGATGTGCACGTGGGCCGCGCTCACCTGCGCGCGCGCCGCGAGGTTCGACAGCGCCAGCGGCACGTCGACGTCGTGCGCCATCAGCGCGAGCACGCGCTCGTCGAAGCGCCGCATCGCATGGCCGAGCAGCCGGCCCAGGTGGGTCTGGCGCCAGGCATCGGGATCGAGGGGAAAGGGGGTGTCGCTCACGGCGCCAAATGGTAAAGCAAACTGACCAAAAAATGGGTTTACTCGAATCCATCCGCCCCTACACTACTGTTCAAGCATCCAGGCTGTAGTTAAAAGCAGATGGATCCGACCGTACACAACCCGTTGATCTTCAAGGAGTTTTTCACATGGACGCAGTCGTCAAGGGCTCGAGCATCGCAGGCGCCAACACCGAAAAGGCCAAGGCCCTCCAGGCCGCGCTGGCCCAGATCGAAAAGCAGTTCGGCAAGGGCACGATCATGCGGCTCGGCGAAGGCGAGGCGCTCGAGGACATCCAGGTTGTCTCCACCGGCTCGCTGGGCCTCGACATCGCCCTGGGTGTCGGCGGCCTGCCGCGCGGCCGGGTGGTCGAGATCTACGGCCCTGAATCGTCGGGCAAGACCACGCTCACGCTGCAGGTCATCGCCGCCATGCAGAAGCAGGCCGGCACCTGCGCCTTCGTCGACGCCGAGCACGCGCTCGACGTGCAGTACGCCCAGAAGCTCGGCGTGAACCTGTCCGACCTGCTGATCAGCCAGCCCGACACCGGCGAGCAGGCGCTCGAGATCGTCGACTCGCTGGTGCGCTCGGGCGCCGTCGACCTGATCGTCATCGACTCGGTCGCCGCGCTCACGCCCAAGGCCGAAATCGAAGGCGAGATGGGCGACTCGCTGCCCGGCCTGCAGGCCCGCCTGATGAGCCAGGCGCTGCGCAAGCTCACGGCCACGATCAAGAAGACCAACTGCATGGTCATCTTCATCAACCAGATCCGCATGAAGATCGGCGTGATGTTCGGCTCGCCCGAAACCACCACCGGCGGCAACGCGCTGAAGTTCTACGCCTCGGTGCGCCTGGACATCCGCCGCATCGGCACCATCAAGAAGGGCGACGAGGCCATCGGCAACGAAACCAAGGTCAAGGTGGTGAAGAACAAGGTCTCGCCCCCGTTCAAGACGGCCGAGTTCGACATCCTGTTCGGCGAGGGCATCAGCCGCGAGGGCGAGATCATCGACATGGGCGTGACCGCCAAGATCATCGACAAGTCGGGCGCCTGGTACGCCTACAACGGCGAGAAGATCGGCCAGGGCCGCGACAACGCGCGCGAGTTCCTGCGCGAGAACCCCGAGCTGTCGCGCGAGATCGAGAACAAGGTGCGCGAATCGCTGGGCATCCCGCTGCTGGCGGCGGACGCGGCCGGCGCGGCCGAATAACCGGCCGATGCCTGCGAGCGGGGCGCCTTCGGCCGCCCCGCTTTCTTTTTCCGCTCCCGCATTTCCGATGGCATTCGATGCTCCTTCCCTGAAAGGCCGCGCGCTGCGCCTGCTGAGCCAGCGCGAGCATTCCCGCAGCGAACTCGAGCGCAAGCTGGCGCGCTACGAGGAAGAGCCGGGCACGCTCAAGGCCGCGCTCGACGAGCTCGCGGCCAAGGACTTCATCAGCGAGGAGCGCGTGGTCGCCTCGGTGCTGCATCAGCGCGCGGGCCGGCTCGGCGCGGCGCGCGTGCGGCAGGAGCTGCAGGCCAAGGGCATCGGCGCCGAGGCCATCTCGCAGGCGGTGGCCGGGCTGCAGGGCAGCGAGCTCGAACGCGCGGCCGCGCTCTGGCGCCGTCGCTTCGACGCCCCACCCGCCGATCCCAAGGAGCGCGCCCGGCAGGCCCGCTTCCTGATGGCGCGGGGCTTTTCGGCCGCGGTGGCGGCCAAGGTGCTGAGGAGCGATATCGATGAGCTCGAATGAACCGTCTCGCGTGATCACGCAGCGCGTGGCCTGCGACTGGCGCGCGGCCTATGCACTGGCGGCCGATCCCGCGCGCCTGCCCGATTGGGCCAGCGGCCTGGCCGACGGCGCGTTGACACGCGACGGCGATCGCTGGCTGGCGACCACGCCCGGTGGCCGCGCGGTGCTGCGCTTCGCACCGGTCAACGAGCTCGGCGTGCTCGACCACTGGGTGGCGCCCGAGGGCGTGCCCGAGGTCTACGTGCCGTTTCGCGTCATCGGCGTGGCGCCCGGCGCCTGCGAGCTGCAGTTCACGCTGCTGCGCCAGCCGCACATGGACGACGCGGCCTTCGCGCACGACGCCGAGTGGATCGCGCGCGACCTGCGCGCGCTGCAGGCGCTGCTCGAGGCGTCGGCCGACTGAGCGGCCGAGCGGCCGAGCCCGCGACGGGCCGATGGCATGATCCGCGGCTTCATACAAAGAGGAGGAGTCGCAGATGTCTTCGGAACCCACCGAATCCCCCTCACTGGTGCGCACCGGCGCCCGCGCCGGCGCCGCCTTCGTCGGTTCGGTCGCGAAGGGCGTCTTCTTCGGCGTGGTGCTCGGTGGCGGCGCCTTCGTCTATTACCTGAGCCGGTTGAGCGGTCCCGGCATTCCCGGCGCACGCGCGGGCGGCGCCGGCGCGGTGCTGGCGCTGCTGGCCTCGCCGCCGCTGCTGGTGGGCCTGCTGCTGGGGCTCTTCATCGGCGTCTACGTGCTGCTCGGCGTGTCGCAGGGCCGCACGCGCGCGATGCAGCACCTGGTGGCCGCGCGCGGCGAGGCCGTGTCGCAGCGCCTGGGCGATGCCATCGCCGGGCGCATCGAATCGATGCCGCGCACCCACGGGGCGCTGCAGCGCGTGAGCGACTGGCTCTCGGTCGATGCACTGAGCGCGCAGCTCGCGCCGGTGCTCGGCGAAGGCAAGGCGGTGCGGGCGGTGATCGCCTTCGTGGTCAACCGGCTGCCGCTCAACGAACTGCTGGCCGAATGGCAGCAGGGCCGCGCCGCGCAAGGCGAGCCGGCACCGCTGCCCACAGTGCAGGGCGGGCCCGTCGCGACGCAGGACCCGGCCTTGCGCGCGCTGATCACGCGGCGCATCCACGAGACGCTGCAGGAGATGTCGACGCCCTCGCGCAAGCCGTTCTACATCGTGCTCGCGCTGCATGCGGCGCTGCTCGGCACCGGGCTCTGGCTGGTGGGCTGAAACGAAAAAGGCGCCGGGGAGCCGGCGCCTTTCGAGCGGTGGAGGCCGCGCCTCAGAGCGACAGCATCAGCTTGAGGTTCTGCACCGCGGCGCCGCTCGCGCCCTTGCCGAGGTTGTCCAGGCGCGCGATCACCACGGCATGGCGATGGTCCTCGTTCGGGAACACGCGAATCTCGAGCTGGTTGGTGTCGTTGAGCGCCAGCGCGTCGAGCTTGCCGTCCGCGGTGGGCGGCAGCACCTTCACGAACTGCTCGGGCGTGTTGCTCTTCGCGTAGTGCGCTGCCAGCGCCTCGTGCAGGTCGCCGGCCTTCGGCTTGCCGGGCAGCAGGTCGAGGTGCAGTGGCAGCTGGACCAGCATGCCCTGCTTAAAGTTGCCGACCGAGGGAATGAACACCGGGCGCTGCGTGAGGCCGGTGTATTTCATGATCTCGGGGATGTGCTTGTGCGTGAGGCCCAGCGCGTAGGTCTCGAACAGCGGGGCCTCGCCCTTCTCGTAGGCCTCGATCATGGTCCGGCCGCCGCCCGAGTAGCCGCTGACCGAGGGCAGCGCGATCGGGAAGTCGGAGGGCAGCAGGCCCGCGTCGACCAGCGGACGCACCATGGCGATCGCGCCGGTGGCGTAGCAGCCGGGGTTGCCCACGCGGTCGGCCTGGGCCACGGCCTGCCAGTGGCCCGCCACCAGTTCGGGAAAACCGAACACCCAGCCCGGCGCCACGCGATGCGCGGTCGAAGCGTCGATGATCTTGGGCTTCTTGCCGGGCAGCTGGTCGATCAGCGCGACCGATTCGCGTGCCGCGTCGTCGTGCAGGCACAGCACGACGAGGTCGACGCCGGCCATGAGGTCGCGCTTGGCATTGACGTCTTTTCGCAGCTCGGGCGCGATGCTCACGAGTTCGATCTGCGGCATGTTCTGCAGCCGCTCGCGGATCTGGAGGCCGGTGGTGCCGGCTTCGCCATCGATGAAAACCTTGGCCATGGTGGGGTTGCCTGATGGAAGGGCTGGAGGAAAGGGGCGGAAGGAGACGGGCTAGAAGAAAGTACGTATTGACCGCACACGCCCGTCAGTATTGATGCGGCGCACCATGATACAGTCCGCGATTGTCCGCCGCCCCCAGCCGTCAGGCTGCCGTCGCCTGTGGACAACAGAGCCAACACCAGCCTGCCTAGATCTCCCGTTTATTCAACCTCTTCCTTCCGAGAGACATCCCTCATGAAGATTCACGAGTACCAAGGCAAGGAAATCCTTGCCAAGTTCGGCGTGCCGGTGCCGCGCGGCATTCCGGCCTACACGGTCCAGGAGGCGGTCGAAGCCGCCCAGAAGCTGGGCGGCCCGGTCTGGGTGGTCAAGGCCCAGATCCACGCAGGTGGCCGCGGCAAGGGCGGCGGCGTGAAGGTCGCCAAGACCATCGAGGACGTGAAGAAGCTGGCCGGCGAGATCCTCGGCATGCAGCTCAAGACGCACCAGACCGGCCCCGAAGGCCAGAAGGTCCGCCGCCTCTACATCGAAGACGGCGCCGACATCCAGAAGGAATACTACGTTTCGGCCGTGACCGACCGCGCCACCCAGAAGGTGGCCTTCATCGCTTCGAGCGAAGGCGGCATGGACATCGAGGAAGTGGCCCACTCCTCGCCCGAGAAGATCATCACGGTGTTCGCCGACCCGCAAGCCGGCCTGACCGACGAGCAGGCCAAGCAGATCGCCGACGGCATCGGCATCCCGGCCGATTCGACCGCGCAAGCCGTCGACATCTTCAAGAAGCTCTACACCTGCTACATGGAGACGGACGCCTCGCTGGTCGAGATCAACCCGCTCAACCGTGACGGCAAGGGCAACATCATCGCCCTCGACGCCAAGTTCAACTTCGACAGCAACGCGCTGTTCCGCCATCCCGAGATCGTCGCGCTGCGCGACCTCGACGAGGAAGACCCGGCCGAAGTCGAAGCCTCGAAGTTCGACCTCGCCTACATCTCGCTCGACGGCAACATCGGCTGCCTGGTGAACGGCGCCGGCCTCGCGATGGCCACGATGGACACCATCAAGCTGTTCGGCGGCGAGCCGGCCAACTTCCTCGACGTGGGCGGCGGCGCCACCCCCGAGAAGGTCACCGAAGCCTTCAAGATCATGCTGAAGAACAAGAATGTCGAGGCCATCCTCGTCAACATCTTCGGCGGCATCATGAAGTGCGACACCATCGCCACCGGCGTGATCGCGGCCTGCAAGGCCGTGAACCTGCAAGTGCCGCTGGTCGTGCGCATGAAGGGCACCAACGAAGCCGAAGGCAAGAAGCTGCTGGCCGACTCGGGCCTGCCGATCATCAGCGCCGACACCATGGCGGACGCGGCCCAGAAGGTCGTGGCAGCAGTCAAGAAGGCCTAAGGAACAGAGTCATGTCGATCTACATCAACAAAGACACCAAAGTCATCACCCAAGGCATCACCGGCAAGACGGGCCAGTTCCACACCGAGAAGTGCCAGGAATACGCGAACGGCAAGAACGCCTTCGTGGCCGGTGTGAACCCGAAGAAGGCCGGCGAGTCGATCTTCAACATCCCGATCTTCGGTTCGGTGAAGGAAGCCGCCACGCAGACCGGCGCCACCGTGTCGGTGATCTACGTGCCGCCGGCAGGCGCCGCGGCCGCGATCTGGGAAGCCGTCGAGGCCGACCTCGACCTCGCGATCTGCATCACCGAAGGCATCCCCGTTCGCGACATGCTCGAAGTGCGCAACAAGATGAAGGCCAAGGAAGCCGCCGGCGGCAAGAAGACGCTGCTGCTCGGCCCGAACTGCCCCGGCCTGATCACGCCCGACGAGATCAAGATCGGCATCATGCCCGGCCACATCCACCGCAAGGGCCGCATCGGCGTCGTGAGCCGCTCGGGCACGCTGACCTATGAAGCCGTGGCGCAACTGACCGAGATCGGCCTGGGCCAATCGTCGGCAGTCGGCATCGGCGGCGACCCGATCAACGGCCTCAAGCACATCGACGTGATGAAGGCCTTCAACGACGACCCCGAAACCGACGCCGTGATCATGATCGGCGAAATCGGCGGTCCCGACGAAGCCGACGCTGCCCGCTGGTGCAAGGACAACATGAAGAAGCCGGTGGTCGGCTTCATCGCCGGCGTGACCGCGCCTCCCGGCAAGCGCATGGGCCATGCCGGCGCGCTGATCTCGGGCGGTGCCGACACGGCCGAAGCCAAGCTCTCCATCATGGAAGAGTGCGGCTTCACCGTGACGCGCAACTTCTCGGAACTGGCCAAGCTGCTCAAGGGCAAGCTGTAAGCCACGGCGTTCGCGCCCAGCAAGGTCCGTAAAGAGACCTCACACGCGCAAGAAAGAACAAGACGCCCGCAATCCGATTGCGGGCGTTTTTTTCACAAAAACAAAGCGGGATCAGAGACATGGAACTTCTTCAAAGCACGGACTTCTGGATCGGCCTGATCAAGATCGTCTGGATCAACATCATCCTGTCGGGCGACAACGCCGTGGTGATCGCCATGGCGGCGCGTTCGCTGCCGCCCGAGCAGCAGAAAAAAGCGGTGCTCTTCGGCTCCGGCGCGGCCGTCGTGTTGCGGATCGTGCTGACGGTGGTGGCGGCCAAGCTGCTGGCGCTGCCGTACCTGCAGATCGTCGGCGGCCTGCTGCTGCTGTGGATCGGCCTGCAACTGCTCGGCGAGGAAGACGAGGGCGACGGCGACTCCAAGGAGTACGGCAGCATGATGGCGGCCGTGCGCACCATCCTGCTCGCCGACCTCGTGATGAGCCTGGACAACGTGATCGCCGTGGCGGCCGCCGCGCAGGGCAGCATGGTGCTGCTGGTGCTGGGCCTGGCGATCAGCATCCCGCTCGTGATCTTCGGCAGCACGCTGATGATCAAGCTGATGGAGCGCTTCCCCATCATCGTGATGCTGGGTGCGGCGCTGATCGGCTGGGTCGGTGGCGAGACCATCGTGAGCGACGTGTCGCTGCGCGAGGTGCTGGCGGCCAACCCCTGGCTGCACTACGCCGCAGCCGCGGCCGGTGCGCTGTTCGTGGTGGCGGTGGGCAAGCTGCTCCAGCGGCGCGCCCACGCGGCCGCGGCGCAGCACTGACGGCGGAAGCCACCACCGGGCTGCCGCTTCGCCGACACTTGCGACCATGGTAGGTGTCGGCACTTCCCTCTTCTCGACCCGTCCCCCGCTCTCGTGGGAGTTCGCGGCGCTGACCGACGTCGGCCGCGTGCGCGCCCACAACGAGGACGCGGTCCATGTCGATCCCGTGCTCGGGCTGGCGGTGCTGGCCGACGGCATGGGCGGTTACAAGGGTGGCGAGGTCGCCAGCGCGATGGCGGTGTCGCTGGTGCATGCGAACTTCCGGCGCTGGTACGTGCAGGCCGGTCCGCAGGCGCCGGCCCGAGTCGTGCGGCGCGCGCTGCAGGCCGCGACCGACGAGGCCAATGCCGCCATCCTCGACGGCAGCCTGACCAATCCCAACCTGCAGGGCATGGGGACCACGCTGGTCCTGGCCGCCTTCGGGCCGCATCGCGTGATGGTGGGCCACATCGGCGACTCGCGCTGCTACCGGCTGCGCAACGACAAGCTCGAGCAGCTCACGCGCGACCATTCGCTGCGCCAGCAGCAGCTGGATGCCGGCGCCATCACGGCCGAGGAAGCGCTGTCCTCGCCCAACCGCAATCTCGTGACCCGCGCCGTCGGCGTCGAGGCCCAAGTCTTGCTGGAAATGCACGAACACACGGCCAGGCCCGACGACCTCTATATGCTGTGCTCCGACGGGCTCAGCGAAATGGTCCCAGACGCCCAGCTTTTCACGCTTCTGACGAGACAAGACGGTGGTATTGAGTCCAAGGTATCACTTTTGGCAAACATCGCCAACGAAAATGGCGGACGGGATAACATTTCTGTCATCCTGGCCCGGGCCAGCCTGCCACGCGCGGCGGCCTGACGCAGGCGATGGGGCGGCGGATGCATCCGCCGCGTCGTCGTCGGCCCCGCGACAATTGCAATCAGGGAGTCGGCAGTGCCGAGAATGAGTATCTCGATCGATGGTGTCGTCATTCGGGAAGTGACGCTCGCGAAGGACCGTACCACCCTCGGGCGGCGCGCCTACAACGACATCGTGGTCGACAATCTCGCGGTGAGCGGCGAGCATGCCGTTCTGACCCTGCGCGGTGGCGATGTCCAAATTGAAGACCTCAACAGCACCAACGGCACCTACGTCAATGCAGTGGCCGTGCAGAAGCGGACGCTCAAGGACAACGATGTCATCGAGGTCGGCGGCTGCCGCATCCACTACCGCGCGCGCAGCGTCGCGCCCGCGGCCGGCACGCCGGTCCAGGTCGTCGTCGGCACCGAGTCTTCCGCTCCCATTCCGCTGTCCGCCGCGCCCACCGAATCGGGCGCGCTGGTCGAGCTCGGCGTGCCGGTGCTGCGCGTGCTGGCCGGCGAGAACGCCGGGCACGACCTGCCGCTGCAGAAGGTCGTCACCACCGTCGGCAAGCCCGGCGTTGCCGTCGCGGTCGTCACGCGCCGCCGCCAGGGCTACGTGGCGGCGAGCGTCATGGGCGCCGTCCTGCTCAACGGCGAGCCGCTGGGTGTCGAGGCCGTCGCGCTGCACGAGCGCGACCTGCTCGAGCTCGGCACTCTGCGCCTGCAGTTCGCGCGGGTCTGAGCCGCGGGTCTTCCGTCGGCGAACCGGCCCCGATTCCGATCTCGGTTCCGGCCGATCATGAGTGCATTGCGGCGCCATTGGGCGCGCATCGCCGTCACCCTGCTGCCCGTGCTGCTGGCGCTGGCGCATGCCACCGGGCTCTGGCACGCCGGCATGCTCGAGCGCCTCGACCACCTGATCTACGACGTGCGCCTGCGCGCCACCATGCCGGGCACCTTCGATCCGCGCATCGTGATCGTCGACGTCGACGATGCGAGCCTCGCGCGCCAGGGGCAATGGCCGTGGCCGCGCGACAAGGTGGCGCGGCTCGCGACCGAGCTGCTGTCGCACCAGCAGGCCAAGGTCGTGGGCTTCGACGTCATGTTCGTCGAGCCCGACCGCAGCTCGGGCATCGACCGGCTGCGCGAGCTGGCGGACGGCCCGCTGCGCGGCATCCCGGGGCTCGCCGGCGAGGTCGAGAAACTCGCGCCCTCGCTCGACAACGATGCCGTGCTGGCGCGCACGCTCGCCGGTCGGCCCGTGGCGCTCGGCTACTACTTCACGCAGGCCGAAACGCCGCGCGCCCGCGGCGCCTTGCCCGCCACGCCGCTCTGGCCCGCCGACGCGCTGCCCGCGAAGCAGGGCTACACCACCCACTGGAACGGCTTCGGCGCCAGCCTGCCGGTGCTCGCGCAGGCCGCGCCCAGCGGGGGCTTTCTCAACACTCTGGTCGGCGAGAGCGATGACGGCGTGATCCGCAGCGTGCCGCTGATCGCACGCTACGACGGCGACCAGGCCCGGCCCGGCTACTACGAGTCGCTCGCGCTGGCCGTCTACCGGCTCGCCAACGGTTCGCCGCCGGTGGTGCCCGCGCTGGTGCCCGACAGTCCGGTCGCGCAGCTCGAGTCGCTGCGCATCGGCGAGTTGCGCGTGCCGGTCGATCGCAACGCCAGCGTGCAGGTGCCGTTCCGCGGACCGGGCGGAAGCCGCGGCGGCTCGTTCCGCTACGTGGCGGCCGCCGACGTGCTCGAGGGCCGGCTCGCGCCCGAGGAGCTGAAGGACAAGATCGTGCTCGTCGGCGCCACCGCGCCGGGCCTGCAGGATCTGCGCGCCACGCCCGCGGCACCTTCTTTCGCCGGTGTCGAGGTGCATGCCAACATCGTCTCGGCGCTGCTCGACGACCGCCTGCTCGCCGTGCCTGACTACGCGCCCGGCTACGAGGTGCTGACCGTGTTCGTCGCCGGCATCGCGCTGGCCATCGGCCTGTCGCTGCTGCCCGCGCTGCGCGCCGTGGCCTTCATGCTGGCCGTGGCCGCGCTGCTGGTCGGGCTCAACACCTGGCTCTACGTCGCCCACGGCCTGGTGCTGCCGCTGGCCTCGACGCTGGCCATGGTCGCGCTCGCCTTCCTGCTCAACATGAGCTGGGGCTACCTGGTCGAGTCGCGCGCGCGCCGCGGCCTCGTGCAGCTTTTCGGCACCTACGTGCCGCCGCAGCTCGTCGACGAGATGCTGGAGCGCCCCGGTCACTACAGCATGCGCGCCGAGAGCAAGACCATGACCGTCATGTTCTGCGACATGCGCGACTTCACGCGCTTCTCGGAGCAGATGTCGCCGGCCGAGCTGCAGGCCTTCCTCAACACCGTGTTCAGCCGCCTCACCGACGTCATCACCGCGCACCGCGGCACCGTCGACAAGTACATGGGCGATTGCGTCATGGCCTTCTGGGGCGCGCCGCTCGAGACGCCCGACCACGCCAGCCTCGCCGTCAGCGCGGCGCTCGACATGGCCGAGGCCGTGCAGGACCTCAACCGCATCCACCGCTCCCTCGGCCGGCCCGAGATCAGCATCGGCATCGGCCTCAACAGCGGCGTCATGAGCGTGGGCGACATGGGATCGGCCGCGCGCCGCAGCTACACCGTGGTCGGCGACGCGGTCAACCTGGCCTCGCGCCTCGAGGGCCTCAGCGGCCACTACGGCGTCGAGATCGTCGCCAGCGGCGGCACGCGCGAGTTCGCGCCGGCCTATGTCTGGCAGGAGCTCGACAGCGTGTTCGTCAAGGGCCGGGCCCAGGCCGTCGCCGTGTTCACGCCGCTGGCCGTCGCTCTGGACGAAGCCGACGTCGTCGCCGTGCGCGAGGCGCACCGGCTCGAACGCTGGGCCGAGGTGCTGGCCGCCTACCGGCGCCAGGACTGGGCCTTGGGCCGAAACTTGCTGGACCCCCTCCTCGTGGCCGATGCCAAAAAAGTCCTTTACCAGCTCTACGCGCAGAGATTAGCCTCGATGGCGTTGCGTCCCCACGACCCGTCGTGGGACGGTGCGACCCGGTTCGAAACCAAATGACAGACACAGACAAGGGGTCTCTCACAATGCAGGTTCGTGTGCTGGGTTGCTCGGGCGCCATCGCCAAAGACTGCCGCACCACCTCCTTCCTGGTCGATACCGACCTGCTCGTCGATGCCGGCACCGGCGTCGGCGATCTCACCCTCGAAGAAATGGCCGGCGTCGACGACATGGTGCTCACGCACTGCCATCTCGACCACATCGCCGCCCTGCCCCTGATGCTCGACGCCGTCGGCGGCCGCCGCACCCGGCCGCTGCGCGTGCATGCGCTGCGCGCCACCATCGAGGCGCTGCGCGCCCATGTGTTCAACAACATCATCTGGCCCGATTTCGAGAGCATCCCGAGTCCCGAGGCGCCCTTCGTCACCTTCCACGACATCGCCGTCGGCCAGACCCTGCTGCTCGGCAGCGCCACGCCCAAGCGCATCGAGGTGCTGCCGGCCGTGCACACCGTGCCCGCCTGCGGCTTTGCCGTGAGCCGTGCCAATGGGGGGGCGCATTGGGTCTTCAGCGGCGATACCGAGCGCAATGCGCCGTTCTGGGATCGCGTCAACGCCTTGGAGGTCGCGATGCTCGTCATCGAAACCGCCTTCAGCAACCGCGAACAGGCCCTGGCCGAGCGCAGCCTGCACCTGTCGCCCACCATGCTGGCCGACGAGCTGGCCCACATCGAGCCCGGCAAGGACTACCCGATCTACATCACCCACACCAAGCCGGCCGAAACCGAGGAGATCATGAGCCAGATCGAATCGCTGGCCGGCCGGCAGGTGCCGGGGTTGGCGCAACGGGACATCCGCTGGCTCAAGGCGGACGGCATCCTGACCTTCTGAGCCCCGCCGCGGCGGCACGGATGGCATGACAAATTTGTCACCATGTGTCGCATCTTGATACATCTTCTGTCACATGCAGTAACGCCAATGTGGTCAGGGGTGACGCGTTAGGTCGCTGACGGGGTGCCAAAACGGGTGGCACGGATGCTGCGGAAGGTTCTCCGCTCCGGGGGGAGGACTCCCGGGAGTGACAACCAACCCAACCAACCTGGAGTTAGTGAAATGAACCGTCGTTCCATCGCACGCAATGTGCAGAAGGGTTTCACCCTTATTGAATTGATGATCGTTGTGGCGATCATTGGTATTTTGGCTGCCGTGGCGCTGCCGGCGTACCAAGACTACACGAAGCGTGCAAAGGTGTCGGAAGTGGTTCTGGCCGCCTCCGCCTGCCGCACCACGATCACTGAGGTTGTTCAAAGCCGTCAGAGCAACTCGCTGCCTTTGCAGGATGCATGGGGCTGCGAAAGCGCAAGCCAGACCTCCAAGTATGTTAAGTCTGTCTCGACGAGCGCTGTTGGTGTGGTGACCGTCACCGCCACGGGCTTGGGTGATACCAAGATCGACAACAAGAGCCTGGAGTTGGTCCCGTATACCGCCGAGAACACGCAACTGGCTGCTGATAGCTCGCGCCAAATCTACAAGTGGGTCTGCCGCCCCAGCACCAACAACGGCATTGATCCGCGATTCCTGCCTGGCTCGTGCCGCGGGTAATTTTCAACGACTCGAATAAGGGCAGCTTCGGCTGCCTTTTTTTATTTATTTATTCTCGATGCTTAGAATCGTTCTTATTCTGTCTGGAGTCGGATGGTTAGTGAGCAATCATTACCTGCCCTGGCTTGCGTCATGGAATGATGGAGTGTCAATTGCGTGGCTTTTATTCGCCAGTGGAGGAGCGCTTTGGAATGCGCGCTCAACGCCTATTCGGCTATCCATTTTCTTGGTAGGTTTTGTTGGCCTGTCGATGATTGCAATTGTCATTCAAATTTTATCCGGAAAAATAATATACGCTGGCGATGGGTTGATGGCTATCTTGTATGTTACGATATTTTTTCTCGCAATCATTCTTGGTAAAAATGTCGGAATGCAAGCCAGCCAAACATATACAAACCTGATTGTGATCGGTTGGATTTTGGCGGCGCTGATGACGGTTTTTGTGGCGCTAAATCAGTGGATGGGGCTGTTTGACCTAGGGATGTGGAGCGTGGAAATTCATCCCGCCGGTCGACCATCTGGAAATGTTGCGCAGCCGAATAATTTTTCTACGCTCTGCTTTATTGGGCTGTGCTCTGTTTTTTTGCTCGGGCATCGTTTCCGTTTAAACGGTGTTGCGGTGTCAATGCTTGCAGGGGCGATGCTATGCGGGATAGTTGCGTCGCAATCGCGAACAGGGATCCTGCAGGTAGCTTTTTTTATGCCCTTGCTCTTGATTTTTCAACGCCGATTGGGATTGAAAATCTCCCGAATCACAATATTGGGGCTTGGTGCTTTTTTTTCATTTCTTGTCGTGCTTTGGCCTCGCATATCCTCGTTTCTTTTGCTTGCCAATCCTAGAGCGGTAGCTGATGATATCGGTGGAAATGTTCGGCTGCAGTACTGGGAGGCCATGGCGCAAGCTATTTTAAAAGCACCGCTTTGGGGATATGGCTGGAATCAGGTAGGGTCGGCGCAGCAGATGGTGGCGCTTGAAAATCCACCACTTTTTTCGTACTTCGAACATGCACACAACATCTGGCTCGACCTGCTTCTTTGGAATGGGGTTCCCGTTGGCGGGGCGTTGATTGTCATTTTCTTGTGGTGGTGCGTGCAGGGGGTTCTGAGGAAAATGAACCCGGAGAAATTAATTCTTTGGGGGCTGCTTGCGGGAGTATTGATTCATGGAATGCTCGAATTCCCCCTCGAATACGCATATATATTGATACCCGTAGGCTTGGTGATAGGCTGGCTCGATGCCGACAACGAAATGGTCATAAGACTGCCTGCGCGAACGGCCTTGTACAGTTGTGCCGCAGTAAGCATATGCTTCGCTTTTGTCGTGAAAGAATATTTGAAAATGGAAGAGGGCCTGCGAACTCTGAGAATCGAGTCCGCAAGAATTGGAGTTCCAGGAATAAGCACCGCACCTCCAACCAGTTGGGCACTCAATCAGCTAAGTGAATTTCAGTGGTTCGTTGCAACAGAAGCGCGGCGAGGAATGAGGCGAGAGGAAATTGAAAGAATGCAAAAAGTGGCGAGCAGATTTGGATATGCTCCTGTGATTTTTCGATACTCCATTGCCCTCGGCCTCAACGGTGATTGGGTGCGCGCCGCAAACAATCTGAGGCTGATGTGTTCGATTCAGCGAGAGATTTATTGTAAAGAAGCTAGGCAGAATTGGGCGACGCTTCAGGTTGAATATCCGGAGTTAAAACGTGTCGAATTCTAAAGTCAGGCCGTAGCCCAACGCCTGCGCTCCCCAAACTGTCGCCGAATAAATAAAAACGACGGGTGGCTCGATTCGAATTGGTGGCAGCGTGCTTATTGGTCAAAATGAATTGGGGTGAACGCTGGCGCTTCGGTGCACTCAAAATAGAGTGTAGGGTTCGGCCAAACAGGAGCGTAGCGACCTTCAAGCCCTCAAGCCTAATTCGAAGAAATAGTTGAAAAACTCAAAGCGGCGTTCCGGTTTTTGACAGATAGTGAGCGTGGGCGACTTAAGGCCTATTGATATTATGGGCGAAACGGCTTGGGCCTTGGCACTCCGCGGGTTCAATACGCTGGTTGATGGATACGACAACAGGGGATCGCTACGGCCAGTTGCGTCGCAGATGGTCGGCAATGGCAATGCCAAGACCGCTGCAGAGTCGTATCGCGCGAGGCCGTGCTGAAGCGCCGTGCCATGGCAAGCGCCGCAGACTGTGTCGCAGATGATTGTTTCGCGCATCCGGCGCGCATCGAGTGTCCGTGAGCCTCTAATTCAAGAGGCCCGTTCGCGTAAGCTATCTGTCTACTAAGTTTGGAGCAGGCAAAAATTCTCCATCGGCATGCCGTTTCAATATATCCCCTGGCGGCCGCTTGATCTGCGGATCGACTTGCACTAATCCACCGTTGGTACCTCGCGCCAATTCAGGAGACGCAAGCCAAGAACGCCAGGCAGCTTGAGTGGGTTGTTTTTCATTTCACCCCTTACATCGCCACTCACCAGTCGTGTAGTTCCATCGACACTCAAGAATCTTAAATCGGTCACAGCAGCTCCCACCGCATTAAATCCGACAACGTTGCCCGAACTGTCCACCAGCGTTGATTTTCCGGTGCCGAAGTCGATCGCATAAACACGGCTGTTGCCCGAAGGCGAGCACGCGTCGCCCGTCGTTTGAAGCGTAGAGAAGGCCACCACCCCGCTGTTGGATGTCGATGCATTGATCACGCGCCAGCCCACGTTGCTGGTCACTCCGAGATCTGTGTACCACCCACGGCTGGTCGCAGACAGCGCGATGCCCTCGGTCAAATCCGTCACCGCTTGCAAATTATTTCGAACGATCGGAAAAGTCCCAGAGCTAAATGCGCTGGCAGTGCCATCAATGACGGCGTAATAGCTCTGCTGTTGAGATGATTGGATATCGCTCGAATCCAGCAGCCGTCCTGTGCCAACCAGGACGAAACGCTTCTTGCTCAATGGCTGAATCTCGATCAATGGTTGCGTGGTGACGGGTTGGGCCTGATCGGAGCCGTCTGTAAATTTGGCGATCAATGTCGGTGCAGGGTAATTTGCCGTGCTTCCTCTTGCCACCGTGAGATCAAATCGCCACATCTGGCCGTTGAGATCGCCCGCATAGACGGCGTCCGCCGTGCCATCAGTGAAATCTTGAACATACGCGGCCGCCTGCGCCATGCCCTCCGACGCGGAGGGGGTCGCAATCTTCTGGAGAAGCTGGCCGTTGGTTGGATTCACGATGTAGAGATAGCTACTCGTTCCGCCGCCGTTGTAGCCGCTCGTCAAGATCGCGACCCAGCCGTATTTGCGGGTCTTCACTACGACTGGCGCGCCATAGCTGTAACCCATGTCCGAATCGGTGAACTCCCAAAGCACCTTGGCGGCGGCGTTCGCCTCCGTGTTCATGCCCGCCGGATTCGTCACATCCAGGGCATAAAACCCCTTTCCACCCTTGCCGAGGCCACCGATCAAGACGGTGCGCCAGTCAGAAGTCGCGGCGGTCGTGGTCGTGAACGTGCCCCCCGCAGATTTGAAGTCGATATCGAAGGTATATGGTGTGGCATCGACGTAAAAACGATGCTGATAGTAGGGATTGCCGAGCTTGGCCAGCAATCCATCGTTGCCTGCGGAATTGCTCTCCGCAAACAGCAAGCTTGGAATGTAGGCAAACTGTTCATTGCCCGCGTCCGTTCCCGTGAGCGCGCCGTTGAACGCATGCACCATCCCATCGTTCGCGCCCGTGTAAACCATCACCGGCCGATTCTTCCACGTGGTCTTGAAGGCGGCATAGCCAGGATTGACCGAATCCGAGAAGTTGAGCGAGGGTGGACCCGCGGGCGTGACCTTGGCATTGACTATGTCACCGAGCAGCAGGTCGCGTTGGCGGTAGGACTTGCTGGAGTCGCTTGACGTACGCTCGTTGGTTCTGTCGCCGCGCAGCCAATTCAGATACCTCTGGCTGTCGTTGCCAACGAACCCCGTATTGAGAGATCCCTTTTGAGCCGCCGTCAGACTGTTGTATCGAAAAGGAATTCCACCGTTCGCGCCCCGGGTTATGACGCGCCGTGAGGTATCCCACCCGGTGCCGGAGAGCTGGGCCTCCAGTTTTGTCTTCGTGTCCCACTTCAGAGTACTTGTTGGATTTCCGCTGGCGTCGAAGGTGATCTGATTTGCGCTCAAAAGGCCGGTCCAGCTCTTCGAGTCATATTGCGCGGCGTAGGATGCGACGCCCGTCGATGACACCTGTGCACTCGAAAGTGAAAAAGATGTCGTGTATGCGGAAATCTCATTGGAGATGCGCTCGAAGGCTTGCCTGAGGCCTGCGACCATCGTGTCGGGACGGCCCGCGGCAAAATAATTATCCGGACGGTTCCAGGTCGAGTTGTTTCTGACGTCCTTGAGGGTCTCTCCATTGGTCGACCACCAATCCAATGGAATGGTGCCGTCGAAGGTATAGGGATCGAAACCAGCGGGAATCTTCTTTTGATTAAGCCCGCCGAATTTTGCGGCCATGTAGAACTTGTTGTTTCGTGAGAAAGACTGCTCCAGAACGTCGACCCAATAGGTTTGGACCGTCTGCTTCCCGGTCAGATCGGGACGAATGTCTTTGGTGTTGGCCTCCAGCGCGAGACCCGCCATGTAGTCCGTCGAGGCGGATGCGCCCGTGTAAACAGTGGCTTGATTCGCCTGCGTCGTCTGCAGCAACTTCACGTTGTTGGTGGAGCGGATAGCGTCAAACATGGTGTCCGCCGAAACTTCCGCCGGCAATGGAGGCTCCCTGTCCGTCACAGTATTGCCAGGCACATTTTTGTCGCCATGCGTGTAGATGTCGCCAATACCCAGTACGAAATTGCGCTGGCAGGTGTACTGGATTGGGTCCGTCCAATTCGTGATCACAGGAAAGCCGTCCGCCCAAGTGGTCTTGGTAGGAACATCTGCACCGTCCATAGCGCTCCATGTCGGCACGTTACCCAGATTCCTGTAGTACCGCAGCGCCGCATAGAACAATTCGTTCACCGGGTCATTGCTCTTGTAGCTTCCTGGAACCAGTTGCCCGAACTTGTTGAGATAATTCATCACCCCGCTGTCCGATATGGTCACGCTGGTATTGGAAGTGGTGGCGGTGGCGTCGGTCGGGTCGGGATTGCGAACGAAGATGCCGGTGGTCGAATCCCATTCCCTGTTGCCATTGGCTGCGGGGCCTTGGCCCGGAACGGGGTAGGTCGGACCGACGAATTTCTGACGAGCGCGAAGCACGCCGCCATCCCGGGTATAGGTACTGTCGTTCAGATATCCAAATGCGCTGAACCGCATCTTGTCGGCATATTGCTGAATCAGCCCTTCGGGTTTGTAGTTGCTACCGTATGCCTTGCAGTTGGTCTCCAGGCCGCCCGCCGCCGTGGACGCATCGCACACCTTGACGCGCACGGTGAAGTCGTAACTTCGAGTGCCATCACTGAAGCCCACGAACTCGGAGGCTGAAGGTGTTTTCCAGAGCAGTTGAAGTTGCGCGCCGCCTGAGCCTTCGTAGTAATCCATTCGCACTTTGAAGGATTGCCCCTTCGTCATGCTTATCGTCGTAGTGGTGTCCGTAGTGGGACCGTGATCTGTCCAGTTATTAATGACGCAGTTGCCACTCAGACCGGTGGTGCCGGAGCAAGTGCTAAAGCTGCTATTGACATTGGTTGCAACCCAAAGCCTTACGCCATCGTCTGAAATGGTCCGGAATGTGTAGTTTCCTGCTTCCGGGGCAGTAAACGTGCCATCGTAGCGAGCAGAGAAATTGTCTTCATTGACACCCTGTGCCGGCGAACCGGAGCCCCAATCGTGATACCCGTTGTCATTGCTGACGGTCGCGGCGGCATTGCCGCTGACGGTTTTGTTGTTGTAGTACTTGACCGAAAACCCGCGCGACAATCCATCGTTCATCCCGAGTCGCATCTTGAACCCAAGGCCGTTGATGCTGATGCGAAGCGAACTTGCGGTGTAAGGCGTTGCGCCCGTGATCTCCGTCGACGGGAGGTTGCGATCATCGAAAAGCCCTTGTCCCGAATGCCATCCTTTTTCCAGAATGGTTTCGGTTGTTGTATCGACGACGCGGCGTCCTCCGGTCATTGCCCACCGGAATGGATCGATGGTGGCCGTGGTGGCCCAGTTCAGAAAGTTACCGCTCCATTTTCCGGAGCAGGTGTGATTCGTTGCCTTGCCTTGAGGGTAAAAATAACTCAGATCGCCCTTGTCGGCTGAACTCACACCGTTCGACGCGGTGTTCGCCTGATACACATAGCATTTATCCGGATCGAAGTAGCCCAAAAACGTCGCGCCACTCGAATAGGTGTCCGTATGGGCCATACGCGACGCCGTCGGCCATTCGACCGACAAAGCCAACGCCAAATTCCCGGGGACTTCGGAGGTCGAGAAAATCGGCTGATCGGCAAGTGACGTTGCCAGCGAAACCGGCGAATGGGTCGCCAGCAGTGCGAATGCCAGCACACTGCACGTGAAAGCGCGGAGCCGGGGGTATCGGGAAGAGTGATTCATGGCAATGCTTCTCGTGAGCTTCTTACTGTTCGGGCCGCGCAAAGGATGCTTGCAAAAACACTTGCGTTTCTCGCGGACCTGTGACTCGCATGCTCAAGCGATACGTGGTCGAAGGCGGAGGCGGCAGGCGGGTACTCATCTCCTGGCTGCTGCCACCTCGCACGTCATTGACCGATGGCGGAAAAACGCAGCCGCCGGCGCCCAACGTGCCAGGCGAAGCCGCGGTACTGCAAAGCCGGTCGATGACATAACGGATCGTGACTTTCGCGTCGTCGTCCTTGATGTCGTTGGCATCGGTGCCGACCGCATTGAATGCTGTGTTGCTGAGCAGCGCCGTCGGCACACCGCGATCGTTGGTCGCAAGCGCCGTGGCACTGTAGTTCGCGGATTTGAGGTTGCTGTTGCGTGTGGAGGAAGTAACAAGGACGCCGCTTCCGCTGAACTTGACCAGCACGGCATCGATGGCCCGTTCGCCTTGATTGATCAGATCCCGCTTGAAAGCGAGGTTGCCGGCACTCGCGAGCGAGGTATTCATCGAGCGCACCACCGCGACACCGCCAGCGAGCAGGACGACGAGGACGATGAGCGCGAACAGCAATACGACTCCCTGTTGACGGGAGCGCGGCGAGAAGGAGCGAGATTTCATGATGTCGGCAACAAGAGCATGTTGCGAAGGGGAACGGTGAACTCCACCACGCGATGCCGGAAATGGCGGTCGTCGCTGGAGATGGCATAGCTCTCTTGCAGTGCTGTTCCCAGATCGCCGAACAAGGCAAGGCTGCTTGGTGCTACGACATCCTTCTCATAGTTCGCGCTTCTGACGACCATTGCGACCCGGACTGCCATGATGCGACGCACCTTCGCAGGGGTGCTCATCATCGTGGTGATGTCGTACCCATCTGCGTCCGGGGCTTCCCACGAATCTCCTCCTGAGGCATCGAAGTTTCCGTCTTCGTTCTTGTCGATGGCATAGAGCGCGCGCAACTCGATCACGCCATCTGCAATGCCTTGCTGTGCTCGCTGGTCGAGCTCCGTAGCGCTCGCGCCGCCAGCCATTTGCATGAAGTCGTAGCTGACCAGCGTGCGGTTGGCATTGACGCTGAACATCTGCAGTTGCAGATTGGATGCCTTGAAATTGCCGATGGGGGTGAAGAAGGCGTTTCCGCCAGAAACAAGCGTGCTCAAACTGGTGTCCGTGCCACTTGCTGCGTAGTAGGTGCTACCGAGAGGGAGGTTGTCGTTGCCAGCAGAGTCCTGGAAATCGGGGCTTGCGTGGACTTGCTCGAGCAGGCAGTCGTCGGTTCCGTTTCGGCTCACGAGGCCGATATCGCCCTCGCGCAGTCCAATGGTGTTGTCAAGCCGCAGTGCGCCGGTGCCAGTGCCGGCAGATCGCACTGGCCGCGCGATGTCTCCCGCCGAAGAATTGCCACTCATCACCATCAACACATCGGGGCCCGAGGCGGGGCGATAGATGAGCACCGGGGCAACGCGCACTTGCTGCGGAAATCCATTGAAGGGCGCGGGAAAATCGGTCGTCCTCGGCAAGGTGGAAGTGCCTGCGCGCGTGATGTTCAAGCGACAACCGAAAACGCCCAGATCCCATGCCTGCGTGAAGCCCGAGCCGGCGCTGCGGAGCGCACGATCGAGCACGTAGGCGGCGTAGCTGCCGGATTGGTTGGCGTCATTGACGGCCGTGGTGCTGCGTTTCTGGCCTTCGCCGACGATGACTACGCTGGTGACTGCGAGCGTCACCACAAGGCCGATAACGATGGCAACCAGCAGTTCGACGAGCGTCATCCCGCTGTTGCGGCTGATCCGATGGGCCATCGCCTTCACGGCAGCACCACTCGGGTCGTCAGCTTGCTTTGAGCGGCGGCGCCGGGCGACTGCCAAGTGATCGTGACGTCGGCCTGTCGGCCGGTCACTCGGTAGTCGCCATCACCGTTGGGCAGCCCCCCTTTGTTGGGCCCCATATCCGCCACCTTTGCCTGCCAGGCCGTTTTACTGTCGTCGGGCAGAGAGGGCGTGCGCCGTAGCCACATCTCGCTGATCAACTCATTGGCAAGCAAAGCCGCTCGGTTGCGATCTTCTGCGTCTCCAGAGAGCTGAATCGCGCGTGATTGCAATCCGATCAAGCCAAGGATGCCGACGGAGAAAATGAGGATCGACACGAGAACCTCGATAAGGGCTATGCCCTTTTGCGGCCGTGAGCGGAAAGTAGAAGTCATGCGGGGCATCCATCGGGGTCGGAGCCCGACATCGTCTTCTTCGGGTCGCACAGGCGCACTTGGCCGCCCAGGTTGACAAGAACGCGCAGCGAACGATCTGCGCCCGGGAGGGTGATGTCGTAGGCGGGCGGAGAGGCGATATCCGCGCTGCAGGTCGCGCTCCCAGTCAAGCTCGTAAGCGTGGTGCTTGAATTGGCGATCAAGCGCCCAACCGAGTTGAAGCAGATCGCGGCGGGGCCGGTGATCTTCACGCCTGCGCCGATGTCGGACAGGATGCCAGAGGAGATGAACGCACTGCTTTCTTCGGTGCTCGAAGTCATCGATGGCAAAGAGCGGACTGTCCAATAGTTGCCGTCGGCTTTGGCGGTGAACGTCGAACTGTCTGAAGTGGACTTGCTGTCGGTCAGGGCGAAGACGACCTGGCGGCTGCGCCGCAGGGATTCGCTCCGTGCTTCGCGCAGGCCGTTCTGCAAGGCCTCCGCGACGGCACGCACCTTGCCATTGCGCACCCAGTCCATCATCGACGGAGCGGCGAGCATCATGAGGATGGTCAAAAGGGTGATGGTGACCATGAGCTCCACCAGCGTGAATCCCGATTGACGTCTGATCGACGGTCTCTCATTCGGCGCTTTCAGCACGATTGGCCCTTCTTCAGAACCCAGGCGCTCGCGCAAGTGCCCCAGCCGGAAGAGCCGGTGCCGGTGGTCGACCGGTCGCCGGCCTGGTTGATCGTGTAGACGAAGTTATTGGTCGGTCCGCTCCCTGTAGCCAACAAGACGTATGTCGTGTCGGTCGGGGTATCTGTCTTGCAACTCAGAGTGAAACTGCCAACCTTTCGCTTCGATTCATCCACCGCACAAGGTGTGGTGAAGTCGCCTGAGGTCTTGTAGGTGCGGTTGTCCTGGAAATGCCGCTCCATGTTGGAGCGCATGGCCGCCAACCCATTCGTTGCGTCGACCACCTGCCCGCGGAGGATGTAGTCGCGGTAGCTTGGCAGGGCGATGGCTGCCAGAATCCCGATGATCGCCACGGTGATCATCACCTCGATGAGCGTGAAGCCGCGCGAGCGATACTGGGGTCGTGATAGAGATTGCAAGGCCAGACCTTTCGGAGAGAAGCCCGCCAGCCACATCTCGCGCAGGAGCTGACGATCGGAAACAATGAGTGACAGATTGTCTCCAGTGGTGTTCGGAGATACATCCCGCTTGTCCTGAAAAATTCGCCGCCTGTCGGCATGGAGAGGGTGGATGGCTCCCAGTCTCCTGTACGAGCGGCGCAACAATCCTTGCGAATGACCTTTGCCGCCAATTCGGGCTCAACGCATTTTCTTGTCCGAGATATTGGGCGGTTTCCCTCGTGCTTGATCGCCGTGCCGTTTGTCTGTCCGCTTGTAGCGGGTCCCTCTGCCAATGCCTGGCAACTCCTCGTCTCTGGACTGTGTGCGGCCCTTTTGGTGCTTGCGACTATTTCCGGCGACACAGCCATTCGCGGATGGCGGAACGGGATAAGCCTCTGCGGCCTCTGCGCGATCGCCATCGCGCTTTCGGCCCATAGGGGGTTGTCGGGCATGTGCCTGATAGCGTGCGCGGTCTTGATTGGCATGGGTACGCTCGCCGTTGCGAGCGCCGGCTCGGTCGGCCGAGATACCTTTTCGCGTGCATTGGCTTGGGGCTTGGTGGTCGCAGGGGGAATCAACGCTGCCGTTGGACTGTTCCAGTATTTCAGCCTCGCCAAAGCACTTTTTCCCTGGATCACCTCTCCCGGCGCTGGCTACGCTTGGGGTCTGCTGCGCCAACGCAATCAGTTCGCCACGCTGATGAGTCTGTCTCTGATCGCGGTGTTGTGGCTGCTCGCAACGAGGGGCTCCCGATATGTCCGGGTCTGGCTTTCCGTCGCAGCCGTGTTGTTGATCGCAGCCGCCGTCGCAGCAGGCTCCCGTACGGGGTTGCTCCAACTCGTGCTGATCGCCGTCGTCACGGCACGGATCGCCTGGCTGGAACGTAGCGGAATCACCGGTCTTCCGTCGGTAGCTCGTCTGCCATCCCCTCCGGTGCTGCTGGCGATGCTCCCTCTGTATCTTGTGTTGAACTGGCTCTTGCCCCACCTCCTAGCCATTGGCAATGGCAGCAAGGCCATCACCTCCGCCGGCGCCCTGGTCCAACGCCTCCAACCCACCGCCCTAAGCAACGAAAGCCGTCTCACACTCTGGCACAACGTCCTCTCCCTGATCGCAGAGCGCCCCATCACCGGCTGGGGCTGGGGCGAACTCAGCTACGCCCACTTCATGGCCGTTTACCCGGGCCCGCGCTTCCCGGTGCTCCTCGACAACGCCCACAACCTCCCTCTGCACCTCGCGGTCGAACTCGGTATCCCCGCCGCCGTGCTGGTCTGCGGCGGCTTCCTCTGGCTGGTGATCTCCGCTCGCCCCTGGCGCGAGCGCGATCCGA
>Ga0209902_100513_pt1 | contig 38846 bp, 33 predicted proteins | sample FECB27metaG_FD_188304 | JGI IMG/M metagenome (GOLD analysis project Ga0209902, IMG submission 188304) | Cyanobacterial communities from the Joint Genome Institute, California, USA - FECB-27 (SPAdes) (version 2) | ecosystem: Environmental > Aquatic > Thermal springs > Hot (42-90C) > Microbial mats...
CCCCACGAGGGGGGAGGAGAAGTCTCACCGCCGCGTCAGTCTCCTGAACGCCAGTGCCCGCACCTTGGCGAAGGCGGGGCGGCGGTCGAGGCCGGCTTCGAGGTGGGCCTTGAGGCGCGTCGCCGCGCCGGCGCGGTCGCCCGCCGCGATGGCGTCGAGGATGGCGAGGTGCTCGGCGAAGACCTCGTGCACGCGGTCGCGCATCGCCTGGCGGTGGTATTCGCCGACGCGGCGCAGTTCCGTGTGCTGGCGGATCGCCGCGGCGAGGAAGCGGTTGCCGGAACTGTCGCCGAGGAAGGCGTGGAATTCGGCGTCGAGCTCCATCAGCTCGCCGAGGCGCGGCGGGACCGACGGGTCCTCGGCGAGGACCGCGGCATGCTGGCGGCGCAGCGCCTCGAGGCGGTTGGGGTTCGCCGCAAAGCTCGGCTCGGCGAGCGCCGCCGGCTCGATCAGCACCCGGTAGCGGGTGCTCTCGACGAACGACGCCTCGTCGACGAGGCCGGGCGTGAACATCCAGTGGTGGCCCTCCGAGCGCTCCATCAGCCCGTCGCGGCGCAGCGCCTCCAGCACGTCGAGGGCCGCGGCGCGGGAGAGGCCGTAGCGGGCGGCGAGTTCGGCCTGGGTGATCTGCTCGCCGATGATGCCGGCGAAGCGCTCGGCGACGAGGGTGCGGGCGTGTTCCTCGGTGGCCGAGCCCGGCAGGCGCGAGCGGTCGAAGCCGGGCGAGCCCGGCTCGGCGGCGAGCTCGAGCCCGCCCTTCTCCGAGCGGCGGGCGAGGCCGCAGCGCTCTAGCAGTTCGAGCGCCTTCCTCACCGGCGTCCGCGACACCGACAGCCTCTCGGCGAGCCGGGGCTCGGCGAGGCGGTGACCGGCCGGCCAGCCCTCGGCTTCCGCCGCATCGAGGATCTGGCGGGCGAGCGCGGCGTAGCGCGTCAGGCCGTCGTCCTCGGAATGGCCGGCGATCGTCATCGGGCGGGGGCCTCGGCTCGGGGGGCGGTGCTCCTTATCGTGCCGGGGAGGGACGAGGGGCAAGGGGCAAGGGGCCCTATGTCGGCGCCCCCCACGGCCGATGCGTGGATCGGCGTGGTGGTCATCGGCCTCGGCGGGTGACGACTCCGATTTTGACCAGGCTCCAGAATGGTCAGGATGAAAGCATGTGGTGCGACTATGGCCCGGAATTGAGCACTTCCGCTCTGATGTTATTCAAGTGGCCAATTTTGTCGAAGATGAACGTAAACTGCACGCCAACGTCAACAAGCCACGTTCGACAAACAGATCTTCTGGCGGCCAGCAATTCGCCGGAGCGAACGTCTGAATGAAAATTCGTCCGCATCGCCTGGAGTTGGTGTTCGACCTGCTCTCTCGTCGATCCCAGAGGAACGGAACGCTGCATTTCCTCGATGATCTTTCCCGTCATTTCCTCTGAGGAGCTAGCGTCACATCCGAGCGGAAGCAGCAGGAGCAGAGCCGCCAGAGCTGCGAAAGCGACGAGGATGACGGCTTTGATCATCACACCTCGCGCGTCGTCGTCTCGATCTCGACGGTGAACTTCCGACGGCGGACGTCGGCGAGGTAGGCGTCGACGTCGAAGTACTCTTCCGCCGCCCAGACGCCGGGCTTCAGCGGGTTCTTGAGGATCTGCTGGGCGGCGATCGACATGTTCATCGAGGTGCCGGCGTCGATGTAGCCGTCATAGAGCGGGTCGGGCTTGCCGAGCACGGTGACGATGACGGTGGTCGGCTTGCCGTCCGTGCGGCCGCGGCCGACGGCCATGTGGAGTTCGTGGCCCTCGGCGTCGGGGATCTGGCCGGCATGGGCGGCGATGTTGCGGTCGATGACGGCCGACAGCACGTCGAGCGGCTTGACGGTCGCCTTGCCGCCCGGCGCGCCGTCGGCGCGGACGGTGACCGGCGTGTCGAAGTCGCCGAAGCCGGCCTGGACGAGGCCGATCCAGGCGGACTGGTCGGCGGCCGGCAAAGCGAGCTTCCAGGTGAACTCCTGGATGCCCTTCTCGGCGATTCCTCTCGCGAACGGCACCGTCAGCGGCTCGGAGTGCTGGGTGTGGATGAAGGTGGTGCGGCCGAACGGGGCCGGCAGGTCGAGCGTCTCGGCGCCCGACTGCGGCGGCACCTCGACGAGGCGGCCATTGATGAACTGCTGCGAGGTGTTGGCGAACTCGGCCAGCACGGTCGATACCGAATAGGGCGGCATCAGCACCGGCGAGGGCGGGCCGAGGCGGGTGGCCGTCCAGTAGAGGTTGATCGAGTCGATCTCGTCGAGCCGGTCCGCGGCGGCGCGGCAGATCAGGTTCGACAGGCCGGGATCGGCGCCGAGGCCGATGACGGCGGTGACGCCGGCCGCGACGAAGCGGTCGTGCCAGGCCTTCTGCTTCACCGTGTAGACGCCCATGCCGCCGAAGTCGGCGTAGGCACGGCCGGCCTTCAGGCACGCTTCGAAGATCGCCATCTGTAGGCCGGCGAAGGTCGGCACGCCGTTGATGCAGAGGTCGCAATCGGCGAGCAGCGCCGCAATCGCCGCCTCGTCGGTGACGTCGACGGTGCGCGTCTCCAGCCGCGGGTCGGGGAGTGCGGCCTTCAGGGCAGCGAGGCGGTCGGCGCTGGCGTCGGCGGCGACGATGCGGGTGACGCCGGGCGACAACTCGGAGAGCAGGTCGCGGGCGGTGCCGGCGCTCATCATGCCGGCGCCGCCGAGGATCAGGATGTTCATGGGGACGTCTCGCTTCGAAAGGCTCGGGTAACGGGGCGGCGGCTGATCCGGTCAGCCGCGGTAGAAGACGTCGTCCGGGTAGGGGTACCACCAGTCGTGGATCTTCGGCACCGGATCGACGATCGCCATCTTCGAGCGGCGGAAGGCGGCAAGGCCCTCGCGGCCGAGCGCCCGGCCGAGGCCGGAGGTCTTCCAGCCGCCGAAGGGCAGGGCGTCGTTGTCGACGAGCGGGTTGTTGACCCACACCATGCCGGCCTCGATCTCCTCGACCGCCCGCATCGCCTCGGACAGCTCGGTGGTGAAGACCGAGGCGCCGAGTCCGAATTCCGAGCGGTTCGCCACCGCCACCGCCTCGTCGAAGCTGGCGACCTTGCGGATCGCCGCGACGGGTCCGAACAGTTCTTCGCGCGAAATCATCATCGCGTCGGTGATGCCGGTCAGCACCGTCGGCTCGTAGAACCAGCCGGGGCCGGCGTCCTCCGGGATGCGGCCGCCGGTCTCGATGCGGGCGCCCTTGGCGACGGCGTCGTCGACGAGGCGGCTCACCTTGGCACGGGCCGCTTCGGAGACGAGCGGGCCGATCTCGTGGTGGCCGAGGCCGTCGCCGACGCGCAGTGCCTTGGCGGCCGTGACGAGCTTTGCGACGAACTCGTCGTGGACGGCGGCGTGGACGATGATCCGCTCGGCCGAGGTGCAGATCTGGCCGGAGAGGTGGAAGGCCGCCGTCACCGTGCCGGCGACCGCCACGTCGAGCGGGCCGTGGTCGGTGACGATGAGGGCGTCGTTGCCGCCCGCCTCGATGACGCACGGCTTCAGCCGCGCGGCGCAGGCGGTGGCGACGGTGCGGGCGACCGCGACCGAGCCGGTGAAGGCGACGACGTGGGTGCGGTCGCTCTCGACCAGCGTGCGGCCGACCTCGGCCCCGCCGGCGAGGCAGCCGACGACGCCCGCCGGCAGGCCGGCGAAGTGGCGCATGAAGGCGAGCGTGCAGAGCGTCGTCGCCTCGGCCGGCTTGATGATCGCGACATTGCCGGCGGCAAGCGAGGCGGCGACGGTCCAGGCCATCAAGAGGATCGGGAAGTTGTAGGGGACGACGTGGACGCTGATGCCGTAGGGGAACTCGCGCGAATACTGGAACGAGCCCGGCTGGATCGGCCCGGCGACGCGGCCGGCCTCGTCACGCGCCATCTCGGCGAAGTAGCGGAAGACCGAGCCGACATTGGCGATCTCGCCGATCGCCTCCGGAAAGGGCTTGCCCATCTCCAGCGTCATCAGCCGGGCGACCTCGGTGTGGTCGGCCGTCTCGATCGACTGGGCGATGGCGTGCAGGTGGCGGGCGCGGGCCTTGGCGTCGAGGCCGGCCCAGCCGGGGCGGGCGGCCTCGGCGGCCGACAGCGCCGCCTCGATCTCGGCCTCGGTGGCGTCGGCGATGCGGCCGATGGTGGCGAGCGTCGACGGATTGACCACCGGCCGCGGCTGTCCCGCCGCGGGCGCCAGCGCGCCGCCGAGGAAGTGGGCCGGGCAGCAGGGTTCGAGACGGATCATGGGAAGGGTCCTTCGGCGCCGAGTCACCCGGGGTGCACCCGGTCGCGACGGGGCGTTGGTCCTACCCTCCCCTCGAGGGGGAGGGTCGGCGACCGCAGGTCGCCGGGGTGGGGTGGCGCCGCCGGGAGGCGGCGGGAAAGACTGCGAGGCCGGCGACGCTGCGAGTCATGCGCGGGCTGCCGCCCGCGGTCACCCCGCCCCGCCGCGCTCCGCGCGTCGACCCGCCCCCTCGAGGGGCGGGTGGTCGCGAGTGTCCGGGGTGGGTGCATCGATCCCATCACCGGATCAGGTAGATCTTGCGCACCGTCTGGTGGACGGTGCAGGTGCCGGTCCAGCCGCGCGGGAAGAAGGCGGCGGTGTCCGGGGCGATCTCGATGACGTCGCCGCTGTCGTGCACGTAGGTCGCCCGGCCGGAGAGGAAGTGGCAGAACTCGTCGCTCGTGACGGTGCAGCGCCACTTGCCCGGCGTGCAGGCCCAGACGCCGCTCTCGGCGCGGCCGTCGGGCTCGGCGGAGAGCACGAGGCCCGACACCTTCGAGGTGCCGGTGATCATCGTCGGCACGACGCCCCAGTCTTCGAGGCCCGACAGCGTCGCCGGGTCGCGGAGCACGGGGGTGGCCTCGGCGGGGCCGCCTTCGGAAAACATGTAGGTGACGAAGATCGTCTCGGTGATCTCCGCCTCGCCCTGCCAGCCTTCCTTGAAGTGGACGAGGGTGCCGGGGGTGATCTCGATCACCTCGCCGCCGTCGGAGCGGTAGGTGGCGCGGCCGGCGGTGAAGTAGCAGAGTTCGTCGGCCGGCAGCATCGGCCGCCACGAGCCCGGCGTCGCCCGCCAGATGCCCGCCTCCGGCAGCCCGTCCTCGCCCTTGAACAACAGCCGGCCGCGATTGCGCGAGCGCCCGTCGAGCGGGTGCTGGTGGCCGGCCCAGTCGACCATGTCCGCATCGAAGCGCGAGGCGGCATGGACGTGCGGGGCGGTTGAGTCGAGGTGGAGGGACATCTCAGGTTCGATCGTCAGCGGATCATGTAGACCTTGCGCACGGTCTCGTGGACCGTGCAGACGCCTTTCCAGCCCTGCGGGAAGAAGGCGAGCGTGTCGGGCTCGATCTCGATGATGTCGCCGCTCTCGTGCACGTAGGTCGCCCGGCCCGACAGGAAGTGGCAGTACTCGTCCTTGGTGACGTGGCAGGCCCAGCGGCCGGGCGTGCAGATCCAGATGCCGGTCTCCGCATCGCCGTTCGGCTCGCGCGAGAGCAGGATGCCGGAGGTGCGGGATTCGCCCTCGAGCATCGTCGGGATGACGCCCCAGTCCTTCGCCGCCGGAACGGTGGCGGGCTCGCGCAGCACCGGCGTCGGGCCGGTGGCGGGGCCACCTTCGCTCAGCATGTAGGTGGTGAAGATCGTCTCGGTGACCTCCGCCTCGCCGGCCCAGCCTTCCTTGAAGTGGACGACGGTGCCGGGGCCGACCTCGATCACCTCGCCGTTGTCGCCGCGATAGACGGCGCGGCCCATGGTGAAGTGGACGAGCTCGTCGGCCGGGAAGGCGAGGCGCCAGCGGCCGGGCGTGCAGCGCCAGAGACCCACTTCGGGCCGGTTGCCCGGCCCCTTGTGGAGGAGCCGGCCGCGGCTCTTCGAGACGCCCTCGACCGCATCCGGCTGGACGCCCCAGTCGACGAGGTCCTCGTCGATCGTGGAGGCGGCCGTGACGTGCGGCGCGGTCGAGGAAAGGTGGAAGCTCATGCGTGCTCCTTGACGAGCTGGTCGATCAGCTGCGCGGCCTTCGTCGGGCCGTGGCGGCTCTGCATGTGGGCGGCAGTCGCCTTCAGCTTCGCGGCCATCGCCGGGTCGGTGAGGATGCGGGAGAGGGCGGCGCCGAGCTCCTCGTCCGTCCAGTCCGCCCGGTGCATCTTGAGGCCGTGGCCGGTCTCCTCGACGCGCGTCGCGTTGTCGTGGCCGTCCCAGACGTAGGGCATGACGATCGCCGGCTTGCCGAAGTAGAGGCACTCGGTGAACGTGTTGTTGCCGCCGTGGTGGATGACGGCGTCGGCGAGCGGGATGACCGAAGGCTGCGGAAACCACTTGTCGACGATGACGTTGCCCGGCACGTCCGTGTACTCGTCGACATAGCCGCCGACATTGACGAGCGCCTTCACCGGCAGCTTGCCGAGCGCCGCGACGAGGCGCTTCAGCGTCGCGGTGTCGCCGCAGCCGAGCGAGCCGAACGAGACGTAGACGAGCGGCTTGTCGTCGTTCTCCTTGAACGTCGGCACCGTGTAGGCGGCCTCCTTGCGGACGCAGCCCTCGAGATACTGGAAGCGCTCCGGGTCGAGCGGATGGCGGCGCTTGAACTTCACCGGCTCGGGATAGAGCAGCAGGTTCAGGTAGGGCGAGGCCTCGAAGAACTCGCCGAGCGGATAGGCCTTCTCGCCGTTTTCCGCCAGGAACGCGTTGAAGCGGGCGTGGATCGGCCCGACGACCTCGTTGAAGCGCTCCTCGAAGGCCTTGAAGCCGGCCTTGTCGGTCTCGCTGCAGCCCGACAGGTGTGGCGGAATGTCGGCGTCGGGAATCTCGTTCTCGCTGCACGAGATGATGCGCACCCACGGCTTGCCGTACTGCTTGATCGCCGGGAACAGGATGACGTTGTCGACGCAGACGATGTCGGGCTTCACCTTGGCGAGCACCTCGGGAAGGCTCTTCTGCGCCCACACGGCGGTCTCGACGATCGCGTCCCAGCAGTCCTTCACATAGGTGTCGATCTGCTCATAGGGCGTCTTGTTGAAGTTCGGGATGTGGCCGTCGATGAAGGTCTGCCAGTAGGCGGCGACCTCCTCGGCCGGCATCGGCGCCGACATCGGCACGATGTGCTCCTCGAAGCCGTAGCCGGCATAGACGCCCGCCATATCGGGCGCGGTGAAGAACACGGCGCGGTGACCGAGCGCCTCGGTCGCCTGGGCGATGCCGACGGAGTTCAGCGCCGGCCCGTAGGCGGCCTCGGGAAAGAACGCGACGACTTTCTTGTCGGCCATCAGAGCCTCCTTCGTCAGTGGGCGTCCGCTTCGACGGACGCCGCGGCGCTGGTGTCGGGTCCGCCGGCGAGCAGGCGAACGTGGTCGGGTGGGACAGCGAGGCGGACGGCCTCGCCGGTGGCGACGGGGCGGGCGTCGGCGGCGGTGCTCGACCGCGACACGGCGATGCGGGTGCCAGCGGCGCCGTCGAGGCGGACGATCAGCGACTGGCTGTTGCCGTGGTAGGCGATCGCCTCGACGGTGCCGGCGAGGGCGTTGCCGGCGGCGGCAGCATCCGTGATCTCGACCCGCTCCGGCCGGAAGGCGGCGCAGCCGATGCCGGTCGTGTCGGTCGCGCCGGCCGGGCGGACGCCGCGGACGAGGCCGAGGCCGTCGACGGCGAGGCCGTCGGATCCAAGGCGGCCCTCCAGGAAATTCATCTGGCCGAGGAAGCGGGCGGTGAAGCGGTTTTCCGGGCGGTCGTAGAGGTCGCGCGGGCTGCCGAGCTGGGCGATGCGGCCACGGTCGAGGACGGCGATGCGGTCGGCCATGACCAGCGCCTCCTCCTGGTCGTGGGTGACGACGACGAAGGTGATGCCGACCTCGTGGCGCATGCGCTTGAGCTCGAGCTGCATCTGCTCGCGCAGCCGCCGGTCGAGGGCCGACAGCGGCTCATCAAGGAGCAAGAGCCGCGGCTTCTTGACGAGGGCGCGGGCGAGCGCGACGCGCTGGCGCTGGCCGCCGGAGAGCTCGTGCGGGCGGCGCTTCGCGAGTTCGCCGAGCACGGTGAGATCGAGCACCTCGCCGACGCGCCGGCGGATCTCGTCACGGGGCCTTCCCTCCGCTTCCAGGCCGTAGGCGACGTTCGCCTCGACGCTCATGTGCGGGAAGAGGGCGTAGGACTGGAACATCAGGTTCACCGGCCGCCGGTTCGGCGGCACGGTGGTGATGTCCTTGCCGTCCAGCGTCAGGCGTCCGGCGGTCGGCGTCTCGAAGCCGGCGATCATGCGGAGCAATGTCGTCTTGCCGCAGCCGGACGGGCCGAGCAGGGCGAAGAACTCGTTCTCGGCGATCGCAAGGTCGATGCCGTCGACGGCGACGACACCGCCGAAGCGTTTTTCCACCTTCTCGGCGGCGAGCAGCGTGTTCGGGGCCGCGCTCATCGGACCGCCCTCGGCTCAAGCCGCTGGGCGACGATCAGCGCGAAGACGCTGACCGCGAGCACGACGGTGGCGAGCGCGTTGATTTCCGGCGTCACGCCGAAGCGGATCATCGCGTAGATCTGCATCGGCAGCGTCGTCGAGGCCGACCCCGGCCCGGCGGTGAAGTAGGCAATGATGAACTCGTCGAAGGAGAGGGTGAAGGCGAGGAGGCCGGCGGCGACGACGCCCGGCAGGATCTGCGGCAGCACCACGCGCAAGAACGTGCGGACCGGCCCGGCGCCGAGATCGGCGGAGGCCTCGATCAGCGAGAAGTCGAAGTTCTTCAGGCGCGCCCGCACCACCGCGGCGACGAAGGCGATGTTGAAGACGGCGTGGGCGATGATGATGGTGACGAGCCCGAGGGTCGCCTGCAGCATCGTGTAGAAGGTGAGGAGCGCGATCGCCATGACGATGTCGGGGATGATCATCGGCGCGACGAGCGAGGCCTCGAGCAGGCCGGACGGGCGCCCGCGCTCCAGCCCGAAGGCGAGCATTGTGCCGAGGATGGTGGAGATCAGCGTCGCGCCGATGGCGACGATGATGCTGTTCTTCGCCGCCGACAGGATCGGCCCGGCGGAGGCGAGCTTGACGTACCAGTCGAGGCTGAAGCCGGTCCACACCGTCGGCAGCCCGGCGCGGTTGAATGACAAGAGCACCAGCACGGCGATCGGCACGTAGAGGAAGGCGTAGACGACGACGAGGTGCACCTTCAGCACGCGCCGGGTCACAGAGGGGCGGGCGGCGCTCATGCCCGCCCTCCCGACCGGGCCGACGCCCGGTGCACGACGACGGCCTGGGTGAACAACAGCACCATCATCACGGCGATCAGCAGCATCGACAGGGCGGCGCCGAACGGCCAGTCGCGGGCGGTGAGGAACTGGTCGTAGATGAGGTTGCCGAGCATCTGCACGTGGCCGCCGCCGAGCAGGTCCGGCGTGATGAAGTTGCCGATCGACAGCACGAAGACGAACACCGCGCCGGCGGCGACGCCCGGCAGCGTCAACGGCAGCACCACCTTCAGGAAGGTGCGCGCGCCGGAGGCGCCGAGGTCGGCGGAGGCCTCGATCAGCGAGCGGTCGAGCCGCGCCAGCGACGCGTAGGCGGCGAGGATGACGAAGGGCACGTAGCTGTAGACGAGCCCGAGGATGACGGCGAACTCGTTGTAGAGCAGCGGCAGCGGCTCGGTGATGAGGCCGGCGTCGATCAGGCCGGCATTGATCAGGCCGGTGCGATTGAGGAGTACCATCCACGCGTAGGTTCGAATGAGATAATTCGTCCAGAACGGCAGCATCGCCAGGATCAGGAGCCGCGTCTGCGCGCCCGGCGAGGAAAGCGTGATCGCGTAGGCGGCCGGGTAGCCGATCAGGACCGCGAGCACCGTGGTGATGAGGGCGATGCGAGCCGAGCCGAGGAAGACCTCGACATAGAGCGGGTCGACCAGCCGCGCGAAGTTCTCATAGGTGAAGGCGTCGTAGTCGACCCCGCCATAGATGCCGCGCTCGTAGAAGGCGTTGAAGAAGACGAGCAGGCACGGCACGAGCAGGAACAGCGCCAGCCAGCCGAGGCCGGGCGCCATCAGGATCGTGCGGGTGAGGCGGGGGGAGGTCATTGCGCTGCCGGCCTCGTGGCCGCCCCGGTGCCGCAGCGCCGGGACGGCCGTGAGCCTGAGCTCTCAGATCACGTCGTCCTTCAGATCACTTGGCGTTCATGATCTCGGTGACGGTGCGCGAGTAGGCCTTCTGCGTCTGGCCGACGTCGACCATCTGTTCCTGCGCGAGAAGCTCGGCCGGCGTCATCTTCATGTTGGGGAACTGCTCGAGGAGGGCAGGGTCGAGGGCCTCCATCGCCTTCTTGTTGGGCGTCTTGTACATGATGTTCTCGGTCACCCACTTGCCGACGTCTTCCGACAGCACGAAGTCGATGAAGGCGTGGGCGGCGTCCTTGTTCTCCGACGCGGCGGTGACCACCATCGTGTCCGTCCAGAGGTCGGTGCCCTCCTTCGGGATCACGTACTTGATGTCCTTGTTCTCGGCGATGCCGTAGTTGCACCAGCCGTCCCAGGCGTGCACCAGCGAGGCCTCGCCGGAGACGAGCTTCGAATAGAAGGTGGTGTCGTCGTAGGAGAGCAGGTTCTTCTTGGCCGCGATCAGCGCGTCGCGGGCCTGCTCGATCTTCGCCGGGTCCGTCTCGTTCACCGAGAAGCCGAGCGACTTGAAGCCGGCGCCGAGCAGCCAGCGGTCGGTCGCGAGCATGGTGATCTTGCCCTTCAGCGCGTCCGGCGGGGTCATCAGCGCCTGCCAGCTGTCCGGCGTGCCCTCGACGAGGTCGGTGCGGTAGCAGAGGCCCGTCGTGCCCCAGGCATAGGGGACGGAGAAGGTGTTGCCGGGGTCGTATTTCAGCTGCGAGCCCTCGGGATAGAGGTTCGCGAGGTTCGGGATCTTCGCGTGGTCGATCGGGGCGGAGAGCTTCAGGGCGTTCAGCGCCTGGGCGAACGGGGCGGAGACGAACAGCACGTCGTAGCCCTTGCCGCCGCCGGCGACGACCTTGCCCATCACCTCCTCGTTGGTGGCGTGGACGGTGAGCTCGGCCTCGATGCCGGTCGCCGCCTTGAAGCGCTCGAGCAGGTCCGGCGGCATGTAGCCGTCCCAGTTGCCGATGACGATCTTGCCCTTCGGCGCGTCCTGGGCGATCGCAGCCGGGCTCGCGAGCAGCAGTCCGGCGCCGATGGCGGCCGCGGCGCCGAGGAGGCGCGCCTTGTGGTCGATGAATGCCATTGCCGTTCCCCTTCGTGCGGTGGCCGGTGCGAGGGCACGCGGGTCCGCGAGTGCGCGCCCCCGCACCCGATCCCCGCGGTGGCGCCGATGCGTCAGTGAAGCGCGGGGCCGCAGCGCCGTCCAGCGCAATTGTGTACTTTTGACGAAAATAATGCAGTCTGGCTGATGACAGGTCGGGCCGGATCGGACGGAGGAGCGGGAATGCGGGACGGTCTTTACATCGGCGGGCGCTGGGAGAAGCCGGCGGCTGGCGGCACCTTCGAGGTGATCGATCCGGCGACAGAGCAGCCGATCGCGAAGGTGGCGGCGGCAACGGCGGCGGACGTCGACCGCGCCGTGACGGCGGCCGCCGCGGCACTGCCGGCGTGGAAGCGCACCAGCGGCGCCGAGCGGGCGAAAATCCTGCGCGCGATCGCCGAGGGCATCCGCGCGCGGCGCGACGCCCTCGCGGCGATCGAGGTCGCCGACAACGGCAAGCCGCTGCCGGAAGCCAATTGGGACATCGACGACACCGCCGGCTGCTTCGAGTTCTATGCCGGCCTCGCCGAGGAACTCGACGGGCGGCAGGAACAGCTGGTCGCGGTCGGCGACCCGCGCTTCACCTCGAAGGTGCGGCGCGAGGCGGTCGGCGTCGCCGGCGCCATCATCCCGTGGAACTACCCGATGCTGATGGCGGCCTGGAAGGTCGCGCCTGCGCTCGCCGCCGGCTGCACGATGGTGCTCAAGCCATCCGAGCTGACGCCGCTGACGGCGCTCGAGCTCGGCGCCATCGCCGGCGAGGCCGGGCTGCCGGCTGGCGTGCTCAACGTCGTCACCGGTCTCGGGCGCGACGCCGGCGAGCCGCTGACGCGCCATCCGCGCGTCGACAAGCTCGCCTTCACCGGCAGCCTCGCCACCGGGCGGCGGGTAATGGCGGCGGCGGCCGAGGACATCAAGGCGGTATCGCTGGAGCTCGGCGGCAAGTCGCCCTTCCTCGTCTTCGCCGACAGCGACGTCGAGGCCGCCGTCGAGTGGATCCTGTTCGGCATCTTCTGGAACCAGGGCCAGGTGTGCTCGGCGACGTCGCGGGTGCTGGTCGAGCGGCCGCTCTACGACAAGGTGCTGGAGCGCCTCGTCGAGGAAAGCCGCAAGATCACCATCGGCGGCGGGATGGAGGAGGGGGTGCTGCTCGGCCCGCTCGTCAGCCGCGGCCAGCACGAGAAGGTGCTGGGCATGATCGGCGAGGGCGTCCGCGACGGGGCGAAAATCGCCACCGGCGGCCGCGTGCCGCAGCACCGCGACCGCGGCTACTTCGTCGAGCCGACGGTGCTCGTCGACGTGCCGGAGACGTCGGCCGCCTGGCGGGAGGAGATTTTCGGGCCGGTGGTCTGCCTGAAGCCGTTCGACAGCGAGGCGGAGGGGCTCCGGCTCGCCAACGACAGCCCCTATGGGCTGGCGGCGGCGGTGATGTCGAAGGACGAGGAGCGCACGGAGCGGGTGGCGCGGGAACTGGAGGCCGGCATCGTCTGGATCAACTGCTCGCAGCCGACCTTCAGCGAGGCGCCGTGGGGCGGCGTCAAGCGCAGTGGCATCGGGCGGGAGCTCGGGGTGTGGGGGCTGGAGAATTACCTGACGGTGAAGCAGGTGACGCGCTACGCGTCCGATGAGCCGTGGGGGTGGTACATCAAGGGGTAGTCGTCAGGTCGCGAGGGGGGCGCGGAGCGCGACGACTTTTGCGCTGGGCCCCGGATCGGCGCTCGCCTTTGGCTCGCTTGTCCGGGGTGACGCAGAGGGAAACCCCTACAACCTCACCCTTCCCAGCCGCAGCGCATTGCCGATGACGCTCACCGACGACAGCGCCATCGCGGCGGCGGCGAGCATCGGCGAGAGCAATAGGCCGAGGACGGGGTAGAGCACGCCCGCGGCGATCGGCACGCCGGCGGCGTTGTAGAGGAAGGCGAAGACGAGGTTCTGGCGGATGTTCGCCATTGTCGCCTTCGACAGTTTCCGCGCCTGCACGATGCCGGAAAGGTCGCCCTTCACCAGCGTCACGCCGGCGCTCTCAATCGCCACGTCGGTGCCGGTGCCCATCGCGATCCCGACATCGGCGGCGGCGAGCGCCGGGGCGTCGTTGACGCCGTCGCCGGCCATGGCGACGACGCGGCCGGCCTGCTGCAGGCGCTCGACGACGAGGCGCTTGTCCGACGGCAGCACCTCGGCCTCCACCTCGGTGATGCCGAGGGTGCGGGCGACCGCCTCCGCCGTCGTGCGGCCGTCGCCGGTGAGCATGACGATGCGCAGGCCGTCCGCCTTCAGCGCCGCAATTGCCGCGGCGGCGGACGGTTTCACGGGATCGGCGACGGCGAGCACGGCGGCGGCCTGCCCGTCGACGGCGACGAGCACGGCGGTGGAACCGTCGCGCCTGAGCGCCTCGGCGGCCCCGACCGCCGCCGTCACGTCGACGCCGAGGCCGGCGAGGTAGCCGGCGTTGCCGATCGCCACGCGATTGCCGTCGACGGTGCCGGCGACGCCCTTGCCGGCGACGGTGGAGAAGTCGGTCGCCTCGGCGAGCACCAGGCCGCGCGCGGCGGCACCAGTGACGACGGCGGCGGCGATCGGGTGTTCGCTGCCGCGCTCGAGGCTGGCAGCGAGGCGCAGCGCCTCGTCCTCGGGGATGGTGCCGAGGGTGCGGACGGCGGCGAGCGCCGGCCGGCCCTCGGTCAGCGTGCCGGTCTTGTCGATGACGAAGGTGTCGACGGCCTCCAGCCGTTCCAGCGCCTCGGCGTTGCGGATCAGGATGCCGGCGCGGGCGCCGCGGCCGACCCCGACCATGATCGACATCGGCGTGGCGAGCCCGAGGGCGCACGGACAGGCGATGATCAGCACCGAGACGGCGGCGACCAGCGCGTAGGTGATGCGCGGCTCCGGCCCGAACAGCGACCAGGCGGCGAAGGCGAGCATGGCGACCGCCATCACCAGCGGCACGAACCAGCCGGCGACGCGGTCGGCGAGGCGCTGGATCGGCGCCCGCGAGCGCTGCGCCTCGGCGACCATCTGGACGATGCGGGAAAGCAGCGTGTCGCGGCCGACCTTCTCGGCCACCATCACGAAGCCGCCGTCGCGGTTGATGGTACCGGCGACGACAGGGCTGCCGGCCTCCTTCTCCACCGGCATCGGCTCGCCGGTGACCATCGCCTCGTCGAGGGTGCCGCGGCCCTCCGTGATGGTGCCGTCGACCGGCACCTTCTCGCCGGGGCGGACGCGCAGGCGGTCGCCGACGGCGATGAGGTCGAGATCGACCTCCTCGTCCGATCCGTCCGCGCGGATGCGGCGGGCGGTCTTCGGCGCGAGGCCGAGGAGGGCCTTGATGGCTCCGGACGTTCGGTCGCGGGCCTTCAGCTCCAGCACCTGGCCGAGCAGCACCAGCACGGTGATGACGGCCGCTGCTTCGAAGTACACCGCGACGGCGCCGTGGGCGTCGCGGAAGCTCGGCGGGAAGACCTCGGGGGCCAGCGTCGCCACCAGGCTGTAGGCGAAGGCGACGCCGGTGCCGAGCGCGATCAGCGTGAACATGTTGAGGTTGCGCGTCTTGATCGACTGCCAGCCGCGCTCGAAGAACGGCCAGCCGGCCCACACCACCACCGGCGTCGACAAGGCGAGTTGCACGTAGGTGGAGGTGCGGGCGTCGAGCAGGTGCAGCCCGAGGACGTGGCTGCCCATCTCGAGGATGAACACCGGCAGCGTCAGGACCAGCGCGATCCAGAACCGCCGCGTCATGTCGGCGAGTTCGTGGTTCGGGCCGCTGTCGAGGGTGACGAGGTCGGGCTCCAGCGCCATGCCGCAGATCGGGCAGGAGCCGGGGCCGACCTTTCGGATCTCCGGGTGCATCGGGCAGGTGTAGACCGTGCCCTCCGGCATCGGGGCCGGCGGCGGCGCGTCGGCCTTGTTCAGGTACTTGGCGGGATCGGCCTCGAACTTCGTCCGGCAGCCGTTGCAGCAGAAGTGATAGGTGCGGCCGGCGTGCTCGGCGCGGTGCTTGGACGTGGCCGGGTCGACGCGCATGCCGCAGACGGGGTCGAGCACGCGGCCGTCGTCGGCGGTGCTGCCGTGGTCGTGGCCGCCGTGCCCGTGATGATCGTGGGCGTGCGCCGCGTGGCCGTGCCCGGCGTGATCGTGTGCAGCGGCCGCCGTCCCGCCCTGTGTCGGTGCCGCGGGAGCGTGACACGATGCGGCCGGGAAGGGCGGTTGCACCGCTGCGGGCTTGGCGCTTCCCCCACAGCAGCCGGACGGCGCCGGCGCGCCGGCGGGCGGGTGACCGTGTCCCGCATGACCCGCCCCGGCTTCGCTGCGCTCGTTCGCCATCGCTTGTCTCCGTCGTCGCCGGCTCTATACCCTCATGGGGTATTTCCGTCTTGTCAAATATACCCTGGTGGGGTATCTGTCCAGTCATGCAGACCGAAACCAAGTCCGCCTGCCTGAAGCGCCTCTCCCGCATCGAGGGGCAGGTCCGCGGCCTCTCCCGCATGGTCGAGGACGACCGCTACTGCATCGACGTGGTGACGCAGATCGCCGCCGTCCGCGCGGCCCTGCGCCGCGTCGAGGAGGAGGTGCTGAAGGATCACGTCGCCCACTGCGTCGAGCACGCCATCGCCTCCGGCGACCCGGACGAGCAGCGCCGCAAGATCGGCGAACTGATCGACGTGCTCGGCCGGACGGACCGCTGACGAAACGGCGGCGAGCCGCCGCAGGCGAAGAGGGGGAACACCGCATGTCTTCCGACCCGACCGTCACCACGCTCACCCGCCGGACGCTGATCGCCGCCGGTACCGGCCTCGTCGCCGCGGCCGCCCTGCCGGGCGTCGGCCCCGCCCGCGCCGCCGCGCCGCCGCTGGTCGCGGCCAGGCGCACGCTCGAGGTGGACGGCAAGGCCGCGACGGTGTTCGGCATCGCCGGCCCTGGCGGGCGCGACGGCGCGGTGCTGGAGCCCGGCGCGCGCTTCGCCTTCGAGCTCGTCAACGATCTCGGCGAGGAGACGATCATCCACTGGCACGGCCAGACGCCGCCGGACAAGCAGGACGGCGTCGCCGGCCCCGGCATCGCCGCCATCCCCGCCGGCGGGCGCCGCGCCTATGACTACGCCGCCCGCCCGGGCACCCACTGGATGCACTCCCACCACGGCCTGCAGGAACAGCGCCTGCTCGCCGCGCCGCTGATTGTGCGGACGGACGCGGACGTCCGCGCCGACGCGCAGGAGGTGGTGCTGATGCTGGAGGACTTCAGCTTCCGCGATCCGGCCGAGATCTTGGCCGGGCTGACCGCGGGCGGCGGCCACGGCCACGGTGCGGCCGTCGCCGACGCGAGCCCGCCGACGGCGGATCCGCACGCCGGTCACGGCATGATGACGATGCCGATGACCGTCACCGACCCGCACGCCGGCCACGGCGCCGCGATGCCGTCGGACCCGCACGCCGGCCACGGGGCTGCCGGCGGCATGGCGAGCGGCGGCATGGCGAGCGAGGGAATGCCGGGGGGTAGCATGTCGGGCGGCCTGTCTGGAATGCCGGCCGGCATGGTGATGGACCTCAACGACGTCGCCTACGACGCCTATCTCGCCAACCGGCGCACCCTCGCCGATCCCGAGGTGGTGCGGACCGAGCGGGGCGGGCGGGTGCGCCTCAGGATCATCAACGCCTCCGCTGCCACCGCCTACTGGATCGACCTCGGCGGCACCGCCGCGACGCTGGTCGCCGTCGACGGCACGCCGGTCGTGCCGGTGGCCGGCACGCGCTTCCCGCTGTCGATGGCGCAGCGCATCGACCTTCTCGTCGCCGTGCCGGCCGGTGACGTGGTGCCGGTGCTGGCGCAGCGCGAGGGCGACGTCGCCCGCACCGGGCTGCTGCTGGCCGCCCCGGGTGCGGCGGTCGCCAGGATCGGCGACGCCGCCGAGCAGGCGCCGCCGCTCGACCTCGCCCTGGAGCGGGCGCTGACGGCGGTTTCGCCGCTTTCGGCACGGCCGGTCGACCGGACGGTGCGCATCGACCTCGGCGGCGGCATGGCGCCTTACGCCTGGTCGCTCAACGGCGCCTTCTGGCCGAGGCCGGAACCGATCCGCGTGCGCGACGGCGAGCGGGTGATGCTCGACATCGTCAACGCCACGATGATGGCGCACCCCATGCACCTGCACGGCCACGCCTTCCAGGTGGTGGAGATCGACGGGGCGACGCTCGCCGGTGCCGTGCGCGACACGGTGCTGGTGGCGCCGATGGGGCGGGTGAAGGTCGTCTTCGACGCCGACAACCCCGGCCGCTGGCCGTTCCACTGCCACAACCTCTACCACATGGCGACCGGCATGATGACCGACGTGCTCTACGAGGGCGTCGGCTGAGGCGGCTTGCCCGAGGCCGGTCCCGCGCCGTCGAAGCGGCCGCTCCGCCTTGACTTTGCCGCGCTCGGCTGGCCAACGTCCGGCCGCGCGGGGCGGGTTACGGGAGCAGCAGACGGTCTGATGAGAAGCTATCTCGACTTCGAGAAGCCGGTCGCCGATCTCGAAGGCAAGGTGCAGGAGCTGCGGGCGCTCGCCGCCCAGGGCGAGTCCGTCGACGTCGGTGACGAGATCGCCAAGCTCGAGGCGAAGGCCGCCGCGGCGCTGCTCGACGTCTACGGCAAGCTGACGCCGTGGCAGAAGACGCTGGTCGCCCGTCATCCCGACCGCCCGCACGCGGTCGACTACATCGCCCATCTCGTCACCGAGTTCACGCCGCTCGCCGGCGACCGCGGTTTCGGCGAGGACGCGGCGATCGTCGCCGGCCTCGGCCGCTTCCGCGGCACGCCCGTGGCCGTGCTCGGCCAGGAGAAGGGCAACGACACCCAGAGCCGCATCAGGCACAATTTCGGCATGGCGCGGCCCGAGGGCTACCGCAAGGCGGTGCGCGTCATGGAGCTCGCCGACCGCTTCGGCCTGCCGGTGATCGCCCTCGTCGACACCGCCGGCGCCTATCCCGGCATCGACGCCGAGGAGCGCGGCCAGGCCGAGGCGATCGCGCGCTCGACCCAGGCCTGCCTGGCGCTCGGCGTGCCGAACGTCGCCGTCGTCATCGGCGAGGGCGGCTCGGGCGGTGCGATCGCGCTCGCCACGGCCAACCGCGTGATCATGCTCGAGCACTCCGTCTACAGCGTCATCTCGCCGGAAGGCGCCGCCTCGATCCTGTGGCGCGACGCGGCGCGGGCCCCCGATGCGGCGACCAACATGAAGATCACCGCCGACGACCTGGTGCGGCTCGGCGTGGCGGACGAGATCGTCAAGGAGCCGGTCGGTGGTGCGCACCGCGCGCCGGCGGCCGTCATCGCGGCGGTGGGCGATGCGATCGAGCGGGCGCTTTCGAGCTTCGCCGACAAGGATGCGGCGGCCGTGCGCCAGGCGCGACGGGCGAAGTTCCTGGCGATCGGCCGCACCCTCTGACGACGCCTCGGGCCGTCGCGGCCGCAGGGCCGGGACCGGCCGCTGGGATGGCCCCAAGGGTGGCGACACGGCTGGCCACACCCTTGCCGCATTCCCGCCCGACTGAAAGACCCGTGCCCTCTCGCGCCAGATGCCTCGGCGGGATATGGTTACGACTCGGTAAGCTTTTCGCTCCTAAGGTCGCAGGACCGGGGGGCCAGGGAACGCCGGCTTTGCAGGATCCGATGCCCACAACGCCAGACGCTCGCTCGCTCGCTGCAGCGCCGCTGACCGCGGTGCCGCTCCGTTCTTCCTGGTTCCGGGCCCTCGGCGCCGGCCGCGGCAAGGCCGCCAAGGGCCTCGTCGTCGCCGCGGCGTTGCTGCTTGCCGGCTGCCAGGCCGACGAGGTCGGCTACGGCGGTGGTGGTGCCAAGGCCAACCGGCCGATCGCCCCCGCCACCCAGGCGAAGATGCGCGAGCTCAACATGAGCGCCGCCTCGCCGATCCTGATCCGCCTGTTCAAGCAGGAATCCGAGCTCGAGGTCTGGAAGAAGGGCCCCGACGGCAAGTTCGCGCTGCTCAAGACCTATGAGATCTGCAAGTGGTCCGGTGATCTCGGCCCGAAGGTGAAGGAAGGCGACCGGCAGGCGCCGGAAGGCTTCTACACGATCACGCCGGGCCTGATGAACCCGAACTCCTCCTACCATCTCTCCTTCAACATGGGCTTCCCGAACGCCTATGACCGGTCGCTCGGGCGCACCGGCTCGCACCTGATGGTGCACGGGGCGTGCTCGTCGCGTGGCTGCTACGCCATGGAGGACGCGCAGATCCAGGACATCTACGCCCTCGGTCGCGAGGCGTTCCGCGGCGGCCAGCGCTCCTTCCAGGTGCAGGCCTATCCGTTCAAGATGACGCCGGAGAACCTCGCCAAGCACGACGGCAACCCGAACATGCCGTTCTGGCTGATGCTGAAGGAAGGCTACGACCACTTCGAGGTGACGCGCCTCGAGCCGAAGGTCGACGTCTGCGGCCGCCAGTACGTGTTCAACGCCAAGTCCGCCGATCCGAACCGCGGCCTCGATCCGAGCCGCGCCTGTCCGATCCTCGACGTGCCGCAGGAAATCTCCATCGCGGTCGCCTCGAAGAAGCAGAAGGACGAGGCTTCCGTCCGCCAGATCGTCGCCGCGATGAAGGCGAAGCAGCAGCAGATGGAAGAGAACAAGGCGCGCGACCTGATGATCGCCAGCGCCATCGAGAAGACCAAGGACAAGGGTCCCGTGCCGCTGGCGCCGGGTGCCGTGCCGTCCGCCGACGAGGGGCCGGACGAGGCGACGCAGATCATGATCGCGTCGGGCGTGCCGCTGCCGGTCGCCGCGCCCGGCCGCTCGCCGTCCGTCACGACCGTCGCCGCGGCAAAGCCCGACGGCGTCGGGGGCTTCTTCGGCTCGATGTTCTCGTTCGCGAGTGGCGGCTCGTCGGATGCCGCCGCGGCCGCGCAGGCCGGCAGCGTCGCGCCGCCGGCGGAGGGCCAGATCGCCTCCGCCAGCGTCGCGTCGACCACTGTCGCGTCCACCGGCGCCCCGTCCGCTGACATGGCCGCCGTCCAGGTCGCTCCGGGCGCGGCGCCGAGCCTCGCCGCTCCGAGTGATGCCGCGCCGGGTGTCGCTGCGCCGGTTGTCGCCGCACAGGGTGGCACCCCTCCGGGTGTCGTGGTGCCGGCCGACGCCGAAGCGGCCGCCGCGCCGACCGTTCTGACCGAGGCGGCAGCGCCGCCGGCGGAGAACGGCAACTTCCTCTCCAAGGCCTTCGGCTCGCTGTTCGGCGGCTGATCGCGACGGCGGCAGACGCCGACGCTTGCGGCACGTGACACGGGAGCTGTCCCGGGCGCGACCTGCGGGTGTGCGTCTGCGGGGTGTGCCTCCGCCAGGCGCCGGCCGCGGGCCTCAGCTAAGAGTGGGCTGTCCCGCGAGGACGGTCGTCTGCACGGCCGGCGCGACGACGTCGATCGGCCAGGGCAGGTCGGCGATCGCATAGGCGGCCACCAGCAGCCCGACCACCGCCACCACCAGGGCGACGTCGAACAGCGGGCGGCGGTTGTTGTTCAGGCGCGTACGCACGGACGGTCTCCAGCGGCTGTCGCCCCGCTCGGGCTCGTCGCTCCTCTCGGGCTCGTTGCCTGCCGCGTTGTCGCATGGCCCGCCTGAACCGCGTCTGAACCGCGGCGGCGCGTGCTCCGGCCGGCCGAAAGGGCCGCCCCAGCTCAGGATCGCGGCACGAACACCGCGAGCGCGCTGCGCCGCACCGAGAAAACCGCCGGCGTCTCCGTCGAGATCTCGCCGTCGGTGTTGATCGGCATCGGCCGGTTGGTCTCGACGCGCACGTCGCGGCCGCGAAAGGTGCGGGTGTGCGGGTTCGTGTCCTGCAGCCCGAAGCGGATCGCCGGGGCGGCGTGGAGGAGGTCGGCGAGCGTCTCCGCCTCGAGGGCGAAGACGTCGAGGAGCCCGTCGTCGATCGCCGGGGCGCTGCCGACGCGCATGCCGCCGCCGAAACGCTCGCCGTTGCCGACCGTCACCTGCAGTGCCTTCAGCTCGGACTTCTGCCCGTCGACGGTGATGCGCACGGTGAAGCGGCGGATCGTGCGCAGCGCCCGGATGGTGGCGATGACGTAGCTGAAGCCCTTCAGGCGGCGCTTCAGCTCCGGGTCCTGGCTCTGCGCCACCATCACCGGCAGGCCGAGGCTGGCGGCGTTGAGGAAGACCTGGTCGTTGACGTGGCCGACGTCGATGCGGCGGCTGTGGCCGGCGACGATCACCGCTGCCGCCGCGGTCGGCGAGATCGGCACCCCCAGCGTGTGGGCGAGGTCGTTGGCGGTGCCGAACGGCAGGATGCCCATCGGCTTGCCGATCTCCTCCACGGCTCCCGCGGCGGCGTTGACCGTGCCGTCGCCACCGGCGATGACGATCGCGCCGAAATCGGGCCCGCGGGTTCGGATCGCCTCCTTCATCGCCTCCGCGGAGCGCGGCCGGGCGACCTGGAAGTCGACGTCGGCCTCGACGAAGACGTTGAGGGCGCTGGCGAGGCCCTGCGCCGCCCGCCCGCTCTTCGGGTTCGCAAGGACGAGCAGGCGGAGGGGATGGCTCAAGGGGCGGCTCGCGCGAACAGCGGGACGGGGGCATCGAAGCCGGCGAGTTCGAAGCTGCCGACGGTGCGCCAGCGCGCCGGGGCGGTGAGAGCGACGCGCTCGGTGGCGAGAACCGGCTCGCCGATCTGCTTCGTCATCTTCTCGATGCGGGCGACGGCGTTGACCGTGCTGCCGATCACCGAGAACGACAGCCGTGACGGGATACCGATGTTGCCGAACATCACGTCGCCGACGGCGAGCGCGATGCCGAACTCGAGCGCCGGCATCGCGTCGGTCACCGGCGTCATGCGGGCGATGGCGGCATCGGCGGCCGCGGTCGCCGCGTCCGCCGCCGCCTCGACGCCGATGTCGTCGGCGACGGGGAAGACGCCGAGCACGGAGTCGCCGATGAAGTCGAGGACTTCGCCCCCCGCCTCCATGACCGCGCCGGCGGTGATCTCGAAATAGCGGTTGAGCAGCGCGAGGTAGGCGTCCGGAGGCAGCCGCTCCGCGAGCGCCGTCGAGCCGCGCAGGTCCGAATACCAGATCACCGCCCGGATGGTGTTGCCGTCGCCGCGGCGGATGCGGCCGGCGAGCACGTCGCCGCCGGCGCGGCGGCCGAGATAGGTCTCGGCGATGTTGGTGGCGATGCGCGACAAGAGAGCGACGCGGCAGGTGATGGCGAGGGGGCGGTTGAGCCGGCGCAGGAAGGCGAGCTCCCAGTCCTCGAAGCCACCGGGCCGATCGGTGGTCCAGCTGACCACGAGGCCCCGCTCTTCGCTGTCGATCTTCGGGATGTCGAAGCGGACGATCCACGCCTGGTAGTCGGTGTCACCGAGGGCGGCGAACTCGGCGCAGAGCGGAAAATCGAGCACCGCGCCGGGGCCGGAGAGGCATCGGCGGAGCTCCAGCAGGCGATTGTCCAGCATGTGGCGGATCGGGCTCTGCAGCCACTCCTCCACTTCGACGTCGCGGTGCGGATGCTGACTGAAGCGGGAGCCGTCGTCGCGCGTCCAGGTCACCGATTCCGCGGTGAACAAGGGATGCAGGATCGCCCAGGCGATGGAGCAGCGACGGACCCGCACACCCGCCGCCAGCACGCGCCGCGCCATGCCGTCGACGAGTTCGTCGAGGGCGACGGCCCTCAGCGCGGTCTCGAGAAGCCAGTCCTCGATCGAGGCCCGGGGCGGGTTCTCGGCCATCGGGCCCCTCTAGCGGTGCCCCGGCCTCAGGCGAACTGTCCGTGGCAGTGCTTGAACTTCTTTCCGGAGCCGCACGGACAGGCCTCGTTGCGACCGACCTTGCCCCAGGTGGAGGGATCGTCCGCGCTGCGCGCCGTCGCCTCGCGGCGCGGCGGCGCAAGGGCGACGCCGCCCATCTGCTCGTCGGCGAGCGCCATCTCGTCCTCGCCGGTGAACGGGTCGAGATGATGGGCCTCCATCATCGGCAGGTCGTCGTCGGAGGGCATCGTCGGCGGCGACTGCACGAGCTCGACGCGGGCGAGCTGGGTCGTCACCTGGGTGCGCAGGTTCGACAGCAGCGCCTCGAACAGCGTGAAGGCTTCCGACTTGTACTCGTTCAGCGGGTCGCGCTGGGCATAGCCGCGCAGGTGGATCGCCGAGCGCAGGTGATCGAGGGTGGCGAGATGCTCGCGCCACAGGTGGTCGAGCGTCTGCAGGAGCACGGCGCGCTCGATCTGGCGCATGATGTCGGGCGAGAAGCGCTCGGTCTTGGACGCGATGGCGACGTCGGCGGCCGCCTTCAGGCGCTCGCGCACCTCCTCGTCTGCGATGCCCTCTTCCTTGGCCCAGTCGGCGACCGGCAGGTCCTGGTTGAGGGTGTCGCGCACCGCCGTGCCGAGGCCTTCGACGTCCCACTGTTCCGGATAGGCGTTCTCCGGAATGTGCTTGGCGACGAGGTCGTCGATCACCTCGTGGCGCATCTCGGCGACCATGGCGCCGACATCCTCGGCGCCCATCAGCTCGATGCGCTGCTCGAAGATGACCTTGCGCTGGTCGTTCATCACGTCGTCGTACTTGAGGATGTTCTTGCGGATGTCGAAGTTGCGCGCCTCGACCTTCTGCTGCGCCTTCTCGAGGGCGCGGTTGATCCACGGGTGGACGATCGCCTCGCCGTCCTTCAGGCCGAGCTTCTGCAGCATGCCGTCCATGCGGTCGGAGCCGAAGATGCGCATCAGGTCGTCCTGCAGCGACAGGAAGAAGCGCGAGTGGCCGGGATCACCCTGGCGGCCGGAGCGGCCGCGCAGCTGGTTGTCGATGCGGCGGCTCTCGTGGCGCTCGGTGCCGATGACGTAGAGGCCGCCCGCTGCGAGCGCCTTCGCCTTCAGGCGGGCGATGTCGTCGCGGATGCGCTTCTCGCGCTCTTCCCGCTCCGGGCCCTCCGGCATGTCGGCGAGCTCCTCGCGGAAGCGCATCTCGGCGTTGCCGCCGAGCTGGATGTCGGTGCCGCGGCCGGCCATGTTGGTAGCGATCGTCACCGCGCCGGGCACGCCGGCCTGGGCGATGATGCCGGCCTCCTGCTCGTGGTAGCGGGCGTTCAGCACCTGGAAGACGAGCTCGTCGTCGGCGTGCGAGGCGTCGAACAGCACCGAGAAGTCGCGCTGGCGGAAGCCCTGCGACTTCAGGAGGTCGGCGAGCGTCTCGGACTTCTCGATCGACGTCGTGCCGACGAGCACGGGCTGGCCGCGCTTCTTGCACTCGCGGATGAGCTCGACGATCGCCCGGTTCTTCTCGAGGACGGTGCGGTAGACCTCGTCGTCGTCGTCGACGCGGGCGACCCCCACGTTGGTCGGGATCTCGACCACCTCGAGCTTGTAGATGTCCATGAACTCGTCGGCCTCGGTGGAGGCCGTGCCCGTCATTCCAGCGAGCTTGCCGTACATGCGGAAATAGTTCTGGAAGGTGATCGACGCGAGCGTCTGGTTCTCCGGCTGGATGGCGGCGTGCTCCTTCGCCTCCAGCGCCTGGTGCAGGCCGTCGGAATAGCGCCGGCCCGGCATCATGCGGCCGGTGAACTCATCGATGATGACCACCTCGTCGCCACGGACGATGTAGTCCTTGTCGCGCTGGAACAGCTTGTGCGCCTTCAGCGCCTGCTGCAGGTGGTGGACGAGCGAGACGTTCTCGATGTCGTAGAGCGAGCCCTCGCGCAGCAGGTCGGCCTCGCCGAGCAGCGTCTCGAGCTTCTCGTTGCCGATCTCGGTGAAGGCGGCGGTGCGCTGCTTCTCGTCGACCTCGTAGTCCTCCGGCGAGAGCTTCAGCACGAAGGCGTCGACGGTGTTGTAGAACTCCGAGCGGTCCTCCAGCGGACCGGAGATGATCAAGGGCGTGCGCGCCTCGTCGATCAGGATCGAGTCCACCTCGTCGACGATGGCGAAGCCGTGGCCGCGCTGAACCATCGAGGCGCGGTCGTACTTCATGTTGTCGCGCAGGTAGTCGAAGCCGTACTCGTTGTTGGTGCCGTAAGTGATGTCGGCGGCGTAGGCGCGCCGGCGCTCGTCGTCGGTCAGGCCGTGCACGATGACGCCGACCTCGAGGCCGAGGAAGCGGTGGATCTGGCCCATCCAGTCCGAGTCGCGCTTGGCGAGGTAGTCGTTGACGGTGACGACGTGCACGCCCTTGCCGGCGAGCGCGTTGAGATAGCTCGGCAGGGTGGCGACCAGCGTCTTGCCCTCGCCGGTCTTCATCTCGGCGATGCGACCGTCGTGCAGCACCATGCCGCCGATCATCTGCACGTCGAAATGTCGCTGCCCGAGCGTCCGCTTCGCAGCCTCGCGCACCGTGGCGAAGGCCGGCGCGACGAGGTCGTCGAGCGAGCGGCCGTTGGCGATCTGCTGGCGGAACTCGTCGGTGCGGGCGCGCAGCGCCTCGTCCGACAGCGCCGAGACCTCGGCCTCCAGCGCGTTGATGGCGGCGACGCGGCCGCGATAGGTTTTGACGCGACGATCGTTCGCCGACCCGAACATCTTGCGGGCGAGGGCACCAAGGCCGACCATGATTCCCGTCCCTTCGGAGGAAGCAAAGACACCGGTCGGTCGCGCCGACCTGACGAACGGGTTCCCATGAACGGCGTCTCGACGGACCGAGACACGGAGACCCATGAAGTGACGCTCGCCCGCGAAGGCGGCAGCGCAAGGCCGTCATCGGATCGCTCGCCGGCACCGTCCGGAGACAGAGGCCAGGCTCGCAAGCCCCCTCCGACCGGCACCGCGCCGAGACATAAGAAGCACCCCGGAGGTTGTCAACGTCGCGGCTTTCGGACATTGTGCCGCCGCCTCGACGGGGGGCGCCCTTGCAACCGACGGGCCCCGATCCCGCGGGCCAGAGACGGAAATTCATGACCATTTTGAACCTCAAGCGGTTGGTCGTGCCGGCGGTCCTCGCCCTCACGCTGACCACGTCTTCCGCCCTCGTCCCGTCCTTCGCCCAGGACGCGTCGCCGGCGACCCCGACGACCACCGAAGGGCTCGCCGCAGCCTTGGCGCCCGTTCCGCCGCCGCCGCCCCCGGAGACCGTGCTCGCCACCGTGAACGGCCAGCCGATCACCCAGGGTGACATCGAGATGGCCGCCGAGGACTTCGCGGACGATCTCGCCCGCGTGCCGGAAGGCGCCCGCCGTGGCATCATCCTCGACGTGCTGATCGACATGCACGTCATGGCCGACGCGGCCGCCAAGGACGGCGTCACCGACACGCCGGCCTTCAAGGAGCGCATGGCGTTCATGACGATGCAGGCGGCCCGCAACGCCTTCGTCCAGGACAAGATCGCCGGCGCCGTCACCGACGCCGAGGTGAAGGCGCGCTATGACGAGGAAGTCTCCAAGTTCGGGGACAACATGGAAGTGCACGCCCGCCACATCCTCGTCGAGACCGAGGACGAGGCGAAGGCGATCATCGCCGACCTGAAGAACGGTGGCGACTTCGCCAAGATCGCCGGCGAGAAGTCGAAGGACCCGGGTTCGGCCGCCCAGGGCGGCGACCTCGGCTACTTCTCGCGCGGCCAGATGGTGCCGTCGTTCGAGGAGGCGGCCTTCAACATGGAGGTCGGCTCGATCACCGAGACGCCGGTGAAGTCCGATTTCGGCTTCCACATCATCAAGGTCGAGGACAAGCGCAAGCAGGCGCCGCCGGCCTATGACCAGGTGCAGGCGCGACTTCGCGACCTTCTCATCCGCGAGAAGTTCGCGTCGACGCTCGCGAGCCTCAAGGAGGCCGCCAAGATCGACGTGATCGATCCGACGCTGAAGGCGGACGATCCGGCGGCCGCTCCCGCTCCCGCCCCGGCGCAGTAGGCCGGGGCGGCGATCCCGGGCCGCGTGCCGGTCCGGCGATCGCCCGAGGGGGTTCCAGCGGGTGGCGAAGGCCACCCGTCGCTTGTCGCGGGTGGCGAAGGCCATCTGTGGCCGGCAACCGGGTGGCGGAAGCCTCCCGGCCATGGCAAACGGGGTCTCGCACCCCATATTCGCGGAGGAGCCGCCCGCCGGGCGGCTTTTCCATTGGCGCGATCAGCGCTAAAGCATCGCACGCGGGCGGGCCGCATCCGGCGGCGCCCCGACGCGGCGACACAAGTCAGAGACGATGGCAGCTTTCAAGGACAACGATTTCAACGAGCGCAAGAAGGTGGCGGCCGAAGCCCGGCAGAAGCTGCTGGAGCGATTCCGCAGTCAGCCGAAGCCGGACGATCCGGCGGTGCAGGCACGGCTCGCCGAGCGCAAGGCCGTCGCCGACGCACGCGAGGCGCGCACCGCCGAGCGCAAGGCGGCGAAGGAGGCGGAGGCGCAGCAGCGCGCTGCCGAGGCCGCCGCCCGGGCCGAGGAGGAGGCGCGGCGCGCCGTCGAGGACGCCGAGCGGTCCGCCGCGGAGAAGGCGGAGCGGATCGCCCGCGAGGCGGCGCTCGAGATCGAGCGCAAGGCCGCCCGCGACGCCCGCTACGCGGCCCGCAAGGCCCGCAAGCGGTGACGCGCCGGAGCCGCCGCGGCGGCTCCCGCACACCGGCGCGGCCTTCGCCGACGGCCGGGCGCGCCTGATGGGCCGCCTCGCGCCGGCGGTGGACGCCGCCGAGGCGGACTGCCGCAGCTGTGGGGCCTGTTGCGCTTATTCCGCCGACTGGCCGCGCTTCACCATCGAGGACGACGCCGAACTGGCGCTGATCCCGCCCGCCTTCGCCGACGATGGCGCGGCGGGCATGCGCTGCGACGGCGACCGCTGCTCGGCGCTCGTCGGCGCGATCGGCGTCGCGGCGTCGTGCGCCGTCTATGCCGTCCGCCCGCAGGTCTGCCGCGACTGCGAGCCGGGCGATGCGGAATGCCGCATGGCGCGGGCCCGCCACGGGCTCTGACGGGCGCCGCCGGCGCTTGCGCCGCCGCCCGGGGTGGGGCACACCGAAGCGCCTCCCCGCCTTTCGGATGATCCGCCGATGTCCGTGACACTTTCCCCCTTCGCGCCCGCCGTCGTCGTCGAGATCCCGCCGGTCGAGGGCGTGCGGCTCGCCACCGCCCAGGCCGGTATCAAGTACAAGGGCCGGACCGACGTGCTGCTGATGGCGTTCGCCGAGGGCACCACGGTCGCCGGCGTGACGACGCGCTCGCGCTGCCCGTCGGCACCGGTGGAGTGGTGCCGGGCGCACCTGCCGGGCGGCCTCGCCCGCGGGCTCCTGGTCAACTCCGGCAACGCCAACGCCTTCACCGGCCTGAAGGGGCGCACCACCGTCGAGCTGTCCGCGGCCGCCGTGGCGCGCACGCTGGGTTGCCGGCCGGAGGAGGTCTTCCTCGCCTCCACCGGCGTCATCGGCGAGCCGCTCGATCCGGCCAAGTTCGAGGCGGTGCTGGACGAGACGGCGACGCGGCTCTCCGATGGCCCGTGGAGCGACGCCGCCCGCGCCATCATGACCACCGACACCTTCCCGAAGCTCGCCACCCGCACCGCCCGCCTCGAGGGTGCCGAGGTGCGCCTCTGCGGCATCGCCAAGGGCGCCGGCATGATCGCGCCGGACATGGGGACGATGCTGTCGTTCATCGCCACCGACGCGCCGATCGCCGCCCCGGTGCTGCAGGCGCTGCTGCATCGCGGCGCCGAGCGCAGCTTCAACTGCATCACCATCGACGGCGACACCTCGACCTCCGACACGCTGCTGATGTTCGCCACCGGGGCCGCGGCGCACCGCGGTGCGGCGGTGATCACCGACCCGGCCGACCGTCGCCTGCTGCCGTTCCGCCGGGCGCTCGATTCGCTCTTGCTCGAGCTCTCCCACCTCGTCGTCAAGGACGGCGAGGGCCTCAGGAAATTCGTCGCCGTCACCGTCGAGGGGGCGACCTCCAGCCGCTCGGCGAAGAAGATCGCCATGGCGATCGGCAACTCGCCGCTCGTCAAGACCGCGGTCGCCGGCGAGGACGCCAACTGGGGCCGCATCGTCATGGCCGTCGGCAAGGCCGGCGAGCCGGCCGAGCGCGACAAGCTCGCCATCTGGTTCGGCGACGTCCGGGTGGCCGTCGAGGGCGCGCGGGACCCGGCCTATTCGGAGGCGGCGGCCACGGCGGTGATGCAGAAGCCCGAGATCGACATCCGCGTCGAGCTCGGCCTCGGCCGCGGCAAGGCGACGATCTGGACCTGCGACCTCACCAAGGAATATGTCGCCATCAACGGCGACTACCGCAGCTGATGGACGGCGCCGCGGCCGTGGATGTGCTGCGCCTGGAGACGGCGAACCTCTCGGCCTGGCCGGCCGAGCGGCTCGTCCACGACGGCACCTGGCTCCTGCGCCGCACCCCCGGCCACGGGTCGAAGCGCCTCAACAGCCTGAACTTCCTCGATCCCGCCGACGATCGGGATACCGAGGCGCGGCTCGCGGCAATGGCGGCGGCGTCGCGCCGCCAGGGGCTCGACCCGACCATCCGGATCACGCCGCTGACGCCGCCCGCCGTCATGGCGCTCGTCGAGCGGGATGGCTTCGAGGTCCTCGACGAGACGCTGACGATGGTGCTGCCGACCGACGGCGCCGCGATGCCGGCGGGCGTCGACATCTGGGACGCCGCACCCCGACGCCGCTGGGCGGAGGCGATGAAGACGACGGCGTCGGCGAAGGCCGCCGACATCGGCGCGCTCGTCGCCGTGCTCGATCGCATCGTGCCGGAGGCGGCGCTGATGGTGGCGGTCGACGGCGGCACCGTCGCCGCCTCGACGCTCGCCGTGCGCGACCGGAACCTCGTCGGGCTGTTCGACGTCGGCACCAACCCGGCCTTTCGCCGCCGCGGCCACGCCAGCGCCTGCGTGCGCGCAGCGCTCGCCTGGGGCCGCGAAGGCGGCGCACGCACGGCCTACCTGCAGGTGCTCGCCGGCAACACGGTGGCCGTCGACCTCTACCGCCGCATGGGCTTCACCGAGGCCTACCGCGGCGACTATCGGCGGGCAAAGGACGGGGCGGCATGAGCGGAACAGTGACCGAAGGGCCCCGCATCGTCCTCGTCGTCGCCTGCGCCCTCGTCGACGCCGACGGGCGGGTGCTCGTCGCGCAGCGGCCTGAGGGCAAGGCGCTGGCGGGCCTCTGGGAGTTTCCCGGCGGCAAGCTCGAGCCCGGCGAGCGGCCGGAGGAGAGCCTGATCCGCGAACTCGCCGAGGAGCTCGGCATCACCGTCAAGGCGGACTGCCTGGCGCCGCTGACCTTCGCCAGCCACGGCTACGAGAGCTTCCACCTCTTGATGCCGCTCTATGTCTGCCGGCGCTGGGAGGGCACGCCCGAGGGTCGCGAGGGCCAGGCAATCCGCTGGATGAAGCCGGCGCGCCTGCGCGACCTGCAGATGCCGCCGGCCGACGCGCCGCTGATCGCCCACCTGATCGATCTGCTCTGACGGCGGCCGCGAGGGCCGCCGTCAGAGCCGCGGTCCCCCGGCCGCGCCCGGCGCCGCTCAGTTGCGGCGCTGGTAGGAGTTCTGCAGGTCGTCCTGGATGAGGTAGGCCTCGCCGTCGGCGGTCAGTTCGAGGTCGGCGTCGAGCACGCGGGTCGAGTAGGTCCAGCCGTCCGGCAGCTTCAGCTTGCCGCCAAGGGTGGCCAGGTCGTCCATCGTCAGCGTCTTGTCGACGATCTCGGCGAAGGTCTGCATGACGTAGACGCGGCCGTCGGCGTCGGTGATCTCGTAGACCGGCTTGCCCGCCTGATAGAGGTAGGTCGTCTCGCGGTTGATGGTGCGCACCACGTAGGCGCGGTGGCCGAGCAGCAGGTCGCGAAACGGCAGCGACAGGGTGGCGCGCTGGGTCGCCGCCAGGCCGTCGAAGGTCTTCGTCACGCCGTCCTTGGTGGCGCCGGTGGCGGAGATGCGGTCCATCACCCAGAAGCGCGGGCCGTTCATCACCACCTCGAAGGCGCCGAGCTCGTCGGCGAGCTTTTTTCCGTCGATGGCGTCCCAGACGGCCGGCGGGCAGTCGTTCTGGCCGAGGGTGTTGTAGACCTCGAGGCGGAACGACAGGCCGTCGCGATAGACCGGGATGATCTCGCAATAGCGCGTGCCGCGCAGGTCCTTCGGCACCGTCCCGCCCGCCGTGGACGTGTCGGCCGCGACGGGCGGGGCGGCCCCGGCGATGAGGGCGGCCGTCAAGGCGAGGGCGGGCAGGAGGCGGTTCATCGAAATGTCTCCGGGGGCGGTGCGCAGTGGCATCGCTCACACGAGGATACGGGGCGCCGGCCCAAAGTCTTCGCTGCGCGTGCCCGGTGTGTGCGCTTTTTGTCCCGGAACGACGAAGGCTCCCCCCGCCGGCGCGGAGGGAGCCCTCATGCTGTCGGTCACCGCCGTCGCCGCGCCGGTGGGCGGCAAAGCGACGGTCAGCGTGTCTCGACGCGCGCTTACTTCGCCTCGCCGAGCTTGGTGAACCACTTGTCGCGCAACGCCTTGTAGGTGCCGTTGTTGATGCGGTCCTGGATGTAGACGTTGAGGAAGTTCAGCATGTGCAGGTCGGTCGGCCGCACGGCATAGGAGAGGCCGACCGGCTTCAGCAGGTTGTCCTCGTCGTTGAGGAGCTTCACCTTGGAGGCGAGCTCGGGGTTCTGCGCCTTCAGGATGGTGAAGGTGGTGGGGTCGATCATGTGCGCCGTGGCGCGGCCGGCGAGCACGTCCTGGGTCGGGGCGGCGACGTTCTCGCCGACGAGCACGCTGATCTTGGCGTTCGGATAGAGCTCGGCCGGGAAGATCGATTCGACCGACCCGGACATGCCGACGAAGGTGACGTCCGGCGAGTTGAGGTCGTCCAGGGAGTCGAGCGGCGAGTCGGCCGCCACCATCACCATGAAGCCGTTGAAGGCGTAGGGCTGGGTGAAGGAGACGACGAGCGCGCGCTCGGGCGTGGCGAACAGGTTGGCGAACACGACGTCGTACTGCTCGGCGACCAGGCCGGAGACCAGCGTCGCCCAGGTGGCGTCGACGATCTCGAGCTTGACGCCCATGATCTTGGCCACTTCCTCGGCCATCTCGACATTGTAGCCCTCGTAGACGCCGGTCGCCGGGTTGGGCGACTGGTCGGACGGGCTCGGCGCCATGCCGACGCGCAGCACGCCGGCGGACTGGATGCGGGCGATGAGGTCGTCGGCGGCGTGGGCGGCGAGCGAGGCGACGCTCATCGCCAGCGCGAGGACGGCGGTCGAAATCCACTTCATGGGTCCACTCCGTTCAGGTTCGCCGGCGTTGCTGCCGGCCGTTCGTGGTTGGCGCGGGCCTCCCCGAGGTCCGCGCGAAAGGGCGGTCGTCACATCGCGGCCCGCCGTCGGGTCTTCTCCAGGCGGCGGGACAAAAGGCTGATCGGGAAAATGATGAGGAAATAACCGATGCCGATGGCGGTAATGAACTCGAAGTAACGAAACGTCTGGGCGCCGAGGTTGTAGGCGACATAGGCGAGCTCGGCGACGCCGATGGCGGCGAGAAGCGTCGTGTTCTTGATGAGCTCGGTCAGATAGTTGATGAACGGCGGCGTCATCAGGGGCACGCCCTGGGGCAGCACGACCCGCGTCCACAGGGCGAAGCGCGACAGCCCGAGCGCCCGCCCGGCCTCGAACTGCCCTTTCGGCACCGACTGGATGCCGGCGCGGAAGATCTCGGCGAGATAGGCGCCGGTGACGAGGCCGAGCGACAGGCTGCCGGCGGTGAGCCCGCTCATCTGGATGCCGAGCACCGCCGGCAGGCAGAAATAGGCCCAGAAGATCAGCACCATCTCCGGCGTCGTGCGGAAGAAGGTGAGGTAGGCGTCGACGAAGCGGCGGGACCACTTGCCGCCGCCGAGCCTGAGCACGACCATGACGACGGCGACGACGAAGCCGATCGACAGCGCGATCACCGTGGCGAGGCACGTCACCATCAGCCCGCCGAGGAGCGCCGGGTAGTTTGCTTCGAGGACGCCGATATTGAAGTTCATGCCGGTCGCTCCAGCCGCTTCTCGACGAAGAGCCCGAGCCGGCTGATGGCGAAGCCGACGAGGAAGAACAGGAGAGCGGCGGCCGTGTAGAGCTCGACCGGCCGGTAGGTGAAGCCGTTGATGCGCATGGCGACGCGCATCAAGTCGTTGATGGCGAGGATCGACAGGATGGTCGACGCCTTGACGGTGGAGATCGCCGAACTCGTCAGCGGCGGCACGATGAGACGCAGCGCCTGCGGCAGGATGATCTTCGTCCAGACGAGACGCGTCGGCAGCGCCAGCGCCCGCCCCGCCTCGATCTGGCCCTTGTCGATGGCGGCGATGCCCGCCCGGAAGATCTCGCTGGTGTAGGCGCCGACGTTGAAGGTGAGCGCCAGGATGGCGCTGACCGTCGGCGCCAGGGTGAAGCCCAGCACCAGCGGCAGGGCGAAGTGCACCCAGATCGCCTGCATCAGGAGCGGCGTGGCGCGCAGGAACTCGACCAGCGCGCGGATCGGCCAGCGGATGATCCTGAAGCGCGACGACTGGAACACCGCGAACAGGGCGCCGAGCACGGTGCCGCCGACGAGCCCGCTCCCCGCCAGGAACAGCGTGAAGCCGAGCCCCATCAACAGGGCGTCGCGAAAGCGCCAGACGACGCCGAAGTCGAGGCTCGACCAGAAGGTCTCGGCCATCGGATCGCTTCCCCGCTCGCTGCGGTCGCGTGGTGGGCAACGTGCCGTTCCCCCGCGTCGTCGGCATTCACGTGGAGCGAAGATCCAGATTGGATTTTCGTATCCACTCGACGATAGTGCTCTGGAATTCGGCCGCCCGTCAACTCGCCACGGGCGATCGAAGGGCAAAAATCAAGCAGCGCCAGCAGGAGCCCAAAAATGCAGCAGATCGTGCGTCACGAGGTCGGCCCGCGGATGACCCAGATGGTCGTCCATGGCGACACCATCTATCTCTGCGGCCAGACGGCAGCCGACCGCACGGTCGGCGCCGCCGACCAGACCCGGCAGATCCTCGCCCGCATCGACGAGCTGCTGGCGGCCGCCGGCAGCAACAAGTCGAAGCTCCTGAGCGTCCAGATCTGGCTCGCCGACATCCGCTACTACGACGAGATGAACGCCGTCTGGGACGCCTGGGTCGACCCGCGGAACACCCCCGGCCGCGCCACCTGCGAGGCCCGCATGGCCTTCCCGGACGTGTTCGTGGAGATCATCGCGATCGCCGCGAAGTAGGGGGTGCGGTCCGTCGGCGGCGCCGGCCGGCACAGCGCTTGTTGTCCCTTCTCCCACCGGAAGGTGGGAGAAGGTGCCCCGAAGGGGCGGATGAGGGCGCGCCGCGAAGCGGCGCGGGAGCCGGTTCGGGATGAGGCATTCCGCGCGCTGGCGCGCGGCCCTCATCCCCCTGCCGGGACCTTCTCCCGCCGGGCGGGAGAAGGGGGGCTGGGGCTCTACCGTCCCCGCCCGCACCGGCGTCGCTCACGCCCCCGCCGCCAGCCCCGACCGCCGCGCCTCCGTCGCCGCATGGTCGACGCCTCCGTCACCCGTCAGCACCACCCCGTAGACGCTCTCCGCCCGCTCCCGGCTGACCCACCCCTCCGCCACGTCGCGGGCAACCGACGCCGGCGGCCGCTCGTGGGCCGGGCCGTAGCCGCCGCCGCCGGCGGTGAGCGAGACGAGGCTCTCGCCCTCCTTCACGATCAGCTGCGACGAGCCCGGCAGCGCCTCGAGGCTGCCGTCGGCGCGCCGGAGGTAGGCTTCCGCCAGCGCCCCCGGACCGCCGCCGCGCACCCCTTGCGCCGGATGCACGACACCGTCGCAGGCGAAGCCCACCTCGACGTCGCAGTCGACCGGTCCGTACTCGATCTCCGCTCCTGGCGCGCCGCGGAAGCGGCCGGCGCCCTCGCCGTCGGTCCTGAGCCGCCGCGCCTGCACGACGATCGGCTGGTGCAGTTCGTCGAGCTCGATCGAATCGTAGAACGGCATGCCGGCATTGCCCATGCAGGCGATGGTCAGCCACCCGTCCGTCACCGGCGTGCCCGGCCCGCCGCCGGCACCGAGGATGACGACGTTGATGAACGCCGCCCCCTCCGCCCGCGGGTCGAAGCCGGAGACGACGCCGCAGGAGGGCGGCAGGCTGGAGCCGGAGGCGTCGGCCATGCCGATGCCGTCGCCGAGCGAGGCGAAGGCGCGCTGCACGGCGTTGACCAGCCGGTCGGCGAGGTTGGTGGTGGCGACCGAGGTCGACGTCGGATGCTCGGGGATGCCGACGACGCAGTTGCGGCGGAGCCGCACGTCGATGCGCCGGTAGCTGCCGGCGTTCGCCGGCACGCCGGGCTCGATCGAATCGAAGACGCCGCAGAGCGCGCCGGAGGTCGCCGTGCCCTCCGACAGGTTGAGGCCGCAAGGCATGCAGTCGGGATTGTCGGTGAGGTCGATGACGATGCGCGCGGCGTCCGGGTCGACGCTGATATCGGCGCGGATGCGGATGCCGTCGGCCGGCGTGCCGGGGAAGGGGTCGTGGGCGTTCTCGGCCGACGCCTGGCCGCCGGGCAGCTTGCGGATGGCCGCGATCATGCGCTGCTCGGAATAGTCGAACCAGGCGCGCTCCAGCGCGTGAAAGCGGTCCCAGCCGAGCTCGGCGCCGAGCTTCAGGATTTCCCGCTCGGCGACACGGGCCGCTCCGAGGGCGGCGAGATAGTCGCCCCACCACTGGTCGGGCACGCGGATGCGCATCCGGCACATCCGGACGATGTCGTCGATGTGGCGGTAATCCGACTGGATCTTCGTCGCCGGGAAGATCAGCGCCCCCTCGGCATAGACGTCGCGCGCGGCGCCCATGTAGGTGGTCGGCAGGGCGTTGCCGCAGTCGGCGACGTGGGCCTTGGCGAGAACCGAGAAGCGGTGGACGCCGTCGTCGTCGACCACCGGCACGATGACGGTGTGGTCGGCGGCGTGCGAGTTGCCGTGATAGGGCGAGTTGTGCAGGTAGGCGTCGCCGCGCTTCAGGACCGGGTGCATCTCGGCCATGCACTGCGCCATCAGATCGGCGCCGCGCAGCATGTGGATCGGAAAGCCCTCCGACACCGACAAGAGCTCGCCGGTCGCCGTCACCAGCGAGCAGGAGAAGTCGCGGGCCGTGTTGATGACGCCGGAGCGGCCGGTGCGCAGCATGGTGTTGGCCATGCGGCGGGTGATCGATTCCATCCGGCTGTTGAAGATCGCGAGCTCGACGGCGGTGGGCGCCGGTGCAGTCGCGGCGGTGTCGTCTGGTCCGGTGACGCGGTCCAGCATGGCGGTGTCCTCGCGGCTCATCGGGCCGGCCCCGGCGTGATCACGATGCCGCCGCTCTCGCTGCCGCGCGCGGAGGCGCCCGGCGGCACGACGACGGTGGTGAAGGCGGATTCGACGATTGCCGGGCCGGCGACCGGCTCCGTCAGGTCGCCGAACGAGCGCACGGCGGCGTCGCACCAGCCGTGGCCGGCGAAGTAGGCGCGGCGGCGGGAGGCCGGCTGCGGCGTGCCGGTGGCGAGCGCCGGGGCGTCGTCGGCGTCCGGCCGGAGCCGGCAGGCGACGCGGGCGCTCCAGGTGAGGAACTCCACCGCCGAATCCGGGTCCGACACCGCGAACAGTTCCTCGTGGGTGCGGTGGAAGGCCTCGACGAGGCGGGCCACACCGGCGGCGTCGATGGCCGCGCCGTCCGGCAGCTCCGTCTCGATGTCCCAGGCCTGCTGCACGTAGCGCGCCTCCACCGAGAAGCGGACGCTGTGGCCGAGCGACCCGGCGCCGGGGCCGGCGGCGAAGGCGGCGGATCGTTCGGCGAGGTCCGCCAGCACGGCGGTGACGGCGCCGGCGTCGAAGCGGTCGCTGCGCTGCGGGGCGAGCGTGCGGAATTCCGCCGACAGCGTCGACAGCAGCGCGCCGGCGGCCGACAGCGTCGCGCCGGTGCTCGGGATCACAACCTCGGCGCAGCCGAGGCGGCGGGCGATGGCGACGGCCGTGAAGCCGGCCGAGCCGCCGCCGCCGACCAGCACCGCCTGAGACGGGTCGACGCCGCGGTTGATGGTGATGTCCTCGATCGCCGCCACCATCCGCTCGGTGGCGAGCGCCAGCATCGCCGCGGCGGCGTCCTCGGTGGTGACGTTCAGCGGCCCCGCGACGTCACGGTCGATCGCGGCGCGCGCCGCCTCGACGTCGAGCGCCAGCCGGCCGCCGAGGAAGTGGCCGGGGTCGAGGTAGCCCAGCGCCAGCGCCGCGTCGGTGACCGTCGGCCGCGTGCCGCCGCGGCCGTAGCAGGCCGGGCCCGGTTCCGCCCCGGCGCTCTCCGGGCCGACGGCGAGCAGGCCGCCGGCATCGACGCGGGCGATCGAGCCGCCGCCGGCGCCGATCCACTTCACCTCCACCGAGGGGAAGCCGACGAGATGGCCGCGGAAGGGCGGGCCGATCCACGATTCCGCCGTCCACGGGATCTCGCCGCGGCGCACGAACGAGACGTCGAAGGAGGTGCCGCCACTGTCGGTGACGATGGCGGTGTCGCGGCCGGCGTCGGCGCGGGCGTAGGCGCGACCGGCGAGCGGGGCGAGGGAGGGGCCGGAGTTGATGGCGTGGATCGGGGCTGCCGCCAGCATCGCCGTCTCGACGACGCCGCCCTGCGAGGTGACGCCGAGGATGCGACCTTCGAACCCGGCGCCGCGCAGCCGCGCGTCGAGGTCGCGCAAATACGGTCCCATGATCGGCTTCAGCGAGGCGTCGATGCAGGTCGACGAGGCCCGGCGGTACTCGCGCAGGATCGGGTTCAGCTGATGCGACAGCGTCACGGCGACGTGCGGCAGGCGCTCGGCGAGCAGCTTGCCGACGGCCAGCTCGTGCGCCGGGTTGATGATCGACCACAGCAACGAGACGCCGACCGCCTCGACCTCCAGCGCCGCCAACTGGTCGACGATGGCGTCGAGGGCGGCGGTATCGAGCGGCTTCAGCACGCGCCCGTCGCTCCAGAGACGCTCCGGCACCTCGAAGGTCAGCGAGCGCGGCACGTAGGGATCGGGGAAGGGGCGGGTGTAGTCGAAGAGGTCCGTCCGCCCACCCTCGCGGAAGAGCAGGATGTCCGGGTGGCCGGCGGTGGTGAGGAAGGCCGTCTTCGCCGTGGTGCCGGTGAGGATGGCGTTCAGCGCCCGCGTCGTGGCGTGGATGAAGACGGAGCCGCGGCCAAGGAGGGTGGTCGTATCGGTGCCGAAGCTCTCGGCGGCGCGGGCGACGGCGGCGAGCACGCCCGCGGCCGGATCCTGCGGCGTCGTCGGTGCCTTGAAGCCGTGGAAGCGGCCGTCGTCGTCCTCGATCACCAGGTCACTGAACGTGCCTCCGACATCGACGGCAAATCGCATCGGCGGCCCTTAATGCTCGCGGGTGTTGACGATCGGGCAGCCGGGGAGGCGGCTGACCCGACCCCGACGCTAGCCGCGGGAGGGAGTGTCGTCAACGATTTGATACGTGGATTTTTGGATACAGAATATCGACAGGTGGCAGTCGGCAGTCGGCAATCGGTAGTCCGGTTGGCAGTGGACAGTGGGCAGTGGGGTGTCAGTTCAAGTGGCCGAGGGGCCCTCCAAGCGCAGAACGCGTCCCTCCCCTGCCAGGGGGAGGGACAGGCGACCGCAGGTC
>Ga0209902_100514_pt1 | contig 38612 bp, 29 predicted proteins | sample FECB27metaG_FD_188304 | JGI IMG/M metagenome (GOLD analysis project Ga0209902, IMG submission 188304) | Cyanobacterial communities from the Joint Genome Institute, California, USA - FECB-27 (SPAdes) (version 2) | ecosystem: Environmental > Aquatic > Thermal springs > Hot (42-90C) > Microbial mats...
GGATCGCCGCGCGCCTCGTCGACGCCAAGGCCGGTGCGCTCGCGAGCCGCCTCGACGAACTGCCGTCGCGGGTGCTGCGGCTGCCGGCCGACGAGCGGGTGGACGCGGCGATCGTCGAGCTCGGCAAGCTGACGCTTCTAACGCGCGCCTGGCGCGCCGCGCCCGAGGATCCCGAACTGCGGCGCGAGGTGATCGCCACCGAGGCGCGCGACGATCTCGTCGCCGCCGTGGATGCGCCCCGCCACGCCGCGCTCTGGGAAGTCCTCGCCGAGCAGATCGCCACCCGCCGCGACGGGCTCGTCAGCGTCTCGACCTGGCTGTTGAACACCGAGCCGGCCGGGCCGCGCTTCGCCGTGCTGATCGACTATTTTCCCGCCTCGGCCGGGCGACGCAGCGGCGCGTTTGCGGTCGGCTCGTGCTTCTGGGCGGAACTCCTGTTCTATCCGGCGCGGCTGCCGCTGCGGGCCGTCATCCTGCAGCGCTCGGACGCCGAGGTGCGCGCCGACGCCGCCTGGCCCGTCGCTCCCGACGCCGATCCGCTGGCGGGCTATGGCCGCGCGCTCTTGGCCGCACCGTGGCTGCTCGCCGTGCCGATGGTGCTGCCGACCGGCCGCATCGCCGAGGATCCGGCCCGCCGGCCGTGGTGGCGCGACGACGGGATCGCCTTGCCGGTGGATGGTGCCGTGCCTGAGATCGCGCTCGGCGCGCGGCTCGACACGGCGGCGGGCGTGTGGGACGGGGCGCGGCTGACGCTGCTCGCGGCGCGGACGAACTGGGGACGGGTCGGCTTCGATGCTTGAGGTGGAGGATCGGCTCGCCCGCATCCGCGCCGCCTGGATGGCCGGCCGCGCCGCCGCCGACGAGGCGCCGCCGGATTGGCGCGATGTGGTCGGGCGAGGCGCCGGTGCCGAGGCCGCGCTCGCAGCCCTCGCCGGCCAGGCGATGCAGGTGCTGCTCCGGCCGCTGCCGCCGCCGCTGACGCCAAGGCCGCTCTTGCCGGTGCTGGCGGTGCCGTCGCCGCCGGAGGCGGTGCGTCCCCGCATCCGCCGCCTGCTCACGGCGCGACACGGCGATGCGGCCGGGGTGCGGGCGCTGGTGCTGTTCCTGGCGGCGCGCGGCGTCGCCATGCACCCGGCCGACTGGCTGCCGCGGCCGACGGACGACTGGGCGCCGTCCTTTTACGCCCCGTGGCAGGCGTGGGCGGGCTCGGAGCCGCAGACTGATGCCACCGAGGCTCTGACGGCGGAGACCTACCAGGAGTGGCCGTGGGCGGCGCGGCGGGCGGCACTCGCCGCGATGCGTCGCGGCGATAGCGCCGCGGTGCGCGCGATCCTCGCCGCCCGGGCGGCCGGCGAGCCGGCCGAGCGACGGCTGCGGCTGCTGGAAATCCTCGAAGACGGCCTGTCGGCGGAGGACGTCCCCCTGCTCGAGGGTTTCGCCGGCGACCGCTCCGACCGCGTGCAGGCGCTCGTCCGCAGGTTGCTGGCGCGGCTCGGCCGGGTCAGTGACGCTTCGCTCGCCGCCGACGCGGCGCGGGAGCTCGCGCAGGAACTGGCGGCGATGGTCGAACTCGTCCGCGTCGGCCTCTTGAAGCGCCGCAACCAGCTGACGTTCAAGCCGCTGAAGACCGCCCCGCAGGAGCACCGCCGGCGCGAACTTTTGGCCGTGGTGACGCTCGCCGAGCTCGCCGCCGCGCTCGGCGTCGCCGAGGCGGGGCTGGTCGAGAGCCTTCCCGTCGACCGGGCCCGCATCATCGGCGCCTTCGCCACGATGGTGGTGGAGACCGCCTCCGCCGCCGCCTGGCGCGCGCTCTTCGACCTGACGCTGCAGGATGCCGACGCACCGCTCGAGCTCGCCGTCACCCTCAGCCGCCGCGCCGATGCCGGCGAGCGTGCGGCAATGCTCGCAGCGGTGCTCGTGCGCGAGACGGCGATCGGCTTCGAGGGCAGCCTCGCCGTCGCCGGCGACAGGCTGGGGGCGGCCGGCGGCGGCCCGCTGGCGCGGTCGGCGGCGTACCGGGCGCTGCTGGAGCTTGCGGCCACCACCCAGTCGCAAGCCGCCGGCGCGCCGCCGCCGGCGCTGGCGACGGGGCTCGCCACCCTCGGCCTGCTGCTCGACGCGGCCGCGGCGCGCACCGTCCTCGACGACGTCCAGGCCGCGGGCCTGTCCGGCGCCGATCCGCGGCTCGACATGCTGCGTCTCAACATCGCCCTCGCACGGGAGCGCGCGACGTGACCGACATCCTTCGTCTACCGGCCGAGAAGACCTACGCCGCCGAGCTCGACGCGCTCAGGCGCGGCGACGCGGCGCCGACGCCACGCGGCTGGGCGATGTCGCCGAAGGCGGCGGTGACCTACCTGATGGGCGGCACCGCCGCCGACGGTACCGCCATCAGCGCCAAATATGTCGGCGACCGACGGCTGATCGAGACGGCCGTCGCCACCCTCGCCACCGACCGGGCGCTGCTGCTGCTGGGGGTGCCCGGCACGGCGAAGTCGTGGGTGTCGGAGCACCTCGCGGCGGCGATCTGCGGCGAGTCCACCCTCGTCATCCAGTGCACCGCCGGCACCGACGAGAACCAGATCCGCTACGGCTGGAACTACGCCCGCCTGCTCGCCGACGGCCCGTCGCGGGAGGCGCTGGTGCCGACGCCGCTGTTCCGGGCGATGGAGGCGGGCAAGCTCTGCCGGCTGGAAGAGCTGACGCGCATGGGCTCGGACGTGCAGGACACGCTGATCACCGTGCTGTCCGAGAAGATGATGCCGATCCCGGAGCTGAACGACGCCGTCTTCGCCCGGCGCGGCTTCAACCTGATCGCCACCGCCAACAACCGCGACAAGGGCGTCAACGAGCTCTCCTCGGCGCTGAAGCGCCGCTTCAACGTCGTCGTGCTGCCGCTGCCCGACGACATCGACGAGGAGATCGCCATCGTCACCCGCCGGGTCGGCGAGATGGCGCAGAGCCTCGACCTGCCGGCGCCGAAGAACGTCGGCGAGGAGGTCGCCCGGGTGGTGGCGATCTTCCGCGAGCTGCGCGGTGGCGCGACGCTCGACGGCAAGGTGACGCTGAAGACGCCGTCCGGCTCGCTGTCGACGGCCGAGGCCATCGCCGTGACGATCGGCGGCCTGAGCCAGGCGGCCTATTTCGGCGGCGGCAGGCTGGATGCCGAGGGTCTGGCGCCGAGCCTGCTCGGGGCGATCGTCAAGGACCCCGTGCAGGACAAGATCGTGCTCGCGGAATATCTCGAGGCGGCGCTGAAGAAGCGGCCGGACTATGCCGGCTACTACCGCGCGCTGGTCGACCTGGTCTGACGGCGCGTCGCGCGTGGCCGCCGGCATCCACACCTTCGGCATCCGCCATCACGGGCCCGGCTCGGCGCGCCGGCTCGTCGCCGCGCTCGATGCCCTGCGGCCGACGGCGGTGCTGATCGAGGGGCCGGCCGACGCGTCGGACCTGCTGCCGATGCTGGCCGATCCGGCGATGGTGCCGCCGGTGGCGCTGCTGGTCTATGCCTCCGACGACCCCGCCCGCGCCGCCTTCTGGCCGTTCGCCGCCTACTCGCCGGAGTACCAGGCCGCCTGCTGGGCGGTGCGCAACGGCGCGGTCCTGCGCTTCATCGACCTTCCCGCCGGATGGTCGCTCGGCCCGCCGGCCGACCCCGCCGCGACCGCGGCGAGCGTGGAGGGGGGGGGCGATCCACCGCCGGTGGACGCGGTGGCGCTGCGGCTGAAGCACGATCCGATCGGGCTGCTGGCCGAGGCTGGCGGCTATGAGGACGGCGAGAGCTGGTGGCGCGACGTCATCGAGGAGAACCCGGCGTCCGACGCCGTCTTCGCCGCCGTCGCCGATGCGATGACCGCACTGCGGGAGGTGGCTCCGCCGGCGGCGGGCCGCGAGGCCGCGCGCGAGGCGTACATGCGGCTCGAGATCGCCCGCGCCGCCCGGGAGGCGACGGGCCCGGTCGCGGTGGTCTGCGGCGCCTGGCACGTGCCGGCGTTGCGGGCGAAGGTCTCGCCGACGCAGGACCGGGAGCGGCTGAAGGGTGCGCCGAAACAGAAGGTCAGTGCCACCTGGGCGCCGTGGACGTCGCCGCGGCTCGCCTTCCACACCGGCTACGCCGCCGGCGTCACGGCGCCCGGCTGGTGCGGCCATCTCTGGGAGACGCCGCGGGACGAGGTCACGGTGCGCTGGCTCGGCCGGATCGCCCAGGCGCTGCGGACCGCCGGGCATATCGCCTCGACCGCGTCGCTGATCGAGGCGCAGCGGCTGGCGATCGCGCTCGCGGCGATGCGCGACCGGCCGCAGCCGGGCTTCGAGGAACTGCGCGAGGCGGCGATCGCCTGCCTCTGCCACGGCGAAGGGCTGGTGTGGGACACCATCGCCGCCGGGCTGTTGCTGGGAGACGCCGTCGGCGAGATCCCGGCGAACACGCCGCTGGCGCCGCTGATCGAGGACCTGCAGCGCGAGCAGCGCCGCACGCGCCTGAAGCCGGAGGCGCTGGAGCGCGAGCTGTCGATCGACCTGCGCAGCGAGGGCGGCCTCGACCGCTCGACGCTGCTGCACCGCCTGTCGATCCTGGAGGTGCCGTGGGGTCGGCTGGTCGATGCCGGCCGCAGCCGCGGGACCTTCCGCGAGCGCTGGCTGCTGCGCTGGGAGCCGGAGTTCGCGGTCCGCCTGGTCGAGAACCTCGTCCATGGCGCGACCATCGCCCGCGCCGCCGCTGGCCGCCTGACGGCGCGGTTCGCCGCGGCGGCGGACCTGCCCGCGCTGTGCGACCTGACATTGTCGGCGCTGACGGCCCAGTTGCCGGAGGCGGCGGCCGCCGGCGTGGAGCGGATCGAGCACCGCGTCGCCGTGACCAGTGACTGTGGCGAGCTGCTGTCGTCCCTGCCGCCGCTCGGCGACATCGTCCGCTACGGCCAGGCCCGTCGCACCGAGGCCGCGCAACTCGAGGCCCTGTTCGTCCGCATCCTGGCGCAGGGAGCCGTGGCGCTGCCGTATGCCGCGCGCGGCCTAGACGCCGATGCCGCCCGCAGCCTGAGGTCCGCCGTGCTGGCCGCCGAGGCGGCCGCAGCGCTGCTGGAGGCCGACCGGACCGGCTGGCACGCGGCACTCGCCGGCGTGGTCGCGGACGAGCGGGCAACGCCGCTCGTCGCCGGCACCGCGGCGCGACTGCTCCACGAGGCCGACGTGCTCGCGGCGGAGGCGGCCGCCGAGCTCCTCGGGCGCATGCTGTCGCCCGGCCGCGCCGTGGCGGAGGCGGCGGGCTTCTTCGAGGGCTTCTTCGACGGCACCGGCGAGCGGCTGATCTACGACGCCGGCCTGCGGACGGCCGTCGACCGCTGGATGCTGCAGCTCGAGGCGGAGGACTTCACCCTCTTCCTGCCGCTGTTCCGGCGCGCCCTCGGCACCCTCGACCGCATGCAGCGGCGGCGGCTGCTCGACGCGCTGTTCGGGCGGGGCGGGGTCGGCCTGCACGGCCGCGGCCTTGTCGCCGACGCCGAGGCGATCTGGCCCGCCCATCTCGACCGCCTGACCGGCCTGCTGACGGGGAGGCCGGCGACATGAGCGAGGAACGCGAACGCCGGTGGCGCCTGGCGGTCGGCGGCGAGGACGAGGCGCTGCCGGCCGAGGACGATCGGCGGCTGTCGAAGGCCCTCACCATGCTCTACGGCGAGGGCGACGGCGGCGGTGGTGGCGGCGGCGGTGGTGGTGGCAAGGGGCGGGGGAGCTTGGCCCGGTCCGCGCCGAGCGTCGCCCGCTGGCTCGGCGACATCCGCCGCTTCTTCCCGACGCCGGTCGTGCAGGTGGTCCAGAAGGACGCCATGGATCGCCTCGGCCTTCAGCAGATGCTGCTGGAGCCGGAACTGCTGTCGGCGGTCGAGGCCGACGTGAACCTGGTGGCGACGCTCGTCAGCCTGCGGAGCGTCATGCCGGCGAAGACGAAGGCGATCGCCCGGGAGGTGATCGCCAAGGTGGTCGCGGCGCTGATGGAACGGCTGGAGCGGCAGACGGCGGAGGCGGTGCGCGGTGCGGTCGACCGCCGTCGCCGCACCGGGCGGCCGCGCTTCCCGGACATCGACTGGCCACGCACCATCGAGGCCAACCTGCGCCACTACCAGCCCGCGCACCGGACGGTGGTGCCGGAGCGGCTCGTCGGCTTCATGCGCCGGCAGCGGCGGCTGGTCGACCTCGACGAGGTGGTCCTCTGTGTAGACCAGTCGGGATCGATGGCCCCCTCGGTCGTCTATGCCTCGATCTTCGCGGCCGTCATGGCCTCGCTGCCGGCGGTGAAGACGAAGCTCGTCTGCTTCGATACTGCGGTCCTCGACCTGACCGAAGAGCTGGCGGACCCCGTCGAGGTGCTGTTCGGCGTCCAGCTCGGCGGCGGCACCGACATCAACCAGGCGGTCGCCTACTGCGAGGGGCGGATCGAGCGGCCCGCGCGGTCCCATCTCATCCTGATCACCGACCTGTTCGAGGGTGGCGACAGGGAGGCGCTGGTGGCGCGGCTCGCCCGGCTGGTGGCCGCCGGTGTCAACGTCATCGCCTTGCTGGCGCTGAGCGACGAGGGCCGGCCCGCCTCCGACCCGGTGATGGCCGGTCGCCTCGCGGCGCTGGGCGTGCCCGTGTTCGCATGCACGCCCGACCAGTTTCCCGCCCTGATGGCCGCGGCCCTGAAGCGAGAAGACGTGCACGCCTGGGCCGCCGCGGCCGACATCAAGGTGATGCGCGCCGGAGAGTGACGGTCAGTGTCTTCCCCGTGGGGCCGGCCGGTCGATGGGCGGCGTCGCGCTAGACGAGCTTCCGGATCTCCTCTTCCAGCCTGTGCTGGTGATAGGGCTTCGACAGGCGCGGCAGGTCGAGCTGAAAGCCCGGCGGGAACTCGGCATATCCGGTCGCGAGCAGGATCGGCATCTGCGGCTGCCGCCTGCGCACCTCCTCGGCCAGTTCCGCCCCGTTCATCCGCGGCATGGAATAGTCGGTGATGACGAGATCGAAGGGCTCGCCGCTGTCGATGGCCTCGAGGGCCAGCGCACCGGAGTTGGCTTCGACCACGCGGTGGCCGAGATCCTCGAGCATCGCCGCCGTGCTCATGGAGATCAGCGCGTCGTCGTCGACGAGGAGGATCAGAAGCTGGCGCGACGGCCGCGGGCCGTCCGCCGCCGGCTCCGGCACCGCGGCCTCGTCCTTGCCCGCAGAGGTGGCCAGCGGCGACACCGGGAACCACAGCTCCGCCCGGGTGCCTCGGTGCGGCTCGCTGCGCAGACGCAGGATGCCGCGGTGCTGGATGGCGAGCCCGTGGATCATCGAGAGCCCGAGGCCGGTCCCCTTGCCCAGCTCCTTGGTGGAGAAGAACGGCTCCGCCGCCTTGGCGAGCGTGGTGGCGTCCATGCCGAGGCCGTTGTCCGAGACCGCGATGCAGACATAGCGACCGGGCGCCAGTTCCTCCGGAAGGTCGGCGTCGGTGAGGACGGCGGAGATCCGGATCTCGCCGCCGTTCGGCATCGCGTCGCGCGAATTGACGACGAGATTGAGGATCGCCAGTTCCACCTGGTTGGCATCGATGAGCGCCGGGGGGAGGTCCGGGGCGATGTCGTAGTGCAACGTGATGCGCAGCGGATCGACGGACTTCGCCAGCAGGTCGGCGATGCCGTCGATCAGGCCGGCGATACTGGCATCGCTGATCTGCAGGTCCTGGCGGCGGGCGAAGGCGAGCAGGCGCTGCGTCAGGGCGGCGCCGCGGTCGGCCCCCTGCTGGGCGCTGTCGATCAGGCGCCGCAGTTTCGGATCGTCGGGAAGGTTCCGCTTCAGGAGGTCGAGGCTGCCGATCACCGCCGTCAGCAGGTTGTTGAAGTCGTGCGCGACGCCGCCGGTGAGCTGGCCGATCATTTCCATCTTCTGCGCCTGGCGGAGCTGCATCTCGGCGCTCTCCCGTCTGGTCGCCTCCTCCAGGGCGTTCCGATGCGCGTGCTCCAGCTCCCGCGTCCGCTCGGCGACGCGGCGCTCGAGGTCGTCGTTGAGGGTGCGCAGGCGTTGATCCGCCTCGCGGAGGCTCTGCTCGCTGTCGCGGAGCTCGCGCACGCGATCGCGCACCTGATACTGGCGCCGTCGTCCCTTCAGGGCGCTGTGGATGACGCTGATGAAGGTGGTGGCGTGGAAGGGGCGCTCCAGGAACGTGACATTTCCCAGGAGCTCGGTGTAGCGCGCGGCGATCGGATCACGCTCCGGTCCGCCGCCCTTGTGGACGAGGATCACGAACGGCAGGTCCGACCACGGCGCCTGCGACCCCACCCACGCGACGAGCGCCCGCAGGTCGGCCTTCGCCAGCTCCTCCTCGGTGATGACGACGGCGAGCACCTCGTCGCTCACGGAGTTCGCCAGCTCCGCCGCGGATCGGACCGCCTGCGACGTGCTGCCCGCCGCGGCGAGGAGCGAGCCGGCGATCTCCGCGTCTCTCCCCGCCGGCGCGCAGACCAGCACGCGCTCGGGGACATCGTCAGGAGGAAGCATCGACTTCGGCCCCGTCGATCAGCTGCCCCGCCACCAGTTCCGGCACGCCGCGCAGGATGCCCTGGAAGCCGTCGAGCGCTTCGCCCACCCGCAGGCCGTCCTTGCCGATGCTGAACTCGCGGATGGTGTCCTCGTGCCGGCTGGCGCGCTTCTTGATGACGGAAATCGCCCGCCGCACTTTGCCGACGGCTTCAAAATAGCGGAGCAGGATGACGGTGTCGGCGATGTAGGTGAGGTCGACCGGCGTCTTCATGTCACCGACCAGGCCGTGTTGCGCGACGGTCAGGAAGGTGCTCGCGCCCCGTCTGTTGAGGTACTGCAGAAGCTCGTGGATGTGCAGGACGAGCGTCGCCTCGCTCGGCATCGCCGCATTGTAGCCGTTGAGGCTGTCGATGAGGATCGAGGTGACGCCATTGGCGTCCACCGCCGCGCAGACCCGGTGGGCGAACTCCCCCGGCGAGAGCTCCGCGGCATCGACCTGCTCGACGTGCAGCATGCCGTTCCGCTCGGCTTCGGCGAGGTCGAACCCGAGCGAGCGGACACGGTCGAACAGGAGGCCGATCTCCTCGTCGAACACGTACATCGCCGTCTTTTCGTTGCGGTTGATGGCGGCCCGGAGGAAGTGCAGGCCGAGGATGGTCTTCCCGGCCCCGGCCGGGCCGAGCAGCAGCGTGCTCGACCCCTGTTCGATGCCGCCGCCGAGAAGGGCGTCGAGCGGCGGGATCTGCGTGCTCTTCTGCACCCTCCGGAACGGGGCCTGCTGGTTCAGGGCGACCAGCCGGGGGAAGACCGAAACGCCGCCGCGCTTGATGCTGAAGTCGTGGTAGCCGCCAGCGAAGCGCTGCCCGCGATATTTGCTGACGCAGAGGCGGCGGCGCTCGGCACCATATTCCGGCGTCATGTGCTCGAGCTGGATGACGCCGTGCACGACACTGTGCACGGTCTTGTCGAGGGTATCGGTCGTCAGGTCGTCCAGCAGGAGCACCGTCGCGTCGTGTCGCGCGAAGTAGTGCTTGAACGCGAGGATCTGCCGCCGGTAGCGCAGCGAGCTCTGGGCGAGCAGGCGGATCTCCGACAGGCTGTCGAGCACCACCCGCTGCGGCTTCACGGCCTCGAACCGGGTGAAGATGGCGGTGGTCGCTTCGCCCAGTTCCAATTCCGACGAGTACAGCAGGGACTGCTGATGGTCGGCGTCGAGAAGGCTCTCCGGCGGCACCACCTCGAAGACCGTCAGCTCCTCCGGAAGCTCCCACCCATGCGAGGCGGCGCCGCCCCTGAGTTCCTCGTTCGTCTCCGACAGGGTGATGTAGAGACAGCGTTCGCCGCGCGCGGCGCCCTCCAGGAGAAAACGGAGCGCGACGGTGGTCTTGCCCGTGCCCGGACGCCCCTCGAGGAGGAACACCCGGCCCCGCGCGAGCCCGCCGTCCAGTATCTCGTCGAGTCCGCCGACCCCCGTGCCGGCCTTCCCCGTATCCGTCATCGATTGCTCCCGCATGGTCGCGCCGCCTGTCGCGCCGGGGCGGTCTCCCGCATGTGATGCGATAGCCAGAACGCGGTGGGACGGCTGCTTGTTGCAAAGAGCAAACGACGCAGCGGAGTTCGACGACGGAGCAGGCCTGCGGGGATCGCGGCGATCAGGCCGTGGCGCCGGTGGGCCTGCAGCGCTTCGCTCGCGTGCCTGTATCGCGTGTCGGATGGATCGTGGAGGTGCCGTCGGGTCTTCTCGCGTGCCGCCGTCAGGACTTGCGCTGATCCTCGAAGCGGATCGCGACCTGGGCCGGCCCCGCCGCCCGCAACAGCGCGGTCATGATCCCCGACCGCGGCACGTCGGGGAGCCGTTCGGCGATCCGGGCCGCGGCTTTCGTCATGTCCAGCGGTTGCCGCGTGCTGATGGAGATGGCGACGAGCCGTCGCACTTCCTCGATCAGCGCATCTTCTTGGTCTTGCACTCGGTCACCAGGCTCGCAGACCCCGGGCCGCCGTCGCGCGGTGTCGGCGCGCCGGCGCTGTCGCGTTTCAGCCGGCCACGGCCCATCGCACGGACCAGGGCCCCATGGCGCCGTTCTCCCCGACCGGCCCGACCTCGAAGACGATGCGTCCCGGCGCCGGCGGAAACCCCGTCGCCGGTTGCGGGGAAAGGTTGGCGTGCAGGATCAACTCCTCCCCGTCGGCGAGCGACCACGTGACCACGACGGCGCCCGTCGCGATGACGGTGTAGGAGCCGGGCGCGCTGCCGGCCGCCGCCAAGCGGGGGACGATCTCCGCCTGTCGCAGGTGCAGCAGGCGGCGGTAGAAGGCGAGCCAGTCGCGATGCGGCTCGCGCTCCACTTCGCTCCAATCGAGCTTCGCCGCGAGGAACGTCGCCTCGGCCGCCGGGTCGGGGATGGCGTTGCGGCTTTCCGGGTCCCGGAACTCCGGGAAGCGCTCGAATTCGCGATAGCGGCCCTCGCGGACCTTGTCGGCGAGATCCCCTTCGAAGCCGACGAAAAAGGGGAAGCAGCGGGCCGTCCCCCACTCCTCGCCCATGAACAGCATCGGGATCTGCGGCGACAGCAAGTACAGGCACGCCGCCGCCCGCACGGCCTCCGGCGGCGCGAGCGCGGCGATGCGATCGCCGATCGCCCGGTTGCCGATCTGATCGTGGTTCTGCAGGAACGCCACAAAGGCGGTCGGCGGCAGCTCGGCGCTCGACTCGCCACGGGCGGAGCCGCGGTAGGGCATGGCTTCGCCCTGGAAGGCGAAGCCCTCCGCCAGTGACCGCCCGAGCAGATCGGTACGGCCCACATAGTCGGCGTAGTAGCCCTGGCCTTCGCCGGTGAGGGCGGTGTGCAGCACGTGATGGACGTCGTCGTTCCACTGGGCCGTATATGCCCCCTCGGTGACGCCGCGCGGGTCCAGCCGCGAGGCCTCGTTCTCCTCGTTCTCGAGGATCAGGTGAACCTGCCGGCCGGGCACCGACTGCCGGACGCGATCGGCGAGTTCCGTCAGGATCTGCGGGGAGCTGTCGTCGAGGATGCCGTGGACGGCATCGAGCCTCAGCCCGTCGAAGTGGTATTCCTGCACCCAGTAGAGCGCGTTCTGGATGACGAGCTGCCGGATCCAGTAGCTGCCTTCGCCGTCGAAGTTGATCGCCGCGCCCCATGGCGTCTGATGCCGCTCGGTGAACAGCGGCGCGTAGAGCGGCAGGAAGTTACCCTCCGGTCCGAGGTGGTTGTAGACGACGTCGAGAAAAACCATCAGGCCGAGGCGGTGCGCCGCGTCGATGAAGGCCTTCAGGTCCTCCGGCCGGCCGTAGGCGGAGTCCGGGGCGAAGAGCAGGACACCGTCGTAGCCCCAGTTGCGGCGACCGGGAAAGTCGGCGATGGGCATGATCTGGACGGCGGTGACGCCGAGGTCGGCGAGGTGAGGCAGCTTGTCGATCGCCTCCCTGAACGTGCCGCCGGGCGTGAACGTGCCGACGTGCAGCTCGTAGATCACCGCTTCTTCCCAGGGACGGCCGCGCCAGGAAGCGTCCGTCCACGCATAGGCGGCGGGATCGATCACTTCGCTCGCGCCGAACACGTCGTCGGGCTGGAAGCGGGAGGCGGGGTCGGGGACCTGCAGGCCATCCGGCAGGACAAAGCTGTAGCGCAGGCCCGCGCCGCCGGGCAGGCGGGCGGTGTGCCAGCCGTCGTCGTCCCGCTGCATCTCGACGGGGCTCATTTCCTCCACGGCGAGACGGACCTGTCGGGCGCGCGGAGCCCACAGGCGAAACTCGACGGTGCCTTCCCGGCACGTCGCACCGAACTGCATCTGCGCGAGGGGCACGGGAGGAGAGGCAGAAGGACTGTGCATGGACTCACGTTACTCGAGGGTATGCGGGCTGCGCGCCACCGGTCCCCGGGGCGCACGGGGAGGAGGCGCGAACTCATCCAACCCATACCGCACGAGGTTGTTCCCCCTCGGGCGAGAGCATTCCGTCGCGGCGGCTCGCGCCGTGCGGTGGAGCGGTCGTTCACCAGAAGCTGACCGGACGCGTCATCATCAGCCAGAGGATCGCCATCACGGCGCCGAAGGCGGGAAAGCCGAAGGCGAACCACAACCGAAAGAGCCGGTGATAGCGGGCCGGCAGCGCCTCGCCGTTGGCCGCCGCGGCGATGGCAAGGCGCCGCATCTCCATCTGCATCCAGACCACCGGCAGCCAGAACACACCGGTGAGGACATAGAGCGCGAGCGAGGCGACGATCCAGGCGTCGCGGAGGTCGTAGGCGAGGTGCTGGACGAGCAGCAGGCCGGTGACCGGCTGGGCGATGACGGCGGTGGCGGTGAACAGGAAGTCGGCGATCACGACGATGCGCGCGACGACGGCGACGGCCGCCGGTTCGCCCGTGCGGTGCGCCATCAGCATGAAGAAGGCGATGCCGGCGCCCGTGCCGAGCAGCACCGCCGCGCCGATGAGGTGCAGGTACTTGAGGACGAAATAGGTCATCGCCGGCCTCCCAGCACCGCCAGCGCGACGGCGTGGAGCAGGAGGATCGGCCAGATCTTCATCAACGGGCCGAGCGGCTCGCGCCACAGCTCCGGCGACAGGATCGTGCCGAGGACGATGTAGGCCAGCGACAGCCCGATGGCCGCCCACAGGCCGAGGCGCGCCGTCCGGCGCACGGCGATGGCGGCGCCGATCAATAGGTCGGCGATGCCGCCGAGGACGACGCCCGCCTCGGCGAACGGCGCCGCCGCGGTGCGCCGCATCAGTTCGACGCCGATGTCGAAGCCGACGGTGAGGGAGATCACGCCAGTCGCGATCCAGAAGCCGGCGAGCACGGCGATCGCCAGCGGCCGCAGGAAGTAGAGCGCGGCGTGCCAGCGATCCTGCACGCCGGCGGGTTCGGCGGCCAGCGCCACCGCGAGCGACCGCGGCACGATGCCGGTCGCCTCGGTCCAGCCGGTGGCGTCGCCCGTGGCGCCGCGGGCGATCTCCCGGGCGACGTTGGTGCGCAGGGGGGATCGCCAGCCCAGCCGGCCGACGACGTCGCCCGCGCGGTAGAGCAGGCCCGCCGCCCAGGCCGGGACCGCGAAGGTGGCCGCCGGTGGCCAGCCGAGCCAGCGCCGGTAGGCGGCCACGACGGCTTCGAACGACAGGCGGTGCGGGCCGACGAGTTCCAGTTCCACACGCTTCGGCGCATCCGGCCGGATCATCACCGCGACGGTGGCGGTCACGTCCTCCAGGCGTACCGCCTGAAGCGGTGCCGTGCCCGGCATGACCGGCAGCAGCGGCAGGCCGGCGAGCCCGCGGATGAGCGCGCTCGCACCGACGGCCCCGCGACCCAGCACCAGCGCCGGGCGTAGTATGACCCAGTCGAGGTCGCGGCCCTTCAGGCTCTCGTCGCCGGCGTGCTTGCTCGCGGAGAAGGACGACACCTGTTTGCGGTCGACGCCGACGGCCGAGACGTGCACCACACGCCGCACCCCCATCCGCTCGCAGGCGGCGAAGAGGCGGTCGGGGCCGGTGGCGTGGGCTGCCGCCAGATCATCGGAGGGCCCGTCCTGGAGCAGCCCGACGCAGTTCACGACGGCGTCGGCCCCTGCGACGACGCTCTCCCAGTCGCTCTGCCGGGCCCGCCCGACATCCAGCACGACGACGGGGTCGTCCGCCGGCGGACGCGCCGGTGGATGCCTGACGACGCCGACGACGCGGTAGCCCTCCTGCCGCAGGCGGGCTGCCACAGCCCCGCCGATGAAGCCGGCGGCACCGATGACCACGACCTTCCGGCCCGTCGACGTGACGTCTCCGCGGGCATGCACGTCAGAAACCATTGCAGGCGCTCCAGCGCGCTTCGAGCGGGCGACCGGCCGCACGCCTCCGGCCGTCCCATCGGGTGCACGATACGGAGCGATCGCCCACCCGTCGATGTCGCGAACCGGCGAGCGGTCACGCTTGTTCCTCGCGATAAGGCAGCGCAGCCGCCGGAGATCTTTATTGGGGGAATACTTCAGTTCTTTGCGGACGAGAGGGAGGCACCACAGACTGGTACGGCGGTGCCGCGGGCCTTTGGGCAGCGCCGGACGTGCAGCTGACGCGGTGCTGCGCCTCGGCTGGAGGTCATACTGTCCGCGTATACCGGGCATCGAAAAAATGTATTACGGCGCCAGGGCCCCAATCGCCCATGCTCCTCTCGGTCCCCAGGGGGTCTGCCGGTACGGCTTTCGCGCCGCTCCGTTGCAAGACGCAAAAAATGCGCGTCGAGGGAGGAAATCGTGAGACATTTCAACGCAACGCTGTTGCGAACGGGTGTGCTTGCCCTGACGGTGGCTATCGCCGGCCCCGTGCTCGCCGAGGGCGTCGACGAACTGCCCGAGCAGGTCCAGAAGGACCTCTACAATCCCGACATGCTCGACCCGATGCAGCCGATCGGCGTGAGCCCATACCGCGATTTCAAGGCGAAGCGGCCGCCGCCGTGGAAGATCGGCTTCGCCAGCTCCTATGCGGGCAACACTTGGCGCGCCGATGAGATGAAGCGACTGCAGGAGACGCTGATTCCGAAGTGGAAACAGCTCGGCATGATCAGCGAGGTCGTGATCACGCAGTCGAACCTCAATGATTCGACGCAGATCCAGCAGATGCGCCAGCTCGTCGACCAGGGCGTCGACGCGATCATCATCTGCTGCTCGAACCCGACGGCGCTGAACCAGACCGTCCAGTACGCCTACGAGCGCGGCGTGCCGGTGTTCTCGGCGACGGGCTACCTGACCTCGCCCTACTCGGTGAACTCGTCGGCCAACTTCGTCCTCGGCGGCAACATGATGGGCGAGTGGATGGCGAAGGAGATCGACGGCACGGGCAACGTCCTGATCGTCGAGGGCATTCCCGGGGCTTCGGCGTCGGACAGCCAGAACGTCGGCATCCTCAAGGCGCTCGAGAAGTACCCGGACATCTCCGTCGGTGGCACCGTCGCCGGCATGTGGACGGATCAGATCGCCCAGTCCGAGGTGCAGAAGTGGCTCGCCACCAATCCGGGCGACCTGAACGGCATCATCATCCAGTCGGCCTCCGAGCTCGGAGCGCTGCGCGCCCTGAAGCAGAGCGGCCGCGAGATGGTGCCGATCACGATCGGCGGTGAGCTGGGCGCGCTCTGCTACTGGCGCAAGAATCCGGAGTTCATCTCCTCGACCATCCAGGCCTGGCCTCCCGGCGACGATTTCGAGATGTCCTGGAACATCATGATGCGGACGCTGCAGGGCCAGGGCCCGAAGGTGCAGTCCATCCTCACCTATCCGCAGACCCTCGACTTCGAGAAGTTGAAGACGGTGATGGGCGAAGACTGCAACGAGGACTCCGACGGCTGGTACAACGTCGGCATCGAGAAGTGGGCCAGCAAGGACTACCTCGACCAGTTCTTCCTGCGGCCGGCCGATCCCGAGGCCTACGACCCGAAGTCCCACTGAGGGACGCGCGCGGCAAACCGCCCGGCCGACCGCCGGGCGGTTCGTCTGCGCCTCTCCACCGCCGCGCCGGCCATCGGGAAGCCGCCATCCATGTCCGCAGTCTCCGTCGAGCTCTCCGCCGTCCGCAAGACGTTCGGGCCGACCGTCGCTCTGAGCGGCGCGAGCCTGCGCGCCTTCGCCGGCGAGGTGCACGCCATCATCGGCGGCAACGGCTCGGGCAAGTCGACGCTGGCGAAGGTGATCTCCGGCGTCCTGATCCCCGACAGCGGCCAGGTCTCGATCCTCGGCAAGTCGGCGACCTCGCCGGTCGAGGCGCGCGAACTCGGCGTCGCCAACGTCTTCCAGGAGGTGCTCGTCGCCGACGAGTGCTCCGTCCTCGACAACCTCTATCTCGGATCCGACGGCCTGTTCGGCGCGTCGATGAACCAGGAGGAGAAGCGGCGGAAGGCGGACGCGCTGCTCATCGATCTCCTCGGCGAACCGCTCGATCTCGACACGCCGGTCGGCGAGCTGCCGCTGTCGCTGAAGCAGTGGATCACCATTGGCCGGGCGCTGCTGACCGATCCGAAGGTGCTGATCCTCGACGAATCCTCAGCCGCGCTCGACTTCGATTCGACCGAGCGGCTGTTCCGCAAGATGCGGCAGCTGAAGACGCGCGGCGTCTCGATCCTGATCGTCACCCACCGCATCGCCGAACTCGTCCGCATCGCCGACCGCGCCACCGTGCTGCGCGACGGCCGCGACGTCGGGGCGCTGCAGAAGGAGGAGATCACGGAGGCCCGCATCCTCGAACTGATCGCCGGACCGGAGCGGGAGAAGGTGATGCACGCCGGCGCGATCCCGCAGCGCCAGTCGGCGGCGGCGCTGCTGCGCGTCGAAGAGGCGAAGGTGTGGGCGGATGCGCCGCCGATCCACCTGACGCTCCACCCCGGCGAGGTCGTCGGCATCATCGGCCTCGACGGCCAGGGACAGGCCGACTTCGCCCGCGCGGTGGCCGGCGTGCAGCCGCTTGTCGCCGGCCGCATCGCCCTCGTCCGCGACCACGTGGCGATCCCGATCACCGACCTCGAGAGCGCCCGGGACAACGCGATCAGCTACGTCAGCGGCGATCGCAAGAAGGAAGGCATCTTCGCCAACCTGTCGATCTACGAGAACCTGCTTTTGCCGGTCTACCGCGCCTACCGGGCCGGCGGCGTGCTCAACCTCGTCAACCGCACGAAGCTCGATCCGATCTTCCGCTGGGAGACGGAGAAGCTCTCGGTGCGGATGGGCGCGCCGGAGAACCTCATCACCTCGCTGTCGGGCGGCAACCAGCAGAAGGTGCTGATCGCCCGCGCCTTTGCCGAGAAGCCGGCGGTGCTCGTCCTCAACGACCCCGCCCGCGGCATCGACGTCGGCGCCAAGCTCGACCTCTACCGCAACCTCCGGGAGTTCGCGGCGCGCGGCAATGCGGTGTTGTTCCTGTCGAGCGAGATCGAGGAGTTCCTCAATCTCTGCACGCGCGTGCACGTTTTCCGCAACGGCGCGATCTCGTCCGACTTCGAGCCGCCCTTCGACGGCCACGCCATCCTGAACGCGATGTTCGGACGCAAGACGACGGCGGCGCTGCCCGGCGAGGCCCTCGAGGCGGAGGAGCGTCACCAGCACGCCCACGCCGACGCGGACGCTGTCGCAGCGCCGACGGCGGGTCCCGCGGGCTTCTGGCGGTCGCCCGCCTTCGAGGGCGGCCGCCCGGTGCCGCGGCCGGTGCCGGTCGGCGCGCCCGCGCGGCCGGATCTCCGCGCATGGGCCGGCGAGGCGGTGCGGAGCGAGGCCGCCCCCTTCGTGCTCGCGAGCCCCGCCATCGCGCCGGGCGGACGCGTGCCGACGCGCTTCGTCGAGGACAGCCGCGTGTCGCCGCCGCTCGCCTGGAGCGGCGTGCCGGAGGGCGCGCGCAGCTTCGCGCTGTCGGTGACCGATCCGGACCTGCCGGAGGCCTTCAACTTCCCGCGCGCCTTCGCCCATTGGCTGGTGCACGACATCCCGGCGGACGTGCGCGCGCTCGCCGAGGGGGCGAGCGGCACGGCGCGGATGCCGGCCGGGGCGCGCGAGCTGCCGTCGGACTTCGTCACCTTCCGCATTCCGGGCTTCGGCCGCGGCTATGGCGGCCCGTGGCCGCCCGACCGGGCGCACCGCTACGTCTTCACGCTCTACGCCCTCAAGGTCGCGGCCCTCGATTTGCCGGCGGACGCCGACCTTGCGGCGTTCTCGGCGGCGGTGCTGCCGACGACCATCGATACCGCGTCCTTCGTCGCGGTCTACGGCCCCGCCGGCAAGCCTCTGCCGCGCCAGGTGGACGATCCCTTGCAATCTCTTCTGGTCGAGGAGGGCTGAATGAGCAGAGTGGGCAGTCGAAAGAGCTTCGATCTCGAGTGGATCGAGAAGTGGGCGCGGCGCGTCAACGAGGATCGGATCCTGCCGGTCATCGGCCGCTTCTTCAACGGTCGCTTCGTTCTCGGTGTCGACGAGAGCGAATATTTGATCGAGGTGCGCAGCGGCAAGATCGCGCGGATCTCGGAGGGGCTGCAGCCGAACGACTTCGGCTTCGACTTCGGCCTGAAGGCGCCGGCGAGCGCCTGGGCGAAGTTCTGCCAGCCGATCCCGCCGCCGATGTTCAACGACATCTGGGCGATGGCGCATCCCCTGCACAAGCAGCTGACCATCGAAGGCAACACGCTGCCGTTCTGGCAGAACCTGCGTGCGCTGACCCGCATGCTCTCGCTGATGAGAGAAGTCTGAGAGGACGGCGAGCACCATGAACACCCATGATCCGATCGTCGGGCGCTACGTCTACGTCCAGTGCGAGGGCAAGACCTACCGCACCTACTATGAAGAGCACGGCGAGGGCATTCCGCTCGTCTGCCTGCACACCGCGGGGACCGACGGCCGGCAGTACCGCCACCAGCTCTGCGACCCCGATATCACGCAGAACTTCCGCGTCATCGCCTTCGATATGCCCTGGCATGGCAAGTCGATCCCGCCGTCCGACTTCTATCTGATGGAGGACGAGTACAAGCTGACGACGAAGTTCTATGTCGAGTTCATCGTCGCCTTCTGCCGCGCTCTGGAGCTCAGGAAGCCGGTGGTGATGGGCCAGTCGATGGGCGGCAACGTCTGCCTGGCCTTGGCGCTGCGCTACGAGAACGAGTTCTCGGCGCTGATCGCCCTCGAGGCCTGCGATCATTCGCCCGGCTGGTGGATCGACCCGCTGCACCACCCCCACATCCACGGCGGCGAGGTCGTCGCGACCTCCGTCTTCGGCCTGATGAGCCCCGAGAGCCCGGACGAGTACCGTTGGGAGACGTGGTGGTACTACGCGCAGGGTGGCCCCGGCATCTTCAAGGGCGACCTCTATTTCTACAGCGTCGATTCCGACTTCCGTGACCAGGTGCACAAGATCTCCGGCAAGCTGCCGATCTACTTCCTCACCGGGGAGTACGATTTCGCCTGCACGCCGGCGATGACCGAGCGCACCGCTGAGCGCGTGAAGAATTCCGAGTGCATCATCTTCTCGGGCGGCCACTTCCCGACGTCGGAGGATCCGGCGAAGTTCAAGGATGTGGTGTCGCCCGTGCTGAAGAAGATCGTCACGAACGACCCCGAGCGGCGCGGGCAGGGCGGCCAGAACGCCTTCCGGCCGGCCGCGTCGGAGGGTCGCTCGCCTGGCCGCGGCGACCGTCCGTCGGGCCGCCGCGTGATCGACCTCTGACGGCGACAGGGGGCGGAACGCGGCGATGCCTGAGCGTCGGAGCACCAACACGACCTATCTGCTGGTGCCGATCCTGTTGATCGCGGTGCTGCTCGGCACCGCGGCCATCCGGGCTCCGAACCTCGTGTCGCTTCCTGGCGTCGGCAGCGCGATCATCGTCGCCGCGCCGCTGACGCTCGCCACCTACGCGCTGATGGCGCTCGCGGTCGCCGGCCGCGGCACCGTCGACCTCGCCGTCGGGCCGCTGCTCGCCTTCATCAACGTCTCGATCGTCAAGCTGAACATGCTCGGCGTGGTGACGGGGCCCTTCGGGATCTTCGTCGTCGCGCTCGGCATCGGCATGCTCTACCAGCTCGCCTTCGCGCTCATCATCATCGTCGTGCGCGTGCAGCCGATCATCGTGGCGCTGTCGGGCTTCCTCGCCCTCACCGGCATCAACCTCGTCATCCTGAAGCGGCCGGGCGGCGTGGCCCCGGAATGGATGAGCTCGTGGGGCCTCGGCAACACGATCTTCTCGCCGGTGCTGCTGATCCTGGTGCTCGCCACGGCCGGCTGGCTGATCTTCACCCGCTCGTCCTTCTACGCGAACCTCCGCCTGATGGGCTACGACGAGCGGGCGGCCTATACGAGCGGCGTGCGGATCTCCGTCGTCCGCATCGGCGCCCACCTGATCGCCGGCGTCTATGTCGGCCTCGCGGCGATCTGCTACACGGCGCTGATCTCGTCCGGCGACCCGACCCAGGGCACGACGATGACGCTGACCGCGGTCACGGCTCTCGTGCTCGGCGGCGTCGCGCTGTCGGGCGGCCGAGGTGGCGTCACCGGCGCCTTCCTCGGGGCGGTCAATCTGTTCCTGATCGGCTACGTGCTGGCGACCTTCAACTTCGGGGCGCAGCAGGCCTTCGTCACGCAGCTGTTCTACGGGCTGATCCTGGTCTGCTCGCTGCTCCTGACGCTGCTCGTGCCGATCATCGGCCGCTACATCTGGTTCATCTCGCCCTATGCGGCCTTCGCGGTGCTCGGCTGTGTCGTCGCCGGGATCATGCTGCACGTCGGCACGGCGGAGACCTACCTCGCGGCCCCGGCCGGGGATGTCGTGATGCCGGTCCCCACGGGCGACCTCGCGACGCGCTTCCTGCTCCTGCCGCCGGCGGACGGGGCGGGCTGGACGGGGCTCGCCCCGTCGCCGCTGCAGCAGGCCGTCCTCGCCCTCGTGGTGGTGCTGGGCACGCTCACCGTCGTCACCCGCATGGTGGTCGCCGAGGCGCTGTCCTACCGGGTCGGGCTGTTCCTCTACGTCTTCGTCGGATCGCTGATCCTCCTTCTCCTCCTGCTCGCGGGTCAGGGCCATGCAGTCGGCATCTGATCCCGCGGCGAGGCGAGGGGAGGCCCCGGCGGCCGGTCCCGGCCAGGGAGCTCGCTGATGACCTTCCCGCGCTCGCTCGCCCTGATCTGGCTGAACCTCGTGCTGACGCTCGTCGTCGCGGCGATCGGCTTCGGGCTCGGTTTTGCTCAGGACCTGCCCGCCCAGCAGGTGATCCTCTACACGCTCGTTTCCGTGGCGGTGATGTTCTGGGTCACCAATACGGTGGCCGTCGCCTTCGAGCGGCGCCAGCGCGAGGAAGCGACGCCGGCCGAGCCCGCCGCGGCGGGGGAAGGTTCGCTGTGGTCGCGCAACCGCGTGCTGATCGTGGCGATGGCGCTGCTGCTCCTCGCCTACCTCATCGTCACGGCGACGGTGCCGTCCTTCCGGACGCTGTCGAACCTGATCGCCTTCCTCGTCCTCGAACTGATCCTCGTGCTCGCCTTCAAGGTGAGCAAGGTGTTCGTGCATGGGCGGAGCGCCTTCATCGGCCTCATCGTGCTGCTCGCCCTCCTCGTCATCTCGTCCTTCACGATCAAGGGTTTCCTGTCGGAGGCGAACATCAAGGCGATCCTGCTGTTCGCCGCCTTCCTCGGCATCGCCTGCGTCGGCCAGACGATGGTGGCACTGCTCGGCGGGCTCGACTTGTCGATCCCGTTCGTCATCGGCTCGGCGAATATCGGGCTGCTCTATCTCATCGGCCTCGGTGTGCCGGCACCGGTGGCGGCCGGCATGGTGCTGGTGCTCGGGGGTGCCTTCGGCCTCCTCAACGGCTTGTTGTCCTACAAGCTGCAGGGACAGGCGCTGATCCTGACACTCGGCACGGGCTTCGCGCTGGCGGGGCTCGTGCAGATCATCACCTCGATCGGCTCGCAGTTCTCCGGCAACGTCTTCGGCACCGTGCCGGAGTGGCTGTCAAATCTCGCCGCCATGAACGGCCGGACGTTCGGGCTCGGCGTGCCGCCGACGATCATCCTGTGGATCGTCATCGCGGTCGTCGTGATCGTGGCACTGCGCTACTCGGCCTACGGCCGCAACATCTACGCGCTCGGCGGCAACCGGCGCTCGGCGAAGCTGATCGGCATCTCCGAGCTGAAATACTGGACGCTCGCCTACACGCTGTCGGGCTTCTTCGCGGCCCTCACCGGATCGCTCCTGCTCGGCTGGAGCGGCGGCGGCTTCATCGGGGCGGGCGACCAGTACCTGTTCACGACGCTCGCTGCGGTCGTCATCGGCGGTACCTCGCTGATGGGCGGCCATGGCGGCTACGGCTTCACCGTCATCGGCGTGCTGGTGCTGCAGATCCTGAGCTCGTTCCTGATCGGCATCGGCCTCAAATACGAATGGCAGCAGTTCATCTTCGGACTGCTGATCCTGCCCATGGTCGCCCTCTACGGCCGCTCGCCGCACATCCGCGCGCAGGTTTGATGCCCATGCGAAGCGGCCGTCGAGCACCAGGTGCCACCTCCGTCTAAGGGAACAGAAGTCCATGTTCGGAACCCTCTACGGCTCGGGCGACGTCGTCAGCACCTCGTACGCGGTGGCGACGATCGCCACGCTCGCACTCGCTGCGCTGGCGCTCGTCGGCCTGAGCTGGACCTCCGGCCGCTGGCGGGTGCCGGTGGCGCTCTCCGCCATCGCGCTGCTGGCCGCCGGCTTCGCCTATCTCGACGCCGGCAAGGTGTGGCTGGCGCAGCAGCAGATGACGGCGGCGATGCGCTATGCCGGCTGGTTCACCGTCGTGCCGCTGCAGGTCGCCGCCGCGTTCTTCTTCGCCCGCTGCCTCGGGCCGGTCGGCGTCGGCGTGTTCTGGCGCATCACCGTCGCCGCCATCCTGCTCGTGCTGACGCGCTATCTCGGCGACGCCGGCTTCTTCAACCCGACGCTCGGCGTCCTGCTGTCGATGGCGTTCTGGCTCTACATCCTCGGCGAGATGTACTTCGGCGCCATGGCGGACTGGGTCCGCAAGGGCACGCGCCCGGTCCGCCTCGGCTGGTTCTGGATGCGCCTGATCATGACGATCGGCTGGGCGATCTATCCGGTGCTGCACTTCGTCGACGTGGTGATCGGCGTCGGCCAGGCCCCGGCGGTGCTCGTCCTCTACAACGTCTCCGATCTCTTCAACCTCGTCACCGTATCGATGATCGTCCTCGCCGTGGCGGGACAGGAATCCTACTGAACAAATCGCGCGCCGATACCCCTAGAAGACGGCCTGAAGCGAAAGGATCACGACCATGATTGTCACCGATGTGATTGCCGTCCTGATCCTGCTGACGATCCTCGTCGCGATCGTCGTCTATCTGCTGCACTGGCTCTACCGGCATTCGTCGAAGGACCAGTCGTTCGTGCGCACCGGCCTCGGTGGCGAGCGGGTGGTGATGGGCGGCGGCGCGCTCGTCATCCCGATCGTCCACACCACCACCGCCGTCAACATGAACGCCATCCCGGTTGAGATCCGCCGGTCGGGCGAGCAGTCGCTGATCACGGCGAACAAGATGCGCATCGATCTCGTCGCCGAGTTCTTCGTGCGGGTGATCCCGACGCGGGACGGCGTCTCGATGGCGGCGCGCACCGTCGGCGACCGCACGCGCGATCCGATGTCCCTGAAGGACGTCGTGCAGGGCCGCTTCGTCGACGCGATGTCCTCGGTGGCGGCGACGATGACGATGGAGGAAATCCATCAGAACCGTGCGCGCTACATGCAGGCGGTGGCCGACGTCGCCGCCCGCACCCTCGGCTCGAACGGCCTCGAGCTCGAGAACGCCTCGCTGACGAGCCTCAACCAGACGGACATCTCCGTGTTCAATCCGTCGAACGCCTTCGACGCGGAAGGACTGACGCAGCTCACCGAGCAGATCGAGGAGCGGCGGAAGATCCGCAACCGCATCGAGAACGAGGCGCGCATCGACATCAAGCTGAAGGACTACGAGGCCGAGCAGCGCGCCCTCGAGATCGACCGCGACCTCGAATACGCCCGCATCGAACAGACCCGCAGCATCGAGATCCGCCGGGCGGCACAGCTCGCCGAAATCGAGGACGAGCGGTCGTCCTCGACGATCAGCATCACCAACGCCAAGGTGCGCGCCGAGCAGGAGGGCGAGCGCATCCGCATCGCCCGGGACAAGCTCGTCGAGGCCGAGCGGATCAACTCCGAAAACGAGATCAAGACGCTGGAGATCGAGCGTCAGAAGGACACCGAGCTCGCCGAGATCGGCGCGCGCACCCGCCTCGAGACCGAGCGGCTGCAGACCCGCCAGAAGGTCGAGGCGGAGAGGATCGAAACCGACAGGTTGGTCCGGGAGGCGGAGATCCGCTCGCGCCAGGACGTGGCCATCAGCGAGACCGTGGCGAACGCCGAGATCGAGGAGACCAAGCTCGAGAGGGAACTGGCGGTCGCCCAGAGCCGCATCGAGACGACGAACGCGATCGAGATCCTGTCGGTGGAGAAGGCGAAGGAGCTCCGGATCTCCAACGAACTCGCCGCTGCCGAGGAAGAGAAGGCGATGATCGCCAAGCGCTTCGCCATCGACACCGAGCGCCTCAGCCGCGACGAGGAATACACGTCGCGCGAGATCGCCAAGAACCAGAAGATCAAGCTCGCCGAGACCTCCGCCTTCCGCAAGATCGAGGACGCCGCGATCGTCGCCAACCGCGAGGTCGACGAACTCCGGATCGCCGCGCGCAAGTATGTCGACCGCTTCGAGATCGAGCAGGAGCTCGAGGTGGAGATCGTCGACAAGGAGCGGCTGATCGCCGTCATCAACAAGTCGATCGAGGAGGCCTACGCCAAGACAAAGGCGGCCGAGGCGCAGAAGTCGCTGGCGGCGATGGAGGAAAGGGTCGTCTCCGCGCGGGCCGAGGAGGCCGCGACGCGGGCGAAGACCGTCGAGCTCATCGATGCGTCGGCCAAGGCGGAGCGCGAAGCCGTCCGGCTCGTCACCCTCGCGGCCGCCGACAAGGAGGCGGCCGAGCATCGGGCGGCCGGGGAGATCGCCACCGCCAACGCCCTCGAGGTGCGCTCGGTCAAGGAGGCGGAGGGCCAGCGCGCCCTCAACGAATCCGAGAACATGCGCTCCGAGGCGAGCCGCAAGAGCGCGGTCTACGAAAGCCTCGTCAACAACCTGCCGAGCATCATCCGCGAGACGGTGCGGCCGATGGAGAAGATCGAGTCGATCAAGATCCTGCAGGTCGACGGATTGCCCGGCCTCAACAGCCCGTCGGAGACGGGGGCCGGCGGTGGCAACGGTGGTGGCGGCGGCAACATGACCGACCGCGTCGTCAACTCGGCGATGAAGTATCGCACCCAGGTCGCCTTCGTGGACGGGTTGATGAAGGACCTCGGTCTGCCGATCGAGACCCTCGGCAGCGCCGGCGGCATGCAGTTCCGCAACTTCTCCGGCAAGGAGGAGGGCGACAATTGAGGTTGGCGCCGGCTGAGGGAGCGTCGCGATGACCGTCCGACCCGAGAACGATCGCCTCGACCGCCACGCGCTCGTCGTCGCCGTCTGGCTCGCCGGTGGCTTCGTGGCGGCGACGCTCCTGTCCATCGGGCTCGAGCGGGGCACCTTCCTCGCGACGCTCGCGGGCTTCGGGGCGCTCCTCGCCGCCTTCGTCGGCCACGTCATCGTCAACGTCACCTTCGACACGAGCTTCACGCCGCGCGAACTCGGGCTCGGCCTCGTCGCGGCTGTCGCCGGGCTCATCGCGATCGGCCTTGGCGGGCTCGTCTCGCCGGCGTTCCGCGAGACCGGCTTCCTGCCGACGAGCCTCGGTCTCGTCGGTCTCGTGGTGGCGGTGGTCGTCTACATGCTGATCCGCCATGGCGCGCGCGGCGCCTTCGACGCCTTCGACGTCATCCGCGACTTCCGCCGATGAGCAGCGCCGGCCCCCGCAACAGCAGAGCCGTCCCCCGCCGATGACCAGTCTCGTGATCGTCCTCTTCGGCGTCACCGCCGCCTACGCGGTCTACATCGCGGCGCTCTGTGCACGTCGGCGGCCGACCCTGGCCTTCGAGGCGGAGGGGCTGCCGGCGTGGACGTTCATCTTCGGGTCGGCCGGGCTCGTCGTCGCGGGGCTCGGCCTCGACACTCATCTGGCGCTCGCCGCCCGCTACGGCCTGCAAGCGAGCCATCTGGCGGTCGGCCTCGTGCTGGTCGCCCTCGCCGGCGTGCTCGTCGTCAAGCGGGTCGTGCTGGCCGCCCGCCTCACCGGCCTCGATTCACCCGGCGCCCTGATCGGTGGCTACTACGGCAGCGTCACGCTGCGGATCGCGGTGATGGTGCTGGCGGCGCTCTATGCGCTGCCGTTCTCGGCGAACGCACTCGCAGGCGTCGGCGACCTCATCGCCGCCGTCACCCTGGGGGCGCTGCCACGCGCGGGGGTGATCGCCATCGTCGCGGTCTTCCTGTTCCTGCCCTCGGTGATCGGCGGCTGGCGCGCCATCGTCTACGTCGCCGCCGGCCAGTCGCTCATCGTCCTCGTCCTTCTGGCTTTCCTCGCGGTGGCGGTGTCCGCGGACCAGGGCGTGCCGCTGTTCGGCGCGGCCATCCCCACCGCGGCCGGCATCCTCTCCGACCGCATACCCGGCGTCTTCCAGGCCTCCGCCGGAATCGGCATGGGAACGGCGATCGGCGGGGTCTGGACGACGACGGGCATCCTCTCGGCGGCGCTGGCGCTCGCCGGCATCATCCTCAGCCCGGCCTACCTGCTGCTCGCCATCGGGACACGGGCGCGCACGGCGTTCGCCTTCAGCCAGACCTGGGTGACCGGCGGCATCGCGGCCGGCCTCCTCGTCGCCGCCACCCCCATCCTCGCGACGGCGCTGGCCGCATCCGCCGGGGCGGGACCAGCCGCGGCGATGGCCGGGCTGGCGGAGCGTCTGGCGGCCTATGAGCCGCTGCTCGGCGTCGGCCTCATCCTGCTCGTCGTCGGCGTCGTGCAGATCGGCGTCGCGTTGTTCGCGGGGGCGGCGGCGCGCATCTTCGCGCACGAGGCGGTTGCCTTCTACGTGCTGCCGCGACTGTCGCCGGCGGGCGAACGGCTGGCGACCCGCATTTCGCTCGCCGTCGTCTTCGCGCTCATGACGGCGATGGCGGTGTTCGCCCCTCTGCCCGCGGCGATCCTGGCTTCGCTGGCGCTGCCGTTGTCGATCCAGCTGCTGCCGGCGATGCTCGGGCTCTGCTTTTTGCCCTGGCTCAGCCGCAGCGCCGTCCTTGCCGGCCTCGTCGTCGGTTGCCTGATGGTCTTCTTCACCGAGCCGCCGGGCCTCATCCTCTTCGACGGCCTCTTCGTCGACCTGCCGTGGGGGCGCTGGCCGCTGACGATCCACGCGGCGGCCTGGGGCCTCGCCTTCAACCTCGCCGCCACCCTGCTCGCCGCGATCTTCACGCGCGGCGGCGTCGAGCGCGACGCCCGCGACCGCCTGCACGACGTCTTCCGCACGGCCTATCCGGCCGATCCCGGCACAAGCGCGGCGCGCAGCGCGAAGTGGTCGCTGGTGCTGCTGTGGTCGTTCCTCGCGCTCGGGCCGGGGGCGATCCTCGGCAACACCTTCTTCTCCGACCCGATCTTCGCCGGCGGGCCGGCGCAGGTCGGGCTTCCCTCGCTGTGGGTCTGGCAGGTGCTGTTCTGGTTCGTCGGCGTGTTCCTGATCTGGTGGCTCGCCTATCACGGCCGGATGGCCGTGGTGGACCCCGGGCCGGCGCGACGGGTCACCTTCGACGCCGGGCCGCCGGCGGCATTCCGGACCCGCGCGCCGGCGTGGATCGAGCAGACGCTGGCGCGGGTCGCCAGGCGATGACCGGCGGACCGACGTCATGAGCGTGCGCGAGCAGGGGGGCGGGGTCGATCTCAGGCGGCTGCGCTACTTCGTGGCGGTCTGCGAGTCCGGCGGCTTTTCGCGCGCCTCGACGGTGATCGGCGTTGCTCAGCCGTCGCTCACCCGCCAGGTGAAGCTGCTCGAGGGCGAGGTCGGGCTCCCCCTCATCATCCGGACGGCCCGCGGCGCCGAGCCCACAGAGGTCGGGCGGTACCTGCTCGCCCGAGCCCGCCAGCATCTCGATGGCCTCGATGGCATCGTCCGCGACCTCCGCCGGCAGTTTTCCGACGTCTCTGGCCCGGTCGTGCTCGGCATCTGCCCGACGATCGCGCCGTTCTTCCTCGCCGACGTCACCGCCCACCTGAGGGAGGGACACCCGAAGCTGTCGCTGTCGGTCATCCAGGCCTACAGCGGCGATCTGCAGAGCCTGCTGGACAGCGGGCGGCTCGACATCGCGTTGACCTACAGTCCACTGACGCGAGGTGATTGCGACGTCGTCGATCTCTTCTCCGAGCGGCTCGCCCTCGTCACCGCCCGGCCGGTGGCGGGCAGGGTCGACTTCGCCGCCGCCGCGCGCCTGAGGCTGATCCTGCCGAGCCGCATGCACGAACTCCGCCGCATCATCGACACGGTCTCCGGGCGGGCCGGTGCCGCCCTCGTGCCCGATCTCGAGCTCGATTCCCTCGATGCGGTGAAGGGCGTGCTCGAGGAGGGCGCGGGCGACTATGCGACCATCCTTCCGCAGCACAGCGTTCGCGCCGACGTCGCGGCGGGGCGGCTGTGCTGTGTTCCGTTCGAGCATCCCGAGATGCGCCGAACCCTCGCCGTGGTGCGACCCCCGAGCGCCCGCAATCCCAGCGGTGCCGACGTCATCGCCGCCTTCGTGGAGGCGCTCGGCCGGCAGCTGAGACCGGAGCTCGACCCGGCATGAGCGATCGGCGGGCCATTTCCGAATGCTATCGCCCCCATAGGAAATCGCTCGTTCCGGGCCGGTCGGCCCTGTGGAAGAAATGCGAGACCCCCGCCGGCGGCGCCCGATCGCTCGCGATCCCGCAGCGCCTTATCGGATGAGCTCCAGCCAGGCCCGAGGACCCATGAAGAGTTTCGACCCGACCGCCGACTACGCCGAAATCCGCGAAGGCGTCGCACAGGTGTGTGCCGCGTACCCGGGGGAATACTGGCGCGAACTCGACCGCGAGCGCGCCTACCCGAAGGCATTCGTCGACGCGCTGGTCGCCGCCGGCTACCTCGCGGCGATGATCCCGGAATCCTACGGCGGCTCCGGGCTCAATCTGACGGCCGCGGCCGTGATCCTCGAGGAAATCCACCGCAGCGGCTGCAACGCCGCCGCCTGCCACGCCCAGATGTACACGATGGGCACCGTCCTCAGGCACGGCAGCGACGCGCAGAAGGAGGCGTACCTGCCGAAGATCGCCTCCGGCGAGTTGCGGCTGCAGGCCTTCGGCGTCACCGAGCCGACGAGCGGCACCGATACCCTCGCGCTCAAGACGACGGCGAAGCGCGACGGCGACACCTACGTCGTCAACGGCCAGAAGATTTGGACGTCGCGCGCCGAATATTCCGACCTGATGCTGCTGCTCGCGCGCACCACGCCGCAGGCCGAGGTGACGAAGCGGACGGACGGGCTCTCGGTCTTCCTCATCGACCTGCGCGAGCTCGTCGGGAACGGCGTCACCATCCGGCCGATCCGGACGATGATCAACCACTCGACCACCGAGGTCTTCCTCGACAACGTGCGGATCCCGGCCTCGTCGCTGGTCGGCGTGGAGGGGCAGGGGTTCCGCTACATCCTCTCGGGCATGAACGCCGAGCGCATCCTGATCGCCGCCGAGTGCATCGGCGATGCGAAGTGGTTCCTCGACAAGGCCTCGGCCTATGCCCGCGACCGGGTCGTCTTCGGGACGCCGATCGGCAAGAACCAGGGCATCCAGTTCCCGCTCGCCCGCGCCTATGCCCACATGCTGGCGGCCGAGGCGATCGTCTACCGGGCGGCGGGTCGCTACGACGCCGGCCAGGACCCGGGCGTCGAGGCGAACACGGCGAAGATGCTCGCCGCCGACGCCAGCTGGGAGGCCGCCGAGGCCTGCATGCAGACGCACGGCGGCTTCGCCTTCGCCGAGGAATACGACGTGGAGCGCAAGTTCCGGGAGACGCGGCTCTACCAGATCGCACCGATCTCGACGAACCTCATCCTCTCCTTCATCGCCGAGAAGGTGCTCGGCCTGCCGAAGTCCTACGGCTGATCCGACGGCCGCGGAGACCTTCCATGATCGCTCCCGAGACCCTTCACCGCCTGGTCGCCCTCGCCGTCGTCGATGCCTCGGCACTGCCGAAGCGGGCGCTCGAGATGGCGCGCTTCTCGCTCTTCGACTGGATGGTCTGCGCCCGGGCCGGCGCGGACGAGCCGGTCGCCCGCATCGTCCGGGAGATGGTGACCGCGGAAGGCGGCCGGCCGCAGGCGACGCTCGCCGGCTCGGGCGAGAAGGTGCCGCCGCGGGCGGCGGCGCTTTCGAACGGGACGACGTCGCACGCCCTCGACTACGACGACACCCACTTCGCCCACGTCGGCCATCCGTCGGTCGGCATCTATCCGGCCGCTCTCGCCGTGGGGGAACTGGTCGACGCCCGCGCCGCCCGGGTGGTGGAAGCCTTTCTCGTCGGCGCGGAAGCCTCCTGCCGCATCGGCATGGTGCTCGGCCGCGGCCACTATGAGCGCGGCTTCCACCAGACGGCGACGGCCGGCGCCTTTGGGGCGACGGTCGCCGCCGGCCGGCTGCTCGGCCTCGACGCGGCGCAGATGGCGAACGCCCTCAGCCTGGTGGCCACCCGCTCCTCCGGCCTGAAGTCGCAGTTCGGCACGATGGGCAAGCCGTTCAATGCCGGCATCTCGGCTGCGAACGGCGTCGAGGCTGCCCTTCTCGCCGCCCGCGGCTTCGTCTCGGCGCGGGACGGTGTCGGCGGTCCGCAGGGCTTCGTCGACACCCACGCCGACAGCGTCGACGAGGCCGCCGCCTGGGCCGATCCGCCGCCGGAGCGGTTCGTCTTCGAGGACGTGAAGTACAAGTTCCACGCCTGCTGCCACGGCACGCACGCGATGATCGAGGCACTCGCCGAGCTGCGCCGCGACGGCAGAACGGCGGGCGTGGAGCAGATCACGCTGCGCACCAATCCGCGCTGGCTGAAGGTGTGCGACATCAAGGACCCGCGCACCGGGCTCGAGGTGAAATTCGCTTACGGCCATCTCGCCGCGATGGTGATCGAGGGCATCGATACGGCGGCCGAGACGACCTTCACGGACGCTCTCGCGGCCGACCCGCGGCTCGCCGCGCTGGCGGCGAAGGTCACGGTGGTCGGCGACCCGACGGTGTCCGACACCGGGGCGGTCGTCTCGACCACCGGCGAGGCCGGCTCGGCCGAGATGTCCCATGATCTCGCCGATCCGATGCCGGCCGAGGTGATCACCGCGGGGCTCCTGGCGAAGGCTCGGGCGGTGATCGGCGGCGCGGCGGCCGAGGGGCTGTGGTCCGCGGTCGCCGGCATCGACGACCTGCCAGCGCGCGCGCTCGCCGCCCATCTCGTCGTGGCTCGGCCATGAGCGAGCCGTCGGCCGACCTCGCCGAGCGCTACGCCCATTGGATCGGCCGCCGGACCGAGCGCGAGGATGTCGTCACGCCGAGGCTCCTCGCCGAGTTCCGCGCCACCTTCGGCGCGGCGCTCGCCGGCGACCCCGTGCCGCCCTGCTTCTTCTGGTGCCTCGCGCCGGAGATCGTCGGCGCCGGCGACCTCGGCGGCGACGGCCATCCGCGGCTCGGGCTGTTCCTGCCGGACCTGCCGTTCGAGCGGCGCATGTGGGCGGGCGGCGAGCTCGCAATCCACGGCACCTTCGCCCCCGGCGACACGGTGACGAAGACGTCCGTGATCGAGAGCATCGCCTTCAAGACCGGCTCCACGGGCCCGCTCTGCTTCGTCGCCGTTCGCCACGCCTATGCGGTGGCCGGCCGCCTCGTCGTCGACGAGCGTCAGGACATCGTCTACCGGCAGGCGGGGACGCGGCGGCCCGCGGCTCCGGCGCGCCCGGCGGAGCGGCCGGCGGCCGCCTTCCGCGAGGTGGTGACGGCCACCCCGACGATGCTGTTCCGCTATTCGGCGGTGACCTTCAACGGCCACCGCATCCACTACGACGCCGCCTATGCGACCGGCGTCGAGGGACACGGCGGGCTCGTCGTGCACGGGCCGCTGCAGGTGACGCTGATGCTGAACCTCGCCGCCCGCGCCGCCGGGCGGACGCCGCGGCGCTTCGCCTATCGCGGCCTCGCGCCCCTCCACGCCGGCGAGACGTTCGCCGTCGAGGCGGACTGGACGGGCGAGACGGAGATGGCGGTGGCCGTGCGGGCGGACGGCGGCGGCGCGACGATGGCCGGGACGGCGACGTTCTGAACGGGCCGGCGGCCGGCTCACGGCGCGCCGCTCACTCCCCGGCTGCGACGTGCTTCCGCCCGGCCTCGGCGCTCCCCGGCGCGGCGAACTCCCGCCTCAGCGCCTCGGTGTGCTCGCCGATCGCCGGCACCGGTCCGTAGTGGACGGGAAGCTCGCCGGCGAAGCGCGCGCCGGGGGCGAGGAGCTCGATCTCGCCGCCGTCGGTCCGCACCGTGATCCTGTGGTTCTGCGGGTGGTGGACGAGGTCGTCGAGGCTCGAGAGCCTGCCGTAGGCGATGCCGCCCGCGCTCAGCCGCTCGATCGCCTGCTCGCGGGTCATCGTCCCGAGCACGGCGGAAACTGCCGCCTCGAGCGCTTCGACGTTGGCGACCCGGACGATGTTGGTGGCGAAGCGCTCGTCCGTCTGCACGGACGGTTCGCGCAGCACGTCCGTGCAGAAGCGGGCCCACTCGCGCTCGTTCTGGATGGCGAGCAGCACCTGCTTGCCGTCGCCGCAGGTGAAGGCGCCGTACGGAGCGATGGTCGGGTGGCGCAGCCCCACCCGCTGCGGCGGCTTGTGGCCGTAGCGCGTCTGCAAATAGGGGACGTTCATCCAGTCGGCGATGGCGTGGAAGAGCGAGACCTCGATGTGCCGGCCCTCGCCGGTGCGGCCACGGCGGACGAGCGACTGCAGGATCGCCGCATAGGCCGTGAGGCCGGCGGTGATGTCGCAGACGGAGATGCCGACCCGCGCCGAGGCCTCGGCGGTGCCGTTGATCGACAGCAGGCCGCTCTCGGCCTGGACGAGCAGGTCGTAGGCCTTCTGGTCGCGATAGGGGCCGGCGTCGCCGTAGCCTGAGATCGAACAGTAGATGAGGCGAGGATGAAGGGCGCAGAGCTCGGCCGCCCCGAGCCCGAGCCGGTCGACGGCGCCGGGGGCGAAGTTCTGGATGAAGACGTCGGCCTCGGCGATGATCGCCTGCAGCACGGCCCGGTCGGGCTCGGACTTGAGGTCGAGCGCGACCGATTCCTTGCCCCGGTTCAGCCAGACGAAGTAGGCGCTCTGGCCTTCCACCAGGCTGTCGTAGCCGCGGGCGAAATCGCCCTCGGGGCGCTCCACCTTGACGACGCGCGCGCCGGCGTCCGCGAGCTTGCAGGAGGCATACGGCGCGGCCACCGCCTGCTCGAGCGAAACGACGAGCAAACCCTCCAGATCGGACATCCAAACCTCCTGCGTCCCGGCGCGAGGATAGAGGAGGCGAGCCTCGCTGCAGAAAGACGGCGTTCCTTGACAGGCTAGAGCTTTTCTTTCTAGCGTCCCGGCTCGCGAGGTGGCCCGTTGGACGTCAAGCATCTGCGCTACTTCATCGCGATCGCCGAGGAGGGTTCGCTTTCCGCAGCGTCGCAGCGCCTCGGCGTCGCTCAGCCCTCGCTGTCCCAGCACGTCATCCGCATTGAGCAGGAGCTCGGCGTGACGATCGTCAGCCGCTCGCCGCGCGGCGTCGTGCTGACGGAATCGGGCACGATCCTGCTGCGCCACGCCCGCGAGATCTGCGCCTCGATGACCGCCTGCATGGACGCCGTCCGGCAGTCGGGCGGAACGCCCCACGGCCTCGTCGGCCTCGGCCTGCCGCCCTCCGTGTCGATGGTCCTGTCCGTGCCGCTCGCCCAGACGGTGCGGCTCGCCTTGCCACAGGTGAAGCTGCAGGTGATGGAGGCGATGAGCGGCTTCATCAAGAAGTGGCTCGACGACGGCACCGTCGATCTCGGCTTCCTCTACGACGTTGAGGACGTCCGGCACCATGAGATCGCCCTCCTGATGTCGGAGGATCTCCACTTCTTCTCGACGCGGGAGGACTGGCCGCTGTCGGTGCCGCCCGGCGCGCCGGTGCCGCTCGCCGAGGTCGCGAAGCTGCAGCTTGTGCTGCCGTCGCAGCGGCACGGGCTGCGCAAGACCATCGACCGCTTCGTCCGCGACGCCGGCCTGGAGCTCGACGTCTTCCTCGAGATGGACGCGCTGAGCCAGATCAAGGACCTGGTCCTGCGCGGCAGCGCCTTCACCATTCTCGCGCCGGCGGCGGCACTCGATTGCGTCGAGCGCGGCGAACTCGTGTCGTCGCGCATCGTCGATCCGCCGATGACCCGGCCGGTCTATCTCGCCCGCAACAAGGCGCGCCCGGAAACCCTCGCGGCGCGCCGGCTGCAGCTGATCATCCACGAGGTCGTCGCCGACCTCGTCCGCCGCGGCATCTGGAAAACGGCGCAGCCGCCCGTGGAATAGCGGCCCGGAAAGGCGCGCCGCAGCGAGGAGCACGCCGGCCACCGCCCGCCACCCGATGGCTGGGTCGGGGTCTGACCGCCTCCCCTGCTTGCGCGGCCTTCGCTGTGCTTCGGTGCAGGGCCGGGTTCTGTCGGGGCCGACAGCGAGGAAAAGTCGATGCGTGCACTCATCCCACTCGCCCTTGCGGTGCTTCTGGTCTTCGCAGCCATGCCACTGTCATCGGCAGACGAGACGACGATCGAGGATTTCACGATGCAGCCCGAGGCCCGCTGGCGGTTCTTCTCGGATACGGTGATGGGCGGCGTTTCGTCGGGAGGCATTGCTTTCGTCCAGGAAGGGGGAAAGTCCTTCGCACGCATGACGGGGCAGGTCAGCACCGCCAATAATGGCGGCTTCATCCAGATGCGGATGGACCTCGTCGACCCGCCTCCAGAGGGCACGACTGGCGTGCGGCTCGTCGTGCGCGGAAACGACCAGAAATACTTCGTTCATCTGCGCACGAGCGGCACGATACTGCCCTGGCAGTACTACCAGGCAGGGTTCGACGTCAGCACACGCTGGAAAGAGGTGCGCCTGCCGTTCGATGCCTTCACGCCCTCCGGCGCGCTGCTGCGCCGCGTGCCGCGTCCGGGCAGCCTCACGTCAGTTGCTATCGTCGCCTTCGGCCGGGATCACGACGCCCGGATCGACGTTCGCGAGGTTGGGTTCTACTGACCCGGTGCCTTCCAGCCTCGGCGACAGGGCCGTTGCGAGCAGTGTGCGGAGCCGCCGCTGCACGTCGAAGGACGGGCGCCAGTCGAGAGGCAGACCAGACGACGGCCCCGGAGCAGCCGGGTCGGCGCGCTGGCCTGTTCGAGCCGAAGACCGTCGTCGTCACAGCCGGGAACCCCTTGCCGATGCCCGGCAAGCCGGCTCAAGGACACGCCATCCCGATCGTCGATGGCCCGTCGTCGTCCGACGCGGAGGACGAGATGCCGACATGGCCGTCGATGAAAGCCACGGCACTCGTGTTGCAATCTCGGCGGCAGAGGTTAATCACGTTCTGTCGGAGCCGTATCTCCCATACGGTCTCTGGCGCAGCCGCAAAGCCCCCCTGAGCGTTCCGACATGCCGACGACGAGAGCTCCCAGGGTCACGGTCGTCCACGAGGCGCTGCGCCGGGCGATCCTGGAGCAGGCGTTGGAGCCGGGCATGAAGCTGCCGGAGGACGCCATCGGCGAGCAGTTCGGCGTCAGCCGGACGATCGTCCGGCGCGCCCTCGAACTCCTGGCCGCCGAAGAGCTCGTGCAGATCCGCCCCAACCGCGGCGCCACCGTGGTGCGTCCGACACTGGAAGAGGCGCGCGACACCTTCCGCGTCCGCATCGACCTGGAAGACGCCATCGTCCGTCGTCTGTGCGGCCAGCTGACGGGCAAGCAGCTCGCCACCCTCAGGGCGTGCCTCGACCTCGAAGAGGCGGCGCATCGCCAGCGCCGGCCCGATTACATCCGCCTCTCCGCCGAGTTTCACGTGACGCTGGCGGAGATGACGGGTAGCCCCTTGCTGCTGCGCTACATGCGGCAGCTGACGTGGCGCAGCGCCCTCGTGCTCAGCCTGCACGGCCGGCCCGATTGGGAAAGCTGCAATGTCAGCGAGCACGCGGCGCTGATCGCGGCGCTCGCCGCGAAGGACGTCGACGTCGCCTGCCATCTGATGCGCGAGCATCTCGAAGCGGTGCTGACGCGCGCCCTCGACGGGCAGAAGCTCGCCGAGGACCACGGCCTGCGCGACGTGCTGCGGCGCTACGCGGTGCAGCACGAGCATCCCTGACGACAGCGCCCGCGGTCGCGGCCGGCGATGCCGCCGCTGTCATAGACCGCTCAGATTGTACACAATTTCGTTGCTAGCTTTGTGTGCAATTTTTGGACAGGATTGTGCTCTTCCGACTGGCAGGGCCGCGGATCGCTCTCGCCTCGTTGAGCAGTTTCAAAAGCTTACATCCTGGCACGCGGGTTGCGTAGTGTCTCGCGGCTAACCGTGCGAGGCCTGGGCGATGGACTTCGATCTCGTCTTTCGGAATGCGAGGCTCGGCGACGCGGAGGACCGCGCCGTCGACGTTGGCATCCGTGGTGGCCGCATCGCCGCGGTCGGCGAAGGGCTGCCCGCCGGCGGTCCGGCGGAGGACGTCGGCGGCCGGCTGGTGCTGCCCGGCTTCGTCGAGACCCACATCCATCTCGACAAGTCGTGCATCCTCGGCCGGTGCAACTGCACCGAGGGGACGCTCACCGAGGCGGTGGCCGCGGTCGCCGCGGCGAAGCGCGGGTTCACCGAGGAGGACGTCCTCGAGCGGGCGGCGCAGACGCTCGAGCGCAGCATCCTGCAGGGCACGACGCGGATGCGCACGCACGTCGAGGTCGACCCGCGCATCGGGCTGACCAGCGTGCGTGCGCTCCTCGAGCTCAGGAAGGCCTATCGCTGGGCGATCGACATCGAGCTGTGCGCCTTCCCGCAGGAAGGGCTGCTCGACGACCCCGGCTGCGAGGACGTGCTCGTCGCCGCCCTCGAGCTCGGGGCGGACGTGGTTGGCGGCGCCCCCTACATGGACAAGGACTCGCACGGCCAGATCGCCCGCATCTTCGCGCTGGCCGAGCGCTTCGACGTCGACATCGACTTCCATCTCGATTTCGGCCTCGACCCCGCGCACCTCGACGTCGACGAGGTGTGTCGGAAGACCGACGAGTACGGCTGGGGCGGCCGCGTCGCCGTCGGCCACGTGACGAAGTTCTCCTCGCTGCCGGCGGATCGCTTCGAGGCGGTGGGCCGGCGGCTCCAGGGCGCCGGCGTCGCCGTGACGGTGCTGCCGTCGACGGACCTCTTCCTCACCGGCCGCGACCACGATCACGACGTGCCGCGCGGCGTCACCCCGGCGCACCGCCTGCTGCGGCAGGGCGTGACCTGCAGCCTCTCCACCAACAACGTGCTCAACCCGTTCACGCCGTTCGGCGACTGCTCGCTGGTGCGGATGGCGAACCTCTACGCCAACATCGCCCAGGTCGGCACGCCCGCCGGCATGGCCGCCTGCCTCGACATGGTGACGACCGGGCCGGCGAAGCTGCTCAATCTCGACGACTACGGCGTGATCGTCGGCAACCCGGCCGATTTCGTCGTCGTCGACGCCGAAAGCCGCGCCGACGCCGTCTCGCAGATCGCGCCGGTGCTCGCCGGCTTCAAGGGCGGCCGGAAGACCTTCACCCGGCCCGCGCCGACGCTGCACCGGCCGGCTTGAGATGACGACCTTCCCCGATCCCGTCGGCGCCTTCTGCGCGCACGGCCGTGTCGAGCGGCCGGGCCGCGCGGACGGCCCGCTCGCCGGCACCCGCTTCGGCGTCAAGGACCTCTTCGATGTCGCCGGCGTCCCGACCGGCGCCGGCAGCCCCGACTGGCTGGCCTCGCACCTGCCGCCGACCGTGGACGCCGACGTCGTCACACGGCTGCTGGCGGCCGGGGCCGGCCTCGTCGGCAAGACGCAGACCGACGAGATGGCCTGGAGCCTCACCGGCCAGAACGCCCACTACGGCACGCCGGTCAATGCCGGGGCGCCGGCCCGCATCCCCGGCGGCTCCTCCAGCGGCTCGGCCGCCGCGACGGCGGCCGGTCTCGTCGATTTCGCCGTCGGCTCCGACACCGGCGGCTCCGTCCGCCTGCCGGCGAGCTTCTGCGGGCTCTACGGCATCCGGCCGACGTGGGGTCGCATCTCCAAGGCCGGCGCCGTGCCGCTCGCGCCGAGCTACGACACCGTCGGCTGGTTCGCCCGCGATCCGGCGCTGTTCGCCCGTGTCGGCGGCGTCCTCTTCGGCGAGGCGCCGGCGCTGCCGCCGCTGCGACAGGTGCTGGTCGCCGAGGACCTGTTCGACCTGGCCGGAGGCGAGGTCCGGCGCGCCCTCGCGGGCGCGATCGCCCGCATCTCCGCCCTCGCCGGCGGATCGGGATCGGTGGTCGTGGCGGGTGACGCGCTGCCGGCGTGGCGCAATGCCTTCCGGCTGATCCA
>Ga0209902_100515_pt1 | contig 38596 bp, 36 predicted proteins | sample FECB27metaG_FD_188304 | JGI IMG/M metagenome (GOLD analysis project Ga0209902, IMG submission 188304) | Cyanobacterial communities from the Joint Genome Institute, California, USA - FECB-27 (SPAdes) (version 2) | ecosystem: Environmental > Aquatic > Thermal springs > Hot (42-90C) > Microbial mats...
ACCAAGGAAATCGCCCATAAGGGCGCTGAGCAGCATATCCATGCCGGACCTCTCCATGTGAACGTTGGAGCAGTTCCGACATCACGGAGCGTAGAAGTGCTGCCGTCAGAGGGGCCCGGTACCGCCCTGAGAACGTAGCGAGCCGTTCGCCGAGTTCAACCCCTGCCCCAGCGGCAAAATGCGGCAGCTGCAAGGGCCCGCAACGGTGCCTTAACGATCCGGATCGGGTGCTCACGCGGTGAAGTCCCCCGTTAACCGGCCCGTTTTAGTAATGCTCAGGACGCAACGGGACGGGCGGCGTGAGATGGGGACGATGGTTGGTCTGGACCTGGTGACCGTCTCGATCTTTGCCGCGCTCACCGTGCTTTGCCTCGCCATCCTGATCGGGCTTCGCCGCCAGTCGGCGCTCGCGTGGCTCGTCACCGCCCTGGCTTGCGGCACGCTGCAGACGCTGACGATGGTCTTCACCCGCGGTACGGCGGTCGAACTCCTGCTCGCCTCGATCCTCGTGCCGGCGGCCTATCTCTGCTTTGGCCAGGCGGTGCGCATTGTCAGCGGGCAGCAGCACCAGCATTGGCGGCTGCTGGCCACGGTCGGCGGGCTGGTTGTTGCATCGCTGGTTTTGCTGGCATTCGACGCACCATTCATCGTGCAGACGGCGCCGTTTCAGCTGGCCGCGGCGCTCGCGCTCGGCGACAGCGTCATCCGGCTTTATCGCGCCAACAATCGCGGCGTGCTCGATATCCTGTTGATGCTCAACCTGGTCGCCGTGGCGCTGATCTTCGTTGTCCGCATCCCGCTTCTCGTCGTGATGTTCGACGCATCTACCGAGTATCTGACCGCACGCACCTCCGGAGTGGAGCGCACGCTCCTGACTTTCTCGGCGCTGCTGACGCCGCCGGCGGTGTTCCTGCTGCTGGCCAAGCTGATCAGCGGGGTGATCGGCACCTATCGCACCCGCTCGGAGCATGATGGGCTCACCGGCCTGCTCAACCGGCGCGCCATCGACGAGGCCGCGGCCGTCATCGAGCCGCAGGGCGGCGCGGTGATCTTCTGCGATCTCGATCACTTCAAGCTGATCAACGACCTCTACGGGCACCGGGTCGGCGACGATGTGATCTGCGCCTTCGCCGATCTGCTCCGCCGCACCGGCACGCGCGCTGCCCGCATCGGCGGCGAGGAGTTTGCGCTGCTGCTGCCGCACAAGAGCGTCGCCGAAGCGCAGGAAGTGGCGGAGATGATCCGGACGCGTTTCAACGACGTCGTGCATCCAGCCCTCGGGCCGAGCCACAGGCCCAGCGCCAGCTTCGGCGTCGCGCCCTACGGTCCAGGTGCCTGCGCTGCGGATGCGTTCAACCTTGCCGATGCGGCTCTCTATCGGGCCAAGGCTTTGGGACGGAACCGCGTTGTGATCTTTGCCGAAGAACCGGCCCACGAACAGCCGACGGCGCAGGCCGCCTAGAGGAAGCGCTTGGCCGAGAAGGCGGTGGGGTCGACAAACGGCGCCTCGCCGGTGATCATCTCGGCAATCAGCCGACCGGTGACCGGACCCAGCGTGATGCCGTGGTGGGCGTGGCCGAAGGCGAACCACAGCCCCTGGTGACTGGGCGCCGGGCCAATGATCGGCATCATATCAGGCGTCGCCGGCCGCGCGCCGCGCCAGGGCTGGGCTTCGAGCCGCTGGCCGAGGCCCGGGAACAGTTCGCGGGCATAGGGTTCGTCGCGATCGACCTGCACCGGGGTCGAGGGGGCATCGCGCAGCGCGAACTCGGCGCCGCTGGTGAGGCGAATGCCACGCGCCATCGGGGTCAGCAGATAGCCGTAGCTGGTATCGAGGATCCAGTTGCTCAGCGGCTGCGCCGCGGGCTGGCCAAAATGCATGTGATAACCACGCTTCACCCCCAGCGGCAGGCGATAGCCGAGCCGGCTGGTGAGATCACCGGCCCAGGGCCCCAGCGCGATCACCGCGTCGCGGGCCTCGAGCACGCCGTCCGCCACCGGCAGGCGCCAGCCGCTGGTGCCCTGCTGCAGCTTCAGCGCATCGCCAGTGACTACCACACCGCCCAGCTGCTCGAACAGCTCGCGATATTTCACCACCAGCCCGCCGGGATCGCGGATGCTCCATGGGTCGGTCCAGTGCAGCGCCCCCTCGAGCGGGATGCCGAGGCCGGGTTCGACCCGGTGCATCTCGTCGCTACTGAGCTCGGCGCTGCCGATACCGAAATCGCGGCGTAGCCCCTCGGCCTTGAGGTAGCCTTCGTCCTGCTTGGCCTTGTCGCGATAGAGCAGGTACCAGCCCTTCTTTTCAATGAGGTGGCTCGCCCCTGCCCGCTCGATCAGCGGCGCGTGCTCGTTGATCGACTGGGCGATCAGCGGCGCATAGGTCTCGACGATGCGGCGGTACTGCTCCGGCCGCGAGTTCCACCAGTAGCGCGCGAGGAACGGCGCGATGCGCGGCAGCGCGCTGAGGTGGTAGTGCATGTCGGTGCGGTTGTTCAGCCCGTAGCGGAACAGTTCGTCCAGGCCTTGCGGAAAGGCGTGCGGCATCACTGCTTCGCGCTGGATCAGGCCGGCATTGCCGTAGGAGGTTTCCTCGCCGGCGCCGCGCCGGTCGACCAGCACGGTCGCCCTGCCCCGCATCTGCAGGTGCACCGCGATGCTGACGCCCACCATACCCGCGCCAAGAACGATGCTGTCGGCCTGCATGACTCACCCGAAGAAAACGATCGGCTCGCTTTTAGCGACGTTTGGCGCCGCCGTAACTGCGTCAGATGGGCAGCACGCGGGAGTATTTCACCTGGCCGAGCGAGAAGCTCGATTCGATCGAGCTGACCCCGGCGACCTGGGTCAACTTCTCGCGCAGGAACGCTTCATAGGCGGCGAGGTCGGCGCAGACGACACGCAGCAGGAAATCGAACTGGCCGGTCATCAGGTAGCACTCCATCACCTCGGGCCAGCCGGCAATGGCGGCGCCGAAGCGATCGAGCTCCTCGGCCCGTTGCCGCTCCAGCTTGATCGAGATGAACACCGAGACCGGCAGGCCGACCGCCTTCTGGTCGACCACCGCGCTATAGGCGGCGATGATCCCCGCCTCCTCCATCTGGCGGATGCGGCGGAGGCATGGCGAGGCCGAGAGCCCGACGCGGTCGGCGATCGCCTGGATGGTCATGCGGCCATCTTCCTGCAGCGCCCTGAGGATGCGTCGGTCGATTCCGGTCAGCTCGGTTTTGGCGGAATTCACCGGCTTGGGCGGCATTTCGTGGCAAATCCTGCGCAATGGGATGACAGGGCAGTCACAATAGGCAGGAAACACCCAACCGGCTAGTGCACCGTTAATGTCAGACATTTGGGAGGGAACATGTCGACGGAGCGTATCGCCCTGATTGAGGCGCTGGCTGGCAAGGCCTTGTGGTTATCCAACTGGATGATCCACCATGCCAACCATCTCCGCCCCAACCCGGACGGGGTGAAGGTGGGTGGCCACCAGGCCTCCTCCGCCTCGATGACGGCGATCCTGTCGGCGCTGTATTTCGGCATTCTCAAACCCGAGGATCGCGTGGCGGTGAAGCCACACGCCGCGCCGGTGTTCCACGCCATCCAGTATCTGTTCGGCAAGCAGAGCCTCGACAAGCTCAAGGCGTTCCGCGGCTATGGCGGGGCGCAATCCTATCCGTCGCGCACCAAGGATACCGACGACGTCGATATCTCCACCGGCTCGGTCGGGCTCGGTGTCGCCTTCACCGCCTTCGCCTCGATGATCCAGGATTATGTGCGCGCCAAGCCATGGGCGAAAAAGCGCGCCGAGGGCAGGATGATCGCCCTGGTCGGCGATGCCGAGCTCGACGAGGGCAACGTCTACGAGTGCCTGCTCGAGGGCTGGAAGCACAGCCTCCGCAACACCTGGTGGATCATCGACTACAATCGCCAAAGCCTCGACGGCGTGGTGCGCGAGGGGCTCTACGACCGGATCGAGGCGATCTTCCGCGCCTTCGAGTGGAACGTCGTGACGCTCAAATATGGCGCCAAGCAACGCCGCGCCTTCGCCGAGCCCGGCGGCGAGCGGCTGCGCGACTGGATCGACGCCTGCCCCAATGCGCTCTACTCGGCGCTGATGTTCCGCGGCGGCGCCGCCTGGCGCGAGCGGCTCACCGACGAGATCGGCGATCAGGGCCCGGTCACCGCCCTGCTGGAGCGGCGCAGCGATGCCGAGCTGGCCGACCTGATGGCTAACCTCGGCGGCCACTGCATCGAGAGCCTGCTCGAGCAGTTCGAGGGCCAGACCACCGACAAGCCAACGGTGTTCATCGCCTATACCGTCAAGGGCTGGGGCACGCCACTGGCCGGCCACAAGGACAACCATGCCGGGCAGATGACCGGTGCCCAGATCGAGAGCCTCAAGGCCTCGATGCGGGTTCGCGATGGCCACGAGTGGGACCGCTTCGAGGGGCTGAAGCCGTCCGAGCGCCAGCTGCAGACCTTTCTCGATAACGTCCCCTTCAACACCACCAAGTCTCGACGGCTTTCCTCCCCAGCCGTCCCGGCGCTGGGACCGCAGTTCGTCGGTCCCGGCGCCACTTCTACGCAGACAGCATTCGGCAAGATCCTCGACGCCATCGCCAAGACCGACAGCGAGCTGGCGCGCCGCATCGTCACCACCTCGCCCGACGTCACCGTCTCGACCAACCTCGGCACCTGGGTGAACCGGCGGCACCTGTTCGCCAACCGGGAGATGGCCGACATCTTCCAGAAAGAACGCATCCCGAGCGCGCAGAAGTGGCAGTTCACGCCCGATGGCCAGCACATCGAGCTGGGCATCGCCGAAATGAACCTGTTCCTGCTGCTCGGCGCTGCGGGCCTCAGCCACTCATTGTTCGGCGAGCGGCTGCTGCCGATCGGCACGCTCTACGACCCGTTCATTGCGCGCGGCCTCGATGCGCTGAACTATGCCTGTTACCAGGATGCGCGGTTCCTGCTGGTCGCGACGCCCTCGGGCGTATCGCTGGCCGGTGAAGGCGGGGCGCACCAATCGGTCGGCACGCCCCTGATCGGCATGGCGCAGGATGGGCTGGCTTCGTTTGAACCGGCCTTTGCCGACGAGCTCTCGGTGATCATCGACTGGGGCTTTGACTATATGCAGCGCGACGGCAGCGACCGGGCCGATCTCGCCGACTGGCCGCGCGACGTCTCCGGTGGCTCGGTCTACCTCCGGCTTTCCACCCGCGCCATCGAACAGCCGCCGCGCGAGGTGACGCCCGGGCTCGCCAGCGACATCATTCGCGGCGCCTATTGGCTGGTGCCGCCGACGCCGAATTGCGAGGCGATCATCGCCTATCAGGGTGTGCTGGCCAGCGAAGCGATTACCGCAGCCGGGATGAGCGGCGGCGAGCGGCGCAACGTCGCCGTGCTGGCCGTCACCTCGGCCGATCGGCTCAATGCCGGCTGGCACGGCGCGCAGCGGGCGCGCCTGCATGGCGACCGCGCGGCCACCTGCCATATCGAGACGCTGCTGGCCGATGCCCCGGATACCGCAGCTTTGGTCACCGCCATCGACGGGCATCCGGCGACGCTGGGCTGGCTGGGCAGCGTGCGGGGTCACCGCGCCATTACGCTGGGGGTCGAGCACTTCGGCCAGACCGGCACGGTGACCGATCTCTACCGACATTTCGGCATCGACGCGGCGGCCATCGCCAACGCGGCGCAGAGCCTGTTCGGGGGGCGCCGATGAACCTGTTCTCCCCGCTGAACGCCATCACGGCAAAACTATGCCAACCTTGTCATTGGCGGGCCACAAACGGCTTGCCAAGCCAATCTGGAGTTGTCAGACATATGTCATAAGGCCGATTGCGAGGGGAAATGCAGTCGGCCAATGAACCGGTTCCGGGCGGGGCGTCTATGCCCGGAAACCGCTCATGCGAGGCCCGTTCGGACAGCGGTTCGCCGAGGTTCGGCCGGGGCACAGGGGACGTCAAGCAGTAGCTCTGCAACAAGGAGGGAGCTCTATGAACGCGTTGCTGAAATTTGTCGGCGCGGTCGCGCTGGCCGCGGGATTGACCGCCGTGCCAGCGTTGGCGCAGACAAAACTCACCGTACCGGGTGGATCCACCACCGGCACGTATATGGACTACATGAAGACGGTCTACGCGCGCGCTTCCGGCGCCGAGCTGCTGCAGGAGCCGCTGACCAGCTTCGACAACGAATACCAGCTCACGCCGCTGGCTGCGACCAGCTGGGAGCAGTCTACCGATGGCCTGACCTGGACCTTCCACCTGCGTGACGGCATGAAGTGGAGCGACGGGGCTCCGGTCACCGCGAACGACTACATCTTCGCCCTGCAGCGCGCCGCCACCACCGGCTACGATTTCGCCTGGTACTGGAGCTTTGCCTCGGGGATCAAGAACTGGGACGACGTGTCGGCCGGCAAGGCAGACGTTTCGACCCTCGGCCTCAAGGCCGTCGACGACAAGACTATCGAAGTCACCACCGCGGCGCCCAAGCCCTACCTGCCGGGCGTGGTTTCGCTGTGGTACCCGGTGCCCAAACACCAGTTCGACAAGTTCGGCGATGACTGGGCGAGCAACGTCGCCAATGTCCTCTCGTCGGGTCCGTTCCTGCTCAAGTCCTGGGAGAAGTCGAACAACTCGGTCGTCCTCGTCAAGAACCCCGACTATAACGGTCCGTGGGTGGCGCAGGTCGACGAGCTGACCGTCGATCCGTCGGTGGGCCTGCCGGAAGTCGGCATGCCGGCCTTCCTCGCCGGCGATCTCGCCTATACCACGCTCAACGCCGGCCAGATCCCGGTGGTGAAGCAGCGCTTCCCGGACTCGATCCGCACCGAGGCGGTGTTTGCCACGTCCTACCTCGCCTTCGATCTCGAGAAGGCGCCGTTCGACAATGCCGACGTCCGCAAGGCGCTCTACTACGCCGTCAACCGCGACGAGCTGACCGCCACCGTGCTCAAGGACATTGCCATCCCGGCGCACTCGATCCTGGCGCCCGGCTACCCCGGCTACAGCGACAAGGTCGCGGCGCAGGCCGTGTTCGACCCCGCCAAGGCCAAGGAACTGCTGGCCAAGGCCGGCTACCCGAACGGCGAGGGCTTCCCGACCATCGAAGTCTGGTTCCGCGAGGAAGGCGGCTATAACGGCGCGATCCTCCCCGCCATGGCGCAGTACCTGCAGGCCCAGTTCAAGGACATTCTCGGAATCACCATGAATATCAAGGTGATGCCGGGCAAGGACTGGATGGAGGGCATGCTCGCCCGCAAGAACAACATCTACCTGGCACCCTACGAGTACGACTATCTCGACCCGTCGAACTTCTATGGCCTGTTCTACAATGGTGGCCGTCACAGCTACCACGTGGCCGAGTACGACAAGCTCGTCGCCGAGGCCGACAAGAACCCGGTCTGGGAGGAGCGCTTCAAGCTCTACGAGCAGGCTGAACAGGTGATGATTGATCAGGGGCTCATCGTGCCGCTGGTGCACCCGGTCATCACCGCCGCCGTCAGCGAGGACATCACCGGTCCGGGCGTCACGCCCAACTCGCGTGGCTTCACCCCGCTGGGGCGTATCGGTAACTTCCTCTACTCGCACATCTCGGTGAAGTAGCAGAACTCGCGTTCCCCGGCTTCGGCCGGGGAACGTCTCGGGCCCCGTACCCGCGACGCGAGAGGACCTGTGACATCCCACAACGGGAGCGCAGGAGGACGTCGCAAGAAGCACTCCGAGGGCCGCCGCACGGGGCGTGCACGCCCTGGCTCATCGGATCCTGTGCACAAATACTTGAGGAGAGTGAATTGAATTTACTGCTGAAATTGGCAGGATCAATAGCGCTGGCGGCAAGTATGGCCGTGCCAGCGCTGGCCCAGACCGTGACTGTCCCCGGACAGTCCACGACGGCCACCTATATGGATTACATGAAGACTGTTTATGCCCGCGCCGCCGGCTCGGACATGATCCAGATCGGCCTGACCGCCTTCGACAAGGACTTCAACCTTACCCCGATCGCGGCGGAGAGCTGGTCGCAGTCGGCCGATGGCCTGACCTGGACGTTCAAGATCCGGCCCGAACTCAACTGGAGCGACGGCGAACCGCTGACCGCTGAGGACTTCGTCTTCGCGCTGCAGCATGCGGCCACCACCGGCTACGACTTTGCCTGGTACTGGAGCTTTGCCGGCGGCATCAAGAACTGGGACGACGTGACGGCCGGCAAGGCCGACGTAGCGACCCTCGGCCTCAAGGCCGTCGACGACAAGACGCTCGAAGTCACCACCACCGCGCCAAAACCCTACCTGCCGAGCGTCGTGTCGCTCTGGTACCCGGTGCCCAAGCACCAGTTCGACAAGTTCGGCGAAGAATGGTCGACCAATGTCGAGACTATCGTCTCGTCGGGTCCGTGGGTGGTCAAGGAGTGGGTGAAGTCCAACAACACCGTCACGCTCGCCAGGAACCCCGGCTACAAGGGCCCCTGGATGCCCGAGATCGATGAAGTCGTGCTCGACTCCTCGCTCGGCCTGCCGGAGGTGGGCGTGCCCGCCTTCCTCGCCGGGGATGTCGACATGACCTCGCTGAATACCGGGCAGGTGGCGATGATGCGGCAGCGTTATGCCGACCAGATCCACACCAACCCGGTGTTCTCGACCAACTATATCTCGTTCGATCTCGACAAGGCGCCGTTCGACAATGTCGACGTCCGCAAGGCGCTCTACTACGCCATCAACCGTGACGAGCTGACCTCGACCGTCCTCAAGGATATCGCCATCCCGGCCCATTCGATCCTGCCGCCCGGCTTCCCCGGCTACAGCGAGAATGTCGCCAAGCAAGCGGTATTCGACCCTGAGAAAGCCAAGGAATTGCTGGCCAAGGCCGGCTACCCTGATGGCAAAGGCTTCCCTGACATCGAGATCTGGTTCCGCGAGGAAGGCGGCTATAACGGCGCGATCCTGCCGCCGATGGCGCAGTACCTGCAGTCGCAGTTCAAGCAGATCCTCGGGATCACCATGAACATCAAGGTGATGCCGGGCAAGGACTGGATGGAAGGCATGCTGGCGCGCAAGAACAACATCTATCTGGCGCCCTACGAGTACGACTACCTCGACCCGTCGAACTTCTATGGCCTGTTCTACAATGGCGGCCGGCACAGCTACCACATCGCGGCCTATGACGACCTGGTCAAGCAGGCCGACTCCGCCCCGACCTGGGACGAGCGCGTGAAGCTCTACGAACAGGCCGAGCAGGTGATGATCGACCAGGGGCTGATCGTGCCGCTGACCCATCCGATCACCATGAACGTCGTGTCCGACCAGCTCGGTGGCGATGCCATGACGCCCAACAAGCAGGGCTTCTACCCCAACTGGTCGGGTTACGTTTACACCCACCTGACCAAGAACTAGTCGCGAAAACCAGTGCTCCCGGCCGGTGGCCGGGGGCACCCAGTTCGGAACAGCGCATGACTCTCGTAAATATCAAAGGCCTGAAGGTCAGCTTCCGTCAGCATGGCGGCCAGATCGACGCGGTACGCGGCGTCGATATCCAGCTTGCGGAAGGCGAAAGCCTGGGCATCGTCGGGGAGTCCGGCTCGGGCAAGTCCGTCTCGTGCCTGGCGCTGATGCGGCTGTTGCCCAACACGGCGACCATCACTGCCGACCGGCTCGAGCTCGATGGGGTCGACGTGCTGAAAGCCAAGCCGCGCCAGATGTCGGCGCTGCGCGGCAAGATTGCCGCGCTGATCTTCCAGGACCCGGCGACGGCGTTCGATCCGGTGTTCACCATCGGCCACCAGATGGTCGAAACCATCCGCACGCATCGCGATGTCACCAAGGAGACGGCGCTGGCCGAGGCCGAGCAGCTGCTGCTCAAGGTCGAGATCAAGAACGCCAGGGATGTGCTGAACTATTACCCGCACCAGCTTTCCGGCGGCATGCTGCAGCGCGCGATGATCGCCATGGCGCTCAGCTGCCGGCCCAAGGTGCTGATTGCGGACGAGCCGACCACGGCGCTCGACGTCACCATCCAGGCGCAGATCCTGCAGCTCATCAAGGGCCTGCAGGCCGAGATGGGCATGGCGCTGATCATGATCACCCACGACCTCGGCGTCGTCGCCGAAACCGTCGAGCGCGTCGTCGTCATGTACGGTGGGCGGGTGATGGAAGAAGGTACCGTCGACCAGATCTTCGACACCCCCAAGCACAGCTACACCCAGTCGCTGCTGGCGAGCCTCAGGGCCGGCGAATCCCGGCGGGCCGAGCCGGGCACCGGCGAGCCGATCGCCCCTGCCCTCGAGCTGCGCAATCTCACAAAAGTCTATGCGCTGCGCCGCCGCGGCCGGATCTTTTCGACCTATGTCGACTTCCCGGCGGTGCGCGGGGTCAACCTGGTGCTGCCGCGCAACAAGATCGTCGGCCTCGTCGGCGAGTCCGGTTCGGGCAAGTCGACCACCGGCATGATGGCGATGCGGCTGCTGGAGCCGACCGCCGGGCAGATCTTCGTTGATGGAACCGATATCTCGAAGCTCGACGTCACCGCGCTCAAGGCGTTCCGCCGGCGTATGCAGGTGGTGTTCCAGGACAGCTACTCGGCCCTCGATCCGATGATGACGCTGAGCCAGATCATCGCCGAGCCGCTCAACATCCACGGCGTGAAGAGCTCGCGCGAGCAAACCGAGGAAGCGCTGAGCTGGCTGGAGCGCGTCGGCATGGACCGCAGCTTCGGCAACCGCTACCCGCACGAACTGTCGGGTGGCCAGCGGCAGCGCGTCGCCATTGCGCGGGCGCTGATCCTCGGGCCCTCGGTGCTGGTCGCGGACGAGCCGACCTCGGCGCTCGACGTTACCGTCAAAGCCCAGATCATCGGGTTATTGAAGAACCTGCAAAAGCAGATGGGGCTCTCGATGCTGTTCATCAGCCATGACCTCAGCGTCGTGCGCTCGCTGACCGACAGCGTGGTGGTGATGTACAAGGGCCGGGTGGTCGAACAGGCGCCGACGGCCAATATCTTCGCCAACCCGCGCCACCCCTACACGCGCTCGCTGCTCGATGCGATCCCGGTCACCAACCCGAGGGATCGCCGCGAGCGTTCTTTCGTCACCGCCGACGACATCGCCGCTGGCACGCCGCGCCTGGCGCGCTCCAGCCTCGCGGCTGAAGCGGCAGCCGGCGACATTCCGCAGCTCGTGAGCGTGGCCCCAGGCCACCTCGTCGAAGCCATCGTCACCAACTGATGGAGGTCCGGGCATGATTGTCTATCTCATCAAACGCCTGCTCTCGGTCGCCGTGACCTTCTTCATCGTTTCGCTGGTCATCTTCCTGATGATGCACGCGGTGCCGGGCGGTCCGTTCACCGAAAAGGACATGCCGCTCTCCGCGGCGGTCAAGGCTGCGCTCAATGCCAGGCTGGGCCTCGATCAGCCGCTCTGGGTGCAGTACGTCAACTACATGGCAGGCGTGCTGCAGGGAAACTGGGGGGTTCCCTACCAGTCGCCGGGCGAGACAGTGATCAGCCTGTTGCAGCAGGCCTGGGTGCCCAGCCTGATCCTTGGCGGTTCCGGCGTCATCATCGGCGCCGCCCTCGGTATCCTGATCGGCATGGCGGCGGCGCTGAAGCGCAACAGCTGGATCGACTACCTCGCCTCGACGCTGTCGGTGCTCGGCCTCACCATCCCGGTGTTCGTCATCTCGATGCTGTTGATCCTGATCTTTGCGGTCTGGCTCAACTGGCTGCCGGCCAGCGGCTGGGGCAAACCGGAACGGTGGATCCTGCCGATCATCGCTTACGCCGCGATCCCGCTCGCCACCTATGCCCGCTATACGCGCTCGGCAATGCTCGACACGCTTAACCGCCCCTTCGTCACGGCACTCCGTGCCAAGGGGTTGAGCGAACGGCGGATCATCTTCCAGCACGTCCTGCGCAACTCGGCCATCCCGATGGTCACGGTGTTCCTGCCGATGTTCATGGGTACGGCCACCGGCTCGATCTTCGTCGAGGCGATGTTCCGTATCCCCGGGCTCGGCAGCTACTTCGTCTCCTCCATCGAGAACCGCGACTATCCGCTCGAGATGGCGCTGGTGCTGATGTTCACCATCGGAATCTGTTTCGCCTACCTGATTTCCGATATCGCCTACGCGTGGCTCAATCCGCGCATCCGTCTCGGAGATGACGCGAAATGACCACCGACATCGAAACCGGCGCGCTCGCCGTACCACCCGCGCACACCCAGCATAGCCCGGCCTACTTCGCCTGGCGGCGCTTTGCCGCCAACAAGGCGGCGGTGACCGGCGGCGTCGTGCTCGGGATCATCATCCTCGCCGCGATCTTCGCGCCGCTGTTCACCAAGAGCGCCCCGGACGCCCAGCTCTACCTGACGCAGTCGCTGGCTTTCCCGTCGGCCGAGTTCTGGTTCGGCGTCGACGATCTCGGACGCGACTTCTTCACCCGTATCGTCTACGGCGCCCGGGTGTCGCTGCTGATCGGCTTTGCCGCCGCGACCTGCAGCCTGTTGATCGGGATCCCGATCGGCGCCATCGCCGGCTATTTCGGCGGCCGCGTCGACTGGTTCATCATGCGCGTCATCGAGATCTTCTCGGTGGTGCCGCCGCTGCTGGCAGCCATGCTGCTGGGGGCGCTGGCCGGCGGTGGCTTCTTCACCATCATCGTGGTGGCCTCGCTGTTCGGCTGGTTCGGCGTCTGCCTCCTGGTCCGGGCCCAGGTGAAATCATTCCGCGAGAAGGAGTTCGTGCGGGCGGCGCAGGCGCTTGGCGCCTCGCCCTGGTACATCCTCCGCCGCCACGTGATCCCCAACTCGCTGTCGCCGATCATCGTCGGGTTCGTGCTGTCGGTGCCGGGCGCCATGATGCTCGAGGCCAGCCTCAGCTTCCTCGGCATCGGCGTGGCGCCGCCAACCCCGAGCTGGGGCCAGATGATCAATGTCGGTATCAACTTCATGTTCTTTTACTGGCACATGGCCGTGTTCCCCACGGCTGCCCTCGCCATCACCGTGCTCGCCACGACGCTGTTCGGCGACGGTCTGCGCGATGCACTCGATCCCACACTGAAAGGCCGCTGACTTGTCCTCCAATCTCGCGCGACACTTCCTCCTCCGGGACGATGTCGTTTTCCTGAACCATGGCTCTTTCGGCGCCTGCCCGCGTCCGGTGTTCGAGACCTACCAGGCCTGGCAGCTCGAGCTGGAACGGCAGCCGGTGGCCTTCCTCGGCCGCGACCTCAGCGAACGCACCAAGGTGCCCCGCGTGGCGCTCTCTGCATTTCTCGGCACGACCTCGGAGAACATCGTCGGGCTGGTCAACGCCACCGAAGGGCTCAACATCGTCGCCCAGTCGCTCGACCTAAGGGAAGGCGACGAGATCCTGACGACCGATCACGAGTATTCGGCGCTGGAAAAGACCTGGGCCTATGTGGCGCGCCGCACCGGCGCCAAGATCGTCACGGTCAAGGTGCCGATGCCACTGGTGTCGGAAGCGGCGTTCACCAACACGCTGGTCGAGGCGATGAACGAGCGCACCAAGGTGCTGTTCCTCAGCCACATCACCTCGCCGACGGCGCTGCGCTTCCCGATCGAGCGGCCGATTGCCGAAGCCCGCAAGCGCGGCATCTGGACGGTGATCGACGGCGCCCACACCCCTGGCCATATCCCGCTGAACCTCGATGCGATGGGCGTCGATTTCTACTCGGGCAATTGCCACAAGTGGCTGATGACGCCCAAAGGCTCGGCGTTCCTCTATGTCCGGCCGGAGCTGCAGGGCCTGATCAATCCGCTGGTGATCAGCCACGGCTGGACCGCCGACTCAAAACTCCCCGACGCCAAGGGCGCCTTCGGCAACTCGCCGTTCATCGACGAGCTGGAGATGCAAGGAACGCGCGACCCAGCGGCCTGGTTGAGCGTGCCGTCGGCGATCAAGTTCCGTGAGGACCATGACTGGACCCGCGTGGCGGCAGACTGCCGCGAGCTGGCGCAGGAAACGGCGCGGCGCCTGCAAGCGCTGACGGGTCTAGAACCGCTCAGCAGCCCGGAGTTCTGCGCGCCGCAGATGGTGGCGATGCCGGTCCCCGAGTTCGAACCGGCGGAGTTCTCCAAGGAGCTGATGGCGCGATACGCGATCGAGATCCCGGTATTCAAGTGGCAGGACCACCACATCGTCCGGGTTTCGGTGCAGGGCTACAACTCGAAGGCGCAGATGGACATCCTCATCGGCGCATTGACGGAGATGCTGGATTTGCAGGGCAAACCGGAGCTGGCACGTCAGCATGGCTGACAAAACCGCCGAATTGTGATGGTGGTGCCGGCACGGCCATTCGGGCCGGGAGGAACAGGCGTGGCGCAGGACGGAGTACTGAGCTACCTCGAACCGCTGGAGACGCGGACGCGCGGCGTTGCCGTGCTGGATGCGCTCGCCGAAATGATCGAGCGGGCCGGGCTGAGCGTCGGCGATCGGCTGCCGCCGGAAGTCTCGCTGGCGACCACCCTCGGGGTCGGCCGTTCCACCATCCGCGAGGCGCTGAACCGCTGGGAGGGCCTCGGCATCATCCGCCGTCGGCGTGGCGATGGCACCTACCTCGCGGCCAAGGTGCGCACCTCACGCGGGCTCGCGCCGACGATGATCCGCTTCGAGGGCGAGGCCCTGCTCCGCCTGGTCGAGGTCCGCCGGGCGCTCGAGAACGAGGTGGTGCGTAAGGCGACGGTCAACGCCACCAAGGCGCAGCGGGCGGAAATCTCGCGGCTCTGCGACGTGCTGCTGGCCGATGTCGCGGCGCGCCGCAACTGGCACAAGGCGGACGCCGCTTTCCACGGCGCCATCTACGAGGCGTCCGGGAACCCGATGTTCGGCGAGATCCTGCACAAGCTCGACGAGGCGCTGGAGCGATCCAACGAGTCGCCGTTCGGCCGTGACGATTTCGGCCTCGACTCGTTCCCGCCGCATCGCGAACTCGCCGATGCGATCGTCGCCGCCGACCCGGCCCAGGCCGTGGCAGCAATCAATGATGTGCTGGACAAGGTGCGCGACGAGATCGAGATGATCATCGACACCGGGTTGTTGGGGGTTGAGGCGGCTCAGCCCGGCCGGGTCGGACGGCGCGGGTAAGTCACCCGCGGCGGCAGCTGGTGGTGCACCACGGCCACCGCGACGAGGCAGGCGGCGCCCGCCACGACCACGAGGAACAGCGTATCCATCGGCATGTGGGTAGAGAACGCCACCAGCGGCACCGCGCCCGCCGGCGGATGTGTGACGCGCAGCAGCAGCATCGCAGCGATCACCAGACCAACGGCGATGGTGGCCACCCACCAGGCTGACGGCAGCAGCGCGAAGATCGCCACGCTGATCACGGCTGCCACCAGATAGCCACCGAAAATGTTGGCGGGCTGCGCCAGCGGGCTCTCGGCCTGCCCGAACAGCAGCACGGCGGTCGCGCCGAACGGCGCCAACAGCATCGGCAGCCCGGTCCAGGCGGCCAGCCCGCCCACCAGGGTCATCGCCACCACAGCGCCGGTGCCGGATTTCAGGTGCGCCAAAGTCTGGCCGCGCGGCTCGTGCCGGTGGATGAAATCGAGAAGACGGCTCAAGTGGGAATACTCGGGCAGGAAAACGGTGCACGTTTGAAGCGCAGTTTGCTGCTCAATTCAAGGGCATACCGCCCAAACTTAAGGCTGATATGGGAACTTCAATCTCAGGCGCTGCCATGGCAGTCCAGCGAAAGCTGGTCCTGCCTCACTCACCCTGCCGCTTGGCGCGCTGCACCGCGGCATCGAACGCATGGAGGAAGTTGGAGCGATCCCTGGCGGTAAAGCCGGCATTGTAACCCTTGCTCTCGCCGGTCTCGCGCAGATGCTGGTTCAGCTCACGCATCGCCAGCGCCATGCCGATCGAGTGCTCGGTGAATGGCTTGCCGGTCGGCCCGAGTACCATTGCGCCTTTTTTCAGCGCCCGGCTGGCCAGCGGAATGTCCGACGTGATCACCAGGTCGCCGGCGCCCGCATGCTCGACGATCCAATCGTCCGCGGCATCGGCGCCCTGTGGCACCATGACGTTGCGCACCATGGGGTCGCGCGATGGCCGCAGCCCGAAATTGGCGACGAAAGTGGTCACCATGCCGTGCCGCTCGGCCACGCGCAGCACCTCGTCCTTCACCGGACAGGCATCGGCATCCACAAAGATCTGCGCTACAGCCAAACTTGACGACTCCGCTGCAATCGCGCCGCAATGACGGCGCACCCATGCCATGACAATAGCAACGACACCGGATTCGCCGATGCGCCTTTTGCCGCTCTCTTTCCTCCTCATCCTCCCCCTGTTGGCTGCCTGCAACAACGACAGCACGCCCAAGGCGCCGTCCGCTGAAGCGCCCGCCGCTGCCGCCACGCCCGCCAAGGCACCGGCCACGGGCAAGACGCCCGCCGCCCCGGCCGCAACGGCGAAGCTGCCGCCCGGCGCCCGCCCGCTGATCGGCAGCTGGGCAGCACTCGATTGCACCGACAAGACCGGCCTGACGGTGGTGTCGGCGAGCAAGTTCTCCGCCGCCGGCAAGAGCTGCGATATCGCGCTCAACGACAACAAGGACGGCACCTTCAGCGCCACCTGCAACAAACAGGACCTGAAGCTGACGCCGATCTTCGGGCCGGCCGGCGAAGGCATCCGCATCGCCGTGGGCGACGCCAAGTCGAGCACGGTGTTCCGCTGCTCGAAATAGCCTGACGCTCTACATGCCCTGAACGAAGCCGAGAATGTTGCCCTCGCTGTCCTTGGCCCAGGCGTTTTTCACCGGGCCAAAGCTGGCGACGCCGTTCTCGGTCTTCAAATCCGGCAAGTCGTAGTCGAGGAACGTGACCCCCTTGCCGCGCATGTCCCGCATGTCGGCGTCGAGATCGACCGTGTCGAACGACAGCATGGTGTGCTCGGCCGTGCCGGCAAAATCCGACTTGTAGAGGAAGGCCTGGACGCCGTTGAGCTCATAGTTGGCGCCGTTCTCATCCTGCCTGGCAGGCGCGATCCCCAGCTTGTCCCGATACCAGGCCACTGCCCGCTCGACGTTGTGGGCGGGGATCATGGCGGTTGCTCTGCTTTGCGCGTTCATCGCGTCCTCCATCGTTGTCGAAGTGGCAACGCATCAGACCGGCCGGGGTTTCCTGCTCCGGACGATCCTGCCATCATCGCATGACGCCGGAGAGCTGCCCATGACCCCATTCGAACGCATCACCACCGAGGTCCGGGCCCAGATTCCGCTGGTTCGCGCGATGGAGGCCGCGCTCGGCAAGGAACGGGCGCATGCGTTGGTGCGGGGCGCGCTCGATAAGGCCAACCGCGCCATCGTCGCGCAGCGCGGCTCCTTGCTCGATATCCCCACCCTCGCCACAGAGTTTGCCGGCTTCGGCGAAGGGGTGCGCTACGAGTTCGAAACACTGGAGCAGACCGATACGCTGCTGCGTAACCAGGTCAACCACTGCGACTACGCCGAGTTCATGGAACAGATCGGCGCCCGCGACCTCGGTGAGCTGTTGATCTGCAACGGCGATTTCGCCATGGCCGACGAGCTCGGGCTGAAGCTCGAACGCAGTAAGACCTGCATGAACGGCGATGGCATGTGCGATTTCTGCTACCACGTGAAGGCAGCGCCGGCGGCATGAGCCTCGTGGCTCAGCGCACCTGTTCGACGTCCACCCAGATGTAACCGCGAGCCTGCAGCTTCACCAGACCAATGCGGGCATACTCCATGCCCTGGTTGGCCTTGGCTTCGAGGTCTTGGAGCAGCCCGTTGATAGAGTCTCGAGCGCCGGCCTTGGCATAGAGTTCGAAAGCGCGGACATAGTCCCGCTTCACGCATTTCACGCCAGGCCAGCCACCGCGGCTATAGAGGTTTCCGGCAGCGACCATCTGCTTGGGGCCTTCCTCAGCCTCGGCAATGATGCGTTCGCACTGTTGCTTGGGTGTTTCTTCCGCGAAGGCGGGCCCAGCGAGCGCAGACAAGATCAGCGCAGCAAACAGATATTTCATGTCCAACAAGCCCCACGCGCCGGATGTTATCCCCAGCGCTCCCGCCAAGTGGGTACCACATCATTTTCGGCTGCGCTCGCGGAATAGATGGCCCGCGCCATGGCTCTACTGAGGCAGACCGCCGCCGCGTGGCCGAGTTGCAGAGCATTCAGCACCGGCGTGGTAATCGGCTTTGCGCCGGTCGATACGGAAAAGATCAGGTCGCCGTCGACCTGGGTGTGAGCCGGGCTGGCGCCGCGGGCGATGCCGTCCTGGGCCGCCACGGCGAGGCGCTTCAGCTGCGCCTTGCTGAGGTCGGCATCGGTCGCGACGATGGCGATGGTGGTGTTGGAGATCGGTGTCACCCAGTCGCGCTTCGAGCGTGCGGTTTGTTCGAATGGCAGCGGCCCGGGCAGCGGGCCGAGGCCGCCGAACTCGCCATCCACCTCGAACGGCGCGGCCCAGAAATGCTTGCTGTCGCCCATGGTGACGCTGCCCGTCGGGTTCGCCACCACCAGCGCCCCGACGGTGAAACCGCCGGGGATCACCAGCGACGCTGACCCGAGCCCGCCCTTGAGGTTGGCCGTCAGTGCCCCAACGCCGGCGCCGACGGTGCCCAGGGCGAAGTCCTCGCCGGCATTGGCGAGCGCCTGAGCGCCAAGCGCCCGATAGGGGTTCTCGTCCCAGTCCTTGTCGCCATTGTTGAGCAGGTCGAAGATGATGGCGCCAGGAACGATCGGCACCGTCGCTTTCTCCACCCGGAAACCGCGACCGAGCTTCCGCAGCCCATCGGTGACGCCGGATGCGGCGTCGAGCCCGAAGGCCGAGCCGCCCGAAAGCACAAGCGCGTCGATGTCCTCGACCAGCTTGTCCGGGGCCAGCAGTTCCGTCTCGCGCGAGCCGGGCGAGCCACCCATCACATCGACCGAGGCGCGGAACGGTTTGTCCGCCACCAGCACGGTGGTGCCGGTCTTGATCCGATGGTCTTCGGAATTGCCGACCCGCAGGCCGGCGACGTCAGTGATCAGGTTGCGCGGTCCGGGTTGCATCCGGGCTCCTTTGTCAGGATTCGAACTCTGCGGCACCCTAGCCCACCCCCAGCACCGGGTCATTCCCGCGCAGGCGGGAATCTCCGTTTGCGATGTCACCGCGAGCAAGAAAACAGAGGTTCCCGCTTTCGCGGGAATGACCCGGTGGTCGTGGCAAATGAAGTCAGGCGGCCGTGCCCAGCCGTTCCTTGACCAGCGCCAGCGCCTGGTTGACCGGCACACCATCCGGGTCCCAGGTGCGGCGCATCTCCAGCATCTGCTGGGCGATCACCCAATTGCCGAGCTTCAGATGCGCATCGAGCAGCAGCTGCCCGAACAGGTCGCGCTGCGCGTGGCTGCCGCCGATCTCGGTCATCCGCGGGTTGGCGACCGAAAGCCACTTCGCCGCTGCTGCGTAGTCGCCTCGCGCATGCGCCAGGACGCCCCGCGCCGCCGGCAGCGCCACTTCCCGCCAGACCACCCGATCGAAAGCCGACGAGGTCGCGGCCTTCTCCTCAACGGCGCGCATCAGCTCGTCGGCTTCGACGCGCTCGGCTCGCGCCAGCCCATAGAGATATTGCAGCGTCAGGAAGGGCTGGATGGTGTCGCGCCCCCTGCCCCGCATATGGTCCGCCACATCCTCCCAGCGGTTGCCGACATCCATGCCGGCGACCTCCATACGAGCCAGCAGCGACACGGCGCCCACCTGGTCCTGCGAATAGCCCGGCTCGATGCCCCAGACATGGTTGTCATAGGCATCGAACACCGCGGCGTGGTCGCCCTGGCTGATGTGGAACAGCGCCTTGTGCCACCAGTTGTGGGTGTACATGAAGGAGTTGAGATCGACCCAGGTCCGCTGCGCCTCGGCAAGGAACTGCACGCCCTCCTCGACGCGCCCGGTGCCCAGCATCACGTGCGCCAGCGCATGCTGCGCCCAGGGCTCCTTGGTCTTCAGTTTCAGCGCCAGCCGCGCCTCGCGCTCGGCCGTCTCGAGATCGTGCAGTTGCTCGTAGCCGAAGGCCAGCATGCCGTGAATATGCGGGTTGTCGGCATTCGCCGCCTCCGCCGCCTTGGCGATGCGCAGCATGTTGGCGGCATCGCCACGGTTGAAGCTGAAATACTGGTGCAGCTTCACCGAGGTGAGGTCGCGCGGATGGCGGGCGACGATCTCGTCGCCAATCGCCTGCACGGCAGGAATGTCGTCGGCGATCCAGCGCTCCAGCTGCGCGATCAGCATCCGCTCGCGTTCGTTGGCGCCGGCGGCGGCAGCCTGCGCTCGCGCCAGGTACTTGCCCGCCATGGCCTTGGCGCCCTCGGCCTCGAGAAACATCCAGGTGAAGCCGGCATAGGTGTTGGCAAGCACCGCATCCGGCTCGCCGTCGGCTGCGGCAATGATGTTGGCAGCCTTCTTCTCGTAGCCGAGGAAGCCGGTGACGAAATCGTCGATCCCCTGCAGCGTCACCGCGGAGGCGCGGCTCACTTCATTTCCGAGGGCGTCCTGTGCCATGCTCGCATTGGGCAGGATTGCGTTTCTTTGAACCGCACTCCTGCTCCAGGTCCTTGTTTTGTCGCGAGATCGAACCGGAAAGGTCTGCAACCTTTCCTGATCACGCTCCAGCCATTTGTCCAACCGGTCAAATATAGACCTCGCGTCAGACCTGTCCACGCCACGGCCGAGCAAAAACAATCGAGATTGCCCCATGCCTGAGTTCCAGAACGGCGCCGCCACGGTGCACTACGAAATCCTCGGCGAGGGCAAGCCGCTGTTGCTGATTGCGGGCACGGCGAGCGATGGCGCCAGCTGGGGACCGCTGTTGCCGTTGCTGCCCGGCCGGCAGCTGATTCTGATCGATAATCGCGGCTCCGGCCGGACGCGGGTCGAAGGCCCGATCGAACTCGCCGAGATGGTCGCCGATTGCCTGGGGCTGCTCGACCACCTCGGGCTCGAGCGGGTCGAGGTGATCGGACATTCGCTCGGCGGCTTCCTTGGCCTGGCACTTGCAGCCACCCATCCCACCCGGGTCAGCCGACTGGTAACGATGGGCGCTGGCACCATCAACCCGAAGGCACGAGTGCTGTTCCGCGACCTGTCGCGGCTCTACTTCACGGTCCCGGCGCCCGATTGGTTCCGGTTGCTCTACCAGTGGTTGTTCTCGACGCCGTTCTTTGCCGACGAGGCGAACGTCGCCGCAGCAGCAGCGGCGTCGAGCACCTACCCGCACCGCCAATCGCCCGGCGATTTCGCCCGACAGGTCGCGGCGATCGATCGCGGCATGATCGTCGATCTCTCGATGGTCGCCTGCGAGGTGCTGGCGCTCTCAGGCGATCTCGATCTGCTGGCGCCGTTTGGTGCTGTCGAGGAACTGCACGGCAAGGTGCCGCGCTTCACCCAAGCACCGATCGCCAACGCCGCCCACTCGCTGCATTGGGAAGCCCCGGCGGCGGTGGCGCGGGAGATCAACGCGTTCCTGCGGTAAGCGGTTCGCGGTTAAGCGGCCCACGAGATGGAGCACCGCCTCGCCTCCCCACCGGCTGTCATCCCAGCGAAAGCTGGGACCCATTTCGCCGCCTGCGCCAGCTGATGGTTGGGTCCCAGCTTTCGCTGGGATGACATCGAGCGGGTGGGACGAGTTGTGCAACTCAGTAATTGAACGCGCTAAATCACCCTTCCTCCGTCAACCTCCAGCGCCACGCCGGTGATCATCGAGGCTTCGTCCGAGCAGAGGAAGCAGGCGGCATTGCCCATGTCCTCGGGGGTCGAGAAGCGGCCGAGTGGGATGGTCGAGAGGAACTTGGCCCGGATCTCGGGCGTATCCTCGCCCATGAAGGTCTTGAGCAAAGGCGTTTCGCCGGCCACCGGGTTGATGGCGTTGACCCTGATACCCAGCGGCGCCAGTTCGACCGCCATGGATTTGGTCGCCGTCACCATCCAGCCCTTCGACGCATTATACCAGCTGAGCCTGGGGCGTGGGCTCACGGCGGCGGTCGAGGCGACGTTGAGGATCGCGCCGGTCTTCCGCGCCTTGAAATGCGGCACGAGATGCCGCGCGGTCAGGTAGACCGACTTCATGTTGACGTTGAACACCCGGTCGAAATCGGCCTCGGAAATCTCGTCCAACGCCGCCGGCAGGTGCGAGACGCCGGCATTGTTGACGAGGATATCAACCTTGCCGAAGGCCATCAGCGCCGCCGCCGCCAGCTGATTGACGCTCGCATCCTTGCTGACGTCGACATGGCCTGCCTTCTGGCCGAGTTCTCTTGCCAGCGCCTCGGCGCCGTCGAGGTTGATATCGGCGATCAGCACTTTTGCGCCCTCGGCCGCGAACTTCCGCACGATGCCGGCGCCAAACCCCGATGCGCCGCCGGTAACGATGGCGACCTTGCCTTCCAGTCTCATGAAATCACCCGTGCCATGCGGCCACTGTCTTCAACACCGAGAAGCCGTAGAGCGCCTCGAAACCCTTTTCGCGGCCGTGGCCGGACTTGCCGATGCCGCCAAACGGCAGCTCGACGCCGCCGCCCGCGCCATAATTGTTCAGGAACACCTGGCCGGTCTTGATGGCCTTGGCCATCCGCATCTGCCGGCCACCATCGCGGGTCCAGACGCCGGCCACTAGGCCGAAATCCGTGCCGTTGGCGATGGCTATCGCTTCAGCCTCATCCTCGAACGGGATCACCACCTGGACCGGGCCGAAGATCTCGTCCTGCGCCAGCCGGTTGTCCGGGGAGACGCGGGAGAGCAGTGTCGGCGCCTGGTAGTGTCCACCCTGCGGCGCGTCGCCTACGACAGTACCCTCTGCCGCGATCTCGGCGCCGCCGAGGTCGGTAAGAAACCCGCCAACGATCTCCTTCTGCCGCTCCGACACCAGCGGGCCGAGATCGAGATCGGCGATGGCCGGCCCGACCCTCAGCGCCTGGTAGCGCCCGGCCATCCGCTGCAGCACCTCGTCATGGATCGACCGGTGCACCAGGATGCGCGAGCTGGCCGAACAGGTCTGGCCGGCATTCTGGATACCGGCATTGATCAGGAAGGGCAGTGCGCGATCGAGGTCGGCATCTTCGAACACCAGTTGCGGTGACTTGCCGCCCAGCTCCAGCGTTACCGGCACGACATTGTTGGCCGCCGCGTGCTGGATCAGCTTGCCGACGCCGACCGAGCCGGTGAACGAGATGTGGTTGACGCCCGGATGGGCCGTCAGCGCAGCGCCGGCTTCCTCGCCCAGCCCCGGCACGACGTTCAGCGCGCCGGCTGGCAGCCCGGCCTCCTCGGCGATCTTGGCGAAAGCGATGGCGGTGAGGCAAGCCTCCTCCGCCGGTTTCAGCACCGCGGCATTGCCCATCGCCAGCGCCCCGGTCACCGAGCGGCCGATGATCTGCATGGGGTAGTTCCAGGGGATGATGTGCGCTGTCACCCCATGCGGCTCGCGCAGCGTGTAGACAGTGTAGCCATCGAGATAGGGGATGGTCTCGCCGTGGATCTTGTCACAGGCGCCGCCGTAGAACTCGAGATAGCGCGCCAGCGCCAGCGCATCGGCCCTGGCCTGCTTCAGGGGCTTGCCGACATCCAGCGCCTCGATGCGCGCCAGGTCGTCGACCCGCTCCAGCACCTTCTGCCCGATGCGGCTGAGGATCCGGCCGCGCTCCGCCGCCGGTGTCCGCCCCCACTCGCCGGCCAGCGCCGCCTGCGCAGCCGCGACTGCCGCATCGACGTCGGCGGCCTTGCCGCGGGCGATCTGGCCGATGGTCTCGCCGGTCGAGGGGTTCTCGATCGGCAGATAGTCGCCACCCTGCGGCGCGATCCAGCGGCCGCCGATGAAGCACTTGGTGGGATCGAAGAACAGGTTGAGGTCGGTCATCTTAAACTCGCATCTGCCGCGGCCGTGGCTATGCGCCCGCGGCCTCGCGCTTGGCAAGCGCGGCCTCGAGGTTCGGCGTCGCCGCCAGCAGCTCCTGCGTATACGGATGCCTTGGCGCCCGGAACACCTCCTCAGTCGCGCCCTCCTCGACGATCTTGCCGGCCCGCATCACCAGCACCCGGTCGGTGATGGAGCGGACCACGGCAAGGTCGTGCGAGATGAACAGGTAGCTGAGCTGCAGCCGGTCAGAGAGCTCGGCCAGGAGGTCCAGCACCTGGGCTCGCACCGAGACGTCGAGCGCCGACACCGCCTCATCGAGGATGATCAGGCTCGGTTCGATGATCAGCGCCCGGGCAATGGCGATGCGCTGCCGCTGGCCGCCGGAGAATTCGTGCACGTATTTCTCGCCATCGGCGGCCGAGAGCCCGACCTCGTCCAGCGCTCGGGCGATGCGCTTGTCACGCTCAGTGCCTGATGGAGCGGCTGAGCCGAGCAGATGGAACGGCTCGCTGACCAGCCGGTCGACCCGATGGCGCGGGTTGAAGCTGCCATAGGGATCCTGGAACACCACCTGCAGGTGCCGGCGCGTGGCGAAACTGGCGCCTTTCTTCGGATCGATCGGCTCGCCTGATATGGCGATGCGACCGCCCTGGGTTGGCTCCAGCGCCATGATGGCGCGGGCCAGCGTAGACTTGCCGCAGCCGCTCTCGCCCACCAGCCCGACATTTTCGCCCTTCTCGATCCTGAGGCTCACGCCGTCGACGGCCCGCAGTACCTTGCGCTTTTCGAACAGGCCGCGGCGCGGCAGCGGGTACTCGCGCACGACATCGTCGACGGCTAGTACCGGGGTGCCACCGACGACAGCCGGCGGGATGCGCGGCGGGACGTGCGAGGAGGCCTCGAACAGCGCCTTCGAGTAGGGATGCTGCAGGGCGCGGAACAGCTGGACGGTCGGCCCTGCCTCCACCACCTCGCCCTGCCGCATGATCGACACCTTATCGGCGAGCCCGGCGATCACCCCGAGATCGTGGGTGATGAACATGAGCCCCATGCCGTCTTCATCGACCAGCTTCTGCAGCAGCTTCAGGATCGCCGCCTGCGTGGTCACGTCGAGCGCGGTGGTCGGCTCATCGGCGATCAGCAGTTTTGGCCGCATGGCGATGGCCATGGCGATCACCACACGCTGCCGCTGGCCGCCGCTCAGCTCGTGCGGATAGCGATCGAGTGGGAAGCGCGAGGTGGGCAGTTCGACCCGTTCGAGGGTCTGCCGCGCTACTTCCAGCGCCGCACGTCGCCCGAGCCCCCCATGCACCATGGCGGTTTCGGCCACCTGGTCGCCGATGGTCTTGACCGGGTTCAGCGCGGTCATCGGCTCCTGGAACACCATGCCGACCGTGCCCCCGCGGATCTTCCGCATCTCGGCGTCCGGCAGCCCCAGGACTTCGCGGCCATCGAGCTTCACCGAACCCGATGTCGTCGCGCCGAACGGCAGCAGCTGCATGACGCTCAGCGCCGTCATCGACTTGCCGGAGCCGCTCTCGCCGATGACCCCGAGAATTTCGCCGGCATCCACCGACAGGTCGATATCGCGCAGGATCGGGAACTTGCCGATCGACAGCTGCAGGTCCTTGACGTCGAGCAGCGCCATCAGCGGTTCCGCCTCAGGCGCGGATCGAAGATATCGCGCAGGCCGTCACCGAGGAGGTTCACACCCAGCACCATCAGCACGATGGTCAACCCGGGCACCAGCGCGACGTGCGGCGCGAGACTGATCATGGTCTGGCTGTCGGCCAGCATCTTGCCCCAGCTTGGAGTTGGCGGCTGTACGCCGAGCCCGACATAGGCCAGCGCCGCCTCGGCGAGGATGCCGAGGGCGAACTGGATGGTCGCCTGTACCACCAGGGTGTTGAGGATGTTGGGCAGGATATGCTCGAACGATATCCGCGCCGCGCCCTTCCCCGAAACCCGCGCCGCCATGATGAATTCGCGCTGCCACAGGCTCAGTGCCCCTGCCCGCGCCAGGCGAGCGAACACCGGCATATTGTAGAGCCCGACCGCGATAATGGCGTTGATCGCGCCCGGCCCGAACACCGCAGTGATCAGGATGGCGATCAGCAGCGCCGGGAAGGCGAACACCAGGTCGTTGGCGCGCATCAGCACGTCATCGAGCAGCGTGCCACGCTGCGCCGCGGCCCAAAGGCCGATCGGCACGCCGATCACCATGGCGACCGTCACTGCGATGAAGGCCACGGCGATCGAGGTGCGGGCGCCCACCATGATCATTGAGAAGATATCGCGGCCGAAATGATCGGTGCCGAACCAATGCTCGGCCGAGGGCGGCTTCAGCTTGTTGGGGATGTTCTGGAGGAGATAGTCGTATGGCGTCCAGACGAACGAGAGCAGCGCCGCTATGACGAAGACCAGGGTGATCGCCGCACCGATGAGGAAGTTCGGCGAGCGGAGCGCGGCCTTCAGCAGGCTGTCGCGGGTGGCTGGCGCGGCAATGGCGCTCATCGCGTCGCCCTCCTGAGCCTGGGGTCAACCAGCGCGTAGGTGATGTCGACGAGGAACGTGACGAGGATCACCGCGAACACCAGGAGCATCACCACCGATTTCACCACGATCAGGTCTCGCGAGGTGATGCCCTGAAACACCAGCCGGCCGAGCCCGGGCAGGAAGAACACGTTCTCGATGATGATCGCCCCGGCGAGCAGGAACGAGAACTGCAGCCCGATGATGGTCAGCACCGGGATCAGCGCGTTGCGCAGCGCATGGCGCCACAGCGTCTGCCCCTGGCTCAGGCCCTTGGCCCGGGCCGAACGGATGTAGTCCTCGCCCAGCGTATCGAGCAGCGACGAGCGCATGACGCGGGCGAGGATCGAGGCCTGCGGCAGTGCCAGCGCCACGGCCGGCAGGGTCAGTGCCTTCAGCGCCAGCAGCGGATCCTGCCAGCCGGGGAAGCCGCCGGCGGAGAACCACCGGAGGGTGATCGAGAACAGCAGCACCAGCAGCATCGCGAACCAGAAGTTTGGCACCGCAAGGCCGACCTGCGTCGCTCCCATGATGCCGACATCAGTGGCCGAGTTGCGCCTGACCGCCGCGAGGATGCCGACCGGAAAGGCGATCAGCGTCGACAGCGCCAGCGCATAGATGGCGAGTGGCAGCGAGATCCAGATGCGGTCGGCGATCAGCCCGGAGACCGGCACCTTGTAGGTGTAGCTGATGCCGAAATCGCCATGCAGCAGCCCCAGCACCCAGGTGAAATAGCGCTCGAGCAGCGGCCCATCGAGGCCAAGCGCGGTGCGGAGCGCCGCCGTCGCCTCGGGCGTGGCGTTGAGCCCGAGCATGAACTGCGCCGGATCACCGGGCACCACCTCGAGCACGAGGAAGATGACGATCGAAGCAGCGATCAGGCTGAGGACGAGTGAGGCGAGGCGGCCGAGGATGAATGAGGGCATTAGCCGGCGCCCTCACTCGTGCAGTCGGCAACGATTGCCGTTTCCCCACAGATATCGTCCCAGCGAAAGCTGGGACCCATTTCTCCCCCCGAGCAGGCGGTGAGTTGGGTCCCAGCTTTCGCTGGGATGACATCGCGGCCGTGGGAGGGGCTGGTGATCAAACGCATCAGAGTGGGAGGCGGGCATTGCCCGCCTCCCAAGCACTCACTCTTCCCAGGACACGCCGGTGAGGTCGGTCGCCTGGGTGGGCGCGTTCTCCCACATGCCCTTGAGCTTGGCGTTCTCGACCCCGACCTTGGCCAGTTCGAACAGGAAGCCGACGGCGTAGTTGTCGGCGAGGTTCTTTTCGGCGGCCTTGGTCAGCTCCGAGCGCTTGGCCGGGTCTGATGTCACGGCGAGGTCGGCGATGAGCTTGTTGAAGTCGGCATTGTTGTACTGGAAGTAGTACCCGTCGCGCGCAAAGATCCCGATATCGTTGGGCTCGGTGTGCGAGATGATGGTCAGGTCGTAGTTCTTGTCAGTGAACACTTCGCTGAGCCACTGCGCCCATTCGAGGTTGGTCACTTCGGTCTTGATGCCGACCGCCGCCAGCTGGCTGGCGATGATCTCACCGCCGCGGCGGGCATAGCCCTCGACCGGTGGCAGCTTCAGCGACAGCGTCAGATCGGTGATGCCGGCCTCGGCCAGCAGCGCCTTCGACTTTTCGGGGTCGTAGTTCGACTGCGCGGTCAGGTCGATATAGTCGGGGTTGGCCGGCGACAGGAAGGTGCCGATCGGGGTGCCGTAGCCGAACATGGCGCCATCGATGATCGCCTGGCGGTCGATGGCATGGGCGATGGCTTCGCGGACCTTGACGTTGTCCAGCGGCGCCTTGCCGTTGTTCATGGTCAGGATGGTCTCGCCTTCGGTCGAGCCGATCACCACGCGGAAGCGCGGATCGCTCTGGAACTGCGCCACCGTCTCGGGCGCCGGGAAGTTCGGGAAGGTGTCGACGTCGCCGGCCTGCAGCGCCGCAAAGGCAGCGGTCGGGTCGGCGATGAACTTGAAGGTTGCGCCTTCGAGCTTCACCGGGGTGCCCCAATAGGCCTGGTTCTTTTCGAGCGTGATGCTGTCGCCCTCGACACGGTCCTTGAAGCTGAACGGCCCGGTGCCGATCGGGTTGGTCTTGTTGGCGTCGGCGCTTTCCGGCGCCACGATCACCGCATCGCCCCAGGCGAGATTGTAGATCAGGTTGCCGTCGGGCTGTTTCAGCGTGACCTTGACGGTCGCCGGATCGACCACCTCCACCGAGGCGATCGCGGCATAGAGCGCCTTCTGGGCGTTCAGCGAGCCCTCGGCATTGATGCGGTCGAGCGAGAATTTTACGTCATCGGCGTTGAAATCGGTGCCGTCGTGAAACTTGGCGCCCTCGACCAGATGGAAGGTGTAAGTCAGGCCATCCTCGGAAATGTCCCAGGATTTCGCCAGCGCCGGCACGACGCTGCCGTCGGCGATGATGCGGGTCAGGCCCTCGAAGACGTTGGCATAGAGCACTTCGTCGACGGCGGCCGCGGCCTCGGCAGTCGGGTCAAGGCTGGGCGGCTCGAGCACGAGGCCGACCTTCACGTCGGTCCGCGCCTGGGCGAATGCCGGCGTCATCGCGGTGGTCATTGCCAATGCGCCGGCGAGAGCCAGCACGACCAGTGATCTGCGCATGATTATCCCTTCTGTTTCCGACCGCTTACCCCGCGGTCTTGAGGCGATCCTAGGATGCTTCCGGCTTCAGGTGAACCGGCTGCACGGCGCGATTTGCGCGTCACGCATAGCTTGCGGGAAACAACATTCTTCCGATAGCCACCACCGTACATGCCTCCTTTCACCGGGTCATTCCCACGAAAGCGGGAATCTCCGTTCTGGGGCGCGCCGAGAGCGCGGCAAACAGAGGTTCCCGCTTTCGCGGGAATGACTCCGTGGGCGCAGCACGATCACGACTTGGGCCCCAACAAATCGAGCAGCGCCAGCGCCATGACCTTGGCCGAATCCAGCATGTCGTCGACGCCGACCCACTCGTCCGGTTGGTGCGCCAGATCGAGAATGCCGGGGCCATAGGCAATGCAGTTCTTCAGCCGGCCGATCCGGTCGATGTGCTTCTGGTCGTAAGTGCCGGGTGAGACTACATATTCCGGCGACACGCCGATAACCTCGGCAATTGCCTTGGCGACCGAGCGCACCACCGGGGCGTCCCTTTCGGTCATGGTCGGCGAAATGGTCCAGAGGTCGCGGATTTCGTAGCTGAAGCCCTGCCGCTCGGCCTTCAGCTTTTCGAGCAGGTCGATCACCTCCTGTCGCACCGCCGCCGGGCTCTCCTCGATCAGGTAGCGACGATCGATGACGATGCGGGCCGAATGCGCCACCACCGGCGCCGGAAAGCCGGTGAAACCACCCTCGGGCTCAGCCTGTCCGCCGTGGATCGAGTTGATGTTCATGGTCGATTGCCGCGCCCCGGGCGGCACCACCGGCATGGCGGTGCGCTTCTGGCTCAGCGCCGGGTAGAGCACATCCTCGAACTGCCGCAGCACCTCGGCCATATGGCGGATGGCGCTGTCGCCGAGGAACGGCATGGAGCCATGGGCGATCCGGCCGAAGGTTTCAATCTCGGCCCACCAGACACCACGGTGGCCCAGGCAGATCCGATCCTTGTTCAGCGGCTCGGGGATGATGACGTGCTGCACGCGCTCCGGGGAGAAATAGCCCTGCTCGGCAAGATAGGCGACGCCGCCGAAGCCGCCGGTCTCTTCGTCAGCGGTGCCGGAAATCTCGATGGCGCCGCGATAGTCGGGCACAACGTCGGCAAACGCCTCGGCGGCGATGATCGAGGCGGCGAGGCCGCCCTTCATGTCGCAGGTGCCGCGACCATAGATTCGACCATCTTTCAGTTCGCCGCCGAAGGGGTCGAAGGTCCAGCCGCGGCCGACCTCCACCACGTCATGGTGCGAGTTGAAGTGCACCGTGTCGCCCGGCCCGGCGCCCTCACGACGCGCCACCACATTCCAGCGCGGGTACTTGTCGCTGTCGCCTGGCTTACCCTCGGCACGAACCAATTCAACGGCATAGCCGCGTTTGCTCAAGCGACTTGCGAGGTAGTCGCAGATCTCGCGGTAGTTGTTGCCCGGCGGATTGATCGTGGGGATGCGGATCAGGTCCTGCGTCAAGGCGATCAGGTCGTCGCGCCGGGAGTCAATTTCGGCAGTGAGGCGCGGCTTCACGTCAGCCGGCGGCGAAGGTGCAATCGTCATGGCGCGGCAGACTGTTGTCCGCCGCGCGTCCTGTCAATGCGGAGCCCACGCCGAACTTCACCCGTTCGTCGAACGGCTGAAGCTCCAGTTCTCCGGTTGGTCGCGCTTTCGATCCCCGGATCAAGTCCGAGGAGGAAAAGTCTGCAATCCCCGCCTTCGTGTTGTGTCCCGTGAGGTTGGCGAGGAGCTCTGCGGGTGCCTTGTAGTCGAGGCATTTGAGGCGGGTTTTGTTGTAGCTGTCGACGAAGGCGTAGAGGAAGGCGTCGCGCTGGACATGCGAGGCGAACCTGTTCTTGCCACCATTGCCGCTGGCGGGGTGGTTGCGCAGAGCGTCGGCGAGGCGGCGGTTGAAGCGCTCGGCCATACCGTTGGTCTGCGGGTGGAAGGGACGGGTGAGCCGGCGGTCGATGCCGTACCAGCGGCAGACGAGATCGAAGGCATGCTTGCCGGTGGGCTTGCTGGGGTTGTGCCAGCGGGCGGCGCCGAAGCGATCGGTGAACTCGGCACCGTTGTCGGTGAGGATGGTGTGCACCGGATAGGGGAAGGCGGTGAGCAAGCGCACCAGGCAGGCGGCGATGGTGCTGGCGTCGCGCCGTTCAATGATCTCGATGTGCACGAACCGGGTGGCTCGGTCGATGGCGACGAACACGTAGCTGGGCCGGCCCTCGAGCCGGGTCAGGTGCTTGAGGTCGATGTGGATGAAGCCCACCGGAGCCGGCTCGAAGCGCCCCACCGCCGGCTTGGAGGACAGCGGCCGGCGCGAGATGCCGTGCCGCAGCAGGCAGCGGTGGATGGCGCTGCGGCTGAGCGCGTCATTGCAGCAGCGGTGCATGACTTCGACGATATCGTCGAGCGACAGCTCCAGCTCCTGGCGCAACGCCACCACCAGTTGCTCCTCGGTCAGGCTCAGGCTGGTCTTAAGCTGGTGCGGGGTGTGCGAGCGATCGGCCACCGAGGTGCGCCCCTTCCAGCGCCGCACAGTGCTCTCGTTGACACCCAGCTCGATAGCCAGCTCCGCAACGCTCGCCGTACTGGCCTGAATGTAGGCCCGCGTCTTCGGCGTCGTCGTCGCATTGGCGTGCAACTTCAGATCCATCCCAAGCGCTCCCTGACAAAGGCAACGCCTCGTTCTACACCGAGTCCATCCCGCCAATCCGCCGGAACAACACACGAAAGCGGGGATCTCTGTTTTGGGGCAGGCACCGCAAACAGAGGTTCCCGCTTTCGCGGCAATGACCCGGTGGGGCTGCAGATTGTGCGTCGATTTCGACGTCCCGGCGCCGCCCGAGTGCAGATAGAGTCTTCGGCATCGGCGACTAACGCCCGAGTACGCGTGATCCTGGAGCATCCAATGTCGAACCCCACCCCCGCATCCCGCTTGCTGCTGGTCGCCGCCGGCCTTTGCGGGGCGCTGGGCGTTGCCGCCGCGGCCCGGGCCAGCCATGCCGGCGACGACAATCTCGGGATCGCCGCGAATTTCCTGCTGCTGCATGCGCCCGTGCTGATCGGGCTGAGTCTGATCGCCGCGAGCCGGGTGGCGTTGGCTGCCGGGGTGGTGCTGCTGCTTGGCTTGGTGCTGTTCGCCGGCGATCTCGCGGCGCGTGCGCTGCTCGGCGGCGCATTGTTCCCGCTGGCCGCGCCGCTCGGTGGCGGCGGGCTGATCGTCGGCTGGCTGCTGGTAGCGCTGGCTGGGGTGGTGGGACGGCGTAGTGCTGACTGAGAGAGACGGCCCCCTCCCATCCTCCCCCACAAGGGGGGAGGTGCCGCATCGAGTGTATGGCTCGATCGTGCCCGAGCACCGACCTTTCTTCACCTCCCCCCTTGTGGGGGAGGCCGGGAGGGGGCCGTCTGCTTCGGCTCCATCCCTGAAACCTCGATCCCCAAAAACAAAGGGCGACCCAAAGGCCGCCCTTGTTCAATTCACGCTGCTGTCGCCTTATTTCGGCGCCAGCACCATCACCATCTGGCGGCCTTCGGAGCGCGGCGAGGATTCGACCTTCGCCTTGGCTTCGAGCTCGGCCTGCACCTTGACCAAGAGCTGCATGCCCAGTTCCTGGTGCGCCATTTCGCGACCGCGGAAGCGCATCGTCACCTTCACCCGGTCACCGTCCTCGAGGAAGCGGTGTACCGCTTTCATCTTGGTCTCGTAATCGTGCGTGTCGATGTTCGGACGCAGCTGGATTTCCTTGACCTCGATCACCTTCTGCTTCTTGCGCGCTTCGGCCGCCTTCTTCTGGGCAGCGTATTTGAAGCGGCCGAGATCGAGCATCTTGGCAACAGGCGGGACCGAGTTCGGGGAAATGATGACGAGATCGAGTCCCTGCTCCTGCGCCTCGGACAACGCCTCGCGCGTCCGCACGACGCCACGGTTGGCGCCTTCGGCATCAATCAGCTGGACATCGGGGGAGGAGATATCTTCGTTAGATTGCGGCCCATCTTTCTGGGGCGCGACGGGTCTCATGGGACGACGAATGGGAGGCGATCCTTCGATTGTTACCGGAGCGGCGGGAGATCGCGGCTAAAATCGTGCTGCGTCGGCCATAAGTCAACACCGGAACAGACAAGAAACAGCATGCAAGCGCGGTTTGATGACAAACTGTTGCCGCGAAGGCTAACGCGAGGCAAAAGGCCGAGCACGAGAATGGAGTCGGGGACGCGTGGAACCTGCGGTTGAGTATCTCGAGGTGGGCGAGGGGGCCGAGGCGCGCCGCATCGCCATGCTGCGCCGCCCCGGCAAGTCCCCCGGCATTTTCTGGCTCAACGGCTACCGTTCCGACATGGGCGGCACCAAGGCCTCGGCGCTCGATGCCTTCGGCGCCGAGCATGGCCTTGCCGTCACGCGCCTCGATCACTCCGGCAACGGTCTGTCGGGCGGCGATTTCCTCGATGGCACGGTGAGCCGCTGGCTCGAGGAATCGCACGCGGTGTTCGCCACCACCTCCGGGCCGCAGGTCATTGTCGGCTCCTCGCTCGGCGGCTGGCTGGCGCTGCTGATGGCGCGCGAGCTGCGCCAGCGGGGCGAGGGCGATCGGGTGAAGGCGCTGGTACTGATCGCTCCCGCCGTGGATGCGACGGCCGAGCTGATGACCAAGCGGATGAGCAAGGCGCAACTGGCAGCACTGAAGCGCGACGGCGTGGTGCAGCGGCCGTCGCAATATTCCGACGAACCCTATCCCTATACGGCCAAGCTGATCGAGGACGGCAACCGGCATCACCTGATGTTCGGCCGCGGCATCGATGTCGGGGCGCCGGTGACGATCCTCCAGGGCGGCAAGGACCTCGATGTCCCGCGCGAGCACGCCATGCGGCTGGTGCAGCACCTGCTCACCGACCCCGTCACCTTCACCCTGATCCCTGATGGCGACCATCGCCTCAGCCGCCCCGAGGATCTCGAGCTGCTGAAAGCCGCGGTCCAGCGCGAGATCACCGCGCCGCCCGAGCAGCTAGAGCTGGAGCTTTAGGATCGAACTGGTCCGCTGGTGCGGGCTGCCCCGCGAGGGGGAGGGAGACCCTTACACTAGCATCTCAGTCTGCGTCTCCCTCCCCCTTGCGGGGGAGGGATCAAGGGTGGGAGCCCACAGCCACCGGCCCATATTGGTTCAGCCGAACCGCAGCGGCGTCTTCTGCCGCCCATCCGCGTCGAAGTTGCCCGGGTTCAGCCAGCGCTCGAACTCGGCCCGCTTCGCCGGCCATTCGCCGTCGAGCATCGAGAACCAGGCGGTATCGCGGTTCTCGCCCTTGATGATCATGTGCTGGCGGAACAAGCCCTCATAGCTGAAGCCGAAGCGCTTGGCGGCGCGTTTGCTCGGTTCGTTCCGATCGTTGCATTTCCACTCGAAGCGGCGATAGCCGAGATCCTCGAAGATGTGGCGGGCGAACAAATACAGCGCCTCGGTGGCGCGCGGCGTGCGGGAAATGGCCGGGCCCCAGTAGATCGAACCGATCTCGATGACGCCGTGCTCCGGCACGATGCGCATCAGCGCCTGGCGGCCACCCGCCTTGCCGGTCGATTTGTCGATGACGGCGAAGAGGATCGGGTCGGCCTTGCCGAGGACGCTCTGGATGAACGCCTCGGTATCGGCCTGCGCCTTCGGCGCGTAGTCGCCGAGATAGGCGAAACGAACGTCGCCATCGGGCACGTTCGAGGCTTCGAACAGGTCCGGCGCGTGCGCCATGCTCAGCGGTTCGAGCCGCACATAATGGCCCTCGAGCACCACGCGCTGCGGCGGGGTGCCGGGTTTTGGAGCGCTCATTGCCGGCCTTTCCAGATGGCGTCGAGACCTTCGCGATAGGTCGGATAGAGCAGGTCTGCGCCAAGCGCCGCCAGCACTTTCTTCGACGAGACGCGCTTGTTGTCCGAGTAAAAGCTCCGCGCCATCGGCGTCATCTCGGCGGTCTCGAACGGCACCTCGGCGGGCGGCGCGATTCCCATGACGTGGGCAGCGTAGGTGACGAGATCCTGCGGCGGCGCTGGCTCGGTATCGGCGAGGTTAAAGGTCCCCTCCAGATCGCTGAGCGCGGCGCGCGCCGTGATCCGGCCGATATCGGCGACGTGGATGCGGTTGAACACCTGGTTCGGTTTGACGATGCGGCGTGCCGTTCCCTCGCGCAGCTTGTCGAAGGCCGAGCGGCCGGGGCCGTAGATGCCGGCCAGCCGCACGATGAACAGCGGCACGCCGCGCTGTTTGGCATAATCCCTCCAGGCCTGTTCGGCCTCGACCCGTTGCTTGGAGCGGATGTTCAGCGGCCGGGTCGGCGCATCTTCATCGATCCACTCGCCACCGAAATCGCCATAGACCCCGACGGTGGAGAAGTAGCCGATCCACTCGAGGTTCGGCGCTGCATCGAGATCGGCGCGGTGCAGGTTCAGCGCCGGATCGCCGCGCTCGTCGGGCGGGATCGACAGGATCACGTGCGTTGCTGCCCTGAGGTCTTCGCTGAGCGTCGTGCCCGGCACTTCGCCATCGAACACGTGGATGCGGTAGGCCGAATCGGCCTCCGATTCGGCGGCTTCGGCGCTGCGCGTCGTGCCGGCGACGGGAATTTGCGGGTCGGCCAGGAGGTGCAGGGCGCGCGCGGTGGCGCGCGAGGAATAACCCATGCCGAAGAAGAACAGGCGCATCTCAGATAGAACTCTAGTTTGCACGCGCCGGCTGGACGACCGCGCTCCACTCTGCCTGGACGCTGATGTCGCCTTCATCGGGCAAAAACGCAAGCGCCAGTGCATCCGCGCGCGCTTTCGTCACAAGCCGGCGCACTGCCCAAACCGCGGCGCCGCGGATCAGCGGCTCAGGATCGGCAAGCCGGGCTTCGGCCAAGGGGATCAGCGTCTCGTCAGCGGAATTGCCCACCGCGATCAGCACGTTCCTCAGGAACCGCGCCTGGCCGATGCGTTTGATCGGCGAGCCGGCGAACAGGCTGCGGAAGCCGGCGTCGTCGAGCTGCAGCAGATCGCTCAGCGCCGGGGATTTCAGCTCGTCGCGGGCGCGCAGCTTCAGCTCGTGTGTCTCCGAAGCGAACTTGTTCCAGGGGCAGACGGCGAGGCAATCGTCGCAGCCATAGATGCGGTTGCCCATCGGCACGCGGAATTCCAGCGGGATCGGGCCGGGATGCTCGATATTGAGGTAGCTGAGGCAGCGCCGCGCATCGAGCTGGAACGGCGCCGGAAAGGCGTTGGTGGGGCAGATATCGAGGCAGCGCCGGCAATTGCCGCAGCTCTCGGCATGCGCTTCGTCGGCCGGCAGTTCGGCGGAGGTGAAGATGGCGCCGAGGAACAGCCACGAGCCATACTCGCGACTGACCAGCACGGTGTGCTTGCCCTGCCAGCCGATGCCTGCGGCCTCACCCAGCGGCTTTTCCATCACCGGGGCGGTATCGACGAACACCTTCACTTCGGCTCCGGTGCGGCGGTTCAACAGCCCGGCCAGCTCCTTGAGCTTGCCCTTGATGATGTCGTGATAGTCGCGATTGCGGGCATAGACCGAGATATTGCCGAAGGAGCGATGCGCGAGGTCGGCCATCGGGTCGCTGTCGGGCCCATAGTTCATCCCGACCACGATCACTGATCTGGCCTCGGGCCACAGCGCCTCGGGCGAACCGCGCCGCTCCGCGGTCTCCGCCATCCACGCCATCTCGCCATGCCAGTCCCGGGCGAGGGCGGTGCCGAGCTTTTCCGGCAGGTCCGGCCGCGCATCGGCCCGCGCCACGCCGAACGCCTCGAAGCCGAGGGCTTTGGCGCGGTCGCGGAGTTCAGCGAGGAGCTTTGTGTCTGTCACGCCGCGCGGTGTAGCACAGCCAGCGGCCGCGTCAGAAATCGAGATCCGCATATCCGGCTGCCGCCGGCATCCCGGCAACGCGGTCGTTGAGCAGGGTGCGGAAGGCCGGACGGGACTTGATCCGGGCGTACCATTGCCGGGTTTCCGGCGAAGTGTCCCACTGCACGTCGCCCAGGTAGTCGAGGCTGGAGAGGTGCGCCGCGAGCGCGAAATCGGCGAGCGTCATAGTGTCGCCGGCAATCCAGTGCCGGGTGGCGAACAGCCAGTTGAAATAGTGCAGGTGCTCGGCAAGGTTCGCCTTGGCGACGCGCAGCACGCCTGGCTCGGGCGTCATGCCGCGCTGGTCGCGCTTGACGATCTTTTCCTCGAGCACATAGCGGGTCACTTCGTCATTGAGCTTGACCAGCACCCATTCGAGCAGCCGCCACATTTCGTTGCGCAGCGCCGCATGCGACGGGAACAGCCCGGCGACCGCGGCGGGCACATAGCGATCCTCGATGGCGTGCAGCACCGCGAGCGTTCCCACCACCGGTGGCTCGCCGTCCTCGGCGAGGATCGGCACTGTCGCCGCCGGATTGATCTCGAGCAGCCCCGGCTCACGCCGCCAGGGCTTGATGTCCTCGAGGTCGATGCCGACGCCATATTCAGCGAACATCAAACGGGCGAGGCGGGAGGAGGGGTCGAGCCTGTGCTGCAGCAACCGTGGCATGCGGTGAAACGATCCTTGCCGATCCTTGGCGGGCCCGGGCAAATCGCGCTAGATGCGACGCTTGCCGCCCTTCCGGTGGGATGAGTTAGGGGATCAGATGAACGCCGATCAAGGTCTTTTTGTGCCGCTGATCCTAGGGATTATCGAGGGCCTTACCGAATTCCTACCGGTCTCCTCGACCGCCCACATCCTGCTCGCGGGGCACTTTCTCGGCTTCAACAGCCCGGGCCGGGTGTTCGAGGTGCTGATCCAGCTGGGCGCCATCCTCGCCATCCTGGTGGTGTATTTCCAGCGCCTGCTCAGCATCGCCAGGGACGCGATCGCGAGGAAACCCGGGGCTCTGCGCTTCATCCTCGGGGTCATTCTCGCCTCCTTCCCGGCGGCGATCGCCGGCGTGCTGCTGCACGATTTCATCAAGACGGTGATCTACGAAACGCCGGTGGTGTTCTGCGTGTCGCTGATCGTCGGCGGCATCATCCTGCTCTATGTCGACCAGTTGAAGCTCACCCCGAAGTACACAGATATCTACAACTACCCGCCGCTGCTCTGCCTCTATATCGGGCTGTTCCAGGTGCTGGCGCTGATCCCCGGCGTGTCGCGCTCCGGCTCGACCATTGTCGGCGCGCTGCTCTTGGGCACCGACAAGCGCTCGGCGGCCGAGTTCACCTTCTTCATCGCCATGCCGATCATGGGCGGGGCGTTCGCCTACGATCTCTACAAGAGCCGCGACTTCATCACCGCCGAACTCGGCGCCGCGGTGATCATCGGCTTCGCCGCCGCCTTCGTCACCGCCTTCTTCGTGGTGCGCTATTTGCTCGATTTCATTTCGAAGAACGGCTTCGCCGTGTTCGCCTACTGGCGCATCTTCGTCGGCGCCATCGGGCTATGGGGGATTTTGCTGTTCGGGTGAGTGACGCTTCCGCCGGTGCGGGCTGACCCCCACCCCTGTCCCCTCCCCCTCAAACAGGGGGAGGGAGACGATAGCCTCGATATCCGTGTGAGGGTCTCCCTCCCCATT
>Ga0209902_100516_pt1 | contig 38575 bp, 28 predicted proteins | sample FECB27metaG_FD_188304 | JGI IMG/M metagenome (GOLD analysis project Ga0209902, IMG submission 188304) | Cyanobacterial communities from the Joint Genome Institute, California, USA - FECB-27 (SPAdes) (version 2) | ecosystem: Environmental > Aquatic > Thermal springs > Hot (42-90C) > Microbial mats...
TCGCCGAGGCCATCGAGGCCGGGCTCGCACCGGGGACGCCGGCCGAGATCGTCACGTTGCGGATCACCGCCGTCGGCGGCGGCCGGGCCGACGTCAGCGACGGGCTGGTGCGGGCCGTCGGCACGGTGGCCCCGACGGATCCGGAGGCCGCCGCCGCCGTGACGACGCTGAAGGCCGCCGCGGACAAGGGCAGCGCCGACGCGATGGCGGCGCTCGGCCGGCTCTACTCGTCGGGCGGGCCGGTCGATGCCGATCTCGCGACCTCGACCGACTGGTACCGCCGCGCCGCCGAAGCCGGCAACACCGACGCGCAGTTCCGCACCGGCATGGCCTATTCCGGCGGCGTCGGCGTCGCGCCGGACCCGGCGGCGGCGCGCACGTGGCTGCAGCGGGCCGCCGATGCCGGGCATCCGATGGCCAGGACGACGCTGCAGCAGCTCGGCCCCGGCGCCGCGCCGGAGGCCGCCCCCGCCCCGGCGGCACCGGTGGCGCAGTGAAGGGACCGTGACGCGGCGGTAATCTTGTTTGCTGCACCGGCTTGCACCGGTCGCTGCACCGGCTAAAGACTGGCTGCCGGGGGAGGCTGATCGTCGGCTCGTCACTCAGGCGCCGGAACGGGAACGGCGGCGGGACGGTCGACACGGCGCTGGAGAAGGAGAGTTCGGCGCTGCGCTGAGTGAGGCGGGACGCGGGGGCCCAACAACCCGCTGCCCGGCTTTGGGGGTCGTCTATGCGTATCAGCGTCTTCGGGATCGGCTACGTGGGCGCCGTCACGGCAGCCTGCCTGTGCAAGGACGGGCACCACGTCGTCGCCGTGGACGTCAACGACGTCAAGGTCAACGAGATCAACGACGGCCTCGCGCCGATCGCCGAGCCCGGCCTCGCGCCGCTGATCGCCGAGGCGGTCGCCAGCGGCCGGCTGCGCGCCACCGACCGCTCCGAAGAAGCCGTCCACGGCACCGAGCTGTCGATCATCTGCGTCGGCACGCCGAGCCGCCTGAACGGCTCGCTCGACACCCGCTACGTGCTGAAGGTGGCCGAGGAGATCGGCGCCGCGCTCGCCACCAAGAGCGAGCGCCACCACGTGGTGATGCGCTCGACGATCCTGCCCGGCACGATGGTCGAATCCATCATCCCGGCGCTCGAGCGCGCCGCCGGCGGCGTCGCCGGGCGCGACTTCGGCGTCGCTTACTACCCGGAGTTCCTGCGCGAGAGTACCGCGATCGCCGACTACTACGACCCGGGTACCATCGTGCTGGGCAAGCTCGACGAGGAAACGATCGTCAAGCTGCGCGCCATGGTCGCCCGCATCGGCGTCGAGCCGATCGTCGTCGACATGACCACCGCCGAGGCGGTGAAGTACACCAACAACGCCTGGCACGCCCACAAGGTCAGCTTCGCCAACGAGATCGGCAACGTCAGCAAGGGCACCGGCATCGACGGCCACGAGGTCATGCGCATCCTGTGCAGCGACAAGCGCCTCAACATCTCCTCGGCCTACATGATGCCGGGCTTCGCCTTCGGCGGCTCTTGCCTGCCGAAGGACCTGCGGGCGCTGCGCTACAAGGCGCGCACCATCGACGTGGCGACGCCGGTGCTCGACGCGGCGATGGCCGCCAACGAGATCCAGCTCGACCGCGCCTTCCGGATGATCGCCGCCACCGGCGCGCGCCGGCTCGGGCTGCTCGGCCTGTCCTTCAAGCCCAACACCGACGACCTGCGCGAGAGCCCGCTCGTCGAACTCGCCGAGCGGCTGCTCGGCAAAGGCTACATGCTGAAGATCTACGACCCCAACGTCAGCTACGGCGAGCTGACGGGCGCCAATCTCCAGTATGTGATGTCGCATCTGCCGCACCTCAGCCGCCTGCTCGTCGACTCCGTCGACGATATGTGCCACGGAGCCCAGGCGATCATCATCGGCAAGAAGGATGCGGCGGCAGCCGGACTGGTCGAGCGACTGGGCGGCAAGACCCCGATCATCGACCTCGTGCGTGTGAACGCGGTGAAGCGCAGTGATGGATCCTACGACGGCATCTGCTGGTGAGGTGCGCGTCGCCGCCGGCGTCGCCCCCGAACCCATCCACTGGTCGGAGACCTACTGGGCGCACGCCCTGTATGTGCTTCTGACCGGCTCGTTCGCCGTCATCATCAACCCGAACCCGCTGGTCGGCATCGGCACCACGGCCGTGGTGGTGATCGGCGTCATCGGCATCTGGCGCTACAGCTGGGCGCTGCTGCACTTCGTCCGCGCGCAGTTCTACGTGCGCTTCGCCTTCCCGCGCATGCGCCGGCGCGCCGAGGCGTCGACGCAGGCCGCCACGCCGCCACACGCCTACCTGCTGGTGACGAGCTTCCGCATCCCCACCGAGACGACGATCCAGGTGTTCGCCGCCGCCTTCGAGGCGGCCAAGCGGTCTGCCGGCGGCGCCACCGTCGTCGCCTCGCTGGTCGAGATGGGAGACGAGCGGCTGGCCAAGAAGCTGTTCCAGTCCGTCCTCGGCGACGACCCCGGCAACGTCCGGCTGGTGCTGGTGCGCATTCCCGGCACCGGCAAGCGCGACGGCCTCGCCTATGGGCTGAGGGCGATCCAGAAGTACATGCCGAAGGACGACGACATCGTCGCGGTGATCGACGGCGACAGCATCGTGCAGCCCGACCTGGTGGCACGGATCGCGCCGTTCCTGCGCTTCCGCGACGACGTCGGCGCCCTCACGACGGACGAGACGTCGAGCGTCGAGGGCGCCAAGATCTTCGACCTCTGGTATTCGCTGCGCTTCGCCCAGCGCCACATCCTGATGAGCTCGATGGGGCTGTCGGAGCGGGTGCTGACGCTGACCGGGCGGATGTCCGCCTTCCGCGCCGGCCTCGCCTGCGACCACTCGTTCATCGAGATGATCGAGGTCGACTATCTCGACCACTGGCGCCTCGGCCGCTTCCGCTTCCTCACCGGCGACGACAAGTCGACGTGGTTCTGGATGCTGAAGTCCGGCTACAAGATGCTCTACATTCCCGACGTCGTCGTCGCGACGATCGAGACGCCGCCGTCGGCCAACTTCTTCCGGGCGGCGGCGATGCTGATGGTGCGCTGGTTCGGCAACATGCTGCGCAACAACCACCGGGCGCTGGCGCTGGGACCGAACCGCATCGGCTACTTCACCTGGTGGACCGTGCTCGACCAGCGCGTCACCATGTGGACAAGCCTGACCGGGCCGGCCTTCGCCATCATCGGCGCCATCTTCGTCTCGCCGCAGATGCTGCTGCTCTATATCGTCTGGGTTCTGATGTCGCGATACGCCCAGACCGTCCTGTTGTTGTCGGCGCGGCCACGCATCTCGGTGCTCTATCCGGCGCTGATGTTCTTCAACCAGGTGTACGGGTCGGCGATCAAGACGTTCATCTTCTTTCGCCTCGACAAGCAGGGGTGGACCCGTCAACGTACGACGCTGGCGCGGGGGCGCGTCGCGGGCCGGCTGCCGGCCTGGACATCCACCTACATGCACGTGCTGACGTTCTCGTTCTTCGCGGTCGCCATCGCGGTGCTGCTCGGACTGCTCGAGTGGCCGGAGGTGTGGTCGTGACGGCGGCTCGGCACAGGGCGGGCGTCGCCGCCGGCCGGCCGGCGCCGGTGCGGCGAACGGGACGGAAGACACCGACGGGACCGGGACGCGGGGCGCCGACGGTCGCGATGGGGACGACGGCTGCGGCCGGTGCCGAGGCATGGGGAATGTGATGGCTGCGTCGATCGTTCACGAATCCGAAGTCCAGCGGCAGCACACGCGGTACCGCCTGCCGGTGCAGTGCCAGTTCGGCGAACAGAGCTTCGACGTCATCGACTGGTCGGTCGGCGGCTTCGCCATCCACGCGCCCGGCATGGATATCGGGCTCCGGCGAGTGCTGTCCTTCCGCCTCGTCTTCCCGCTCGAGGAATACGACATCGTCCTGCCGATCCAGGGCGAGGTGCGCAATGTCGACGCCGGCAAGGGCCGCGTCGGCTTCAAGTTCGTCAACACCTCGCAGCGCCAGATCGCGGTGCTGCGCTACATCATCGACGCGTTCCTCTCCGGCGAGATCGTCTCGCTCGGCGACATCCTCGACGTCACCGCCCGCACCCACGCCGCGGTGCCGCGCACGGTGCCGAAGCGCAGCGAGCCGAAGACCGCCGCCGGCCGGATGATGGAGCGGCTGCGGCCGGTGCTGAGCTACGGCGCCATCGCGCTGGCGACGCTGGCGCTGCTCGCCTTCGTCTTCACCGCCGTCTACGAGCGGTTGTTCATCTCGCGCGCGCTGTCGGCGGCGATCAGCATCGACACCATCACCATCGCAGCCCCGGTCTCCGGCCAGCTCGAGGTCGTCACCGAGGGCGCCGACCTGATCCCCGGCGCACCGGCCGTCGCCGTGCGCGACTGGGGCCAGCGCGAGGTCTTCGTCGAGGCGAAGTGCGCCTGCCCGGTGGTCGAGCGGCTGCTGCCGGTCGGCTCGACGGTGACCGAGGGCGCGCCGGTGCTGCGGGCGGCGCTGGTCGGCGCCAAGCCGTTCGTGCGGGCGATCATCGACGAGGACACGCTGATCCGCATCCGCGAGGGCACGGTGGCGCGGCTCGAGTTCGCCGACGGCACCACCGCGGAGGTCAACCTCACCGACCACCCGCCGCGTGCGCTCGGCGTCGCCGGACTGCCCGGCTCCGCCGCCACCGCCTCGGTCGTCGCCTTCGATCCGGGCCGCGAGATCCCGCTCGACTGGTACGGTGCCCCGGTGCGGCTGCGCTTCGACAGCTTCGGTGCGTCGCTCATCGGCCGCATCTTCGACTGACGCCGAGGTGCGCCGGTCGGCCTCTCGTCGGGCCGGCGGCGCCCGCAGGGAGACAATGATGCGGACGAGGCTCGGCCGACGACTGGCGACGACGGGGATCGCTGCGATCCTGGCGTTCGCCGTCGGCGTGGCGGCGCCGGCCCTCCTCGCCTCGCCCGCGGCGGCACAGGCGCCGCAGCCGTTCGCCGCCGCCGTCCCCTCCGCCGAGGCCATCCGCAGCAGCTTCGTGGCGGCACTGTCGGAGCCGGACGCCGGCCGGCGCGCGAGCGCCCTCGACGCCCTCGCCGAGACGATGCGCCGGCTCGCCGTCACCCAGTCGACGACGGCGCGGGCCGTCCGCACCGAGCTCGCCGAGGAAGGCATCCTCACCGACGTCGTCGTGCTGATGGCCCTCGAGCACCACCTCGCGCGGATGGCGGGCGAGCCGCACGAGGAGATCGTCGCGATCGACCTCGTGCTCGGCATCACCGACCCCGTCCGCCAGACGGCGGCGTGGCTGCAGCTCGCCGATGCCGCCGCCACCGCCGGCCACCTCGCGCGTGCCGCCGGTCTCGTCGGTCGCGCCATCGAGGCGGCTGAGGCGACCGGCGGCGACGACCGCATCGCCGCCTTCCGCGCCGTCGCCGACCGCGTCGCCGACTTTCCGCCGGCGGAGGCGCGCCGCTATCTCAGGCTGCTGCTCGGCGCCGTCCCGGAAGCACGCGCCCGCACCGGCATCGTCCGCGCCATCGTGCGGCCGCGCGACGCCGGCGACGCCGCCCCCACCGTCGCCGATGCCGTCGCCCGCCTCGAGGCGGGCTCGCTGTGGCCGGCGATCGAGCGCCTCTCGGCCGTCGCGCTGCCCTCCGACACTGCGGAGGCGGCGGCGCTGCGCCGACGCTTCCTCGCGGCGGCGCTGGCCGCCGGCGACGGCGATGCGGCGCTGGCCGTGGCCGCGTCCGTCGACGACCGGTCCGAGCAGGACGACCTCCTCGCCGCGATGGTCGACGCCGCCATCGCCCGCGGGCGCGGGTTGAAGGCGCTCGACGTCGCCGGCCTGATCATCGACGGCGCCGACCGGGCGCGCGCCCGCATCGCCGCCGCCGACCGTCTGCGCCGGGCCGGCTACGAGACGGCCGCGCTCGGGGCGCTCCGCCAGGCGGTGCCGGCCGCCGAGAGCGTCGCGGACCCGCATCGTCGGACATCGGTGCTGGTGACGCTCGGACGCAAGTTCGCGACCTACGACATCGCTGGCGCCGAGGCGATCGCCGCCTCCCTGCCGGCCGGCCCCGACCGCGACCGGGTGCGCTCGGCCATCGCCAAGGCGACCGCCGACCGGGGCGACGCCGACGGCGCGCTCGCCCTGGTGCGGACGCTGACCGCGCCCGACGACCGCTCGGCGCCCATCGCCGCCATCGCGCGCCAGCGGGCGCGCGGCGGCGATCTCGGCGGCGCCACCGGGCTGCTCAACGAAGTGACGGTGCCCACTGACCGTGACCGCGCGCTTGCCGCCATCGCCGCCGCGCGGGCGGACGAAGGCGAGGATGCGGAGGCGCTCGCGGCTGCGGGGGCGATCGCCGACACGCGCGACCGCGCGTCCGCCCTCATCGACATCTACGAGGCCGGCACCAGCGACCAGCGCCCCGGCGCGGAGACGGCGTTCGAGCGGGCGCGCGCCCTTGCTCTCGAGGCCACCGACGGCGGCCTCCGCAACGCCATCCTCGGCGATCTCGCCGCCGCCGCCGCCGCGGCCGGCGCGTTCGAGCGCGCCGAGGGGCTCTCGGCGCAGATCACCGAGGCCGACGACGTCGACCGGGTGGTGGCGGCGATCGTCGCTGCCCGCATCGCCGCCGGCAACCTCGAGGCGGCCCTCGGCGCCGCGGCGAGCCTCGCCGACGCCGGCCTGCGCGAGCGTGCGCTGGCCGACGTCGCCGTGCGGCGGGCGGCCGACGGCGACCTCATCGGCGCCGTCGCGGCGGTGCGCGCCCTCACCATCGACACGGTTCGGGTCGCCGCCTTCCGGCGCATCGCCGAGCGGCAGGCGCGGACGCTCGACACCGTCGGCACCCTCGCCCGGCCGGCGACCGCCGCCGATCCGCCGCCGCCGCCACCGCTGTCGGCCGGCACGCCGGTGGTCGAGGACCCGCAGCTGTTGATCGCGAGCGTCGAGGGCGGCCGCCTGCCGAGCGTCACGGCGTTCCCGGTGCCCGACTTCTCCGGCGTCGACGTCGCAGCCCTGCGCGCCACCGTGCCGGCGCCGGGGGAGGAAGAGGCCGGCGACGTCGACGTGGGCACGGTCAGCGACAGCCCGCTGATCGCCGCCAAGGAGCTCGGCAAGACGATCCCGTCGATGCGCCGCACCGGCGGCGTCGAGATGACGATGCTGCGCTACAGCAAGTTCAACTTCAAATTCCTGCAGGAGGCCAACGCCGAGGGGCAGTCGATCCAGGTCGGCATCCAGGGTGACCTCAACCCGAACTTCATCAATGTCGACGGCGGCGTGTTCACGCTCTCGCAGCTCCGCGACCAGCTCGTCGCCGACGGGCGCTGGGACGCGGTGCAGGAGGACGGCGGCAGCATCCTGTTCCGCCAGCCGATCCTGGTCGGCCGCGATGCCACGCTGATCGTCAGCGGCGAGGAATTCGACGAGATGCGCCTCGGCGGCGATACCGGCGCCTACCTCGTCGTCGCCGGCACGCTCTACGTTCTCGACACGCGCCTCGTCGCCTACTCGGAGAAGACCGGCGGCCCGGATCACTGGGATACCGACCGCGGCCGCGTGTTCCGGCCGTTCGTCGCCGGCTGGAGCGATTCCCGCCTCTTCTTCGGCGGCTCGACCATCGTCTCGATCGGCTATCCGGCGGGCAAGGGCTACGGGCTCTCCTTCACCGCCGGCCCGTCCGACCTGGTGGCGACCCAGTCCGCGCCGAAGCCGCCGACCGGCGTCGTCGTCGGCAACTCCTTCCAGAACGCCTACTATGGATTCTATTCCTATGAGGCGAAGGGCGTCGACGTCGTCGGCAACGAATACCGCGACAACGTCATCTACGGCATCGACCCGCACGATCGCTCGCAGGACCTCCGCATCGCCTACAACACCATCTACGGCACCAAGAAGAAGCACGGCCTCATCATCTCGCGCGAGGTCGACTTCTCCTACCTCGTCGGCAACTTGAGCTTCGACAACGCCGGCTCGGGGATCATGCTCGACCGCGATTCCGTGTCGAACATCGTCTACGCCAACACGGCCTTCGGCAATCGACAGGATGGGCTGACCTTCTTCGAGAGCTCCTGCAACCTGGTGATGGCGAACGATTTCTTCGACAATGCGCGGTCCGGCATCCGCATCCGCAACAGCTGGGACGTCGCCCTCTACACCAACCGCATCGCCGACAACGGCGGCTCCGGCATCGACGCCTACATCGCCGACATCGCCGGCTCGTCGGCGGGCGAAACGCGCGACTTCGAGCTCGACCCCTATTTCCCGGTGACGAGCTTCGTCGCCGAAGGCAACCGGCTCGACGCCAATGCGATCGGCGCCACCCTGCGCGGCGTCACGGCAGCGAGCCTGTCCGGCAACGTCTTCACCAACCACCGCAACCGCATCTTCCGCGGCGACATCGCCAAGACGACGACGCCGATCCTGCAGCACAATGGCGCCGGTGGCGTGCGCGTCTCGGCGCAGTGCCGGCCGCGCAAGCCGGAGGCGGCGTGCACGCTGCGCGACCGCGGCTTCCTGCCCGGCGACGACGCGGCGATCGTCTTCGATCCCGCTGCCGCCGGCGACTGCACCGACGTCGAAGGCTCGCTGCAGCACGACGCCTTCCTCGCCTCGGTGCCGAAGCCTGCGGGCAGCGCCGCGCCGAGCGAGGACGCGGCCTCGCCCGCCGCCGACGAGCCGTCGAACTGAGGCGCGCGCGATGACCGGCCTCCCCTTCCCCCTCGCCCGCCGCGCCACCCGCCGGCTCGCCGCCGCCGCGGCCCTCGCCGGGCTCGCCCTCGCCACGCCGGCGGCGGCGGTGTCGCCGCCGGGCATCGTTTATTTCGACCCCGCGGCCCGCGCCCTCGAGCTCGCCCGACCCGACCGCGCCGTCGCCCGCGAGGCGTGCCTGGCGGTCCCCCGCGACCCGGCATGGGCGGACCTGCCACCCCTGGCGGCGCTGGAGCCGACCGACGGCTACGGCTCCGACAACCGCTCGGCGCCATTCTCTTGGGCGGTGATGGTGCTCGGCGGGCGGGCGCTCGCCGGCGACCGGGCCGCCGCCGCCGACCTCGTGACGCTGCTGACGCGCTGGGCGGAGGCGGACGCGCTCGCCGCGACGCCGGTGAGCCACGACCCCTATTACGCGCTGAAGCGGACGCTGCTGCCGACCATCGTCGCCTACGCCATCGTCCGGCCGGGGCTCACCGAGGCCGAGCGCACGCGGATCGACGACTGGCTCGCCGACCTGGTGCCGCGCGTCGACAAGAGCTTCGACGGCGACGTCGACCACAACAACCACCGCTACCTCGCCGACAGCGTGCTGATGGCGTGGGGGGCGCTGGTCGGCGACGACGCGCTCTACCGCAAGGGGATCGAGCGCTACCGCGTGGCGCTGGCCGACGCCCGCGACGACGGCAGCCTGCCGCTCGAGGCGCGGCGCGGCGCCCGGGCGCTTTGGTACACCCGCCACGCCCTGACGAGCCTCGTCGTCATGGCCGAGATCGCCCGGGCGCACGGCGACGATCTCTATGGCGTCAGCGTCGACGGCCGCGGCTTCGACCTCGTGCTGTCCTTCCTCACCAGCGGCCTTGCGAGCCCGGTGCTGACCGAGACCTACGCCGCCGCCAACGTCATCCCCGGTCCGAGCGACGACTTCCACACCCAGGACCTCGGCTTCCTGGCGGAACGGGCGCACGGGCGCAACTACATGGCCTTTGTCGAGGCGATCCGGCTGTTGCCAGCGCGCACGGCGCCGCGCCGGCTGATCGGCCAGCGGTTCGACACCCGCACCGCCACCGAGCGGCCGCTGATCGACGAGTATGTCGGGGGGAACGCCACGTGCTTCTGGGCGCAGGAATGAGCCCCGGCGTGCGCCGCCTGGCGGTCGTGGCGCTGCTCGGCCTCGCCGCCCTGCCGGCGCTCGCCGCCACCGCGCTGGCGCAGACCGCCGACAGCGAGGCGCGCCTCGGCTGGGTGCGCGAGCGCTACCAGTCCGAGAAGGCGCAGCTCGATCTCCTCGTCAACGACAAGACCCCCGAGGCGCTGCTGGAGCTCGGCGAGATCCTCATCGACGGGGCGCTGGTGTCGCCCGAGAACCCGCTGCGCAAGCCCGATCCCGCCGGCGCCCGCGCCGCCTTCGAGGAGGGGCTGAAGGTTCCCTCCGAGATCTGGCCCTCGGCCGCCTCGCATCTCGCCGAGATCATGCTCGCCGGCGAAGGCGGCTTCGATGGTGGCCGCGCCGACCTCGACCGCGGGCTCGACCTGCTGCAGCGGGCGGCGCGCCTCGGCTACGGCAAGGGCGCCTATCTGTTCGGGCTCGACCTGCAGCTGGGCCTCGGCGGCGCCGAGCGCACCGGCGAGGCGGAGGAATACTACCGGCTGGCGACGCGGCTGCAGTACGCCCCGGGCGCCTTCGCGCTCGCCGGCATCCTCGGCCTCGAGACCACCGCCGGCCGCGATCTCGTCGCCGCCGGCCGCGTGCTGTTCGACCTGACGGCGCCGCGCTCGCGCGACCTGCTCGTCGCCTATGGCGATATCCTCCGCGACGGCACCGGCCTTGCCGCCGATCCGGAGGCGGCGGCCGAGAACTACCGCCGCGCCTTCGCGCTCGGCAGCGGCAAGGGGGCGCTGCGCCTCGCCGACCTCTTGCTGTCGACGGCCCTCGGCCCCCCCAATCCGGTGGAGGCCCGGCAGGTGCTCGAGGAGGCGGCGTGGTCCGGCTCGACGCTGTCGGCGATCCGGCTCGCCGAGGACTTCCTCGACCAGGGCTCGATGGCCGTCGACGAGGCGGCGGCGAAGGCGTGGCTCGCCTTCGCGCTCGAGGTGGAAGACCACCGCGCCTTCCTGGTCGCCGCCCGCATGTACGAGACCGGCCGGGGCGAGCCCCTCGACCTCGTGAAGGCGCGCGAGATGGTCGCTCGCGCCATCGCGGTGTCCGAGCCGTCGCTGACCAACGCGCTCTCGGTCGCCCAGGCCGCCCAGGGCCTGCTCGTCGCCGACGCGCTGTCGGGGGAGATCGCGGCCCTCCTGAGGAAGGCGGCCGAGCGCGGCAACATCGAGGGCATGGCCGGCTACGGTGCTTTCCTGGCCGACCGGGCGGACATCGGCGGCGTGCCGGTGGACGGCGAGCAGGCGGTCGGCTGGCTGCGGCAGGCGGCGGAGGCCGGCAATCCGCAGGCGATGCTGACGCTCGGCGACTTCCTGCGCCAGGGCCGCTTCGTGCCGCCCTCGCCGGACGAGGCGGCGCGGAACTACCGCTCGGCACTGGCGATCGACCGCTCCACCGGGGCGCTTTTGCGCAACGCCGACATCCTGGTGTCGGGCGAAGGCGGCGCCGTCGACGTCGAGCAGGCCGTCGGGCTCTATCGCGAGGCCACCGGCCGCGGCAGCGCCTCGGCGAAGCTGAAGCTCGGGCGGCTCTTGATGCGCGGCGGCCCCGTGCAGCGCGACCCGGAGGAGGCGCGCACGCTGCTGGAAGAGGCGGTGCGGTCGGGCGACACCAAGGCGCCGCTACTTCTGGCGGACTTCTACGCCGGCGCCTTCGGCGACACGCCGGCGCCGGCGGAGGCCGAGCGGGTGCTGCGCGACGCCGTCGAGAAGGGCGTGCCGGAAGCGCCGAACCGGCTGGCGAAGGTGCTCGTCGCCGCCGGCCGGTCCAGTGAGGCGGTGGCCGCGCTGGAGGCCGCCGCCGCCACCGGCCAGCCCGACGCCCTCGTCGAACTCGCCCTCCTCAGCCTCTCCGGCGCCGCCGGCAGCCGCGACGTCGACGCGGCGGAGGCCTATCTCGCCCGCGCCGATGCCCTCGGCGGCGCCTCGCCGCAGGCGCGGATCGCGGTCGCCGAGGCGCTGCTCGACCTCGGCCGGATCGAGGCGACCCGCAAGGGCCTCGACACGCTGCAGGCACTCGCCGAGGGCGGCTCCGGGCCGGCCGCCGCAGCGTTGTCGGCCGCCTACCGCGATGGCCGCGGCGTCGCCCGCGACGACGCTCGCGCCGAGGAGATGGCGATCGAGGCGGCCCGGCTCGGCGTCACCGACGCGCTGATCGAGATCGCCTCGGCTTACGAGAAGCAGGGGCCGGATCCGGCCGCGCAGGCGCGCGCCTTCGCGCTCTACGAGAAGGCGATCGAGTTCGAGCCCGGCTCGGCGCGGGCGCTGAGCGCGCTCGCCCGCGCCTACCGCTACGGCCGCGGCACGCCGCAGGACCTGCCGCTGTCGGTCGACTTCTTCCGCCGCGCCGCCGACGCCGGCAGCGCCTCTGCGCTGATCGCGCTCGCCGACGCCTATACCGAGGGCTCCGGCGTGGCGCGCGACCCGGCGGAGGCGCGGCGGCTGCTGCTCGTCGCGGTGGAGCGCGGCATCGACGGCGCCTATGTCGACCTCGGCCGCTTCTACCTGTCGGGCTTCGGCGGCGAGATCGACCCGGAGCGGGCCGTCGTCGCCTTCGCGCGCGCCGCCGCGGCCGGCAACCACGAGGGCGATCTCGAGCTCGCGCGGGCTTTCCTGTCCGGCTTCGGCGTGACGCGCAACACCGCCGAGGGCGTCCGCCTGCTCGAGCGCGCCGCCGAGGCGGGTGTCGCCGAGGCGATGCTGAAGCTCTACGAGATCTACGCCAACGGCTTCGACGGGCCGGCGGACGGGGCTCGCGCGCTCGCCTGGCTGGAGCGCGCGGCGGAGACCAACGACGACGCGCTGGCGCGCCTCGTCGAGATCGCCCGAACCGACGACACCATCGACGCCGCCCGCGCCGAGCGCTGGCGCGTGCGGGCCCGCCAGCGCGGGCTGGCGGTTCCGACCGGCGACCAGGCGGCGGCTCCGTCGGCGACGGTGTCGCCGGCGGCCGGCCCCGCCGCCGTCGCGAACTGACGCACACGGCAGCGGGCAAAGACAGCCGTGGTCTTCTCGTCCGCCTTTTTCCTGTTCGTCTTCCTGCCGCTGTTCCTGGCCGTCTACTACCTCGTCCCGGCGCGCGCCCGCTCGCTCGTCATCACCGTCGGCAGTTGGGCGTTCTATGCGTGGTGGCGGGTCGACTTCCTCGCCCTCTACGCCGCCGTGACGGTGTGGACCTACGGCTTCGGCGCGGCCATCGCCGCCGCCCCCGACCCGCGCTCGGCGCTGCGGCGGACGGGCATCGGCGTCGCCGGCAGCCTCGCGGTGCTGGCATACTTCAAATATTACGGCTTCTTCGCCACAAGCTTCGCCGAGGCCTTCGGCCTAGATCCGGCGACGTCGTTCTTCGTGCTGAACGTCATCCTGCCGATCGGCGTGTCGTTCTTCGTCTTCGAGTCGATCAGCTACATGGTCGACATCTACCGCAAGGACGCCGAGCCGGCGCAGAGCTTCGTCGACTTCGCGGCGTTTCTCGCCTTGTTCCCGCACCTCATCGCCGGCCCGGTGATGCGCTACAAGGACCTCGCCGCCCAGATCACCCGGCGCTCGCACACCGTGGCGAAGTTCTCCGCCGGCTGCACGCTGTTCATGATCGGGCTCGCCAAGAAGGTGCTGATCGCCGACAGCGTCGCGCCGATCGCCGACGGGCTGTTCCCGCTCGCCGTGCCGAGCCTGATGGACGCGTGGCTGGCGGCGGTCGCCTTCACGGTGCAGCTTTACTTCGACTTCTCCGGCTACAGCGACATGGCCGTCGGGCTCGGGCTGATGATCGGCTTCCGGCTCGTGCGCAACTTCCACTTCCCCTATGTCAGCCGCTCGATCACCGAGTTCTGGCGGCGCTGGCACATCAGCCTGTCGCTCTGGCTGCGCGACTATCTCTACATCCCGCTCGGCGGCAGCCGGAAAGGGCCGCTTCGCACCTACTTCAACCTGTTCGTGACGATGGTCCTCGGCGGCTTCTGGCACGGGGCCAACTGGACGTTCCTGATCTGGGGCGCCTGGCACGGGGCGCTCTTGGCGATCGAGCGACTGCTCGGGGCCCGCGCCGGCCGGCGCGCCGCGGTGGCCGGCGAGACAGCGGACCAGCATCGCGGCGCCGGCGACCGCAGCCCGTGGCCGCGGGCGATCGCGCTGCCGCTGACGCTCACCTTCGTCGTCCTCGGCTGGGTGATGTTCCGGGCGCCGGACGTCGCCTCCGCCTTCGGGCTCTATGGCGGCATGATCGGGCTGAACGGCCTGTGGCTCTCGACGGATGCCGATTGGCGGCTCGCCCGTTTCGACCTCGCGGTGCTGGTGATTGGCGTCCTGATCGTCTTCATCGAGCCGAGGCTGACGAAGCGCTTCTGGGCAGGTGGCGGCACCGGCGGGCTCAGTCGTGCCGCCATCGCCTCGCTGGCGCTCGTCGTGCTGGCGGCGGCCTCGGTGCTGAAGCTTTCGGCGGACGCCTATTCGCCGTTCCTGTATTTCCAGTTCTGAGGAGGATGCGCTGAGAGCCCGCCACGCCATCGCCCTCCTCGGCTTCGCCGCATCGCTCGCGGTCGGCGCCTGGGTGAACGTCGCGTTCCTCGCCTCCGGCGCGGCGCCCCGGCCCTCGAGCTTCACGCCCGCCGAGTGGCTCGACGGACAGGCCACGGCGTCGATCGACCGGGCCTATGACGAGGCGCTGCCCTTCCGCGACACCGGCATCGAGCTGTTCGGCTCGCTCTCCTGGGCATTGTTCGAGGAAGGGCGTCCGGGCGTCGTCGTCGGCGAGTATGGCTGGCTGTTCAGCCGCGAGGAGTACGAGACCGACGCCGGTTCGCCGGCACGCACGGAAGCCGCGGTCGAGGCGATCGCGGGCGTCGCGCGGCTGCTGTCGGCGCGCGGCGTCGCCCTCGTCGTCGCGCTGGTGCCGCCGAAGGCGCTGGTGGGCGGCGAGGCGGTGCGGTTCCCGCTGCCCGACGAGCCGCGCGACCGAACGGAGCGCGCCCGCGCGGCGCTGATCGCGGCCGGCGTCGCCGTGCCGGACCTCGCCGCGGCGCTGGCGCCGAGCACGTCGTTCCTGAGCAACGATACGCATTGGACGTCGGCGGGCGCGCTCCTGGCCGCCGCAGCCGTCGCCGAGGCGGCGGCGGGTCTCGTGGACCTGCCCGACACGCCGTTCACCGCCCAGTCGCAGCCGGTCACCGAGCACGTCGGCGACCTGATGCGCTATGTGCGAGCGCCGTTCGCCAGTCGCCTGCCACCGCCAGACACGCTGGCCCCGATCCTCGCCGTCGGCGACGTCGATGCCGACGCCCTGTTCGGCGGCCCCGCGACGGCGCCGGTTGCGCTGGTCGGCACCAGCTACAGCGCCGACCCACGCTTCTCCTTCGAGGCGGCGCTGAAGATCGCCCTGCAGGCCGACGTGCAGAACTTCGCCGAGGAAGCCGGCGGGCCGTTCCAGCCGATGGCGGACTACCTGGCCGCAACCGCCGGGGAAGAACCGCCGAAACTCGTCGTCTGGGAAATTCCGGTACGCTATCTCGACGACTATGCCGGCGAGCTCGCCCCAGCGCTCGCCGGAGAATGAAGAACGCCTAGGGAGCGCCGATGAACCACCTCTACAACCTCGTCCGCGGCCGCATGCCGGACCTCGCCAAGCCGGCGATCGAGCCCCCCGCCGGCCGCGTCATCTCCTATGGCGAGCTCGACGCAATGGCGGCCCGCTTCGCCGGCGCACTCGTCGCCCGCGGCGTCGTCCCCGGCGACCGAGTGCTGGTGCAGGTGGAGAAGAGTGCGGAGGCGATCGCGCTCTATCTCGGCACGGTGCGCGCCGGCGCGATCTTCCTGCCGCTCAACACCGCCTACACGCTGGCCGAGGTCGAGTACTTCGTCGGCGATGCCGAGCCGAAGCTGATCGTCGCCGACCCCGCCCGCGCGGAGCCGGTCGGCCTGCTCGCCGCCCGCTACGGCGCCGAAATCGAGACGCTCGACGAGCACGGCCGCGGTTCGCTCGCCGACCTCGCGGCCGCGCAGCCGCCGCTGTTCGCCGACGTCGAGCGCGGCCCGGACGACCTCGCGGCGATCCTCTACACCTCCGGCACCACCGGCCGCTCCAAGGGGGCGATGCTCTCCCACGACAACCTGACGTCCAACGCGCTGGCGCTCGCCGCGCTGTGGCGGTTCGGGCCGGACGACGTGCTCATCCACGCCTTGCCGATCTTCCACACCCACGGCCTGTTCGTCGCCACCAACGTCAGCCTGCTCACGGCCGGCACGATGCTGTTCCTGCCGAAGTTCGACGCTGACGAAATCCTCCGCCTGATGCCGCGGGCGACGTCGATGATGGGGGTGCCCACTTTCTATGTCCGCCTCGTCGAGCACCCTGGGCTGACGCGGGAGGCGACGAAGCACGTGCGCCTGTTCGTCTCCGGCTCGGCGCCGCTGCTCGCCGAGACGCACCGCACGTTCGAGGCGATGACCGGTCACGCCATCCTCGAGCGCTACGGCATGACCGAGACCAACATGAACACGTCGAACCCCTATGACGGCGACCGCATCCCCGGCACCGTCGGCTTCCCGCTGCCGGGAGTGGAGCTGCGCGTCGTCGACCAGGAGAGCGGTGCCCCCGTCGCCGCCGGCGAGATCGGCATGATCGAGGTGAAGGGGCCGAACGTCTTCAAGGGCTACTGGCGGATGCCGGACAAGACCGCGGAGGACGTCCGGCCGGACGGCTTCTTCATCACCGGCGACCTCGGCGTCATCGACGCCCGCGGCTACGTGTCGATCGTCGGCCGCGGCAAGGACCTCGTCATCACCGGCGGCTACAACGTCTATCCGAAGGAGGTCGAGGACGAGATCGACCAGATCCCCGGGGTCGCCGAGAGCGCCGTCATCGGCCTGCCGCACCCGGACTTCGGCGAGGGCGTCACCGCAGTCGTCGTCCGCGCGAAGGGCGCCAGCGTCGACGAGGCGGCGATCCACGGTGCGCTCGAAGGCCGGCTCGCCCGCTTCAAGCAGCCAAAGAAGGTGATCTTCGTCGACGCGCTGCCGCGCAACACCATGGGCAAGGTGCAGAAGAAGGCCCTACGCGACACCTACGCGACCCTCTACGAGCCGAAGACGGCCTGACGCCGCCGGGAGCCGCGCCCGAAACCCCTGGGAGCCTGACGCCGTGGACGTGTTCGATCTCTTCCAGAGGCTCGGCGTCGCGCTGGCGATCGGCCTGCTGGTCGGGATCGAGCGCGGCTGGCACCTGCGTGACGAAGCCGACGGCGAGCGGGCCGCCGGGCTGCGCACCTTCGCCCTCTCCGGCCTCCTCGGCGGCGTCGCGGCGGCGCTGTCGGCGGTGACGGCGCCGGTGACGCTGGGGCTGATCGCAATCGCCTACACCGCCGCCTTCGCCGCCTTCCACTACCTCGCAGCGTCGCGGGAGGGCGACTTCAGCGTCACCGGCGTCGTCGCCGGCCTCCTGACGTTCGCCCTCGGCGCCTACGCCGTGGTCGGCAACCTCGCCGCCGCCGTCGGCTGCGCCGTGGCGATGACGGTGCTGCTGGCGCTGAAGCAGCCGCTGCACCGCTTCGTCGGAGCCCTCAGCTGGGTAGAGATCCGCGCCGGGCTGATCCTGCTCGTCATGACCTTCCTGCTGCTGCCGATCCTGCCCGACCGGCCGGTCGACCCGTGGGGCGCCGTCAACCCGCGCGAGATCTGGCTGTTCGCCATCCTGATGGCGGCGGTGTCGTTCGCCGGCTACTGGGCGGTGAAGCTCGTCGGCGAGCGCTCCGGCATCGCGGTGGCCGGCCTCGCCGGCGGCCTCGCCTCGTCGACGGCGACGACGCTGACGCTCGCCCGCATGTCGAAGGCGGCCGGCGGCGGCGAGACGCTGCTCGCCGGCGGCATCCTGCTTGCCGGCGCGGTGATGTTCGTGCGCGTGGCGGCGATCGCCGGCGCCGTGCAGCCGGCGCTGCTGCCGTCGCTGGCGCCGCCGGTGATCGGCGCGGCCCTGGCCTTCCTGGTGCTGGGCTTCATCCTGGTGCGCCGCGGCGGCGATGGCGCCAAACAGGCGGGGCTGAAGCTCGACAACCCGTTCGAGCTCGCAACCGTGCTGAAGTTCTCGGCCTTCGTCGCGGTGGTGATGGCGGTGACGACGATGGTCAACGCCTGGGTGGGGGCGGCCGGCACCTTCGTCGTCGCCGCGGCGTCCGGGCTCGCCGACGTCGACGCGATCACCCTGTCGATGGCCAGGCTCGCCGGCGGCACGATCGACTACGGCACGGCGACGCTGGCGATCACGCTGGCCGCGGCGGTAAATTCGGTGGTGAAGGTGGTTTTTGCGGCGAGCGCGGGGACGCCGCGGCTGGCCGTGCTGCTCGCCGTCACCTCGGCGATCGGCCTGGCGGTGGGCGGCCTCGGAATGCTCGCCTGTCCGGCCGGCGCCTGCTTCGGCATCGCGGCCGGAGGCTGATCGCACGGGCCGTCGCTATCGGCCAGCGGTGGTGTGAAATCCTCGCGTGCGGCCGCAGGCGCGAGCATCGCTCGATTGGCCGCGCGTCGAGCTTGAACGATCTGCCCGCAAAATCAGCAGCCGATGCACATCCGGCGTGCAGATTGGCCCGGAGCGGGCCATGTACCGTCCATCGGACGACCCGCGGCTTTGGCGCCGCCAGCCAGGCAGCGGCGCGAGGGCCGCTGCGGCGCTCGCGCGGCGGTCAGTGCTTGCGGTCGGCGTCGGCCTGCGTGATCGCGGCTTCGTGGTACCAGCCGCTGCCGAACTCGACCACGGCGACGGCCGGGAAGAGACGGGCGATGCTCGCCTCGCCGCCGTCGCGGACGGCGCCGAACCGCACGGAGCCGGCGCGACCGCCGGCGGGGAACTGGTGGATGGTGGCCGATCCGCGGCCCGGGCTCATGCTCATCATGTTTCTCGCGTCGTTGTCGGAGGGCCGCGGCGTGCGCCCGCCCGGGTGAGGGCGAACCGCGACATCTTGGCCTGCGCCCCCACCAGCCGACCCGGCCATGAGAGCAACTCCGTTCTCCCTTATGTGTTCCCGAAAGCTGGTTTGCCTAGTCCAAAAGCAGTCTGTGCCCACATTTTGCGCACGCTGCGGACTGCATTTTTCGCCAGCATTTCCGCCGTCAGACGCCGAATCCCGCCGTCGCCGAACGCCTATCCATTAGGCAGAATGCGATCATGCGTGCCCATGGCTTGCGCAGACCTTGCATCGCCGGCGCGCGCGTCGCGGCCGGCCCTGCCGGCCGTGCACCGGCCCTGCCGGCCGACCGCCACTGCGCCTGCCGCCCCGCCTTGGCACGGGGAATGCTTGCAGTCGCGAGGCGAGCGGAACGGCGGAGGCCGCGCCGGGCGGGTGTCGGGACCCGCTTCGGGCACGTCCGGTCAACCGCGACGTCCGTTTTTCGGAAGGAGCCAACATGACGAAATTCAAACTCGAGTACATCTGGCTGGACGGCTACACGCCGACCCCGAACCTGCGTGGCAAGACGCAGATCAAGGAATTCGAGTCCTTCCCGACGCTCGAGCAGCTGCCGCTGTGGGGCTTCGACGGCTCCTCGACGATGCAGGCCGAGGGCCGCAGCTCCGACTGCGTGCTGAAGCCCGTCGCCGTCTATCCCGACCCCGCCCGCAACAACGGCGCGCTCGTGATGTGCGAAGTGATGATGCCGGATGGCGTCACCCCGCATTCGACGAACGCCCGCGCCACCATCCTCGACGACGAGGGCGCCTGGTTCGGCTTCGAGCAGGAGTACTTCTTCTACAAGGACGGCCGTCCGCTCGGCTTCCCGGAGAACGGCTTCCCCGCCCCGCAGGGTCCCTACTACACCGGCGTCGGCTACAAGAACGTCGGCGACGTCGCCCGCACCATCGTGGAGGAGCACCTCGAGCTCTGCCTCGCCGCCGGCATCAACCACGAGGGCATCAACGCCGAAGTGGCGAAGGGCCAGTGGGAGTTCCAGATCTTCGGCAAGGGCTCGAAGCGGGCCGCCGACGAGGTCTGGATGGCGCGCTACCTGCTCCTCCGCCTGACGGAGAAGTACGGCGTCGACATCGAGTTCCACTGCAAGCCGCTCGGCGACACCGACTGGAACGGCTCGGGCATGCACTGCAACTTCTCGACCACCTACCTCCGCGAAGTCGGCGGCAAGGAGTATTTCGAGGCGTTGATGGCGCAGTTCGACAAGAACCTGATGGCCCACATCGACGTCTACGGTCCAGACAACCACCTGCGCCTGACCGGCAAGCACGAGACGGCGCCGTGGAACAAGTTCAGCTACGGCGTCGCCGACCGTGGCGCCTCGATCCGCGTGCCGCATTCCTTCGTGAAGAACGGCTACAAGGGCTATCTCGAGGATCGCCGCCCGAACTCCCAGGGCGACCCCTACCAGATCGCCTCGCAGGTGCTGAAGACGATCTCGGAAGTGGCGACCGGCGAGAAGGCCTCCGTCGCGGCCTGATCGAGCTGTCACGGACGGCCTGAAGCTGAAACACGAGTAGTGGTAACTGACTGACTGAGAGGCCCGCTCCGCAACCTGGGGCGGGCCTCTTTTGTCGTCTCCCATGGGCTTGGAGCAAGCGAAAGACTCACTACCCAATAATAGCCCTCAACCCCAAATTGACTCCGATCCGACCCTTTGAGTACGTTACACCTATGAGTGGCAGACAAAGCTACGCGGCAAACGATTGGGGGGAAAGATGCTGTTCGCGTTTTGGAGCCAGATTACTGAAGCGCAGGCCATCCTGCTTTCAGGTATTTTGACACTTCTGGCCGCAGTCGCTGGTATATATCTTGGGTGGTGGCTATTCAGCGGCAGGGTAAAAGATCTTGAGTCCGCCTTGGCCGAAAGCCAGAAGATAATCAACTCGTTCGGGAACAGCACCCGCGAAGAACTCTCAAAACTTCGGAATGAAATTGAGACCCTCACAATACAGGCTCAGGCATCCGCCAAGAGCATAGGCGAGATAGGCGGATCGGTTACGGATCTTGTTGAAAAATCCGATGTCACTGCCGGTATTGACGACGATGATCCGAAGGCAAAGCTACGGCGACTTTGGGAATCTATCCGTGAGATAATTGAAACCATAGCATCTGACAAGAATATTGATGGAAGGACTGCAGCAAAGTATCAAAGAGTGGACCGCCGCAACTACAGCGATCTTGTGCGGCATCTTTCCAACGACGGTAGGCTAAAAGGGCACGATTCGGAGATCAACGAAGCTGTAGATATTTGGAAGAAATACAGGACAGGTCGCGCAACGCCGACGCAGGACGACGTCGTGAAGATGCAAACTCTGCTGAGTGCCCTCTTGAGGTCGTTTGCGTCGGGTTGAATTGCGGAATTGGAAAGTGTCTTACAGCGAAGCTTATTGTTTCTGACTCACCGCTTGTGCTTGCCGGCGTCCCAGCCGTGGGCGGCGAGGTGCGCCTCGCCATAGGCGGTCGGCGCCTCCTCGAGCGGCGTGGCGAGGGTGTCGTTCCAGCGGTTGAGGAAACCGAATAGGGAGATCACCGCGACGATCTCGACGATCTCCTCCTCGCCATAGTGGCGCTTCAGCTCGTCGAACATCTCGTCGGTGACGGCGTTCGGCACACAGCCGGCGGCGACCGCCACATCGAGGGCGGCGCGCTCGGCGGGCGTGTAGAGCGGGCTCGTCTGATAGTCCCACAGTGCCTCGAGCTTCTCCTCGGAAACGCCGAGGTCGGCGGCGCGCTCGGCCGTATGGGCCATGCAGTACTGGCAGCCGGCGGAGCGGCTGGCGACATGGGCGATCAGCCGCTTGAATGGCACGCCGACCTCGCCGGCCGGGTCCCAGATCGCCCGCGCCAGATCGCCGAACGCCTTCAGGATCGCCGGCTTGCGCTGCATGATCAGATGGCTGTTCGGGACGAAGCCCATCGACTTCTTCGACGCGGCGAAATGCGCCGCGAGCTCAGGCGTGTGCTCAGGCGGCAACGGCGCGAGCCGCGGCGTCGGCAGGGTGCGCTGGTCCATGGGGGTCCTCCGGCTTCTGTAACGTGGAGGGACCGTAACGGCGCGGGGCGGTGGCCGGCAATCGGGAATGGGGCGGGTTGTCTGACAGCGTGAGGCGAATGCCACCGCGTCCCTCCCCTGCCAGGGGGAGGGACAGACCGCGAAGCGGTCAGGGTGGGGCCTGTGAATCAGGGGCGCGACCTCGATCGGCGTCGCGCCCGTGATTGACGGGCCCCCACCTGCCGGCTGCGCCGGCTGTCCTCCCCCCTGGCAGGGGGAGGACGTGACGTCGTGCACCGCACCCCGCCCAGCGCTACACTCACCCCCCGCCCAACCGGCGCCGAATCCATGCCCGAGCCCGCCCCCCTTCCCGTCCTCTGCCGTGACTGCGGCGGGCAGCGTGCGGCTGCGGGGCGGTTTCCGCGCTGCGCCGACTGCGGGTCGCCGCGGCTCGTCGCCCATGCCGAACTCGACCAGCTGTCGATCGCCCACGTCGACTGCGACGCCTTTTACGCCACGATCGAGAAGCGTGACGATCCGAGCCTGCATGACAAGCCGCTGATCGTCGGCGGCGGGCGGCGCGGCGTGGTGGCGACGTGCTGCTACCTCGCCCGCGTCTATGGCGTCCGCTCGGCGATGCCGATGTTCAAGGCGAAGGCGCTCTGCCCGGACGCCGTGGTGATCAAGCCGGACATGGCGAAGTACGCGGCCGTGGGGCGCGAGGTGCGCACGCTGATGCAGGCGCTGACGCCGCTGGTCGAGCCGATCTCAATCGACGAGGCCTTTCTCGACCTCTCCGGCACGGAGCGCATCCACGGCATGACGCCCGCCGGCACGCTCGCTGCCTTCGCGCGCCGGGTGGAGCGGGAGATCGGCGTAACGATCTCCGTCGGGCTCGCGCCGAACAAGCTTCTCGCCAAGATCGCCTCCGACCTCGACAAGCCGCGTGGCTACTCGGTGATCGGCCGCGCCGAGGCGCTGACTTTTCTCGCCGGCAAGCCGGCCTCGATCCTGCCCGGCATCGGCCGGGCGGCGGCGGCGCGGCTGTCGTCGGCCGGGCTCGAGACCTGCGGCGACATCGCGGTGCGCGACGTCGCCGACCTCATGCGCCTCACCGGCGCCTACGGCGTGCGCCTGCAGAAGCTCGCCCGTGGCGAGGACGCGCGGGCGGTCAATCCCGAGGGCGTGCGCAAGTCCGTCTCGGCCGAGACCACCTTCGACACCGACATCTCCGATGCCCATGACCTCTCCGCCTGGCTCCGGCGGCTCGCCGAGAAGGTGGCGCGGCGGATGAAGGCGGCGGAGGTCGCCGGCCGCACGGTGACGCTGAAGCTGAAGACGCCGGACTTCCGCCTCGTCACCCGCTCGCGGCAGCTCGCCGACCCGACGATGCTCGCCGACCGCATCCACCGCACGGCCGTCGACCTGCTCGCGCGCGAGCCGGCGGGCCGGCCCTACCGGCTGATCGGCGTCGGCGTCTCCGAGCTCGAGGCGCCGACGGCCGCCGACCCGGCCGATCTCGTCGACACCGGCGGCGCCAAGCGCGCCAAGGCCGAGCAGGCGATGGACAAGATCCGCGCGAAGTTCGGCAACGAGGCCGTCGCCCTCGGGCTGACGTTCGAGGGCGAGCGGCGCAAGCGCTGAGCCGGGCGCCGGTGCCCGGCCAAGTGCGCAGCGGCGAAGCGCGCGGCTCGCCGCCCAAGCGCCCTCCCCGCGGAAGCGCCCTCCCCGCCGCGGGGCGTGGCCACGGTGCCCGCGCACCGCGAGTCACCGGGCGAGTGCGTCGCGAGCCGGACCACGGGTCGCCAGCGGGAAACGCCTCGCCGAGCGCCCATCGTCACAGAGGGCCTTTGCGTCGCTGGGGGCCTATGCGTCGCCGGGGCCTGCGTCGCCGAGGTTGACACATCACGAAGCCGTCATTACCACACTTTTGCAAATGACTCGCATTTGCATAACTTGTCTAGTTCTAATCCAGCGGCTGTGCCGATCACGTTCCGGGGGGACCGGCGGGCTCGGCGGCGCCAGGTGATGCCGACGCGTGCCGTGACCAGGGCGTGCCGGCCGGCTCCCGCCCTCCCGGCGGGCCATCGCCCGCGCGCGCCCGGCCGCCACCCAGGAGCTTCCCATGAGCACCGACGTCACAGACGCCACCTTCACCGCCGGTAGCAGCGTCTCGTCCTCGACCAGCACCGTCCTGCCGAACGGCAACATCTTCGTCGTCTGGCAGGGCACGGAGAACAGCGACACCCGCATCCGCGCGCAGATCTTCGATGCGGACGGCAACCCGGTCGGCGAGCAGATCCTGATCGACGCCGACACGACGACGAACCCGGAAGGCCCGGTCGTCACGGTGCTGTCGGACGGCAGCGTCGTGGTGTCCTGGATCCAGGTCGACGGCAGCGCCTATGGCGTCAACGCCCGGGTGATCTCGGCGGATGGCGAGGCCGTCAGCGACGTGCTGCAGGTCAACACGACGACGCTCGGCAACCAGTCGATGCCGTCGATCACCGCCCTCGACAATGGCGGCTTCGTCGTCACCTTCCAGTCGGGCTCGGCGAGTTCGTCGACGACGATCCACGACGACGGCAGCCAGGCCGGCATCCGCGCGCAGATCTATGACGCCGAGGGCAATCCCGTCGGCGCGGAGTTCCTCGTCAACGAGGTGACCGCCGGGGCCCAGACGGATCCCTCCGTCACCGCCGTCGAGGGCGGCTTCGTCGTCGTCTACGGGTCGAACGACGCGGACGGCACCTCCGGGCTTCGCGCCCGGCTGTTCTCCGACGACGGCACGCCGCTCGGCGGCGAGTTCGAGGTGACGGGCGACACCGCCGGCGAGGCCGTCACCCCCGCGGTGGTCGCCAACGCCGACGGCAGCTTCCTCATCGTCTGGCAGACCGTCGCCGACCCCAACCTCGGCACCACCACCCTGATGGCGCGCCTCTTCGACGCCGAAGGCAACCCGGCGGGCGACGCCGTCGACATCGGCGGCCTCGAAGGCGTCTATCACGAGAGCGTCTCGCTGGTGGCCATGCCCGACGGCGGCACCCTCTTGGTCTACAACGCCTACGACAGCGACTGGGCGGGCGCGAAGGTCTACGGCCAGTTGCTCGACGCGGACGGCAATCCGGTCGGCGGGGCGGTGGTGATCGCCGAGAGCGACGGCGAGTATCTGACCCAGCCGAAGGTCGATCTGGCGGCCGACGGCAGCCTCGTCGTCTCCTGGCTTGCCGGCGACGGCACCGTCACCGTCAAGACGATGGACGTCTGGGAAGCCAGCGAGGCGAACGTCGCGCCGAAGGACCTCGCCCTCTCGGCGAACGCCGTCCTCGAGAACGCTGCGGCCGGAACCGTCATCGGCACGCTCTCGGCCACCGACGGCAACGGCGACGACCTCACCTACACCCTCGAGGACGACGCTGACGGCCTGTTCGCGCTGGTGACGGAGAACGGCGTCACCCGCCTCGTCACGACGGCACCGCTCGACTTCGAGGACGCCGCCTCGCACGAGGTCACCGTCACCGTTTCCGACGGCCGGGGCGGTGAGACCACGCAGACCTTCACCGTCGCCGTCACCGACAAGAACGAGGCCCCGGTCGGCATCGCCCTGTCGAACACGGTCATGTCGGAGTCGGCCCGCACCGGCAGCGTCGTGGGGACGCTCTCGGCCGAAGACCCCGAGGGCGGCGCCATCACCTGGTCGCTCGTGTCCGGAGCCAGCGACAACGGCGACAAGTTCGCGCTCAAGACCAACGACGACGGCACCGTCAGCGTCGTCCTGAAGTCGACCCTCGACCACGAGAACTCGAAGGCCGGTGCCCCGGCCGGCGGCCACTACTCGCTGGTCGTCGCCGCCACCGACGAGGCCGACAACGTCACCACCGAGACGATCACGATCAGCGCCACCGACGATCCCTTCAAGCTTTCCTCGGTGCCGACCGGCAAGGACTACTTGTCGATGGTCGAGAACGTCGAGGGCACGACGATGCTCGGCTACGTCATGCAATATGATTCGAGCTTCGACCCAGAGACCGCCGAGGTGGTTGGCGATGCGAGCGGCCTGTTCTCCGTCGAGGCACTCGAGGTGGAAGGCGAGCTGCGCTACTACCTGGTCGCCAATGGCCCGCTCGACCACGAAGCCGCCGCCGTGCACGCGGTCACCATCCGCGCGACCGACGCGAACGGCGTTTCCCACGACAAGACGTTCGAGGTGAACGTCCTCGATGCCGCCGAGGCCGGCGACACCGCGCGCGGCACCATCACCATCGACGCGAACACGCTGGCGGCCACCGGCAACGGCGGGGTGAACTGGGACACCTATCTCGACGACGCCTACGCCGCGGTCATCTCCGGCCTGCCGACCTTCCTCGGCGGCAACGGCTGGTCGGCGAGCGATCCGGCGAGCGAGCTTCTCTACACCGGCCGGGCCGACGGCAGCCTGGTCTCGATCAGCGGCTCCGACCTCGTCTACAACTGGACCGATCCCGTCGGCGGCGAGGACGTCCACGTCGTCTCCGGCACGATCGACACGATCACCTTCGGCACCGGCGACAACACCGGCATCTCCGATCCCGAGCTGACGATCACCGGCCTCGACCTCGAGAACGGCACGGGTCCGCTCGAGCGCATCTTCGGCGAGGTGAACATCCTGGCGCAGACCTGGATGCACGGTCCGGACGCGACCACCCCGGCCGATATCCACACAGTGAAGGCGATCATCGCGTCCTACGCCCAGAACTTCATCGGCTCCGACGCCCGCGACACCTACACGGGCACCGTCTTCGACGACACCATCGACGCCAAGGCGGGTGACGACACGCTGGCGGGCGGCGGCGGCGACGACGCCATCGATGGCGGCAGCGGCGACGACGTGGCCCGCTACACGGGCGACGTCGACGACTACGAGATCACCCGGGACGACGGTGTCGTCACCGTCGCCGACACCCGCGATATCGCCGGCAACGACGGGACGGACACGCTGACGAGCATCGCCTTCCTGCAGTTCGAGGACGCGACGGTCGGGCTCGACGCGCTGTTCAACAGCGCACCGGGCAAGATCCAGATCTCCGGCACGACCGTCGCCGAGGACGCGTCCAAGGGCACCGTCGTCGGCACGCTGTCGGCGACGGATGCAGACGGTGACGCCCTCACCTGGTCGCTCTCCGGCGGCGATGACGCCTTCGGGCTGGTCACCGAGGGCGGCGTGACGCGGCTCGTGGTGGCCGGTGGCCTCGACTACGAGAGCGCCTCGAAGGTCACGGTGACGGTGACGGCGAGCGACGGCATCGCCGAGGTGTCGAAGTCCCTGACGATCAAGGTCACCGACGTCGTCGAGAAGCTCGTCGGCGACAGCGAGGCGAACACCCTGAAGGGCGGCATCGGCGCAGACTATCTCAAGGGGAATGGCGGCAACGACACCCTCGTCGGCCGCGGCGGCGACGACATTCTCGTCGGCGGCCGTGGTGCGGACAAGCTCACCGGCGGTGACGGCGCCGACAGCTTCGTCTTCAAGACCGGCGAAAGCGGCGCCACCAAGAAGACCGCGGACATCATCCGCGACTTCGCCAAGGGCGACACCATCGACCTGTCCGGCTGGGACGCCGACGCCTCGAAGAAGGGCGACCAGGCCTTCGACTTCATCGGCCGGGGTAAGTTCGGCGGCGAGGCCGGCGAACTGCGCGTCTTGCGGGAAGACACGAAGACATGGATCGAGGGCGACACCGACGGCGACGGCAAGGCGGACTTCCTCGTCCGTCTGGACGGGTCGATCGGCCTGAAGGAAGCCTTCTTCGAACTCTGAGCCACGACGGCCGGGGCGGCCGGGGCCGCCCTGCCGACCGACTGGTGTCGGCGTCTCGCAGCTCGAGGCGCCGACGGCGGCCGCTCCGGCCGATCTCGTCGAGACCGGCGACGCCAAGGGCGCCGAGAGAACGTCAGCGTGCGGCTCTCTCCCAAGTTCGGCTGTCGGCGCCGTGGCACGTTGATTCATGACGACGCACTGGCTACGCCATCACCGATTGCGGCGGCGGCGCCGCGGTGCAGGCAACAATCCAGCGGTGGAGCCGCTATGCCCGGTCGTGATGACGTTCCCTACGACGCCGACCTCGCCGGCCGCGTCGAGCTGCCTCTCGCGGTTCTCGGTCAAGCGACGCAGCATCGCCATAACCTCAGGGCGTTGAACGAGTTCATCGCGGCAGCGCGTGAAGAAGCCAGGATCCGCGAACAGGACAATCGGACGTCTTATTCCGATGGCAGCACGCCGGCTATCTCCGCCTTGGACCGCTGCAGTGTGCACGAGGTCGGCGAGCGTGCCATCCTCCAGGCGCTCAGAACGGAAGCCGTTTCCTATTGGAAGCGCCATTCCAAAGCAAAATTCATTGTGCCCTTGCTCTATCTGGGAAGCGTCGTGATCGCGCTGTTTTTCGCTGTCGACACGGCGATTCTGATAGCACTTCTGACGACAGCTTTCTTGTTTCTTTATTTGCTTTCGTATCTGTCGCACTGGTTCATCTTGCTGCCAAAGCAGGCGCAGTCCTCGGCGACGCACCCCTACTCGATGGGAACCTTTTGGTCCGCCTGGACAGACGCGAGATGGATTACCGGCAATTTGCGGTGGTCGTTTTCAGGGAGATGGGAGGATCTGGATGGATACTTGGATGGTCCGGATGCTCTCATTCTGTTCGTCGCAAAACGGCAAATGCTCATACTTCCCGTCGGATCGTTCACGGGCGAGCAGATCGCAGACATCAGAACGCGTCTCGCGGGCGCAGCGGTACCGCGCTACTGATCGGTCTCGGTCGCGTTTGGCGCTGGGATGAGCCGGTCGAGCAGGTCCTCCGCGGATGGCGCCGGCGCTTCGGGTTCGGCCGGCAGGCCTGGGTAATCGAGCGGCGATGCGCTGGCGATGAAGGAACCACTCATGCCCTCCCTGCCGCGCAGGACGGGATATCGGCTCTGATCGACGTAGCGGATGCGGTATCGGCAACCGGGTCGGAGCTTCTCCCAGAGCGCGGTGCGGTCTTTGCTGCCGAAGGCCGAGATGGCGACCATGAAGGTCTCGCCGGCGTCGCTGACGACGAAGCGTGCCACCGTCGGCTGCGGGCTGGCGGAGCCCTTCTCGACGACGAGGAATCGGCCGATCGCGTCACCCACCATTCCATCGCGAACCAGACGACGACCGAGAGCGACCCCAGCGCGGCGGCCAGCTTCAGCGCCTTTGCGACCGAGGTGCTCATGGCGAGGGGCTGCCGGCGATCGTGGTCGACGCTACCCCACCTCCTCCACCACCTCGATCCGCATCGCGAACACGTGTGACGCCCCCGGCGCGATCACCACGACGCCCGGCTTCTCGAACAAGGTGCCGTCGAAGCCGGCCGGGTCGGCGTAGCCCTGCCACGGCTCGATGCAGACGAAGCCGGCGCCGCCCCCTTTCGACCAGATGCCGAGCTGCGGCATCCCCTCGAACGACACGGCGATCGCCTTGCAACCCGGGGCGCCGTAGACGACGCGGCGGGACGCCGGCCGGTCGAAGATCACGGCATCGTCGGTGAACAGCTCGTCGCGCAGACGCAGCGTGCGGCCTTCCACCGGCGACGGAAAAGCCTGCGGCAGCAGGCAGCCGTCGCCGTCGAGGCGGCGGATCGGCGCCGGTTCGTCGTGCTCGAAGCGGACGACGTGGTCGGCGCGCGCGCCGCCGAACGGCAGCGGCCAGCGCAGCGCCGGGTGGAAGCCGAAGCTCGCCGGCATCGGGCCGTCGCCGCGGTTCCCGACCGAAGCGGTGATGGCGAGCGCCGGGCCGTCGACGGCGTAGGTGACGTCGAGGACGAAGTCGAACGGATAGACGGCGCGGGTCGCGTCGCTGGCGGCGAGGCGGAACACCACGCGACCGCCGTCGTGTTCGACCACGTCGAACAGGCTGCGCCGGGCGAAGCCGTGGCGGGGCAGCGCGTAGGTGTCGTCGCCGAGCCGGTAGCGGCCGCCGGCGAGGGCCCCGACGATCGGGAACAACAGCGGCGCGCGGCCGTTCCACACCGCCGGATCGCCGTCCCACTGCAGCTCGCGGCCCTCGGTGGCGAGGCCCACCATCTCCGCACCGAGCGAGGTGAGCGTCGCGCCGATTGTTTCGGATGCGATCGTGAATTGAACGGCTTCAGCCATGCTCGCCCTCCCGGTCCTGACGCGAAGAGCCTATACGCGGTGCGCGACGTTGCAACGTCGCCCCTGCCCCTCTCGAAGACGCAGCCCTGCATGAACGCCCATCCGACCACTGCCCCGGCCACGCCCGGCCGCGCCGCCCAGATGTCGACCCGCGTGGGCTTCCTCATCGCCGGCTTCACGCTCGCCTCATGGGCGCCGCTGGTGCCCTTCGCCAAGGCGCGCACCGGCCTCGACGACGCCGGCCTGGGACTGGTGCTGCTCTGCCTCGGGGTAGGCTCGATCGCCGCCATGCTGCCGACGGGGCCGCTGGCGGCGCGCTTCGGCTGCCGGCTCGTCATCACCTGCGGCACGCTCGGGCTCGCCGCCGCGGCGCCCGTGCTCGCCTCCACCGAGAACGTCTACCTGCTCGCCCTGGCGCTGGCGGTGTTCGGCGCCGGCCTCGGCATGGTCGACGTCGCCATCAACATCCAGGCGGTGATCGTCGAGAAGGCGAGCGGCCGCGCCATGATGTCGGGCTTCCACGGCCTGTTCAGCGTCGGCGGCCTCCTCGGCGCCGGCGGCGCCATCGGCTTGCTGACCCTCGGGCTGCCGCCGATCGCCGTCGGCATCATGGTCGCGGTGCTGGCGCTCTTGCTGCTCGCGGCGGCGTGGCGCCATCTCCTGCCCTATGGTGGCCACGCCGGCGGGCCGCTGTTCGTGCGGCCGCGCGGCTTCGTGCTGTTCGTCGGCGTCCTCTGCTTCGTCATGTTCCTCACCGAGGGCGCCGTGCTCGACTGGAGCGCCGTCTTCCTCGTCAGCGTGCGGGACGTCGAGCCGACCGTCGCCGGCATCGGCTACGCGGCCTTCTCGCTGGCGATGACCGGGGGTCGCCTCACCGGCGACCGCATCGTCTCGCGCCTCGGCGCCCGGCGGGTGATCCTGCTCGGCGGCCTGTTGTCGGCGGCCGGCTACATCATTGCGACGGTGGCCCCGAGCGTCCCCGTCGCGGTGACCGGCTTCGCGCTCGTCGGCCTCGGCGCCGCCAACATCGTGCCGGTGCTGTTCACGGCCGCCGGCCGGCACACGGCGATGCCGCCGAGCCTCGCCGTCGCCGCGATCACGACGATGGGCTATGCCGGCGTGCTGGCGGGCCCCGCGTTCATCGGCTTCTTCGCCGAGGCGACCAGCCTGACGCTGGCGTTCATCTGCCTGGCGGTCGCGCTCGTCGGCGTGGCGCTGTCGGCGCGCGCCGCGACGCGCTGATGCGCCGCTTCGTGTGTACGAAAGACGCTGACGTGCCGACACGCGTATAACGCGGTCGACACACGCCTTCCGCTACTCCCATAATACCGCGCCGCTTCGCCGTGGTCGCCCGTTTGCGCGGCCTGGGCGGATCGGCGTCCTGCGCCGCCGTCCGTTCGGACGGGGACGTGCCCCCAGCAAATGGAGAACACGCCATGCGTCTTGCCGCACTCGTCGTCGCCGCGGCCCTCGCCGCCACGCCCGCCGTCGCGCAGGAGTTCAAGAAGGAGAACTTCAACTACAGCGAGTTCGCCAAGGGCGCCTTTTCCGAGGCGGTCGTCATCACCGGCCCGGCGAAGATGATCTACCTCGCCGGCGTCGGCTCCGAGGTGCCGGAGGACGGCTCGATCGCCCACAAGGACGACTTCCTCGAGCAGTGCCGGATGGCCTGGGGCAAGGTGAAGAAGGCGCTGGAGGCGAACGGCGCGACGCTCTCCGACATCGTCAAGGCGACCTCCTACGTCACCGACGTGCGCTACCGCGAGGAGATGCGCGACTGCCGCAAGGAGACCTTCGCCGGCATTCCGCTACCGCCGCACACCTTCCTGCAGGTGGTGGCGCTCGCCCGCCCGGGCATGATGTTCGAGGTCGACGTCGTCGCCGCCGTCGCCGCGCCGCAGTAAGCCAGACGACCGGCCGCGCGCCCTCGGCGCGCGCGGCCGCCTCCATCCCCGGACCTCTTCTTGCATGGGGGTCGCGCTTCGCCGCGGGCGCCCTATGATCGGGCAATCACGGCCGCCACGACCATCCAAGGGGACGCTCCACGATGACCTTCCGCTCCACGCTCGCCGCCGGCGTCGCCTTCGCCGCTCTCTTCGTCACCTCCGCCTCGGCGACCGAGGAGCTGAACGCCCTCGTCTGGTGCGACCACACCGATCCGGCGCTGATCGAGCCGTTCGAGACGGCGAACGACGTCAAGGTCAACCTCAAGGAATACGAGGGCACCGGCACGGCGCTGTCGCTGATCGAGCAGTCGCAGCCGGGCGACTGGGACGTGCTGGTGGTCGACGGGGTCGACGTGCCGCGCGTCGCCGCCGCCGGCATTCTCGCACCGCTGCCGGACGGCGCGCTGCCGACCGCCGACATCTTCCCGGAAGTGGTGATGGCCGAACAGCAGACCATCGACGGCAAGACCTACGCCGTGACGGAGAAATTCGGCTACAACACCATCTCCTACAACAAGGAGAAGGTCGATCCCGCCGACATGACCGACATGTCGGTGATCTGGAGCGACAAGTACAAGGGCAAGATCGCCGTCTACGACTACTACCTGCCGGTGATCGGCATGGTGGCGGTCGGGCTCGGCAAAAAGACCTCGGAGCTGACGGAGGCCGACATCCCGGCGATCCGCGAAAAGCTGTTCGCGATGAAGGCCCAGGCGAAGCAGGTGGGCGAGGTCGTCTCCAGCCAGCAGGCGATCGCCACCGGCGAGGTCGACGTGCTGGTCGGCGGCGGCGAGTGGGTGACGGCGGGGCTGACGGCGGAGAACCCGGCGCTCGACTGGGTGCTGCCCGAGCAGGGCGGCGTGCGCTGGTCGCAGTCGATCGGCGTCTTCAAGGATTCGAAGAAGCAGGACCTCGCGCTCAAGTTCGTCCAGTACATCCTCAGCCCCGAGGGCCAGGCGCGGCTCGCGACCTCGTCCTGCTACTGGGCGATGCCGGCGAACGCCAAGGCCGGCGCGCACCTCACCGACGCCCAGAAGACGGCGCTGCGCTGGGACGAGCAGCCGGAGTACCTGAAGCGCGCCCAGCTCTACCCGGCCCCGAGCGCCGAGCTCGACGCCAAGCTGCAGGACGTCTGGACCGAGTTCCTGCAGCAGTGACGGCCGCGCTCCGGCGGCCTTCCCGGATATGACGTCGGCAGCGGCCCGGCGGGGCGACGTGTCGCGCGCCTTTGCTGCGCGCGTGCGCGCCTGGGCGTTCGTGGCGCCGGCGCTGCTCTGGACGCTCGCCTTCTTCGCCGTGCCCTTCGTGGTGATGGCGGTGGCGAGCCTGTGGAAGCGCGTCGGTACCGACATCGTCCGCGACTGGTCGCTCGACAACTACGCGGCGTTCTTCGGCAAGCCCCACTTTGTCGAGGCGCTGGCGAACTCGCTCGAGGTCACCGTGCTCGTCACGGTGATCTCGGTCGTGCTCGCCTACCCGCTCGCCTTCATCATCGCCGAAATGGTGCCGCGGCGCTGGCAGCGACTCGCGCTGCTCTTGGCGATCCTGCCGTTCTGGACGTCCTACGTCGTGCGCTCCTACTCGTGGCTGCTGGTTCTGTCGAAGAACGGCGTCGTCAACCAGACTCTCCTCGGCCTCGGCGTGATCGCCGAGCCGCTGGAGATCTCGGCGACGCGGACGGCCACCGTCATCGGCTTCGTCCACTTCTTCGTCATGCTGCTGACTTTGACGATCTATGCGAACCTCGTGCAGCTCTCGCCGAACTACCGCCGCGCCGCCGCCGATCTCGGGGCGAATGCGGCCCAGACCTTCGTCCACGTGGTGCTGCCGCTGACGCTGCCGGGCATCATGGTCGGCGCCTTCCTCACCTTCGTGCTGGCGATCGGCGACTACGTCACGCCGCAGATCCTCGGCGGCAACAACGAGCTGCTGCTACCGCAGGTGATCATGCTGCAGATCGGCCGCAGCGCCGACTTCCCGACCGCCGCGGCACTCTCGATGATCCTGATGGCGGTGGTGACGCTGGTCTATGTCGCCTGCGCGCGCTTCCTCAAGCTCGAGAGGGCGTGAGGATGCCCCGCCCCTCGACTGTGCTCGCCACCCTCTACGCCGCCGCCCTCTACGGCTTCATCTACCTGCCGGTGGCGGTGCTGGTGCTGTTCTCGTTCCAGGGCGGGCGGTTCCCGATCCCGCCGTTCAACGGCCCGTCGCTGCAATGGTACGGGCAGGTCTTCGCCGACGGCAAGCTCACGTCCGCGCTCTTCAACTCGCTCGTCGTGGCGCTCGTCTCCTCAGGCGTAGCCGTCGTCCTCGGCTTCCTCGCCGCCTACGGCCTTGCCCGCTTCCGGCCGCGCGGCAGCGGACTGGCGCGGGCGATGCTCACCGCACCGCTCACCGTCAGCACGCTGATCATCGGCCTCGGCCTGTTGATCTCGTTCAACATGATCGGCGTGTCGCGCTCGCTTTGGACCGTCGGCATCGGCCACGTCGTGCTCAACCTGCCGCTCTGCTTCGCGATCCTCTACGCGCAGATGGGCGAGCATCAGGTCAACGTCGAGCGCGCCGCCCGCGACCTCGGCGCGAACGACCTGCAGGTGATGGCGCTCGTCACCGCGCCGATGCTGGCGCCCGGCATCGCCGCCGCCTTCTTCCTCTCCGTCACCTTCTCGTGGGACGAGTTCCTGATCGCCTTCCTCTTGTCGCGCTTCGACGTGACGCTGCCGGTCGAGATCTGGAGCCTGCTCCGCTCCGGCCTCAACCCGAAGACGAACGCCGTCGGCAGCATCGTCTTCCTCGGCTCGATCGTGCTCGTGCTGGCGCTCGAACTCCTCGTCTTCCGCAAGGCCGCCGCCCGGAGCCCTCCCAGATGACGGCCGACGTGACGCTTTCCGCCATCACCCATCGCTTCGACGCCTTCCCCGCCCTCGACGGCGTCGATCTTTCCATCCCCGCCGGCGACTATGCCGTGCTGCTCGGCCCGTCCGGCTGCGGGAAGACGACGCTGCTGTCGATCCTCGGCGGCTTCCTCACCCCCACCACCGGCACCGTCTCGATCGGCGGCCGCGACGTGACGCGGGTGGCGCCGGCGAAGCGGCCGACGACGACGATGTTCCAGGACTACGCCCTGTTCCCGCACATGACGCTGCTGGCCAACGTCGGCTTCGGCCTCAGGATGCGCGGCGTCGGCCGGGCGGAGCGGGAGAAGCGGGCGCTCGGATTCCTCGACCTCGTCGGGCTGAAGGAGGCGGCGGGAAAGAAGCCACACGAGCTCTCCGGCGGGCAGCGCCAGCGCGTCGCCCTCGCCCGGGCCCTCGCCGTCGAGCCGGACGTGCTGCTGCTGGACGAGCCGCTCGGCGCCCTCGATCTGAAGCTCCGCCGGCAGATGCAGGAAGAGCTGAAGGCAATCCAGCGCCGCGTCGGCACCACCTTCGTGCACGTCACCCACGACCAGGAGGAGGCGATGGCGATCGCCGACCTGATCGTGGTGATGAACCGCGGCCGCATCGAAGACCTTGGGGCCCCCGAGGAGATCTATCTGCGCCCGAAGTCGCTGTTCTCGGCCTCCTTCATGGGCGAGGTAAACCTCGTGCCCGCGACGATCGGGGCCGCGAGCGGCGGCCTCGTCATCGCCGAGACGCCGCTCGGCACAATCGTGCTCACGGAGGCGGCGCGTGCCGGCCGCACCGCGGGGGCTAAGGTGCGCCTCGCCGTCCGCCCCGAGCACCTGTCGATTGAAGGCACGATCTCCGGCGCGGTGGCGATCGGGGCGGCAGAGATCCTCGACATCGCCTTCTTCGGCACCCACCACCGCTGCCGGCTCAGGCCGGCGATGTCGCCCGACCTCACGCTCGTCGCCCACTTGGCCCAGGCCTTTGCCGGCCGGGCGGGCGACAGCATCGCCCTCGCCCTCGACCCGCGCGGCGTCGTCGCCCTGCCGGAGACCGCATGACCGAGAACAAGCCGCAGCCGAAACCCCGCATCGCCGCCGCCGACTGGTGGGCGGTCGACCGCGTCGGCGACGACGTCACCTTCATCCGCGAGCCGCACATCGAGGAGTTCTACCGCTGCAACCTCTGGCACGTGCGCGGCCGCGACCGCGACATGCTGGTCGACAGCGGCATGGGCGTCGTCAGCCTGCGCGCCCACGTGCCGGTCGTCACCGAGAAGCGCTGCGTGGCGGTGGCGAGCCACACCCACTTCGACCACATCGGCTGCCACCACGAGTTCGAGGACCGCTGCGTCCACCGCGCCGAGGCCGAGTTGCTGGCGCACCCGACCCGCGCCAACACGCTGGCCGATCCCTACGTGACCGACGACATCTTCACCGCCCTGCCGCCGCTGCCTTATTCGTCGACGGAGTATGCGGTGAAGGCGGCGCCCGCGACGCGGCTGCTGGAGGACGGCGACATCGTCGACCTCGGCGACCGCCAATTCGAGGTCATCCACACGCCCGGCCACTCGCCGGGCGGCATCGCCCTCTACGAGAAGGCGAGCCGCATCCTGTTCTCCGGCGACATCGTCTATGACGGCCCGCTGATCGAGGACACGTATCATGCGAACGCCGCCGACTACCTCGCCTCGATGAAGCGGCTCCTCGACCTCGACGTGCGGGTGGTGCACGGCGGCCACTTCCCGAGCTTCGACGGGGCGCGCTACCGCGCCCTCATCCGCGCCTGGCTCGACGAGAAGGAACGCGCCTGAAGGCTCACGCCGACAGTGCGGGCCTGACGGCTCACGCCGAAGGCTCGCTCCTGACGGCTTACGCCGCGAGGCGGCGCGGCGCCGGCGTCGTCTTCTGGAAGCGGCGCGGCGGCGCGCCGAAGCGGTTGCGGAAGGCGTGGATGAAGTTCGTCACGTCGCCATAGCCGACTTCCCAGGCGATCTGCTTCAGGGGCGCATCGCGCGTCTCGATCGCCCGGCGCGCGGCTTCGAGCCGCGCCTCGCGGACGACGTCGCTGACGCCGCGCCCGAGCACGATCCTGAAAGCGGCCGACAGCCGCCGCACGCCGACGCCGAGCCGGCGGGCGAGCCGCTCGACCGTCGGTGGCTCGCGCAGGTCGGCGAGCAGGTGCCGCCGTGCCACCGCCACCAAAGCGGCGTCGCAGTGCACGGCCGGCGCGTCGATGGAACGAGGGACACTGGCGCGCTCGGCCGGCGACACCGGCGCCCGGCGCCCCTCCCCCGCAGTCGCGGTCTCCAGAATCATCGTCATGGCGATTATCCCCTCGCTGCGGCGCCCCACGAACCGGGCGCCCGACAGGCCGGTCGCCGCGGCGTGCGGCGTCTCGGCGTGGGACGAGGCGCACAAAAGCGCCCCCCCTTCAGGAAGCCGGCCGGCGCCACGGCGCCTCTCGATCGTCCCACAGCGACCTTGCTAGCGCCCGCGGCGCCCCGGCGCATTCGCTTCCGCCGGAAGTCGCCGGAAGCTTCCGGCTTCTTCCGGGAGGCGTCGCGGGCGGGACTGGCCGGCAAGCCTGTCGGCGGTGGCGCTGCAGGAGCGCCATTCGGAGTCGAAGGGGCAGTCGGAAGGGTTCGACAGGTCATCGTTGGCGCGGCGAATCGCGCCACGCCGTCGGGCCGGTCGACGGAACTTGGCCTCCGCCTCAGCGCCGGAAGGCGGCCGAGATCGCCAGCACCAGCCAGCCGGCGATGAGGAGGGAGCCGCCGGTCGGCGCCGCCATCGGGAACAGCCGGTCGTCGAGGAAGGCGCGCGCCGCGAGGTCGCCGGAAAACAGCACCAGCCCGACCAGGAGGACGTAGCCGCCGATCAGCGCCACGCGGGCGGCGGCCGTCCCCGGCGCGCCGCCGGCGAGTGCGGTCACGCCGACGAGGGCGGCGGCATGCAGGATCAGGAACATCGCCGCCGTCTCGAGCCCCGCCCCGCCCCTATGCGCCGCGGCGGCCGCCAGCGCGACACCGGCGGCCCCGGCGAGGCCGGCGAGGAAGAGGAGGATGCGGGTGGCGGGCATGGGTGGGGCTCCGGGTGGCACGGAGCGCAAGCTATAAGACAAGACGTCCGCCGCGCACGCCCCATTCTCCCGGCGAGCGCCGGGAGAAGGACTTCGCATAGCCGCCGCTTCGATGGAGAATTGGAATGAGCTAGGCTCGCGTCATGTGGATCGGCAGCCGCCTCTCGCGCGGCCTACAGACTTGGAATGAGGCCATCCGGCGGCGCCGAAACCCGCCGGTGCGGCTCATTGCGCACGCTGACCGTTACTGCGTGTTCACGGGTGACGCCCTTCTTCAGAACGTCCCCGTCTCGGAGATCAAGCGCATAAAAATGTACAAGCGCGATCTTCTGACGACCGACAGCGTCTGCGCCTTTGTCGAGCTTTGTGGAACCGACGAGCTGAGCATCCCGACGATCTGGGAAGAGCACGAAGGATTCTACGACGTGATCGCCCTCTTTTCGACGTTGACCGACTTCGACGCGGACTGGCAGGACAAGGTCATCCTGCCGCCGTTCGCGACGAACTGGACGGTCGTTTTCGACCGATCGAGCAGCCCCGGCTCAACAGGAGCCGCGACATTGTAGGTGTGCACCCCACCCTCCCCCTGCGGGAGGGTCGGGCCGCGGAGCGGTCCGGGGAGGGCCGCCGGCGGCGTCAGCCGACGGCGGGCGAGGGTTCGGCAATCTCGAACGCCGTACCGC